>WNGQ01002130.1_pt1 | contig 20223 bp, 15 predicted proteins | sample 5407661 | NCBI WGS metagenome assembly WNGQ01 (sample SAMN13153382, study PRJNA577476) | soil metagenome | isolation source: 60 cm soil or saprolite under Garry oak tree replicate 2 | place: USA:California | collected 2016-06-15 | reverse complement strand
GCTGGGCCTGGATGTCGCCGCGGACCAACTCGCTGACGGGTGCCAGGTACGGCAACTTCCGGTCGCTGGCCGTCGCCGACATCCCGGGCCGCAGTCAGGTCGGCGCGTTGCTGCTCGCCGCGGTGCTGCGGGCGGCGGCGGATGCTGGCCTGACCCAGCTGACCGGCAAGGTCCATGCCGGCAACCTGGGCATGCGCGCGCTATACCGGAAGTTCGGCTTCGAGGCGGCGCATCTCACGATGGAGAAGCGGCTGCGGCCGGGCGGCGGCCGGGCCCCGTCATGACGTCGGGCAGCGGGCAGCCGGGCACCACCACCATCAAGTGCGTGGCCTGGGACATCGACAACACCCTGCTCACCGGAACCTTCATCGAGTCCGGCACCCGGCAGCCGCCCGCCGACGCCGAGATGACCACGGTGCTGGCCGAGCTTGGCAGGCGCGGCATCGTGCACGCGATCGCGAGCAGGAATCCGCCGGCCGCCGCCGCGTACGCCGCCCAGGTGACCGGCAGCACCTTCGTCGCGGTCCAGTGCGGCTGGGACCGGAAGTCCGCTGCGATCGGCCGCATCCTGACCGAACTCGGCGTCGGCGCCGATGCGCTTGCCTTCGTCGACGATGACCCGTACGAGCGGGCCGAGGTCTCTTTCGCGCTGCCGGACGTACTAGTCCTGTCGCCGGAAGACATGACTGATGCTCTCGGCTGGCCGGAATTCAGCCCGGCCGCCGTCACCGAAGAAGCCCGCCGCCGCAGCGAGCTGTACCTGGACGGGAAGCGCCGGCAGGCAGCCGGGCGCGAGTTCGGCGGGTCCAGGGACGAGTTTCTGCGTTACTGCCAGACGAAGATCACCATCGCGCTGGCAAGCGGAGCCGATGTGCCCAGGCTGCACGAGCTTTCTGTCCGCACTCACCAGTTCAACTCGGCGGGAGAAGGGGCGGCGGAAGCCGCCTTCCTGGCCATGATCGGCTCGGCCGGCCGCGAGGTCATGACCGTCCGGCTGCGCGACAGATTCGGTGACGACGGCATCGTCGGCGGCTGCGTCGTCGAGCAAGGAAAGGATGGAAAGGACAGCCGCTGGACGGTCAGGTTGCTGATGATGTCGTGCCGGGCGATGGGCCGCGGCGTCATCGATGCGCTGCTGGCCTGGCTCATCCGGTCGGCCGCCGAGCGTGGCGCACCAGCGCTGGAGGTGCCGGCCATGCTGAATGCCAGGAACGTGCCGCTGCGGCTGGCGCTCGCCGCCGCCGGGTTCCGGGCAGCAGAGACCGCTTCGGTGGAAGGCGCCGACCCGGCAGCAGGCCGACAGCAGGTCCTGTTCCGCAGGTCACTCGACGAGCCGCCGCCGGAGCTGCCCGGCTGGCTAACCGGGCCAGGCCTCGATCAGCCAGCGCAGCTCCGCCCCAGCGGCGAACTGGATGGTGCGTCGTGATTCTCGATCAGCCAGCCCAGCTTGGCTACGGCGGCGAACTCCGATGGTGCGGCGTGATCCTCGATCAGCCAGCCCAGGTTGGCTGCGGCCGGCCGTGGGGTGCGGCGTGATTCTCGATGAACTGCGCCAGCTCCTCGCCGACGTCACGCGCCGCCCTGAGATGCGTGCGGTGCCCGCCGATGCGCCACTGTTCGGCTCGGGCGTGGGCCTCGACTCACTGGCCGGCACGCTGCTGCTGCGCGAGATCACGCACCGGTATGGGGTCGACGTCGCCGCCGAGGACATCAACCTCGACGCCCTTGCCTCGCTGGCAACGCTGGCCGACTTCATCGAAGGCCGGTCGCGCCAACGGGGCCACGGCGGTCTGGGAGAGCCCAGCTGAGCCTATGCCTCAAGCTCGTGTTCGCCCGCGGCGCTGTTGCCGCAGCGGTATGGCCGTCGAAGTCATTGGGGTTTGCGGTGTCTGTGTGGCTTGTCTGCCTGATGTGGTGCGTTCCGGTTCTGCCGGGAACGGGCGGGCTGCCCGTGACCATCCCCGGCGCGACGGTCAACCGGCTCTGCGGCTCCGGGCTGGAGGCCATCACGAGTTCCGGCGGCGCGGCGCCAGCAGGGCAGCGGCCACCATGTGCATCGGCGTGGGCCAGGGGATCGCCACCCTGTGGGCGGCAGCAGGCTAGCGGCCGGAGAACTCACCGGCCAGGCCGCGCCGATCGAGACCGGCGGTGCCGCCCTGATCCGCACCGGCCGGCGCCCCTGGACGCTGCCCGCGGTGCCGCCCGCGCCAGTCGGGCGCCAGTCGGGGCGGTGTGATCGCCGGGGCGCTGGGCTGGAGGTGCTGGGCGCGCTGGCTCAGGCTCCGGCTACCGCGACGACGCCGGACATCGTGCCGACGAGCACCAGCGAGCCGGACAGCGACGGCGAGGCGAAATGCGGGAGTTCAGCACCCAGGCCGATGCGCTGCCGGATCGCGCCGCTCGCCTGGCCGAGCTCATAAAGCGTCCCAGCGCCCACGTCGGCGACCCACACCGCGCCACCGCCGACGACCGGCGATCCCGACGCGTCGCCTGGACCGCGCCACAGCACCCTGATCCGGCCGCCCGCAGTGCTGACTGCCGCCATCCCGCCGGCCTCGCACGGCACGTATACCGTGCTGCCGGACACCGCCGCTGCCCCGAAGGCCGGGCAGATCCCGGCCTCGGTGAGCTGGCCGCCGACGCCGTCGAGCCGAGATGCCCGCAGCAGATACCCGGTGCCCCGCTTGCCGACCGCGAGAATCCGCCCGCCCGCCAGCAGCGCGGGCGACATCGAGCCCAGGTCGAGGTCGCTCGCGTTGTCCGCGGCCCACGTGGCAGGCGCGAAGATGCCGGTCCTGCGCAGCGCGGGCGACAGCGCGGTGACGGAGTCGCTGTAGTCGAAGGGCGGCCGGGTCGCGGCGCCGTTGCCCACGCTGACGTAGAGCGTCCCGTCCGGGCCGATGACCGGCCCACCCGGAGCCCAGATGCCGCCCTCCCTTGCGGTCGGCACCACGTAGAAGCGGATCGGCCCGCGGCCGTCGGCCGGGACGGCCGCGACCGAGCCGATGTAGGGGCCGCAGTCGCCGAAGTGGCCGCCGAAGGCCACGTAGACGTGCCCGTCCTCAAGCGAGAGTGCGGCACGCTGCTGGTCGTACGCGGGATGGCCGTCCGGGGCCGGGATCTCGCGGGTCACGGCCACCTGGCCATAGCGGAGCCTGAGCCCGATCAGGAAATGCCGGGATCCAGTCGTCTGCGGCACCACGTAGACAAGCCGGTTCGCCGGGTCGTAGACGGCCGTGCCGGTGATGCCAAGCGGGCTGATGTTGCCGCACGGCTGGCCGGACAGCGGGACGGGCGTGCCCACGTGCGTGCGCCAGAGCACCCGGCCGGTTGCCCGCGCCAGCGCGTAGACGGTGTCGTTCTCCGTTGCCGCGACCACGGTCTGGCCGACCACAAGCGGCTGCCCGTAGACGGCGCCGTCCAGCGGCCGGGACCAGGCGATGGAGAGCCGGCCGGCCGGTGGCAGGCCGCGGGCAACGCCGGTCCGCGCGGCATTGCCGTGGTAAGTGAGCCAGTTCGATAGCTTGCCTGCGGTCGCCCCGGCACCAGACGCGGCCGACCCGGTGATGGTCGCCTGGCCGGGCGAGTCCGGCTGCGCGGGCGCAGCCGGGCCGCCGCAGGCGGCCAGGCCGCCGACCAGCGCAAGTGCTGCCGCGAACGCTGGGCGAATGCGGCCGCGGCTGCCGCGCGCAGCCGGCCGGCTGAACCGCCAGGCGAGCATGCACAAATAAGAAAAGCCCGACAATATGCAGTCGGCCAACGCGCGGGCCATGCCGGACCGCGGAGACGCGCCAGGCACGGGCGACGCGCCGGGCCGGGCTGACGGACTGGCCGCCGGGGCCAGGCCGGGCCGCGGGGGCGTGCATGATCCGCAGGCCGTGCCGGGACGCATCCGCATGCGGTCAGTCTGCACCCGGTAGGGTCGGTTGTGCGTCACCAAGTGAGGGGGCCGTGACCGTGCAGCCAGGCGGGACCGTGCAGCCAGGCGGGACCGTGCAGCCAGGCGAGGCGGGGCAGCCAGGCGGGACGGGGCAGCCAGGCGGGACGTGGCAGCCAGGCGAGGCGGACAGGGCTCCGGTGCGCACGGCAGCGGAAGCGGATCCGCAGGCGCGGGTCATGACGATACCGAACGCGCTCAGCGTGGCCCGGCTGGCCGGCCTGCCGGTGTTCCTGTGGCTGGTGCTCGGGCCGAGAACCCGGACAGCCGACACCTGGGCAGTCATCCTGCTGGTCGCGGCGGCGGCGTCGGACTGGCTGGACGGCAAGATCGCCCGGGCGCTGAACCAGCAGAGCAGGCTGGGCCAGCTGCTTGACCCGGCCGCCGACCGGCTCTACATCGTGGCGACCATCGTCGCCCTGGCGATCCGGGCCATCATTCCCTGGTGGCTCGTCGGGCTGCTGGCCGCCCGCGAGCTGCTGCTTGGCGTGGCGCTCGCCAGGCTGCGATCACGCGGCTACGGACCGCTGCAGGTCAGCTTCGTCGGCAAGGCAGCGACCGCGTGCCTGTATTACGCGTTCCCGCTGCTGCTACTCGGCGCGCACGCCGGGACTTTCAGCCAGATCGCCCGGATCGTCGGTTGGGCGATGGCGATCTGGGGAACTGCACTGTACTGGTGCGCGGCCGGGCTCTACCTCGTGCAGGCCAGGAGCCTGCTCGCGGACGCCAGGTCCGATCGGGGAAACGGCCCGCCATAGGGTGTGGAAGGGTACCAGTGCAGGCCAAGCGACGCGGCGCCAGGGCAGGCCAAGCGACGCGGCGCCAGGGCAGGCCAGGCGAAGCCGGAAGGGAGTACTGCCAGCTGTGAAGGCCGTTGTGATGGCGGGCGGGGAGGGCACCCGGCTGCGCCCGATGACCGCCAGCCAGCCGAAGCCACTGCTTCCCGTGGCCAACCAGCCGATCATGGAGCACGTGCTGCGGCTGCTGAAGCGGCACAAGTTCTCCGAGACGGTCGTCACCGTGCAGTTCCTCGCCTCGCTGGTCCGCAATTACTTCGGCGACGGCGAAGAGGTCGGGATGAGCCTGCAGTACGCCAACGAGGAGGTCCCGCTCGGCACGGCGGGCAGCGTGAAGAACGCCGAGGACGAGTTGCGCGACTCACCGTTCCTGGTGATCTCGGGCGACGCACTGACCGACATCGACCTGTCGGAGATGGTCCGGTTCCACCAGGAAAACGGCGCGCTGGTGACGGTCGGCCTGACCCGGGTGCCGAATCCGCTTGAGTTCGGGATCGTCATTGTCGACGACGACGGCCGCATCCAGCGCTTCCTGGAGAAGCCGACCTGGGGCCAGGTCTTCTCGGACACGGTCAACACCGGGATCTACGTGATGGAGCCCGAGGTGCTTGCCGAGGTCCCGACCGGCCAGCCGGTCGACTGGTCCGGTGATGTATTCCCGCGGCTGGTCGAGCGGGGCGCCCCGCTGTTCGGCTGGATCGCCGATGGCTACTGGGAGGATGTCGGCACGCACGAGAGCTACCTCAAGGCGCAGGCGGATGTGCTGTCCGGCCGGGTCGAGGCGGAGATCGCCGGATTCGAGGTCTCGCCCGGGATATGGGTGGCCGGCGGCGCCGAGCTGGATCCTGAGGCGATCCTGAACGGGCCGCTGTGCATCGGGGAGTACGCGAAGATCGAGGCGGGCGCGCAACTGCGCGAGTTCACCGTGATCGGCAACAACGTCGTGGTCAAGGAAGGCGCGTTCCTGCACCGCGCGGTCGTGCACAACAACGTCTACGTCGGCCAGGGCGCCACGCTGCGGGGCTGCGTGATCGGCAAGAACACCGACGTGATGGCCTCGGCCCGGATCGAGGAAGCCGCGGTGGTCGGCGACGAATGCCTGATCGAGCCGGAGGCGTACATCTCGTCCGGCGTCAAGGTCTACCCGTTCAAGACCATCGAGGCCGGCGCGGTGGTCAACACCAGCGTCATCTGGGAATCCCGCGGCCAGCGAACGCTCTTCGGGCCGCGCGGGGTTTCCGGGCTGATCAACGTTGAGATCACGCCCGACCTCTGCGTCCGGCTGGCCAGCGCATACGCCACCACGCTGAAGAAGGGCGCGCTGGTCAGCACGTCCCGGGACGTGTCCAGGGCCGCTCGCGCGCTGAAGCGGGCCGTGCACAGTGCGCTCAATGCCAGCGCCATCAACGTGCTGGACCTGGAGGCCCAGCCGCTGCCGGTGGCCAGGTTCGAGACAGCGCGCGGGGAATGCAGCGGCGGCATCGCGCTGCGCACCGCCCCGGGCGATCCGCAGTCCCTCGACATCATCTTCCTTGACGGCAGCGGCGCGGACGTATCGCAGGCCGCCCGGCGCAAGATCGAGCGCGTATTCTCCCGGCAGGAGTACCGGCGGGCATTCCCCGGCGAGATCGCCGAGCTCATCTACCCGGCCAGGGTCCGTGAGTCCTACGTGCACGACCTGCTGAGCTGCATCGACACGACCGGCGTGAGCGAAGCAGGGATGAAGGTGGTGCTCGACTGCGCGGGCGGCACCGTGTCGCTGATCCTGCCGGTCCTGCTCGGCCGGTTCGGGGTGGAGGTGCTGACCGTCAACAACCGGCTGGACGAGGCGTCGCCGACTCAGTCGCTGGCCCAGACCCGGGCGGGCATGCAGCGGCTCGGCGACCTGGTCGCATCCTCACGTGCGGACTTCGGCGTTCGGTTCGATCCGGTCGGCGAGCGGATCATGCTGGTCGACGAGAAGGGCGGGATGATCAGCGATGACCGGGCGCTGCTCGTGGTGCTCGACCTGATCGCCGCGGAGCTGCGCACCGGCCGGGTGGTGCTTCCCGTCACCACCACCAGGGTCGCCGAGCAGGTGGGCGACTTCCACCATGTCCGGGTGGACTGGACCACTACCTCGTCACACGGGCTGGCCGAGGCCACCGCCGCCGATGACGTGATCTTCGCAGCGGACGGCCGGGGCGGCTTCATCGTGCCGGAGTTCAGCCGCAGCGTCGACGGCATCGCGGCCTTCGCCCGGCTGCTCGGGCTGGTGGCCCGCACCCGGCTGACGCTCAGCCAGATCGATGCCAGGATCCCGGCGGCGTACCTGCTCAAGCGCTCGCTGCCGACGCCGTGGGCGGCCAAGGGGAGCGTCATGCGCACCGTGGCAGAGGCGGCAGGCGAGCGGGAGATCGACACCACCGACGGGGTGCGCGTGGTCGATCCGGACGGGGGCTGGATCCTGGCACTGCCGGACCCGGCCGATGCCGTTACCCACCTGTGGGCGGAAGGCAAGGACGACGACGCGGTGCAGGCTCTGCTCGACGAGTGGGCGGCTGTGGTCGAGAACGCCGGGCACTAAGCCCGCAGCGGCGATCGCGACCTGCTGAGTGCCGGGCGCGAACCTGCCGCGGCATGAGACAATCGCGGTCATCGTCGGAGGCGACGATATGTCGGAGGTGCGGCCAGATGTGGCGGAGGCGGCGCGAGAGTGCCCCGGTTGGTCCCGCACGGGCCGAGCCCGCCGGGCGGGGCACGCCGGGCGCCGGACCGCGGAGCGAGCCCGGTCGGCGCTTCGCATGGCGGCGCCGCGCGTGGCGCATGGACCGCCGCGCCGCGGCGCGGGTAGCTTGGACAGCGCCACCTGAATACGCGAGAGGCGGCGCCCAGACCGACCTGGTTCCCGCCCCGGTCGCGCGGCCGACGGAGGGGAGGCTCGGCAAGATGCCCAGCGTCTACTGCACCGGGTGCGGCCGGGCGAATCCCGCAGGGGCTCGCTTCTGCTCGCACTGCGGTACCGCGCTCGCCTATGGCGCCGGCGAGGGCGGCACCGAGACGACATCGATAATTTCCGCCGCCAACGCTGAGCTTGCCGAGGCAGAGTTCGGGGACGATCCCATCGCCGATCCGGCGACGCTTGCCGCGCTGCCGGCCGGCACCGCGCTGCTGGTGGTGCGGCGCGGCCCGAATGCGGGCAGCAGGTTCCTGCTGGACAGCGATCTCACCACCGCGGGGCGCCATCCGGAGAGTGACATCTTCCTTGACGACGTGACGGTCTCCCGGCGGCACGCCGAGTTCTACCGGCAGGCTGGCCGGTTCACGGTCCGCGATGTGGGCAGCCTCAACGGCACCTACGTGAACCGAGAGCGGATCGAGGAAACCGAGCTGAGCGGCGGCGATGAGGTCCAGGTGGGCAAGTTCCGCCTGCTGTTCCTGCTGAGCCCGCGCTCGCAGGCGGAATTCGGCGGCGGAGGCGCGCAGGTCGGGGGATGAACGCTTCACCTGCCCGGCCGTACCTCGGCATCGGCGAGGTACTGGCCAAGCTTCGCGCGGACTTTCCCGACATCAGCGTCTCGAAGATCCGGTTCCTCGAGTCCGAGGGCCTGATCGCGCCCGCCCGCTCGCCGTCCGGATACCGGAAGTTCGCGGTGGCAGATGTCGAGCGGCTCCGGTACATCCTGACCGCCCAGCGTGATCATTACCTGCCGCTTCGGGTGATCAGGGAGCGCCTGGTGCCCGCCGCGGCGGCAAATACCGCGGACCGGGCCGGTTCCCGCGGCACCGCGCCAGGGGCACCAGGCCCGGGCGGCCACGACGGCCAGCCGGCCATGCTGACCAGGCGCGAGCTGCTCGATGCCGCCGGAATCAGCGACGATCAGCTGGCCGACCTGGAGGATTTCGGGCTGCTGCGCCGGCGGGGCAGGCAGTACGGCCAGGATGCGCTCGAGGTGGCCAGAACCGTCGCGGGGATGGCGGCCTACGGCGTCGAGGCACGGCATCTGCGCGCTGTCCGCGCGGCAGCGGAACGCGAGATATCGCTGATCGAGCAGGTGGTCGCGCCCACGCTCCGGCAGCGCAGCGCGGCGGCCAGGCAGCAGGCTGGCGCCGCTGCGCGGCAGATCGCCGCCCTTTCGCTCCGGCTGCACCGCGCCCTGATCGAGACCGCGCTAGCCGAAGCCGGGCTGCCCGGATCCGGCCTGCCCGATACCGGGCCGCCTGGCTCTGCCGGACCGGCCAGCTCAGCCGGGCCTGGCGTCGCGCCAGCATGGCCTGGCGACAGCCCTGACGAGAACACAGGCCCGGGCGCGGCGGGAGACGGCTACGGCAGCTCAGCGCAGCGCCGGGCGGCGGCGGGCAGCGGCGGGCGGCCTGGCCGAGGCTTAACCGGAGCCAGCGCGTGAGCTTCCGGCAGCGGGCCGCCGCGGCGTCCCGGATCGGCCGGGGCCGCCCGGTGCCGCCGGGGCGCGGGCGGGTTCCCGGTCAGAGCCGGTGTACGTTGACAAAGGGAGTGCCCTTAAGCAGGGTCCAGAAGTAGGCAGCGCGTCAGGCGCACGTGAGGACGGAGCCGCCGTGAGGCAGATGGAGGTCGTAGGCGTCCGAGTTGAGATGCCCACGAACAACCCCATCGTCCTGCTGAAGGAGACGCAGGGGGAGAGGTACTTGCCGATCTGGATCGGCCCGATGGAGGCGACCGCCATCGCCTTCGCGCAGCAGGGCATGGTGCCAGCACGGCCGCTCACCCATGACCTGTTCCGCGACGTGCTCGAGGCACTAGGGGTGCAGCTGCAGACCGTCAACATCACCGCGCTGCGGGACGGCATCTTCTTCGCCGACCTGATCTTCTCGAACGGGAAGGAAGTAAGCGCCAGGCCGTCCGACTCGATCGCGCTCGCGCTGCGGACCGGCGCCACGATCTTCGCCAGCGACGAGATACTCGACGAGGCCGGCGTGGCGATCCCGGACGAGCAGGAGGACGAGGTCGAGAAATTCCGGGAATTCCTCGACACGATCACGCCGGAGGACTTCGGCCGCGCCACCTGAGGCTGTGCAACCTGACGACGGCCTGTGCAACTTGATGACAGCGGAGTGCGCTGGTGCCAGCGGGACCGATGGTCTGTCACGGTTGGTCACTCTTCCTGCGACGCGCCGTGCCAGATCGTTGACGAGCTCGCCGCGGCCGGCCTACGGTGCGAGACGTGTACCCAGGGAGGTTGCTCCCGGGCCGGAGGTGGGCGTGGCGGTAACTAAGGGTGAGGGCCAGGCGCCGGGCGTTCGCCGCGCGGCGGCCCGGCGCGCCGAGCAGCAGGGCCTGCTTTTCGGCGATGAACTCGCGGCACAGCCGGAGCCCCCGGAGCAGGAAACGGACGGCTACCGGGGCCCGACGGCATGCGCCGCCGCCGGGATCACCTACCGGCAGCTGGACTACTGGGCCCGTACCGGCCTGGTGCGGCCGAGCGTGCGCGCGGCCACCGGATCAGGATCCCAGCGGCTCTACGGCTTCCGCGACATCCTCGTGCTCAAGGTCGTGAAGCGGCTGCTCGACACCGGCATCTCGCTGCAGCAGATCAGGGCGGCAGTGGCGCACCTGCGCACCCAGGGCGTCGGCGACCTGGCCAGGGTCACCCTGATGAGCGATGGCGTCAGCGTCTACGAGTGCACGTCGGCGGACGAGGTCGTGGACCTGCTGCAGGGCGGCCAGGGCGTCTTCGGGATCGCGCTCGGCCGGGTCTGGCAGGAGGTCGAGGGCAGCCTTGCCGAGCTGCCGGCCGAGCGCGCGGCGGGGGCAGCCGAGGACGGCCTGCTCGACGGCCAGCAGGCCGGGAAGGCCGACGAGCTGTCCAGGCGCCGGCGCGCGCGCAAGACCGGCTAGCGGCGGGCTGGCCGGCCCTGACCCGCCACCCGCCGGCCCTGACCGGCTGGCGGCAGGCACCGGGGCTGCTGCGTAAATCCCGGTTAATTGGAGCCCTGCCCGCGACCTTTCGGTCCGCGACATCAGCCGGGAGCATGAGGCCAGCCGGGTAACTCGGGTAGGCTCGCTTGCGCTGATAACACCGTCCGGGAGAGACCCCGCGCACGCGGCGGGGCGCCGAAGGGGCAACCTCCCCGGAACCTCTCAGGCAGCACGGACCGGACGGGCCAGGCGTCTCTGGAGACTGCGTTGCCGCGGGCGACAGAGGGGGAGTCTGGCGGCCGCACGCGGCGGCCGCCCCGGACCGCCCCGGCAGGAGACGCGCCATGGACTTCGCGCAGCGCCACATCGGGCCATCCGAGCCCGAGCAGGATCAGATGCTGGCCGCCGTCGGATACGGCTCGCTGGACGAGCTTGTCGCCGCGGCGCTGCCGGCCAGCCTTGCCGAGCGCGCCGAGCTGGCGCTGCCGCCGCCGCTGAGCGAGCCGGAGGCACTGGCCGAGCTGCGCCGCCTGGCGGGCCGGAATCAGGTCCTCACCTCGATGATCGGCCTCGGCTACTACGGGACAGTGACGCCGGCCGTGATCCGCCGCAACCTGCTTGAGAACCCGGCCTGGTATACCGCCTACACGCCCTACCAGCCGGAAATCTCGCAGGGCCGCCTCGAGGCGCTGCTCAACTTCCAGACGATGATCGAGGACCTGACCGCGCTGCCGCTTGCCGGGGCGTCGATGCTGGACGAGGCGACCGCGGCTGCCGAGGCGATGACGCTGGCCAGGCGGGCCGTCGGCCGGGGCAGCATCTTCCTGGCCGATGCCGACTGCCTGCCCCAGGTGCTTGCCGTGCTCGCCACCAGGGCCGAGCCGCTCGGCATCGAGCTGGTCACCGGGGATGTCACTGCCGAGCTTGTGGCCGCGCAGCCCGACGGCGAGCTGTTCGGGGTGCTGCTGCCGTACCCGGGCGGCAGCGGCCGGATCCGCGACCTGCGCCCGGTGATCGAGGCCGCGCACGGCCGCGGCGCGCTGGCGGCGGTCGCGGCCGACCTGCTGGCGCTGACGCTGCTTGTTCCGCCTGGCGAGCTCGGCGCCGACATCGCGGTGGGCAGCACGCAGCGATTCGGCGTCCCGATGGGCTTCGGCGGGCCGCATGCGGGCTACATCAGCGTCCGGGACGGGCTGCAGCGGCAGCTCCCCGGGCGGCTGGTCGGCGTGTCGGTGGACGCCGACGGGCACCCGGCCTACCGGCTGGCGCTGCAGACCAGGGAGCAGCACATCCGCCGCGAGAAGGCAACCAGCAACATCTGCACCGCCCAGGTGCTGCTCGCCGTGATCGCCGCCATGTACGCCGCCTACCACGGCCCTGGCGGGCTGACGGCGATCGCGCTCCGCGTGCACGGCAAGGCCGTGGCGCTGGCCGGGGCGCTGCGGGAGCGGGACCTGGCCACCGATGGTGCCTTCTTCGACACCGTGCGGGTGCGGATGGGCGGCGGCCGCGCGGCGGCGGCGGTGCAACGGGCCCGCGAGGCCGGCTTCAACCTGTACCTGGCCGACGCGGACACCCTGCAGATCGCCTGCGACGAGACCACCACCGACGAGCAGCTCCTGGCGGTCGCGGCGGCCGTCTGTGACTGCCCGGCTGAGTCGGTCCGGCTCGGCGAGGGCGGCGGCCCGCAAGCGGCGGCGGGCGCTTTGCTGGCCGGGCAGCCGGCCGGGCCGGCCACAGAGCTGCCGCCCGGGCTGCTGCGCAGGTCGGATTTCCTCACCCATCCGGTCTTCAGCGCCTACCGCAGCGAGACGGCGATGCTGCGGTACCTGCGGCGGCTCGCCGACATGGACATCGCGCTCGACCGCTCCATGATCCCGCTCGGCTCGTGCACCATGAAGCTGAACGCGGCGGCCGAGATGGAGCCGGTCAGCTGGCCGGAATTCGCCGACCTGCACCCGTTCGCCCCGGCCGGGCAGTGGGCAGGCTACCGGGAGCTGATCGGCCGCCTGGAGCGGTACCTGACCGAGATCACCGGCTACGACGCGGTGTCCGTGCAGCCGAACGCCGGCTCGCAGGGCGAACTGGCCGGGCTGCTTGCGGTCCGCGCCTATCATGCGTCCCGCGGCGAGCACGGGCGGAACGTCTGCCTCATCCCCGAGTCAGCGCACGGCACCAACGCGGCCAGCGCGGTGCTGGCCGGCCTGCGAGTGGTCGTGGTCAAGTGCGGCGCCGACGGCGCCATCGACCTCGGCGACCTGCGGGCCAGGCTGGACGCGCAGGCCGGAGCGATCGCCGCGATCATGCTGACCTACCCGTCCACCAACGGGGTGTTCGAGGAGACCATCGGCCAGGTGTGCGATGAGGTGCACGCGGCCGGCGGCCAGGTCTACGTGGACGGGGCCAACCTGAACGCGCTGGTCGGGCTGGCGCGGCCGGGCAGGTTCGGCGCGGACGTTTCGCACCTGAACCTGCACAAGACGTTCTGCATCCCGCACGGCGGCGGCGGCCCTGGCGTCGGCCCGGTGGCGGTGCGGGCGCATCTGGCGCCCTTCCTGCCCGGCAGCCCGGTGCCGGGCGCCGCTGGGTCCGGCGCGGGCCCGGGCTCCGGCGCGGGCCCGGTGACCGGGCCGGTAGCCGCCGCGCCGTACGGCTCGGCCGGCATCCTGCCGATCTCCTGGGCGTATATCCGGATGATGGGCGCCGACGGCCTGCGGCGCGCAAGCCAGGTCGCGATCCTGTCCGCTAACTACGTCGCCAAGCGCGTCGGCCCGGCCTTCCCCGTGCTCTACACCGGGCGCGGCGGCCTGGTCGCGCACGAGTGCATCCTGGACCTGCGGCCGATCACCAGCGAGACCGGGATCACCGCCGAGGACGTGGCCAAGCGGCTGATCGACTACGGGTTCCACGCGCCCACGATGTCGTTCCCGGTGGCGGGCACGCTCATGGTGGAGCCAACCGAGAGCGAGGACCTAGCCGAACTCGACCGGTTCTGCGAGGCGATGATCGCGATCAGCCAGGAGATCGCGAATGTCGCGGCCGGTGACTACGACCGCGAGGACAACCCGCTGAAGAACGCGCCGCATACGGCGGCAATGCTGATCGCCGCCGACTGGAAGCACCCGTACCAGCGCGCCGACGCCGCCTACCCGGTGCCTGGTGACCGGCGGTCCAAGTACTGGCCGCCGGTCCGGCGGGTCGACCAGGCCTACGGTGACCGGCATCTGGTTTGCGCGTGCCCGCCGCCGGAAGCGTTCGCCGACTGACGCCCGGCCAGCCAGGAGGAATGATGCAGATCATCGCGGATGCGGGAAACTTCACCGAGCCTGCCAGCGAGGCCGGGAATCACTGGGTGGAGCACCTGCGGGTGGCCGACCTGAGCGTCGGTACTTACTCCGTCCGCTGCGGCGGGACTGACGACCAGGCCCCGCACGCCGAGGACGAGATCTACGTGGTGACGGCCGGGCAGGCGCGGCTGATAGCAGGCGGAGAGAGCGTCCAGGTGGGCCCGGGATCGGTCGTCTACGTGGCGGCCGGCGAGGTGCACCAGTTCACCGACGTCACCGCGGACCTGGCGGCGGTAGTGCTGTTCGCCCCGGCCGAGGGCAGCCGCGGGACCGGGCCGGGTTGAGCGCCGGTCGTGCGTCCCTTCCATCCCGGGCAGCCCGCCGGCCGCGGCGGCCGGCCGCAGGACGTAGATCCAGGGCAGGCCGGCGCGCCCTTCGTCTGGCGGTCATTGCCCGGCCCGCCGCGCCAGCGCGCATAGAGTTGCGGTATGGCAGATCCGGCGAGCTACCGGCCGGCCCCCGGCTCGATTCCCGAGTCGCCTGGCGTCTATCGGTTCCGCGATTCCCGCGGCCGGGTCATCTACGTAGGCAAGGCGAAGAATCTCCGGTCCCGGCTCAACTCCTACTTTGCCGACTTCGCCGGGCTGCACCCGCGCACCCAGTCGATGCTCCGCTCGGCAGCCGGGGTGGACTGGACGATCGTCGGCACCGAGGTAGAGGCGCTCCAGCTCGAGTATTCCTGGATCAAGGAATTCGACCCCAGGTTCAACGTCAGGTACCGGGACGACAAGAGCTATCCGTACCTGGCGGTCACCTTGGGCGAGGAGTTCCCCCGGGTGACGGTCATGCGCGGCGCGAAGCGGCGCGGCGTGCGCTACTTCGGCCCGTACTCGCACGCCTGGGCGATCAGGGACACGGTGGACACGCTGCTGCGGGTGTTCCCGGTACGGACGTGCTCCGCGGGAGTGTTCAAGCGAGCCGGCCAGATCGGCCGGCCGTGCCTGCTCGGCTACATCGGCAAGTGCTCCGCGCCGTGCGTCGGCCGGGTCAGCCCCGAGGAGCACATGCTCCTGGCCGAGGAGTTCTGCGACTTCATGTCCGGCCAGACCGCCCGCTTCATCCGGCGGCTCGAGGCTCAGATGCGCGAGGCCGCGGCCGCCGAGGAGTTCGAGCGCGCCGCCCGGCTCCGCGACGACATCAAGGCGCTCCAGCGCGCGCTGGAGAAGCAGGCGGTCGTGCTGGGCGACGGCACCGACTGCGATGTCATCGCGCTGGCCGAGGATCAGCTTGAGGCTGCCGCGCAGATCTTCTACATCCGCGGTGGCCGGGTCCGCGGGCAGCGTGGCTGGGTAGTCGACAAGGTCGAGGATGTGACGACGGAGGAACTCGTCGAGCATTTCCTCGGCCAGGTGTACGGCGATGACGCCGTCGCAGGCACCGCGACGATGCGGGCCGACGCCAGGCAGGCCGGCGACAGGCGGCCCGGGGCCAGGCAGGCCGCCGGGGCGGGCGCGGACCGCGCCGTGCCGCGCGAGGTGCTCGTGCCGGTGCTGCCGCCCGCCGCCGCGGCGGTCGAGGAATGGCTGGCGGCGCGGCGTGGCGGCCCGGTCTCTCTCCGCGTTCCGCGGCGAGGGGACAAGAAGGCCCTGCTCACCACCGTGGCGCGGAACGCCGCGGAATCCCTCGCACTGCACAAGACCAGGCGCGCGAGCGACCTGACCACCCGCAGCCGTGCCCTGCACGAGATCCAGGACGCACTCGGGCTCGACGCGGCGCCGCTGCGGATCGAGTCCTATGACGTGTCCAACCTGCAGGGCACCCACGTCGTCGCCTCCATGATCGTGTTCGAGGACGGCCTGGCCCGGAAGTCGGAGTACCGCAGGTTCAGCATCCGCGGCGCCGACGGCACCGACGATGTGGCGTCGATTCACGAGGTCGTGTCGCGCAGGTTCCGGCGCTACCTGGAAGAACGCGAGGCTACCGGGGAACTCGACATCCTCGGCGAGGCCGCGGCCGGGACGGCCGCCGAGGACGGTGCCCGGCAGCGCAAGTTCTCCTACCCGCCCAGCCTTCTTGTCATCGACGGCGGCCCGGCCCAGGTCGCGGCCGCCGTCCGGGCGCTTGACGAGCTCGGCATCGAGGACGTGGCGGTGTGCGGGCTGGCCAAGCGGCTGGAAGAAGTCTGGCTGCCCGGCGAGGACGCGCCGGTTATCCTGCCCCGCACCAGCGAGGGCCTCTACCTGCTGCAGCGGGTGCGGGACGAGGCGCACCGGTTCGCGATTGCCTACCACAGGAAGAAGCGGTCCACGGCACTAACTGTCAGCGAGCTCGATGCCGTGCCGGGCCTTGGGCCGGCCCGGCGGGCCACGCTGCTCCGCCATTTCGGCTCCGTCCGCAGGATCGGCGGCGCTACCGTGGCGGAGATCGCCAGCCTGCCCGGCATCGGGCCGCGGCTGGCGGAGTCGGTGCTTGCCGCGCTGCGACCGGGGGCAGCCGGCCAGGGCGGCGCCGCCAGCGCGGGAAGCGAGGCCAGCGCGCCCGGCGGCAGCGGCGCGGCCAGCGCGGCCAGCGAGGGTGACGGCGCCAGCGAGACCGGCCTGGCCAGTGGTGCCGGCGCCGCGAAGGCGCTGACAACGGGGGAGGGAAATCGTGACGATGGTTAGCCGTGCTCCCGAGATCGTGATCATCACCGGGATGTCCGGAGCGGGCAGGAGCACCGCCGCGAAGTCGCTGGAGGATCTCGACTGGTTCGTCGCGGACAACCTGCCGCCGGACCTGCTGCCGACGATGATGGACCTGGCCCGCCGGGCCAAGGGCGCGGTGCCCAGGATCGCCGTCGTCGTCGACGTGCGCAGCCGCCCGTTCTCCAGTGACCTGAAATCAGCGATCGGCGAGCTTGAGGCGCGCGGCATCCGGCCCTACGTTGTCTTCCTTGAGGCCAGCGACGACACGCTGGTGCGCAGGTTCGAAAGCGTGCGGCGGCCGCATCCGCTGCAGGAGGGGCGCCGGGTGGTCGACGGCATCACCGCTGAGCGGGAACTGCTCAGGGGCCCGCGCGGCGAGGCCGACCTGGTGCTTGACACCTCCGAGCTGAACGTGCACGAACTGCGCGCCCGGCTGCGCGACGCCTTCGGCAGCGCCGCGGAGACCGCGCTGCGGGTCAACATCGTGTCCTTCGGCTTCAAGTACGGGCTGCCGCTCGACGCGGACATGGTCGCGGACTGCCGCTTCCTGCCGAATCCGCACTGGGTCGACGAGCTTGCCCCGCTGACCGGGCAGGACAGCGCGGTGCGTGACTACGTGCTGCACCAGCCGCACGCCGCCGAGTTCCTTGCTGCCTACGCCCGCGCAGTCGGCATTACGCTGAACGGCTACGGACAGGCGGGCAAGCATTTCGTCTTGCTGGCAGTCGGCTGCACCGGCGGCAAGCACCGCAGCGTCGTGATGGCCGAGGAGATCGCGGCCCGGCTGGGCAAAACGTGGCCGGGCGTGCAGGTGGTGCACAGGGACCTTGGCCGCGAGTGAGGACAGCGATGGGTGACCGCCCGGCCCGGGTGGCTAGGGTGCTGACCGAGGTCCCGGCCGGGCGGCCGCTCAGCCGCCAGGTCGTGGCGCTCGGCGGCGGCCACGGGCTGTTCGCGTCCCTGTCCGCGCTGCGCCGGGTCACCCGGCAGCTCACCGCCATCGTCACGGTCGCCGACGACGGCGGCTCAAGCGGCAGGCTGCGCCGTGAGTTCGGCGTGCTGCCCCCTGGCGACCTGCGGATGGCGCTGGCGGCTCTGTGCGGCGATGACGAGTGGGGCACCACCTGGAGCCAGGTCGTCCAGCACCGGTTCACCGGCGCGGCGGAACTCGGCGGGCACGCGGTCGGCAATGTCCTGATCGTGGCGCTATGGGAGCTGCTCGGCGACACCGTTCAGGGCCTGGACTGGGTCGGCCGGCTGCTCGGCGCGCACGGGCGGGTGCTGCCCATGGCGTCGGTGCCGCTTGATCTCGCCGCGGAAGTCGAGGGGGCAGATCCGGCCAGGCCGCACCAGATCAGCACCGTCCGCGGTCAGGTGGCCTGCGCGGAGACCACCGGGCGGGTACGGTCGATCTCACTGATTCCAGCGGACCCGCCCGCCTGCGCCGAAGCGGTAACCGCGGTCGGCGAAGCCGACTGGGTAGTGCTCGGGCCCGGCTCGTGGTTCACCAGCGTCTTGCCGCACCTGCTGGTCCCGCAGCTGGCCGAGGCGCTGCACATGACGCGGGCGGGCCGGCTCGTGGCGCTGAACCTGGCTCCGCAGCCGGGCGAGACCGAGGGATTCTCGCCGCACACTCACCTGGAGGTGCTCGCCGACCATGCTCCGCAGCTGCGGATCGACGTGGTGCTCGCCGATCGCAAGGCCGCGGAAGGCACGACCGCCGAGCTGGATAAGGCCGCTGGCCTGCTCGGCGGCAGGCTCGTACTGGCGGACCTGGCCATGGGGGACGGGTCGCCACGCCATGATCCGCGACGGCTCGCGGGCGCGTTCGCGCAGATATTCGAGGGGGAGTGAGGCCGATGGCGCTGACCAGCCTGGTGAAGGATGAACTCAGCCGCGTTACCGTGCTCAAGCCATGCTGCCGGAAGGCCGAGGTATCAACGCTGCTGCGGTTTGCCGGCGGCCTGCACCTGGCCGCGGGCCGCATCGTGGTGGAGGCCGAGCTCGACACCGGCGCGGCGGCGCGCCGGCTCCGCAAGGATGTCGCCGAGGTATTCGGTCATTCCTCGGAACTGATCGTGCTCGCCCCGAGCGGCCTGCGGAAGGGCAACCGCTATGTCGTCAGGGTGCATAAGGACGGCGACAGCCTGGCCCGCCAGACCGGGCTGGTCGACGGCCACGGCAGGCCCGTCCGGGGGCTGCCCAGGCAGGTGGTGTCCGGCACCAGCTGCGACTGCGAGGCGGCCTGGCGGGGGGCGTTCCTTGCCCATGGCTGCCTGACCGAGCCGGGCCGGTCGATGTCGCTTGAGCTGACCTGCCCCGGGCCGGAAGTCGCGCTAGCCATGGTCGGCGCCGCCCGCCGGCTCAAGATCGGTGCGAAGGCGCGCGACGTGCGCGGGGTGGACCGGGTGGTGGTCAGGGACGGCGACGCGATCAGCGCCCTGCTGACCCGGCTCGGCGCCCACGACAGCGTGCTGGCCTGGGAGGAGCGGCGGATGCGCCGCGAGGTCAGGGCAACCGCGAACCGGCTGGCGAACTTCGACGACGCGAACCTGCGGCGCAGCGCACGGGCGGCGGTGGCCGCAGGCGCGCGAGTGGAGCGGGCCCTTGAGATTCTCGGGCCGGAGGCGCCCGAGCACCTGATCGTGGCCGGCCAGCTGCGCATCAAGCACCGGCAGGCCAGTCTTGAGGAGCTCGGCCAGCTCGCCGACCCCGCGCTGACAAAGGACGCCATCGCCGGCCGGATCCGCCGGCTGCTTGCGCTGGCCGACCGGCGTGCGCTTGAGCTTGGCGTGCCGACCACGGAGGCGCACCTGACCGCGGACATGCTCGTCCCCTGAACGGCCACCAGCGTGCGGGATCCCGGCCAGCCATCCGGTGGCACCAGCAGCCGCCCGGCCAGCGTGGCCGGGCTGACACCGGCCGCGGCGATGCCCGAGGTCCGGTGGCTCGACGCCCGCGCGATCACCCTTGGCGGTGCCGAGCTGGATGTTCTCGGGCCGCCTGAGCGCGCCAGGGCCGCGGCCTTCGCCTTCGCCGCGGACCGGCATCGCTACCAGGTCGCGCACGTCGCGCTGCGGCAGGCGCTCTCCGGCCGTACCGGCATCCCGCCGGGAAAGCTCTGTTTCCGCCGCGAGCGGTGCCCCCGCTGCGGCGGCCGCAACGGGCGGCCAGCGCTGGCCGGTCACGGCGGCGTGCACTTCTCCCTGGCGCACTCCGCTGATGCGGTCGCCATCGCCATCGCGGCGGCGCCGGTCGGCATCGATATTGAACGGATGCTCCGGCGCTGTACATGCGATCTTGCTGACGCGATGCACGGCGACGATGCGGCCCGCACCCGCCTGCTGCCCGAGCCGCAGCGGCACGCCGCGATCATGCGCTGGTGGGTAGCCGCCGAAGCCGTGCTGAAGTGCACCGGAGCGGGAATCGCGCACGGGCTGGCGGACTTCCCTGTGCGCTGCGGCCAGGCCGGGGCCGGCGGGCTGGCGCAGCGGGTGGCCGGCTGCTGGCTGCTGCCGCTCGCGGCGCCGCTGGGCTACGCCGCGGCCATCGCGCTGCGCACCGCGGAGCGGCCCGCGCCGGTGCCGGTCTCTCCCGCGCCGCCCGGGCTCGGCCGCCGCCCGCCCGCAGACCGCCGTGGCGG
>WNGQ01007652.1_pt1 | contig 20228 bp, 14 predicted proteins | sample 5407661 | NCBI WGS metagenome assembly WNGQ01 (sample SAMN13153382, study PRJNA577476) | soil metagenome | isolation source: 60 cm soil or saprolite under Garry oak tree replicate 2 | place: USA:California | collected 2016-06-15 | reverse complement strand
GTTCGGGGGCCTATCCGGCCTTGCTCTCCGCCTTAAGCTCGCCCACCCTGAACAGTCCCCAGCCGTTCTTTGGCAATCAGGTGATCAACCAGGTCTTCAGCGACTCGGCCAAGCACGTCAATGTCAACTTCCAGTGGGGGCCGTCGATGCAACAGGTCTACAATGACATGGGTGACCAATTCGCCAACGCGGTCATTGGCCACGGTACGCTCTCCGATGGGCTCAATGCCGTACAGCAGAGCACCATCACCTACATGAAAAAGCAAGGCTTTAGTGTCAGCACCTAGCAGGACGAGTCCGCTCTACTCCCTCTGCGAACAGAGCGGACTCGTCAGGGTTTCTTCCATGATCAGTCACACCTCCCGCTCGCTCTCATCGCTCTGCTGAGGGGCGGTGAGAGCGAGCTAGAACCAAGAAGAGAGGAGAACGCGAAAATGGCTCAAAAGGCGATTCAGGTCGAGGAGGTCCCATCTCAAAGCCAGCGGACTTCCAAGGCCCTGCGGGCGGAGGCCCTAGCCCCGTATCTGTTTCTATTACCCTTCGTGGTGTTGTTCATCCTATTTTTTATCATCCCGATCATTTATGCCCTCGATCAAAGCTTGTTCCGCTCCGAGCGCAGCGGTCTGGGACTGGGAGAGGCCACCGTCAGCTTCAATGGGCTCTCCAACTACCTGGATGTCGTGCATGATCCCAACTTCTATAGCAGTGTGGGTCGGGTGCTGCTCTACGGCATCGTGCAAGTCCCGGTCATGCTCATCTTAGCCCTGGTGCTGGCCTTGCTTTTGGACTCGGCAGTAGTGCGCCTCAAAGCCTTCTTCCGCGTGGCCTTCTTTGTGCCCTTTGCCATCCCGGGCATCATCGCCGCGCTCTTGTGGGCCTTTTTCTACCAACCGGTCTTCAGCCCCATCGTCAAAGGCTTCGTGGCCCTGGGCTTACCGGCACCCGATTTTCTGGGGCCGGGCACCGTGCTCTGGTCGATCGCCAACATCGCCACCTGGACCTACGCCGGCTACAACATGCTCATCATCTTCGCCGCCCTGCAAGCCATCCCCAGCGAGATCTACGAGTCGGCACGCGTCGACGGCGCGACAGCCTGGCGGGTGGCCTGGAGCATCAAAATCCCGCTGGTAGCGCCTGCCCTGGTGCTGACCTGCATCTTCTCTATTGTCGGGACGCTGCAGCTCTTCGCCGAGCCCCAGGTCATGTCGGCCATTTCCAACAACGTGTCCACGTCCTACACGCCGGTCTTCTATGCCTACACCACGGCCTTTGCCAACAACAACTACTACTATGCCGCGGCCCTCTCGGTGGTGTTGGCGGTCATCACCTGTATCTTCTCGTTTAGCGTGTTACGTGTCACCCAGCGACAAGCAGGAGTGTAACCACCATGAGTCAACAAACCGCTTCCGTCCCGATGCCCACCGCTCGGGAACTGGCCATCACCCAGCAGGAGCGTCCGCGCCGCTTCAATCTCTCCACGATTGGGGCCATGACCTTCCTGCTGGTGTTCACCCTGTACTTTCTGATCCCCTTTATCTGGTTGGTGATCGCCTCCACCAAGAGTCAGTCCGATTTGTTCGGCACCTTCGGGCTGTGGTTCGCGCCCAACTTCAATCTGTTCACCAATCTCTCGCAACTGTTTAGCTACAACAATAGCATCTTTGTGCGCTGGCTGCTCAATACCCTGCTCTACGCGGGGGTGGGCAGCCTGGTGGGCACCTTTCTGGCGGCCATGGCCGGCTATGCCCTGGCCAAATATCACTTCCGTGGACGCAACCTGATCTTCTCGGTGATTCTGGGCTCGATCCTGGTGCCGGCCACCACGCTAGCGCTGCCGCTCTACCTGATGATGAGCAAGGTGGGCTTGACCAACACCATCTGGGCGGTGCTCTTGCCCAGCCTGGTCAACCCCTTCGGGGTGTACCTGGCCCGTATCTACGCGGCCTCCTCGGTGCCCGATGAACTGTTGGAGGCCGGCCGCATTGACGGGGCCGGCGAGTTCCGCATCTTCACCACCATCACCTTGCGCCTGCTCGCTCCGGCCCTGGTCACCGTCTTACTCTTCGGCTTTGTGGGCATCTGGACCAACTTCTTTCTGCCGCTGGTCATGTTCAGTGACCCCAATCTCTTCCCGATTACGGTGGGCTTACAGAGCTGGAATGTGACGGCCTCCAATGCGGGAGCCAATACGCAGACCATCTACAATCTGATTGTGACGGGCGCCCTGGTCTCCTCGATCCCGCTGCTGATTGGCTGTATCATGTTGCAGCGCTTCTGGCGGGGTGGATTGGGGGCCGGCAGCGTCAAAGGCTGATTTCTTTGACGACGACGGTCGTGTGGAGGATGGGGAGAGTGTTGGAGGGGCGCATGTGCTGTGCGCCCCTTTTCTCCCTGGTGACCAGTACCTTTAATTACTTTCCTGGCGTTACCCTCTCAGGAGTAGAAGTCACATGAGTCGACAATCAGCCATTGCTCCCTATCCAAGTACCCGTGAACGGGTGACTCCTGAACATCGTCAGAGACGCCCTGGTCCGAGACAGTTCAATCTCAGTAGCATTGCAGCCATGACGTTCCTCTTTCTGTGTGCGATTTACTTTCTTGTACCCTTTTTCTGGCTATTTGTCTCGGCAACCAAGAACGGGGAAGACCTGGTCACCACATATGGACTCTGGTTTGCGCCGCACTTTAATTTGTTCGCCAACCTGGAGTTCCTCTTCACGTACAATCAATCGATCTTTGGGCGCTGGCTGCTCAATACACTTATCTATGCCGGCATTGGATCGGTGGTGGCTACAGTACTGTCCAGCATGGCTGGCTACGCCCTGGCCAAATATAGCTTTGCTGGCCGCAGATTTATCTTTTCGATTATCCTGGGGTCGGTCCTGGTGCCGGCCACCACCCTGGCGCTGCCACTGTTTCTAATGATGAGCGCGGTGGGCTTGACCAACACCTACTGGTCGGTGCTCTTGCCGGGCTTCGTCAGTCCTTTTGGGGTCTATCTCTCGCGTATTTATGCGGCGGCCTCGGTCCCCGAAGAACTGCTGGAAGCGGCCCGCCTTGACGGGGCTGGGGAGTTCCGCATCTTCGCCACCATAGCCACACCGCTGATGATGCCCGCGCAGGTGACGGTCTTGCTCTTCCAGTTCGTGGCTATCTGGAACAACTACTTTCTGCCGTTGATCATGTTGAACAACGAGAAGCTCTTTCCAATTACGGTGGGGTTAACGGTTGACCGCTTCCTGGCCATACCAGGATCACTGGTTTCGGCGATTCCACTGTTGATTGGCTGCGTGTTCCTGCAACGCTACTGGCGCGCTGGATTGGGGACGGGCAGTGTCAAAGGGTAAGGAGGAAATGATGGAGAACAAGAGTACAGGCTCACCAGCTGCAGCGCACGATAGGTCGTGGATGAACACGTCCTTGTCCCCGGAGGAGCGGGCGGCTCTCGTGCTGGCACAACTGACGCTGGAAGAGAAGATCAGCATGGTCCATGGGAAATCCAACGATGCCTACGCCATGGCAGCAATCGCTCGCCTGGGCATCCCGGCACTGATTATGACCGACGGCCCTGCCGGCGTCAACGAGGGCCAGGCCACCTCACTTCCCGCTCCCATCGGGCTGGCGGCGACCTGGGATCTCGGCGCGGCCGAGCAGTACGGCGAACTGTTAGCTAGTGAGACGCAGGCGACAGGCCACAACGTCTACCTGGCTCCGTGCTTGGACCTTGCGCGCGTCCCCGCCTACGGGCGCTTGTTCGAGGCATTTGGAGAGGATCCCGTTTTGACGGGGCAGATGGCTGTACGCTGCATCCAGAGTGTCCAGCGTCACCACATCGTAGCCACCGCCAAGCACTACAACGTGAACAGCCAGGATGAGAACCGCTTCGAGGTCGATGCGCAGGTCGACGAGAGAACGCTGCAGGAAATTTATACCCTACCGTTCGCGATGGTAGTGCAAGACGGTCAGGTCGGCGCGGCGATGGGCGCGTTTAACAAGGTGAACGGCGTCTACTGCTGCGAGAACCGGCACCTGCTGACCGAGATCCTCAAGCAGCAGGTGGGCTTTACAGGCTGGGTGATGAGCGATTACGAAGCAACGCATAGCACCGTGGAGGCCGCTAACGCAGGATTAGATCAGGAGATGCCCAGCGCCAAGTTCTTCGGTGACCACCTGCTGGAAGCGATCCAGGCGGGTCAAGTGACCATCGACACGCTCAACGACAAGGTAAGGCGCATCCTGCGCATCATGTTCGCGTTCGGGCTTTTCGAGCATCTCGTCCAGGTCAGCCCTCTGCCCATCGAGGAAGATGGCAAGCAGGCGCGCGAGATCGCCGGTAAAGCGATTGTCCTGCTGAAGAATGCTGGGGAACTGCTACCCCTGTCGAGCCAGGAAGTGCGCTCGGTAGCCGTCATCGGTGGTGATGCCGATCACTACATCGCAGGGGGCGGGAGTTCTCTCGTGAAGCCGACGTATGTGGTGAGCATGCTGGAGGGCATCCGGCGCCGAGTGGGCGAGCGCCTGCTGGTGGAGTACGCCGAGGGCGTCGACCCGGCTTCCGCTGTCGACCTGCTGCCGGGTCCACCACTGGTGCCATCCTCGGTTCTTACTCCGACCGGATCCAGCCCGGAAGTCCACGGGCTGCATGCCGAGTACTGGAGGAATACGCGCTTCGAGGGTGAGCCGGAACTGGTGCGCACCGACAGGCAGGTGGCACTCAACCTGGGCTTCTTCAACTACAGCATCTTTAATGCCTCTTCGCTCAAGACGCCCGAGGAGTTCAACAACGCTGTCTCGGTGCGCTGGACAGGGAGCCTCACCGCCCCAGTCACCGGGGAGTACACGCTGTCGCTCACCCATCTGGGGACGGTCCGCCTGTATCTCGATGACCAGCTGCTCATCGATGATCCAGGCATCACGCTGGAAACCCGGTCGGTGAGGTTGCACCTGGTTGCAGACCAGCCGCACGCGCTGCGGATCGACTATGCGGCCGATCGACCGGAGCAGTATACTCCCGTTCCCGGGGAGGTTTCCACTTCTGGTCTCATTGGTAGCAAGGTACGCCTGGGCTGGGAGCACCCGGCAGATATGGTTCCTCCGGCGATGCAGGAAGCTGCAGCGCTCGCTGCTCGTTCCGACGTGGCGGTCGTGGTGGTGCGGGACTACAGGAATGAGCACGCTGACCTGCCCAGTCTCACGCTCTCCAATGAGCAGGACTTGCTGGTGCAGACGGTTGTCGCTGCCAATCCGCGCACCATCGTGGTGGTGGCCACCGGTGGTCCGGTTTTGCTGCCCTGGCTCGACCAGGTTCCGGCGGTGTTGGAGAGTTGGTATGGCGGCCAGGAGGTAGGCAATGCTCTCGCCGACGTCCTCTTTGGCGACGTCAATCCCTCGGGTAAGCTCCCGGTCACGTTCCCGCGCAGCGATCACGACACCCCGGTCTCCTCGCCGGAGCAGTATGCCAGGAGAGACGACTTCATTGCCCATTACAGTGAGGGTCTCGCGATCGGCTACCGGGGCTACGACCAGTTCGAGATCGAGCCGCTCTTCCCGTTCGGGCATGGACTCTCCTACACCAGCTTTGCCTATGACAAGCTCCACGTGGAACCCGGAACAGGCGATGGTAGCACGGCCGTGCAGGTACGCTTCACGGTCACCAATACCGGAGCGCGTGCGGGTGCCGAGATCGCGCAAGTCTACCTTGGATTACCTGCCAGCACGGGCGAGCCGCCCAAACGATTGGTGGGCTGGGCGAAAGTCGAGCTGGAGCCCGCCGAGGCCGGGGAGGTCACTGTAACGCTGGACCCGAACGCCTCGTCGCATCCACTCTCATACTGGGATGTCAACACGAACGGCTGGGAGATAGCAAGCGGCGACTACCAGGTGTACGTAGGGGCCTCCTCGCGGGATATCCGCCTCACCGGTACGCTGCGGGTCCACCAGGCTAAGAAGGAGTAACTGGTTTGGACTGGCCTGAGTGGAAATAAATTCTGCTCTGAAGATTGCTGTTGCAAGGAGATGATAATGGATAACGAGAGGAGCAAACACTTGCCAAATATAGAAGAACTGCTTGGTCAGATGACCTTACAGGAAAAAGTCGCGATGCTGGCTGGCACGAATACGTGGTACACGGTCCCTGTGGAGCGACTCGGTATCCCTTCCATAAAGATGACCGACGGCCCTAATGGAGCCCGTGGAGCAGGGGGCTTCGCCAGTGATGTCAAGGCCGCTTGCTTTCCAGCCGGGATTTCACTGGCCTCAACATGGGATACAGACCTGCTTGAACGTGTTGGGGACGCCCTGGCGCGGGAAGCCAGAATGAAGGGTGCCCGGGTCCTGTTAGGCCCAACGGTCAACATTCAGCGCTCCCCGCTGGGAGGGCGCAATTTTGAATGTTTTTCCGAAGACCCCTACCTGATCGCCCGAATGGCCGTAGCCTATATCCACGGCCTGCAGAGTGGAGGAGTGGGAGCCTCGATCAAGCATTACGTCTGTAATGACGAGGAGTTCGAGCGCTTCACCATCAGTTCCGAGGTGCGCGAACGGGCGCTGCGCGAAATCTATCTGTTGCCCTTCCAGGCGGCTGTGCGCGAAGTACAGCCATGGACCATCATGGCCGCCTACAACCTGGTCAACGGCACCCCGGCCTCGGAAAACCCGTATCTCTTAACTGAGATCTTGCGTCACGAGTGGGGGTATGAGGGAGTAGTGGTGTCCGACTGGTTTATGTCTGTCAAGAGCACCGCAGCCTCAGTGAATGCCGGGCTCGATGTGGAAATGCCTTCTCCCAAATGGCGGGGTGAGAAACTGCTAGCAGCCGTCGAGCGAGGCGAGGTTACGGAAGCCACCATTGATACAAGCGTGCGTCGCCTGCTGCAATTGCTTGTCAAAGCCGGCCTCTTCGAACACCCGGAAACCATGCCGGAGCAGTCCACTGATCTGCCGGAACACCGTGCGCTCATTCGGCAAGTAGCGTCAGAGGGATGCGTTCTGCTCAGGAACGAACAGCATGTGCTTCCGCTTCAACGCGAACGGCTCACCTCCATTGCGGTGATTGGCCCCAACGCCAGGGTGGCGCAGATCATGGGTGGAGGAAGTGCTCAGGTCAATGTCCATTACGCCATAACACCCTTCGAGGGCATCGCAAACAAGGTCGGCGAGCATACCAGTGTGCGCTACGAGCAGGGCTGCACCAACCACAGGTATCAGCCCTTACTCGATATGGATCTGCTGCTGGCTGACAAAGAGGGAAGCGAGCACGGGTTAGCCATTGAGTATTTCAATAACAGCGACCTGTCTGGTGCTCCCATCTTTAAGGAGACGAAAACGACATCGGAGTTGATGTGGTTCGGTGAGATGCCCGAGGGAGTCGATCCGCAGCAGTTCTCGTTTCGTGTCACCGGCCGCTTTACGCCCCGGGAGACCGGGAACTACACTTTTGGCCTCGTTAGTGGAGGGCCTGGACGCTTCTCTATCGACGGGCGAGTACTGATTGATAAGTGGAGTCAGCCAAAGGCGATGGGGGTAGAGGATTTCCTTGGAGCGGCGGAGACGCAAGAGACCCTCACCCTGGAAGCCGGAGGTACCTATCTGCTGACGCTTGAATATGCCAAGCCTAAGGAGAGTCCCCTGGCTATGGTTCGGCTGGGGTGCCTGCCACCACAGCCTTCCGACGCCATCGAACGGGCATCGGCACTCGCTGCAACTTCGGATGTCGCCATCGTGTGCGTAGGGTTTGGCGGGGACTGGCAGAGCGAAGGCTTCGATCGGCCAAATATAGACTTGCCTGGCAAGCAGGATGCGCTCGTTGAGCAGGTGGCGGCAGCCAATCCGCGCACCATTGTGGTGCTCAACACTGGCTCTCCCATCACCATGCCCTGGCTCTCATCCGTGGCGGCGGTGGTACAGGCGTGGTATCCCGGCCAGGAGTGTGGCAACGCCATCGCCGATGTGATCTTTGGCGACACCAATCCGTCAGGAAAACTTGCCCAGACCTTCCCCGTGCGCCTGGAGGATAACCCGGCCTACCTCAACTTTCCAGGTGAAAATGGTAAGGTCTACTATGGTGAGGGATTGTTCGTTGGCTATCGCTACTATGACGAGAAAAAGATCACACCCTTGTTCCCGTTTGGCTTCGGTCTCTCTTATACGACCTTCGACTACGGTCCACTCTCACTGAGTGCCCCAGAAATCAGCCCGGACGACACATTGCAGGTGTCGGTCGAGATCACGAACACCGGGCAGCGGACGGGTAAAGAAGTTGTGCAGTTGTACGTTTGCGATCGGCAAGCGAGTTTGCAGCGGCCGGAAAAAGAACTCAAAGCCTTCGCGAAAGTGCAGTTGGAGCCCGGCGAGCGCAAGACGGTGACGCTCTCCATCGCGCGTGATGCGCTGGCCTACTACGATGACCTGGCACAGAAATGGGTCGCCGAAGCCGGGGAGTTCGAGGTGCTCGTCGGCGCCTCGTCACAGGATATCCGAGCCAATGCCGCGTTCACGCTGACGGCAACGAGCCGGTTTGGCGCCGAAAAAGGAGGAGTACGAAATGACAGCATGGTCTGAAGGTAATGTGCAGGCCAATGGTATCACCATTCATTATTACCGCACCGGCAACGACCATAAGCCGCCCATCCTCCTGTTGCACGGGATCACGGATAGTGGCCAGTGCTGGCCGCGAGTGGCTCACGACCTGGAAGGCAGTTACGACATCGTCATGACCGATGCGCGTGGTCATGGTCACTCTGGTACCTCGGCGGATTTCTCGATTGCACTGCTGGCCGAGGATGCGGCAGCAGTCATTCGAGCGTTGGGTTTGGAAAAGCCCTATGTGTGGGGACATTCGATGGGGGCCATCACGGCCGCAACGCTTGCTGCAGCGTATCCCGACCTGGTCCGAGCCGTCGTGCTGGAAGACCCGCCTCTGACGGATAAGCCACTGTTTCAAACAGCTCCGGACAAGGAGCTGTTTCAGACAGGTGGGGAGCAACAAGAGCAGTACGCGTGGCAATGGCTCTTCGAACTTAGAGCACTCCCACGCGAGGAGCGCATCGCCAGGGGCTTCGCCCTGAATCCCAATTGGGCCAAAGAGGAAATCATCCCCTGGGCTGACTCCAAAGCTGAGCTGAATATCGATACCCTGGAGCCTGCATTGGCAGCAGTTGCTAACGCTGCTCCATGGCGCGAGGTCATTTCACGCATTGAGTGCCCCATCCTGCTCATTACAGGCGATCCTGAGCTGCATGCGATTGTCACACCTGAGATTGCTCAGGAAGCGGCACAACTGTGGAAGCATGGTAAGGTGCTACACATGAGTGGTGCCGGCCACAACGTCCACCGTGACCGCTATGCTGAAACGATGACCCCGGTTCGGGCCTTTTTAAGTCGTACATGACAGGCAATCGCTTGAGAGAATCGGAGGTGACGGAATATTTATCTCCAAATGTTTGGATTCATACTGCTGTAGCCCTTCTGAGGCCTCACCATCGTAGGTAGACTTTTGTAGATCAGACCCAGTAAGTTATTTTTAATTTCTAGTATTCACACACAAAAGGAGGCATCAAGCAATGCACATTATCTCCTCTTTTCCCTGGATACGCCGCTTCGCACTCCAGCCTGCCTTCGTCAGCCTCGCGCTGGCGCTCATGATTTCCCTTGCTGCCTGCGGGGGTGGCTCCAGTTCAAGCAGCGGTACCTCAAGTGGACCGGTGAACTTGACCTTCTGGTCCTGGGTGACGGGAATCGATAAGTCGGTGGCGCTCTGGAACAAGAGCCATCCCAATATCCAGGTCAAGCTGGCTAATGTTGGGGCAGGCCCAACAGAATACGACAAGTTGTATACGGCGATCAAAGCCAATAATGAGCCCGACCTAATGAGCCCGACCTTGCCCAGGTTGAGTTCCAGCTCTTGCCGACCTTTGAGACGACCGGTTCGCTTGTCGACCTGTCCCAATACGGGGCCAACGACGTGAAGGATAAGTTTGTACCCTGGACCTGGAAGCAGGTGAGCCTGGGCAACGCGGTCTACGCGATTCCGCAAGATAGTGGCCCCATGGGCCTGTTCTACCGGCAGGACATCTTCAAGAAGTATAATATCTCAGTGCCCACCACCTGGGCGCAGTACGCTGATGCGGCCGCCAAGCTGCATGCCGCCGATCCCAATGTCTACATCACCGACTTTGCCCCAAAGCAACCTGGCTGGTTCACTGGGCTGGTGTGGCAGGCAGGCGGGCAGTTATTCACCATCAGTGGCCAATCCTGGAAAGTCTCCATCAATAACCCTCAAGCTCAACAGGTGGCTTCTTTCTGGCAAGATTTGATCAATAAGAAGCTGGTCAAGACCGAGCCGGACTTCACCAATGCCTGGTACCACGACCTACAGACTGGTACGTTGGCCTCCTGGTTCTCGGGAGTCTGGGGTGCTGGTACGCTCTTGTCAAATGCTCCGCAGACCTCTGGGAAGTGGCAAGTTGCCCCGATGCCCCAGTGGCAGGGGGGTCAAAACGTTTATGGCAACTGGGGCGGGTCCACCACCGTGGTCTTCAAGAGTTCCAAGCATCCCAAGGAGGCTACCCAGTTCGCCACCTGGCTCAATACCAATCAGCAGAGTCTGGATGACATGATTAAGGGAAATAACATTTATCCCGCCTATCAGCCAGCATCGGATTCACCTCTGGTGAACGGTCCCCAGGCGTTCTTTGGCAATCAGGCCATCGGCTCGATATTCAAGGAGACGTCTGCGCATGTGAATGTCAATTTCCAGTGGGGGCCGACCATGGACCAGGTCTACAACGACATCGGTGACAATTTCGCCAATGCGGTCAATGGCCACGGCACCCTGAGCGATGGGCTCAATGCGGTGCAGCAGAGTACCGTCGCCTTCATGAAAAAGCAAGGTTTTAGTGTCACCACCTAGCAGGCCAGGAGTTCGCTGGCTTGCTGTCTCCCCTGTTGGCTGCTCGTCCAGAGAGCAGAGGAGATAGCGTAGACGCGAGCACCTCTCTCCGCGTGCAACACAAGAGGTGCTTGCCTGACCACCAGAGCATCGTCCACGATCAGTCCGACGTCTGGCTCGCTCTCACCGCCCCTCAGGGGCGGTGCAGGAGTAGCCAGTACTTCAAGAAGAGAGGAAAAGGAGTACACATTTGTCCACACCACTCTATCGCGACCCGAATGCCTCGGGTGAGGAGCGAGTCGAAAACTTGCTCGCTCTCATGACCTTGGACGAAAAGCTGGCCCAGCTCGGCTGCCTCTGGAGCACCGCTTTTGTGAGTACGGGTACCTTCGACCCTAATACCGTTTCCGAGAAGATGCCGCACGGCATTGGAGAGGTGACACGCATTGGGGCCTCGACTGGCCTGCATCCACAGGAGAGCGCCACGCTCATGAATGCAATTCAGAAGGTGGCTGTCGAACAGACCCGGCTGGGCATTCCGGTCATCGTCCACGAGGAATCCACAGGGGGATTCTGCCATCGGGATGCGACCGTTTTCCCCCAGGGCATTGGACTCGCTGCCACCTGGAACCCGGTCCTGGTCAAGCAGGTGGCCGGGGTCATCCGTACCCAGATGCTGGCCGTGGGGGCCCGGCACGCACTGGCTCCGGTACTCGATGTTGCTCGTGACCCACGTTGGGGGCGGGTGGAGGAGACTTACGGTGAGGACCCTGTGCTCACCGGCACGATCGGGACTGCCTACATCCAGGGCTTACAGGGCGATGACCTGAGGAACGGTGTGGCGGCCACAGGCAAGCACTTTCTGGGGCATGCCATGTCAGAAGGTGGACGCAACTGGGGACCCGTTCACGTGGGTCCACGGGAATTGCGTGAGGTCTACGCCGAGCCTTTCGCCGCCGTGATCCGTCATGCCGGACTGGCTACAATCATGAACTCCTACGCCTCCGTCGATGGCCTGCCCTGTGCCGGCAGCCCCGTTATCTTGACCCAGTTGCTGCGCGACGAACTCGACTTTGTCGGCGTGGTCGTTGCCGACTACAGTTCCATCTTGATGCTCAAGGAGTACCATCGGGTGGCAGCCACCGCAGGAGAGGCCGCTCGGCTCGCCCTGCTGGCTGGGCTCGATATGGAGCTGCCTGCTGTTGACTGCTATGGAGCTCCACTCAAAGCCGAGATTGAGGCGGGACGGGTGCCACTCGAAGTCGTTGACACCGCTGTTCAGCGCGTGTTGCGCCTCAAATTCCAGCTCGGGCTCTTTGAGCACCCCTACGTTGACGCAGCCGCCGCCAATGCGGTCTTCCAGACTCACGAGCAGCGTGCACTGGCTCGTCAGGCCGTCGCAGAATCGACCATCCTGCTGAGCAACGACGGGGTCCTACCCCTCGCCTCTACCGTCAAGCGCGTTGCGGTCATTGGACCTGGGGCCGACGACGAACGGCTACTGCAGGGTGATTACCACTATCCCGCTCACCTGGAGATGATCTACGCCGCCCCTGCGCATATCGAGGCCGAGGAGCTCCTCGTTCCACGGGCAGCTGGAAGTTACGCGCCCGGTCCATATTTCACTCCGCATGTGACCCCTCTTGCGGGCCTGAGTACGGCTTTAGGCAAGGACGTCGAGGTCCGCTATGCCAAAGGCTGTGAGGTGCTGGGCCACGACCGCTCTGGTTTTGCTGAAGCAATGCAGGTGGCGCAGCATGCCGACGTAGCCGTGGTGGTGGTCGCCGGGCGCAGTGGCCTCGTGCGACCGGTCACAGTCGGAGAGGGCAACGACGCGACCAACCTCGATCTTACCGGCGTGCAGCAGGAAATGGTCGAGGCGATTGCCGAGACGGGGACACCCCTGGTGGTGATCGTGCTCAGTGGACGCGTCCACACGCTGGCTTCTGTTGCCGGGCGAGCGAACGCGCTGCTGCAGGTGTTTCCGCCGGGAGAAGAAGGGGGCAACGGTCTGGCCGATGTCTTGACCGGCCAGGTGAATCCGAGCGGTCGCCTGCCGGTGAGCCTGCCGCGCTCGGTTGGCCAGGTCCCCAACCACGTCGGACATCGTGCTGGAGGTGATCGGACGATGTTCTTCGGCGATTATATCGATTCACCGACCAGCCCGCTGTTCGCCTTTGGACATGGTTTGAGCTACACCAGCTTTGCCTACAGAGACTTGTCCATAGAGGCGACAAGTACGGCTGAACCAGTCGGGGTCTCCATCGAGGTGTGCAACAGTGGAGAGCGAGCAGGTTCCGAGGTGGTGCAGCTCTACTGCCGCGACGAAGTCGCTTCGGTCGCCCGTCCCAACCGTATGCTGCTCGGTTTTACCCGCCTCTCCCTCCCACCCGGACAGGCACGCAGGGTCAGCTTTACCGTACATCCGTCCCGGCTCGCTTTCTACGATCCATCTATGCGTTTCGTGACTGAGCCGGGGGCCTTCACCTTCAGCATCGGGGCTTCCTCGGTCGACATCCGGGCCGAAAAGACCATTGTGCTCGACGGTCCGGTCGTCGAGTACCGGCAGCGAGAGATCGTAGCTACTCAGGTGGGCGTTACATAAGAGACTAATTTCTATTTCTCTAGAAGAAAAGGCTATCATGAGTAGAACACTTTCCTGGGGCATCTTTGGGACAGGACGGATTGCTGGCATCTTTGCCAATGGGGTGAAGCAATCGCAGACGGGAACCCTCGCTGCCGTTGGGAGCCGCTCACAGGCTGCCGCCGATACCTTTGGTGAGACCTGGCATATTCCTCATCGCTACAGCCGTTACGAAGATGTGCTGGCTGATCAGAGCGTGCAGGCAGTCTATGTGGCTCTTCCTCATCCTTTCCATGCTGAATGGGCCATTAAAGCGGCTGAGGCGGGAAAACATGTGCTCTGTGAGAAGCCCATTGCGCTCAATCATGCCGAGGCTATGGCCATCGTCGAGGCGGCGCAGCGCCATGGTGTCTTCCTCATGGAAGCCTATATGTATCGTTGCCATCCTCAGACAGCGAAACTCCTGGAATTGATCCGTTCGGGTGTGATTGGTCAGGTGCGTGTGATCCAGGCCACCTTCAGCTTCCAGGCGAATGCTCATCCAGAGAGTCGCCTTTTGAATAACGCTCTAGGCGGCGGTGGCATACTGGATGTCGGAGGCTATTGTACTTCGATGGCTCGACTCATTGCCGGGGCCGCCACAGGTCAGGCTGTGGCTGAGCCACTGCAGCTTGCCGCTGTCGGTCATCTCAATGAGATGACGCACGTCGACGAGTATGCAATTGCATCGCTGCTTTTTCCCGATGATATCGTGGCAGAACTCTTTACAGGTGTGCAGGTCAATGGGGAGAATGTAGTACGTATCTTTGGCTCCCAAGGGTCCATCCTGCTCCCTACTCCATGGCTACACCGTGCTGGCAATGACCTCAGCATTCTTGTGAAGAAGGATCAAGAGCCTACTATGCAGAGGATTGCTGTCGATAATACACGTGATCCCTTTGCCGTGGAAGCTGATACGGTTGCCGCATATATTGAAGAACAGCAAGCTCCTATGATGACCTGGAACGATACGCTGGGGAATATGAAGACGCTTGATCGTTGGCGTGCCGCCCTGGGTGTTGTCTATGACGCCGAAAAGCCTGGTGGACAGGCATTGCCTATCCATAAGCGTCCCCTGGTCGCACGTCCAGGGCATCACATGAAGTATGGCTCCATTGCTGGCGTTGATAAGCCTATCTCGCGACTGGTGATGGGCGTTGACAATCAAACGTCTTGGCCTCACGCTTCCGTGATGTTCGATGATTTCTTCGAGCAGGGTGGCACTTGCTTTGATACTGCCTATATCTATGCTAGTGGTGCGTGCGAGAAGATGCTTGGTCACTGGGTAAAAAATCGTGGTATCCGTGAACAAGTGGTGCTTCTGGATAAGGGAGCGCATACTCCGCACTGCAATCCCCAGGCACTCGTCAGCCAGTTGCAGGAGAGCCTGACGCGGCTGCAAACAGATTACGTGGATATCTACATGTTGCACCGCGATAATCCTGACATTCCTGTAGGCGAGTTTATGACCGTGCTCAATGAACAGAAGCGCGCTGGACATATTGGCGTGTTTGGGGCGTCAAACTGGTCTATTGAACGTGTAGAGGAGGCCAACCGCTGGGCAGTTGAACACGGGATGAGTGGCTTTAAGGTCATAAGTAATAACTTTAGCCTGGCTCGTATGGTTGATCCCGTCTGGGCCGGGTGCATCTCCGCCTCAGATGCGCGGTCGCGGGCCTGGCTCACTGAACAGCAGATGCCACTTATGCCATGGTCCAGCCAGGCCCGAGGTTTCTTTACCGGCAGAGCCAATCCGAATGACCATTCGGATGCCGAGCTTGTGCGCTGCTGGTACAGTGAGGATAATTTCCGTCGCCTGGAGCGGGTCAATGCAATGGCGAAGGAGCGCGGTGTCCTGCCGATCAATATCGCTCTGGCCTATGTGTTGTGCCAGCCGTTTCCGACCTTTCCGCTTATTGGACCACGTTTGCTCTCTGAGACGCGTACGTCATTTCCAGGGCTCGACATTCAGTTGACACCCGAAGAAGTGCGCTGGCTCAATCTGGACGATTGATTCCTTTCCTTTACTCCTTTCAGGACTCTTGTATATGATCATCTAGCGACAGATAAGGAAACAGAACAGACGAATGAAAGAACTCATTTCCTACACGAATCCCGTGATTCCAGGTTTCTACCCCGATCCCAGTGTCTGCCGTGTGGGACAGGATTACTACCTGGTGACGAGTAGCTTTGAGTATTTTCCTGGCGTACCAATCTTTCAAAGCCGTGATCTGATCCACTGGCGACAGATTGGTCATTGCCTGACACGAGCAAGCCAGCTTCCTCTGACAAACACGCCCAGTTCCGGAGGCATTTTTGCACCCAGCATTCGGTACCACGAGGGCACGTTTTACATGATCACGACGAACGTCTCTCATGGAGGCAACTTTTATGTGTTCACCTCTGACCCGGCAGGTCCATGGTCAGAACCCATCTGGGTCCAGCTGGCTGGCATTGATCCTTCGTTGTGTTTTGACGGTGAACACGTCTATTTGACCGGAAGTGACGGGTGGCCGCAACCGAGCATCTATCAATGCGAAATCGATATCAATAGCGGACACCAACTGACGGAGACACGCTCTCTATGGCACGGCACCGGGGGACGCTTTCCTGAAGGGCCACACCTATATCATATTGGCAACTGGTATTATCTTCTGATCGCGGAGGGCGGGACAGAATATGGACATATGGAGACGCTGGCACGCAGCAGGAGTCCCTGGGGACCGTTTGAACCCTGCCCGCATAACCCGATCCTGACGCACCGCGATCAAGGCTCCCATTCGCTTCAAGGGACAGGCCACGCCGACCTGATCGAAGCACATGATGACTCCTGGTGGCTGGTCTTCCACGCTTTCCGTCCACATGCTAGGTCCTACCATCATCTAGGGCGTGAAACATGCCTCGCGCCTGTTACCTGGACAGAGGATGGCTGGCCTGTTGTGTCTCCCGAGAAAACCGTTGACATTCAGATGAATGTCAGTGCCCTCCCTCAGCAGAGAGAGGAGACGGAGCCAGCACGCGATGATTTTGCCACGCCAGAGTTGCGTCTCTGCTGGAACTTTTTACGCAATCCCAACACAGAAGATTGGTCGCTGACTGAGCGTCCCGGTTGGTTACGCCTCTACGGCTCCCCATATACCCTGGATGACAAGGACTCGCCTGCCTTCATTGGACGGCGGCAGCAGCACTTCAATGTCTCTGTCAAAGCATTGCTCGATTTTCGCCCAGAAAACGAGAGGCACGAAGCGGGCCTGACCGTGCTCATGAATGAGCGGCACCACTATGAGATTGCCGTCACACTGGAGCAGGGCGACCGCTGCATTATCGTTCGCCGTCGTATTGGTGATCTGGTTGCCATTGTGGCACGAGACATGATAGAGGCAGGCCCCATTGAATTAGAGATAGAGGCCGAGCTTGACACCTACACTTTTCTGTACGCGTTGCCAGGGCAGCCAGCACGGAAAGTAGCGACAGGCGCAACGCGCTACCTCTCCTCAGAAGTGACAGGAGGATTTACGGGCGTCTACATCGGGATGTATGCGACCAGCAATGGCGATGGCAGAACAGGCCCGGCAGATTTTGATTGGTTTGAATATCACCCAACATAAAAAGGAGGAGCTCATGACAACATCCATACCACACAACGTAGCACGTGAGGGAAGCAGCGACGAGTATACTCCCAGGAAAGAGGATAAGTTTACGTTCGGCCTCTGGACAGTAGGCAATCGTGGACGCGACCCCTTTGGCGATTTCGTGCGTCCTGATTTGCCTCCCGTACGCAGCGTACAGAAGCTCTCAGAGTTAGGGGCTTACGGTATTAGCTTGCATGACAATGATCTGGTGCCCTTTGGAACCTCTGCTACTGAGCGTGAGCGCATTGTCAGGGAGTTCAAGCAGGCGTTAGCTGACTACGGCATGGTCGTGCCGATGGCCACCACCAATCTCTTCTTCCATCCTCTTTTTAAGGACGGGGCGTTTACCTCGGTTGATCCTGCCGTGCGTGCCTTTGCCTTGCAAAAAACTATGGCGGCTATTGATTTAGGCGCGGAGCTAGGGGCCAGCACCTATGTCTTCTGGGGTGGACGCGAAGGCGTTGATAGCGAAGCCAGTAAAGACCCTGTTGTGGCGATCAAACGCATGCGCGACGCCATCAACTTCCTGTGTCAATATGTGATGGAGAAGGGCTACAAGCTGCGTTTCGCGTTGGAGCCAAAACCCAATGAACCACGCTCCGATACCTATCTTCCCACCATTGGGCATATGCTGGCCTTTATCTACACCCTCGATCATCCTGATATGGTTGGTCTCAATCCAGAGGTGGCTCATGAACATATGGCGGGACTCAACTTTGTGCATGGTGTAGCTCAAGCTCTGGAAGCTGGCAAACTCTTCAATATTGACCTTAACGATCAGAAGGGACCGCGCTTTGACCAGGATTTGCGTTTTGGCAGCGAGAATATCAAGCCAATGTTCTTCCTGGTGAAGCTCCTTGAGGACCAGGGTTACACGGGTCCGCGTAACATCGATGCCCATGCCTACCGCACCGAGGACGAGCAGGGCGTGTGGGATTTTGCCCTTGGCTGTATGCGCACCTATAACATGCTCAAGGCCAAAGTCAAACGCTTCAATGTTGACCCAGAGATACAGGCTCTCTTACAAGAACTCAACGGCGGTGATCAGACCTATGGTGGCCTGCTCGACAGCTACAGTAGCGAAATCGTGCAGAAACTGCAAGCCACGACGTTCGATGTCGATAGGCTTGCTCGACGTGGCTACGGCTACGAACGTCTCGACCAGTTGACCATCGAGATCATCTTAGGCATATGATGACAAGGAGCACGCTTGACGTTGAAATCCGAGAGAGAATGGAGATACTGCCCATGAAATGGGTAGCGACCTCACCGGCGACACCATGGTATGAGAAAGTGCTACAGCCGACGGAAGCATCGCCTCAGCTCTCAATCACCCACCACCGTCCGCAGACTGTCGTGGCCTGCGAGATCTGGGCTGGGACGATCGAACGTGCTGACTATGATGCCTGGGCTCACACGATCTTGGTTGATCCGCGTGCCCGGCCCTTTGTCTCAGGGGTGGGCCATCAATGGGTAGGCAAAGGGGCGGTGCAGCGGACGCATCAGAGCTGGCTGGGGCTTCGGCTCCTTCAGACAGAGTGCGAGTGCGGCGATGGGAGCAACACGTGGGATTATGCCCACTACGTGTTCACCCTGCTGCATCACTATCTGTGCAACGGGGTGAATGGCTTCGTCTACTGGAACATGGTGCTGCCAGCCGGCGGGCGCAGCACCTGGAGCTGGACTCAAAACAGCATGATCACCGTCGATACGACCCAGCAGACCGTGACCTACAATCGGGAACTTTACGTCATGAAGCACCTCGCACATTTCGTGGCTCCCGGCTCAGTCCGCCGTGACCTGCAAGGACCATTGGATGCACGCTCTTTCAACACTATTGTTCTTGACGGCCGAGCACTTCGAATCATGCCCAAGAAGACACAGGGGAATGTCGTCCCCCAGGAAAGGGTTTTATGACAGACAAACACCACCACTCTACTCCTGCTCGAACCACCTACACCAGTGTGGATGTCGCCCGAAGAGCAGGCGTATCACGGACCGCGGTTTCCTATGTGCTCAACGAAGATGGAGTACGAAGCACACATGTGAGCGAAGAGACCCGCGCGAAAGTATTGCAGGCTGTGCAAGAGCTGGGTTATAGCACACACAGTTCAGCACGGGCTTTGCGTAAAGGACAGAGCGACGAGATTTGTATCATCGCCGGTCTTCCCCTCACGATCCATCGCTCGGAACTGTTTGTCTCTGTGCAGCAGCACGGCTTTCTTCATGGATATGCTCCTGTGGTGTACTTCAGCTACGGTTTCTCTGATGAACAGCTGCATTCCCATCTCCTGAAGATCTTTGCCCGCCGCCCGATGGGTATTTTCGCCACAGCAAGCAGTATGACGACGCAACACATCGCGTTGGCCCATCGCATGGGGGTCGACAATATTGTGCTGTACTCGGTCGAACCACTCGACTATGCACGTACCATTCTTTTACCGACCAGACAACTCGGATGCTTGGCAGCCCAGCACCTCCTTGAACGCGGCCACCGTCATCTGGGGTTGGTGCAACCTGCCGATCCGTTGCACGACTATGGATTTCAGCAACGGCTGGAAGGCATGCGCGCCACCATCGCTGGGATGCCGGGAGTGCGTCTTGACATCTTGTCGCTTCAGTTTGACCTCGTAGCCGCCCACTCGCTGGTCGAGACCTCTTTCACAGGAGCGGATCGTCCCAGCGGCATCTATGCCTTTAACGATGAGTATGCTCTGCTCTTGTTGGGAGCGCTGACTGATCGGAGGATCCAGGTGCCACGAGATGTGGCTGTAGTAGGCACAGATGATCTCTCTTTTAGTGCATGGATGCGGCCAACCCTGACGACCATTCGCTTTGACACAATCACGCTCGCACAGCGTGCCATCGAAATGCTCGTACGTGGGCACAGGGGTCAACCACTTCCCGAAGAACTCTCTCGACCACTCGTGCCGCAGCTGGTCCCGCGCGGATCAACCTGATGGCCTTGCAGAGGAAGGATGTAGTGTATGACAGTATAGACAACCAGGAAGGAGAGCTTTTGTGTATTCACACCATCGCACTGCGGCGGAGGACGTAACGTGGGTCATCACCACCCAGACGGCGC
>WNGQ01002282.1_pt1 | contig 20236 bp, 19 predicted proteins | sample 5407661 | NCBI WGS metagenome assembly WNGQ01 (sample SAMN13153382, study PRJNA577476) | soil metagenome | isolation source: 60 cm soil or saprolite under Garry oak tree replicate 2 | place: USA:California | collected 2016-06-15 | reverse complement strand
TGGCTGCTGGTTCCCGGGATCCTGATTCCGGATTCGGTATCGCTGGTTACGGACATGTTCGTCTCCTCAGACGCAGGGCTGTTCACTGCCGTCCTAGGCGGGCGGGACGATCAGGCAGTTGCTGGTGGCCGTGGCGACTAGGCGGCCCGCGGCATCGGTGATCTCGGCAGAGGCCAGCGCGACCCGGCGCCCCGGCTTGATCACCCGGCCGGCGGCCACCAGCGTGCCGCTGGCCAGGGTGACCGGCCGGAGGTAGTTGACTGCGATGTCGATCGAGGTGTAGCCGACACCCGGCGCGAGCGTGGTCTGCACCGCGCAGCCGGCCACCGAATCGGCGAGCGTGCACACCAGCCCGCCATGGACGAAGCCGATCGGGTTGTAAACAGACTCATCCGGGGTGCATTCGAAGACCGCGAGGCCCTGGTCCACCTTGGTCGGCAACATGTTTAGCAGCAGCGCGATCGGCGGCGGCGGGATCTTGCCGTCCATCAGCGCCCGCATGAAGTCAAGCCCGGACAGGCCTGCTCCGCCCGTCACCGTGGCGGCCTGGTCGTACCAGGTGACCACCTTGGACCGGGGCGCTCCCCCCACCCCGGGACCGGTCATTGGGCCCGCTCCGCGGGCCTGGTGGCCGGTGCGGCGGTGGGCGCTGGCGGCGCGGCGGCCTTGGCCGTCAGCAGGATCGCGGCGACAAGACCGGCTGCCGCGAAGAACCCGATGACGAGCACGATCGCGTGCCGGAAGGTAGTGATCGGATCCGGGCCGACGTGGGCCAGGATGGCGACCAGGGCCGCGACGCCAAGGACCGTGCCGACCTGGCGGGCCATGTTCAAGATCCCGCTGCCCGTCCCGAACCGGTCCGGGCTGAGCGACAGGCTGCCCGCGCCGAGCAGCGACGGGATCGCCAGCCCGACTCCGGCGCCGCCAAGCAGCTGGGCCGGCAGCAGGCGCGTCAGGTACGCTGGCTGCGCCTGGATCTGGGCCAGCCAGAGCGCCATGGCTCCGGCGTTAACCAGGCAGCCGATCATTGCGACGCGGCCGGGGCCGCCGATCTGGGCGGCCAGCCGGGGAGCTACCATCCGGGCGAACGGCAGCACCATCAGGGGCCCGGGACCAATCGCCAGGCCCGCCCGGATCGCCGTGTAATGCCAGACACCGGTGAGGAACTCCACCGAGTTCAGCACGAACGCCCCGAACGCCGCGTAGTAGAGGATCGACGCGGCGAACGTGCCGCTGAAGGTGCGCGACCGCAGCAAGCCGAGCTCGATCACCGGCGAATGATGCCGGCGGGAACGCCAGATCATGACGCCGCCGCACGCGGCCGACGCGGCCACCACTGCGACGAACCGGGCCGAGCCCCAGCCCCAGCCCCAGTCGGGTGCCTTTACCAGAGCGAACGCCACCAAGCCGACCGCGGTGGCGAGCAGCGCGGCGCCGGCCAGGTCGGGCCTGCCGCGGGCGTGCTCGTCCCTGCTGTCCGGCACGACCCTCGCCGCCAGCAGCACGGTGAGCAGGCCGACCGGGATGTTGATCCAGAACACCCACCGCCAGCTGAGCTGGACCAGGCTGCCCCCGATCACCGGCCCGAGCGCGGCGCCCAGCGCGCCCAGCGCCGACCAGGTCCCGATCGCCTTGGCCCGCCCGGCCACCGGGACGCTGGCCAGCAGCAGCGAGAGCGAAGCGGGCACCATCAGGCCAGCCCCGGCGGCCTGGATGACCCGGGCCGCAACCAGCTCGGGCACCCCGCGGGACAGGCCGCAAAGCGCCGAACCAACGCTGAAGACGATCAAGCCGGCGACGAAGATCCGTCGGCGGCCGACCCGGTCCGCCCACCGCCCGGCCGGCACCAGCACCGCCGCGAACACGATCGTGTACGCGTTCAGCACCCACGACAGCGAGCCCAGGCTGGTCCCGTGGTATTCGCGGCCAATGTACGGGAACGCCAAGTTCACGATGAACAGGTCCAGGCTGGACATGAAGACCGCCAGCGCCAGGACGCCGACGATGACGGTCACCTGCCAGGCCGTCTGGCCCTCATCGGGCAGTCCGGTGCGGGCCGGCTTGGGGCTGGGGTGGACGCGGGTCTCGGCGCCGACGCTCATGATCACCTCAGTTAGTCCGAAATTTGGACTCACCCTACCGGACCTGCCCGCTGTGCGTCCAATTTTCGGACGGACCAGGTAACCTGGTGGCATGACAGCAGTGGCAGCCCAGCCCCGGGAGTGTTCCGTGGCGCGGACGCTGGAGATCGTGGGGGAGAAGTGGGCGCTGCTCGCGGTGCGCGAGGTGTTCCTCAGCAACCGCCGCTTCGACGAAATGGTCCGCCGGACCGGGGCGCCGCGGGACACGCTGGCTGCCCGGCTACGCTCACTGGTCGGGGCGGGAATCCTGGAACGACGGCAATACAGCGAGCACCCCGTGAGGTATGAGTACCGGCTCACCGAAGCCGGCCGGGAGCTGTACCCGGTGATCCTTACGCTGATGCGCTGGGGTGACAAGCATCTGGCCGGCGACACTGGGCCGCCGCTCGTGCTCGAGCACGCCTGCGGCCACCGCCTGGTGGCCGAGGTCGTCTGCGCAGCATGCGGCGAGCCGGTCGAGGCGCGCACCGCACGGCCAGCCGCCCGTGACCCCGCACCGCAAAGCTAGTCGCGCTGAGGCGTACAACTGCTAACTGACACGCAAAGCTGTACCGGCGGAAACCTCAATAACCGGCAAATATGCACTCCCGGCACAGCTCGAGGCCAACCGCAGCGGGGCACGCCGAGTCGGCGATCTGTTCCAACCTCGCATTCTGGCAAGGCCGCTCGTGGTCACCTCTCGTAACAGCCGGAATCCGGCTTGATCTCGGAATTAGGGGTGTACCGTCACAAGCCAGGTTTCCGGCGGTCTGGGATGTCTCGGCCATCGTTCAACGCGGAACAGCTCATCCGGGGCCGCCTGCACCGGGGCAGGGCGGGGTGGTCGAGGCTCGCGATCACTGGATCCCCAAGGTGCCCTGGCGCACCGACCGTCATCGCATCAGCCCTCCGCTGATGATCTTGCTGTTTGCTCGTTGTTTGCTCGTCTGCCCCGGTACCACCCGTCAGCGCCCGGCACAACACGGCAGGAAACCGAGACGAAGTCCGCACGGACCGGCACACACCGGCATTGAGAGCACTGATCTGATACCAGAGCAGCGGGCTCTTAATCCGCGGGTTCGGGGTTCAAATCCCTGGCGGCGCACCCGTTCTGACCTGGGCTTATGCCCGTTCCGGGTCCCCTTGTGAAGGCCGTTTCGGGGCCATGGTTGCTCCACGTTTGCTCGGCAGTCCGGACCTAGTCCCGCAGGGCGCGCTGGCCGGCCTCGCAACCGCCCGTTTCCGCCCGCCTAGTAGTACTTTGTTGGGTTCCGGCGAGAGCAGCGGCGAGGCGATCGAGGGTGACGGGCTGGGTGCAGAGGGGGCAGGCGCCGAGGATGAGGGCGAGCACGATCTGCAGTTCGTGCGGGACCTGGTAGAGGGTCATCCCGGCGCAGGGGCTTTTGAGCCGGTGCGGATCATGGTGATGAAGGCCTGGGCGAGGGCGGCGAGGGTGACGTGGCGGTGCCAGCCGAGGTAGGAGCGGCCTTCGAAGTGGCCCAGGCCGAGGCCGGTTTTGAGTTCGCGGTAGTCGTGCTCGATCCGCCACCGGATCTTCGCCAGGCGCACGAGCTCGGCGATGGGGGTACCGGTGGGCAGGTCAGACAGCCAGTAGTCAGCGGGCTCGTCTGCTCCGGGCGGCCATTCGGCCAGCAGCCAGCATTCTGGCAGGCTGCCGTCATCGCCGCGGGGAATGTCGCGGTTGGCGGGACGGATCCGGATCGCCAGGAACCAGCTGGTCATTGAGGCGGCAGGGTTGCCCTTGGCTGCCCTGGTGCCCTGCCAGGTCACCGGCTGGATCTGGTCCGCGCTGGCGATCGCGAGCTGGCGCAGGTTCGCCGCCGGCTGCGGGGAGGCGGACACGGGCGGGCGACCGATCCGGCCGCGCCGGGCGGGTGTCACCGGCTGCGCCTCGCCGGCCTGCGCGCTGGTGGGCCCTTTGACTGCCAGCACGTACCGCAGGCCGCGGCAGGCCACCTCCAGCCGGAAGATGGTGTTGTCGCCATAGCCGGCATCAGCCACCACCACTGGCAGGCCACGGCCGGCGGCGGCCTGCTCCAGCAGGCCCCACCCTCCAGGGCCGGCCATCTCATCGATCATCTCCAGCGCCAGCCGCCACTTCTCCGCATGGCGCACCTCATCCGGGATGCCGGCCCGCTCCCGGCGGCGGGCGGCCCGGGCCGCCGCGACCGGGTCCTCCAGCGCGGCGTCATCCCAGGCCTGCGGGCAGAACAGCCGCCAGTCCGCCGCGCACGACGCCCGCTCGTTCACCAGGTGCACGCTCACCCCGATCTGGCAGTTGCCCACCTTGCCCAGCGTGCCGGAATACTGCCGGGCCACGCACGGCGACGCGGTCCCGTCCTTGGCAAACCCGGTGTCATCGACCACCAGCGCATCCACCGGCTGGGCCGAAGCGAACCACCGCGCCACATTCCGCCGCACCGCCACGTAATCCCACGTCGAGGACGTGATGAACTGCTGCAGCCGCTGATGATCGACCCCCAGCCGCGCCGCCATCGGCTGCATCGACTTACGCCGCCCGTCAGTCAGCAGCCCGCGGACATACAGCTCCCCAGCGGCCCGCTGGTCGCTGCGCGCCAGTCCGCCCAGCATCCCGGCCGTGAACTCCGCCAGCCGGGGCCGGACCTCCGCGATCTCCTCAGGGGTCATCACGGCATGACAGTACGAGGAACCGCGTAACCGCAGAGGACAAGTTCCATACTTAACAAAGTACTACTAGGGGGATTCGTATGGTGAAGGTGGTTCCCTGGCCTTCGTGGGAGGTGAGGGTGATGTCGCCGCCGTGGTTGGTGACGATGGAGCGGACGATGGCCAGTCCCAGGCCGGTGCCGGGGATGGACTGCTGGACGGCGTTGCTGGCCCGGAAGAACCGGGTGAACAGGTCCTGCTGGTCTTTGGCGGGGATGCCGATGCCGGTGTCGGTGACGGTCATGACGGCTGAGCCGTCGGTGGCGGTGGCGGTGATGGTGATGCGGCCGCCTTCGGGGGTGAATTTGACCGCGTTGGACAGCAGGTTGACCAGCACCTGGCCGAGCTGCCCGGCGTCACCCTGGACGGTCAGGCCGTCGCTGGGGTAGTCGCTGGTGAGGGTCAGCCCGCGGCGGGCCACTTCGGGCTGGATCTCGCTGGTGGCGGCGGAGATGACCTCGGCCACTTCCACTGGCCGCATGACCGTGGTGAACGCGTCCGATTCGAGCTTGGACAGGGTGAGCACGTCCTCGATCAGGTTCCGCAGCCGCACCGCGCTGTGGTCCACGATGTCGAGCATCTTGCGCTGCTCGCCGGTGACCGGGCCGCCTTCGCCTTCGGCGAGCATCTCGACGTATCCCTCGATGCTGGTCAGCGGGGCGCGCAGTTCATGGGAGACGGTCGCGAAGAAGTCCGATTTGGCCTGGTCAAGCGATTTCAGGTCCTCGACCAGGCGGTTTTCCGCCTCATAGAGCCGGGCGTGATGCAGTCCCCGGCCGATATCAGCCGCGATCGACTCCACCGCACCGACCTCGGCCGCGCTCCACGGCCGGGCCGGGCCGAGCCGGTCAGCGGTGACGAACCCGAGCATCTGCTCACCCACCCCGAACGGGGCCAGCAGATGAGACCCGACACCCGCCGCGCGCAGCCCGTCAGCGACCCACGGCGGGAGCTCCCCGTCCGACGCGGCCAGATCCTGGACCAGTTCATTGGCGTGGCTGCGGAACAGCTCCCGCAGCACGGGGAGGGACCCGGCGGTCTTGGCGGCATACAAGCTGCCGGTGAGCAGCCACGCATCCTGCTGTGCGACCGCGGGCTCCGAACCGCGGTTGTAGGTCGCCGCGGTGGCCGAAGACGGTGGCTCCCCCGGTCCGGGATGCCTGCGTCGGGCAAAGCGTACTGACGCGCCGCGCTGGGCGCATGATCACTGAGTGACCGGCCGCGCACGCAAGGTTGACCGGTTCAGCGCAAGGCGGCGCTGCCACTGGTGACGGACTTCGGTCAGCAGGTCACGCCGTCCGGAATGGTCAAGCAACGACGTCCGAGACGGGTAAGACGGTCGGTGCCGCGAGGCGGTGTACTTTCTGCACGTTGATCGGGGAGGGGCCGCATAACTGGAGCGCCGAAGTCGGAGTTCTGGAAGGACCTCAAACCGCTTGAGAACGCGCAGAAGCCGGATGCCCTGCCGGAGGTCTACCTGTCCAAATTGGTACGACGCCGTCTAACTTCCGCCTTCACCGGCGCGAGACGGACCCATCTCGGAGGTGGCAGTGGACGTACAACGCGATCCCGCAGAGCTTGCAAACGCAGAGCTCGGCGGATCCTCACGCCGCGACTTCTTGCGCCTGGCCGGTGCCGGCGTCGCAGGGGTCGCGCTCGGCAGCCCTCTGCTGGCGGCCTGCAGCAGCAGCTCCACGTCGGATGCGAGCACCCTGAAGATCGGCTTTGTCAGCCCGCGCACTGGGCCGGCGGCCGGCTTCGGCGAGTCCGACGGGTATGTGCTGGGCCTGGCGAGGAAGGCGTTCGCGGGCGGCATCACGATCGGCGGCAAGAAGTACGACGTGACGATCATCGACAAGGACGGGCAGTCCGACCCGCAGCGCGGTGCCCAGGTCGCCAACGACCTGATCCAGAGCGACAACGTCGACCTGATGCTCACCACGTCGACGCCCGAGACCGTCAACCCCGTCTCTGACGCCTGCGAGGCGGCCGGCGTGCCCTGCGTCTCGACCGTCGTCCCGTGGGAGGCCTGGTACTTCGGTCGCGGTGCCAAGCCCGGCGCCCCGTCGCCCTTCAAGTTCACCTACCACTTCTGCTTCGGCGTCGCACAGTTCGCCGGCGCGTACATTTCGATGTGGCCACAGGTGCCGACCAACAAGAAGGTCGGCGTGATGTGGCCCAACGACTCGGACGGCAACGCGATCCGCGGAGCGCTCGGCCCGTTGCTCACCAAGGCGGGCTACAAGATCGTCGACCCCGGGGCGTACGCGGACGGGACGAACGACTACTCCTCGCAGATCGCCAAGTTCAAGGCGGAAAGCTGCGAGATCTTCAACACCTTCCCGCTTCCGCCCGACTTCGCGACGTTCTGGCAGCAGGCCGCGCAGCAGGGCTACAAGCCCAAGATCGCCCAGATCGCGAAGACCGGGCTGTTCCCCTCACAGGTCGAGGCGCTCGGAGCCATCGGCATCGGCATCGGCAGCGACCAGTACTGGGGACCGACCTGGCCCTACACATCCAGCCTGACGACGATCACCGCCCAGCAGCTCGCGGACGGCTACCAGACGTCGGCCGGCAAGCAGTGGAACCAGCAGCTCGGCCCGAGCCTGGCGTTGTTCGACGTCGCCAACGCCGCACTCAAGGCCACGGCCGACCCGAAGAGCAAGGCCGGCCTGGCCGCGTCCATCGCGAGACTGTCGGTCGACACCGTGATGGGCGGGCTGAAGTGGGGCACGGGTCCGGTGCCCAACGTGGTGACGACACCGATCATCGGCGCCCAGTGGGACAAGAGCACGAGCGGCAAGTACCCGCTCGACTTGGTGGTGTGCGAGCACGTCGGCGACCCCAACGTCCCCATCGCCTCGACGTTGAAGCCGTACACCGCATGACCTCTGCGCAGCCTGCTGCCATGGTCCTCGAGGGCCACGGGCTGGTCAAGGCGTTCGGCGAGCTCGTGGTCCTGTCGGGGGTCGAGATCTCCGTACGCGCCGGCGAGGCCGTCGGCGTGGTCGGGCCCAACGGGGCCGGCAAGACGACGCTGCTGAACGTCCTCGCCGGGTCGCTCGCCCCGAGCGAGGGGACAGTCAGCCTGGGTGGTGACGACATCAGCCGGCTCAAGCCGGCGGAGCGCTGCCGTCGCGGCGTCGGTCGCGCGTTCCAGATCCCGCGCCCGTTCAGCGGGATGACGGTGCTGGAGAACGTCCTGGTGGGTGGCTCGGCGGGGGCTGGGCTCAGCCGCGGCCGGCTCTACGACCGCACGATCGAGGTGTTGGAGCTGTGCGGCCTGGCCGAGCTTGCGAACCGGCGGGCGGCCAGCCTCGGACTGCTGCACCGCAAGCGGCTCGAGGTCGCCCGCTCGCTGGCCACCGACCCGCGGATCCTACTGCTCGACGAGATCGGCGGTGGGCTGACCGATGCGGAGACCGACGGTCTGGTCGTGCTGATCCGTGCGATCAGGGACAGAGGCGTGGCCATCGTGTGGATCGAGCACATCGTGCACGTGCTGCTCCAGGCCGTCGAGCGCCTAATCTGCATGGATGCGGGCCGCGTCATCGCCGACGGGCTCCCGGACCAGGTGTTGCGCGACGCTGCGGTCATCGACGCGTACCTCGGCAGGAACGACTCGTGAGCCTGCTCGAGGTCGAGCGGCTTGAGGCCCGCTACGGGCTGCTCGCAGCGGTGCGCCAGGTCAGCTTCTCGATCGAAGACGGCGAGCGCGTCGCTCTGGTCGGGGCCAACGGCGCCGGCAAGACCACGCTCCTGCGCGCGATCGCCGGTGCGCATCCGCACGCCTCGGGCCGGGTGGCCTTCGACGGCGTGGACATCGGCGGCCTGCCGGCGCATCGGCGGGTGCCGCTGGGCATCGCCCTCGTACCCGAGGGCCGGCGGCTCTTCCCTGGCCTCACCGTCGAGGAAAACCTGCTGGTCGCTGCCGGACGCGGGAGGGTGGGGCGATGGACGGTGCCGGCCGTTACCGAGGCCTTCCCGATGCTCGACCCGCTGCTCGGGCAACGGGCGAGCACGTTGTCCGGCGGGCAGCAGCAGGCGGCGGCGATCGCCAGAGCGCTGGTCACCAACCCGCGCCTCCTGCTCCTCGACGAGGTCTCGCTGGGCCTCTCCCCCGTCGCCGTACAGGCGGTGTACGAGTCGTTGCGCAGCCTCGAAGGATCGGGAACGACGGTCGTCCTCGTCGAGCAGGACCTGACCAGGGCGCTGGCCTTCGCCGACCGCGTGCTGTGCGTCCTCGAGGGCCGCATCGTCCTCGAGGGCGCGGCCGGCACGCTCACCCGCGAACAGGTCACCGAGGCGTACTTCGGACTGCACCACGGCGGCGCAGCGGCCACGGGGGAGGCCGTATGACCTGGGTCAACGTGCTGATTCAGGGCGTCATGCTGGGCGGCGTCTACGCGCTGCTCGCCTGCGGGCTCTCCCTGATGTTCGGGGTCATGCGCATCATCAACCTCGCGCACGGCGACATCGCCGTGGTCGGCGCCTACCTGGTCTGGGAGACGTCGACCAAATGGGGGATATCGCCGTTCCTCACGATCCTGATCGCGCTGCCGCTGATGATGGCGTTGGGCTATCTCCTCCAGATCACCCTGCTCAGCCGCAGCCTGCGCGGGGGCCAGCTGGTGCCGCTGCTGACGACGTTCGGGCTGGCCGTCGTCATCCAGAACCTGCTGCAACAGCTCTTCTCCCCCGACGTGCACTCGATCGCGCCGCAGACCGGGTCGATCGCCACGGCCGCATGGCACCTGACCGGCCAGGTGTCGATCCCGGTCATCGGCCTTATCTCCCTCGCGCTCGCAGTTGCGGTGCTCGGCGGCCTCCAGCTCGTCCTGCGGACCACGCGCTTCGGCCGCGAGATGCGGGCCACGGCTGAGGACCCGGACACAGCGGCGCTGATGGGCGTCAACGCCGGGGCGGTGTACGCGCGCGCCACGGCGATCGCCGTGGCCACGGCCACGCTTGCGGGCGCGATCTTCGCGATCCGCTCCACCTTCGGCCCGACCAGCGGGTCGACCCAGCTGATCTTCGCCTTCGAAGCCGTCGTAATCGGCGGCCTCGGCTCGCTGTGGGGCACGTTGTGGGGCGGCATAGTCCTCGGCGTCGCCCAGGCCATCGGCGGCCACATCGATCCGCAGTACGCCGTCCTCGCCGGCAACCTCGTATTCCTGGTGGTGCTCGCCAGCCCGCGCGGACGGGCCATCGCCGCGGAGGTCGCTCGATGACCGCGGAGACCGGTGTGCCCTCGACCGGCTGGCGGGTGGGCCGCTGGACGCTGACCTCGCGCATCTCCATAGGCGTGGTCGCCGTCGTGCTCGTCCTGCTGGCGATCGTCCCCCTGACTCTGAACGACAACGCGGTGGAGCAGCTGACCTCGCTGCTCATCTTCGTGATCCTGGCGGGAATGTGGAACGCCCTCGCCGGCTACGGCGGGATGGTGTCGGTCGGCCAGCAGGGATTCATCGGCCTCGGGGCCTACGGCACGATCTTCTTCACGCACCGTGGCGTCCCGCCGTACCTCGCGATGGTCCTCGGCGCCCTCACCGCCGCCGCGCTGTCGCTCCCGCTCTCGCTGGTGGTGCTGCGCCTGCGCGGCGGCCAGTTCGCCATCGGCACCTGGGTCGTGGCCGCGACCCTCGCGATCCTGGTCAGCCTGGACAGCGACTTCGGCGGCGGTACCGGCACCTCGCTCACAGGCCTCAACGTCTACGACCAGACGATGCGCGAGGGCTACACGTACTGGCTCACGCTCGGCTTCGCAGTCCTCGTCCTCGGCCTGTCGCTGCTGCTCCTGCGCAGCCGGCACGGTACCGCCCTCCAGGCGATCCGCGACGACGGGGGCGCCGCCGCCTCGCTCGGGGTGCGCGTCCTGCCGCTCAAGCTCGTCCTCTTCGTCCTCGCCGCGTTCGGCTGCGGCGCGGCCGGCGCGATGATCCTGGCCAACACCTTGTTCATCCAGCCGCAGTCCATCTTCGGCGTGCAATGGACCGCGTACATGATCTTCATGGTCCTCGTCGGCGGGCTCGGCACGTTCGAGGGCCCGATCGTGGGGGCGCTGATCTTCTTCGGCATCCAGTACGAGTTCGCCAACGGCGGTACCTGGTACCTGATCGGGCTGGGCGCCGTCGCGGTGTTCTTCGCCCTCGTCCTCCCGCGCGGTTTGTGGAGCCTGGTCGAGGAGCGGGCCCAGGTCCAGCTCCTGCCCGTCGGTTACCGTCTCCTCAGGCTTCGAAGCCGGTCATCACCTGACCCGGACACCTCCGGGTCGCCCCCCAGCGGCTGACCGACCCAGCAGGAGGCAGCCATGTCGCAGCAACGAGTCGAGACCGGCCCGGCCACGTTCGGGCAGTTCATCGGCGGGACCTGGCGTGCCGCCGAAAGCGGCCGGGGCTTCGACGACATGGACCTGTGGAGCGGCGACGTGGTCGCCCAGTTCGCCGCGGGCAGCGGGGCCGAGCGGTCGCGGCCAGCATCAGCGCGCACGGGGGGGTTCCGCACTTGGGCTCACGCCTCACCGGGGCTGCGCCAGGACATCTTCGTCAAGGTCGCCGAGATCCTGGCCCGCCGCCGGCCCGAGATCTTGCACTGGCTCGCCGTGGAGACGGGGTGGGGCAGGGACTTCGGCGCCATCCAGCTCGACTTCGCCCAGTCCCTGCTCAGCGGGCCGCTGACTCCCCGTACGCCGCCGTCGGTCAGGTGATGCCGTCGGACTTCGACGGCTCGACCGCGATGGCCGTACGCGGACCGGTGGGCGTGGTCGCGGCGATCGCCCCGTGGAACACCGCCCTGATCCTGTCCGGACGCGCCATCGCCGACCCCCTCGTCCTCGGGAACACCGTCGTCCTGAAGCCATCCGAGGAGTCGCCGTGGTCCGGCGGCCTAGTGTGGGCCGAGATCTTCGATGAGGCCGGCCTGCCACCCGGGGTGCTCCACGTGGTGACCCACGCCCCGGGCGATGCCAGCTCCATCAGCTCCGAGCTGGTGGCGCACCCGTGGGTCCGGCGGATCAACTTCACCGGTTCCACGGCCACCGGTCGTCGCCGCCTCGCCGAAGCCGCCGGGCGCCACCTCAAGCGCGTCGTGCTCGAGCTCCGTGGGCAGAACCCGTTCATCATCTTGGCCGACGCCGATCTCGACTACGCGGTCGACGCGGCGGCCTACGGCGCGTTCCTCCACCAGGGCAAGATCTGCATGTGTGCCAGGCGGCCGATCGCCGAGGAGTTCCTCGTCCGGTTCGCCGAGAAGGCCGCGGGGCTCGCGAAGGCCCCCTTACCTTGTTCATCAGGCCCAGGCAAGCATGATCTGGGTCTGGGAAGTCCGGCGGTGCCGGTATGGCTCATTGCCCCCTGCAGCAGGTATGGCCTGGGGGGTGTTGCCGCCGGCGCGGTCGGTGCGTGGACCTCTGATGGGGGACATGCGGCTTGATCGCTGATTCGTAAGGTAGATGACGGCGAGCGCACCATGGACGGCCTTCCCGGACGGTTGACCGAGACGATCGAGGAGCGGCACGGGTGGCCAGACCGGAGCAGGTGGACGTGTGGGTGGGGCTCGACCCGCGCGTCTATCGAGCCGCGCTGCGCGCATGATCAGTGAGTGGACGCCGCGCGAGCAAGGTTGGCCGGTTCAGCGCACGCCGGCGCTGCCACCCGCTGACGGACTTCCGTCAGCAGGTCACGGCGTCCGGAATTGGCAAGCTACGACGTCCGGGACGGGTAAGACGGTCTCAGCCTCGGGGCGGTTCACTGGCAGCACGTCGACCGAGGAGGTGGCGGCATGGCTAGCATGCCGAAGTCGGAGTTCTGGAAGGACCTCAAGGCGCTCGAGAACTCGCAGAAGCCGGATGCCCTGCCGGAGCTGTACCTGTCCAAGGTCGCCACGGATGACGACCGCTACTACGTACCGTTCACCGAAACCGTCGGATCGCGCCCGCTGTGGATCAACGTGAAGGACAACAGTTGGGCCGACATCCTCCGCGCCAAGGAGGCGGGCCTGGTCAACCGGCACTACCACCCGCATGAGGTGTTCGCCTACACGATCTCCGGCAAGTGGGGCTACCTGGAGCGGCCGTGGACAGCAACTGCGGGCGACTTCGTCTACGAGGCCCCGGGCGAGGGTCACACGCTGGTCGCCTACGACTGCGGCGAGCCGATGAAGACGTTCTTCATCGTCAAGGGTCCCCTCGCATGGCTCGACGAGAACGGCGATGTCACAGGGATATTCGACGTCCACGACTACATCGCCATGTGCCGGGAGCACTACGAGTCGGTCGGCATCGGAGCGGACTACGTCAACTCGCTGTTCCGCTGATCGCGGCACGTGCCGGGTGAGGAGACACATTGACCGACAGGCCCGAAGGGCGCCTGCGGGTGTCGCGCGGACCTGACCGACGCGGCCGATCTCGGTGTCGTTGATGCCTTCCAGCAGATCGAGATCCCCACGGTCCGCGCGGCGGTCACCCAGTACGACCAGCACGCGGTCCGCTGCGGGCGCGGCAAGGTGCACATCGCCGCCCGCCCCGAGGGCGGCGGGACCGGCAAGGTCGAGTACGGACCCGTCCTCTAGGCGTGGGCGGTGTTCCTGATGGTCGTCCACCACCTGCCGGTCCATCGATGCCGGCAGGTGCTGACCGCCCTGACCGGCGCCGAGCCGAGCGTCGGGTTCGTTCACGGCCTGCTCGCCCGCACCTCCAAGGCGCTGCACACCGCCTACTCGCGGATCCGGACCCTGATCACCCAGGTCCGGGTGCTGTGCATGGGCGAGTCCCCGCTGCGAGTCGGCCCGGAGGCCCTGCGGCCGGGCCGCAAGAAGGCTGACAAGTATCTCCTGATCGCCTGCACGACGCTGTACACGCTCTTCCTGCTCGGCGACCGGGACCTGGACACCTTCAAGGCGAGCGTGCTGGCCGACGTCGCCGCCCGCACCGTCGTAGTGCACGACTGGTACACCGTCCACGACAACAAGGCGTTCGCCCACATCACCCGCCAGTTGTGCGCCCAGCACTTGCTGCGCGACTTGGCCGTCGCGGGCGAGACCTGATTCGATGGGTCTCGTGGCCAATACAACTCTCATGCCGAGCACCGAGCGATTCGAGCTTTGGTCGCAGGTGCTCAATAGCGAGTTCGGCCCCTCCGCTATCGAGTCCGCTCGCGCGCGCTCATTCTCCGGCTTGCTGTGGCGCTATGAACTCGGCGGCTTGTGTGTTCACCGAATTGTTGCCGACGCCTCTATATACCGTCGGCCCTCCAGGCGTCGCGGCTCTGACCCCCCCGCAGCCCTGCAGTTGGTGCTTGCGAGGCGGGGATGCTGCATCGTCTCTCAAAATGGAGCCAACTCGTACATCCGAGAAGGCCAGTTGACGAGCTACACGACATGGCAGCCGCTTAAGGTCGAGTCTCCTACGGCGTTCGAGCTGGTGATAGTAACGCTGCCCGAGCTGCTGATGTGGCGGCAGTTCGGGCGGCATACCCCTCAGACCGCCCTATGCCTTGGCGGTACTGAGGGGATCGGCGGGCTTGTGCGTTCACACGTGCTGCAGGTGCTTCGATGCCTCGAGCATGGATCGATCGGTTCAGTTGTTGCGACGGATGTCGCGGAGAGCACTGTTGCCATGGTGCGGGGCCTGCATGGCCAACAAGATCTCCGCCCGGGCGCTGACAGCCGCACCTCGGCGGTACTGAGACAACAGATTCGCACATACATAAATCTCCACCTCGGCGATCCAGGCTTGAACAGGGAGTCGATCGCACGACACCACTGCATCTCCGTGAGTTACCTCGACAAGCTATTTGAAGGCACCGGCAGAAGTGTTTGGCAGACGATACGCACGCAGCGCCTTGATCGGTGTCGCCGTGATCTAGCCGATACGCGACTCGGGGGTGTCCGCGTCCGCGACATTGCGGCCCGTTGGGGATTCCGGACCGCATCGCATTTCACTCGGTCCTTTGAGGCAGCGTACGGTCAGTCGCCAGTGGCGTTCCGCCGCGCGAGTCCAGGCATTCTCGGCGACGAGACAGATTCGTAGGTGACGTGACACGAGCATGATCGCGCATTGCGCGTGACTTACCTGAAGGCCCGCCCTTCACCTCGTCAGTTACCCGCAGCCGCACGGCCGATCGCGTCGTCTCCGCACGCTGATCGTGATTTTGCACCCGCCTCTCATCGTCCCGGCTTCGACGCTCGGTTGTAGGGAAGCGCGTCTTCGACCCTGATTCTTAGCGGGTCTGATCTTGGGTTGCTGCCCGACGGCCTGCATCAAGCGATGAGGTCTACCGCGATGGTGACGGCGGCGCACCACGCCTTGTTCACTGTCCAGGACTTCGAGGGCAGCCCGACCACCCTGCCATCGCCACCGCATCATCGGCGTCGGCCGTCACCCACAGATCCCGGGACCATCCGGTAACCTCACGCACGTCGGAAGTGCTCCTCGCACGGGACTCTGGTAGATGTCGCAATCACCATTTTCCCTTACGCAGCAGGCACTTTCGTCTATCTGGACCTCATGAAACAGTCACAAGATCACACCCGCGTGAATATCAGGGTCGAGGTGACACCCGGGGGAAGTGTTGCACACCGGTGTCGGCTTGATGGCTGCTTGAGCGCCGCAACGCTCGGCCGCAGCTCTGGGCGCGTTGGGTTGGAGACGCTGACGCCGGTTTGGCCCGGCGACTTGTCGATCCTCGCAGACTTCGTTGTCCGGTCTCTCACTACAGCCGCCTGGGCATGGTCTGGTCGAGTGCGACAGGGATACGTTGCGCCCGGGCTAAGCGCCGCCAATACGCGCGTCCGTGCTGCACCGGCGCACGCTTCAGGACGAGGAAGAGGATGGCAATGCTGTCTACGATTGGTCGATCCAAGTGCCGGCTGCTGCTGCTCGCCGGCCTGACGCTCGCACTGGGCCTGACTGTCGCGCCGAGCGGTGCTTATGCCCAGGGGCCCGGGGCCGCAGCGGCGGCGATGTCATCGCCACTGGTCGTGCAGACCGACAAGGGCGCGGTGCGAGGGACGCTTAGCGGCGGCGTCCGCGAGTTCCTCGGCATTCCGTATGCCGCTCCACCAGTTGGGGCGCTGCGCTGGCGCGCGCCACGCCCCGCCGCCCCGTGGGCGGGGGTCAGGGATGCGACGTCGCCCGGCAAGTTGTGCGCGCAGTTCGGCAGCCCCGGCAGCGGCAACCCGAACACGAGCACCAACGAGGACTGCCTCTACCTGAACGTGGACACCCCGCGCACGGTGCGCGGTCGGCTTCCCGTCATGGTGTGGATCCACGGCGGCGGCTTTACGGGCGGCGCGGGCAGCATCTATGACGGCAAAGTGATCGCGGAACAGGGCAACGTGATCGTGGTCACGATCAACTACCGGCTTGGTGCGTTCGGCTTCCTCGCGCTGCCGTCGCTCGACGCGGAAAGCCCAGGCTTGAGCGGCGACTACGGCCTCGAAGACCAGCAGGCGGCGCTGCGTTGGGTGCAGCGCAACTCGGTGGCGTTCGGGGGCAACCCGCGCAATGTGACGATCTTCGGCGAGTCGGCCGGCGGCGCCGCGGTGTGCGAAAACATGACCTCACCCACCGCCGCGGGCCTCTTCCAGCGCGTGATCGCCGAGAGCGGATGTTTGGGCGAGACCTCCGGGCGGCCTGCGGCAGAGCAGAACGGCGCGGCGTTCGCCGGCCGGCTCGGATGCAATGACGCGGCCACCGCAGCGGCGTGCTTGCGTGGCAAATCGGCCTCCGATGTGCTCACCGCGGGGGCAAGCGGCGCGTGGTCGCCGGTTGTGGGCGGAGCGGTGCTGCCGTTGCCGCCGGCCCAAGCGCTGGCGTCGGGACGGTATGACCACGTGCCTCTGTTGCAGGGCACCAATCACGACGAGGGCCGGCTCTTCGCCGGGCTTAGATTCGATGCGAGCGGCGCCCCCCTGACCGCGGCGCATTACCCCGCGGTGATCCAGGCGCAGGTCGGCGCCGCAAACGCGCCGATGGTGCTGGACGCATACCCGCTGTCCGCCTACCCGTCACCCGATCTCGCTTACGCGGCGGAGTTTACCGACTCGGCGTTCAGTTGCCCAGCGCTGCAGGCCGACCAGCTCGCGGCGCGCAGCAGGGTCTACGGCTACGAGTTCAGCGACCCGAACGCGGTGAACGACATTGGGCTGCAGTTCAGCTTCCCGCTCGGCGCAGCGCACAGCACCGAGCTTGCCTATGTCTTCCAGAGAATGGTGTTCCTCGACACGATCCCGCCGTTCACCCCGGCGCAGCTCCACTTGTCGAACCAGATCATCCGATACTGGACCAACTTCGCCGCCACAGGCAATCCGAACGGCGGCAGCGCCGCCGCCGGCCCGCATTGGCCGCGGTACAGGCAAGGGAACGCGCAGATCCAGGAGCTAGTCCCCGACAACACGGCGCCGGAGTCCGCCGCAAAGTTCGCCGCCTTCCACCACTGCGCGCTCTGGGCCTCGCTCGCCGGATCGCCATGACCGCTGGGTCGCCCGCAGAGGTTGTGAACGGTTGAGGTTCATCCGGCCCTCCTTTGAGTGCATATCGGTCCGCCGAGACCTGCGCTCAAGGGAGGGCCGTGATGGTGCTTGCGGCTAACGCCAAGCTCGGATGTCGGGTCGGCTCGCGCTCGTTCGTACGATCGAGGAGGAGTTTCGTTGAAGGCGGCCGCCTTCAACGCCTCGCGGGTTGCGCGCGAGTTGGTCCTCGGTGCGGGACTGCGAGATGTTAACCAACGCCGACAGCTGCGAGGCTCCCCGGTCCGTCGCGAAGACCTCACGGTCGCGGTACATCGCCCGACCCGTTGTCCCGGTCACGCCCCTCGGCGGCGACCTGGTCACCGGCTCCGACAGCACACCAGATGTCGATGACGTCCCGCTGCTGCGCGAGGGCCTTGCTGCCGACCGGGTCACGCTCGGGGCGTTGACGACGACCACGGGCAACGCCCAAACGCGCCAGCAGCAGCGCGGCCGTCTGCCCGGCCGGGCAGACGCCGACGACGAGCACCGGCACAGCCGGGGACTGCCATGTCGGGGAGGCGGGTCGGGTAGCGCGTCGTCCACGTTGCTCCTGTCAGCGATCTCCACGTCCTTCCGCGTCCCGTCGGCTCAGGCGTGCGGGGCGACATCGCCCCGGTCGCCGCCGAGCGGTAGCGTGAGACGGTCCGGGAAGGTGACGTCCGGCCACGTGAGACCGGGCATGGAGTCCGGCTCTTTTGAACAGCCGCGGCATCCGGCCGAACTGATGACCGCCGCGACCGATGTCGCCGTGCGCTTGCAGTGAGCCGCGCCCGTGCTGACCATCCCCGCAGACGCGGCTCCGCCAGAAGGCTTCCCCAGCAGCGAACCCCTGACGTATGATCCGCGAAATAGTCAGAAGCTTGTACTTCCTTTGGCAGGTAGCGGCGAGGAGATCGCGCAATGGCCGCCAAGACCGCCTCGGTGATCTCGTCTGCGACGACCAGGAACATTGCGCCCGCGGAACGTACCGAGTTCTGGGAGGCGTACAACCGCGAGGTTCTGGTGGGTCTGTCCTGTAGGTCATACGCGGACCAGGGCCTGCTCGCCACCGAGACGAACATCCGTCTCAACGACGTCTTGCTCGCGGATATCGCCGGCAACGCACATGTGATCGAGCGGACACCCAAGATGGCCAGGTCCGCCCCCAAAGATTCCGTGTTCGCCAGCCTGCTGATCGACGGCGATGCGGCGTTCCTGCATGAGAACGGCTGCGTGTCGGCCACTGCCGGGAATCTGGTGGTCTACGAGACGCGGCAGCCGTACCTCTTCGGCTTCTCGTCTCCGATGCGGCAGATCCTGGTCGACATCCCGCGGGAGGCGTTCACCGAGGCGTGCCTGCCAGGCGGCGTTCCGGTGCCGATGCTGTTCGGCAGGAAAAGCGCCCACGAGGGAGCACTCCTGTCGAGCCTGCACGCGCTGCTCGGTGATCTGGTCAGGATGCGCGCCGACGGGCTTGGCCCAGAGGAGGCCGAGCGAGCGGTGCTCGAGCTGATCCGCCTGCTCACGGTCGAGCAGTGCGGCGGCTCGACCTCCGCGACCACCTATGTCGTCGTCGCCAAAGAGCACATCAAGAGGCGCCTGCACGATCCCCGACTCGACGCCGCCGAGGTCGCCGGCGTCCTCGGGATCTCCCTCCGTCAACTCGCCCGGGTGTTCCAGACGGCCGGGACCACACCGAGCCGCTACATCCTCGAGCAAAGACTGCAGCGGGCGAACGCAGAACTCGGCGAGCCACGCGCCGAGAAGACGACGGTCGCTGACGTCGCCTACCGTTGGGGTTTCTCCAGCCAGTCCCATTTCACCCGGGCCTTCCGCAAGCGCTTCGGTCGCACTCCAGGCGAGGCCCGTGCGGAGCAGAGCGGATCAGCTTGTCTGCCCCCTGACACGAACGGTCACACGCACATGTAACCCCCGTTCACCGGAAGGATCGCGCCGGTGACGTAGGACGCGACCTTCTCGCACACGGCCAGCATCTGCGGTGCTGCGCAAGCCGCACATACCCCTGCGGCGGACGGAAACTGCCCAGTTCAGCCCTCAGATCCGCGGCCGGCAGGCCTGGATACTCCGCGACATGCAAAATGGGGGCAGCGAACGCCTGGTCCAGGTCACTGACGTACTTCAGTACGCTCGCACCGGTCCCCGGCCGGGCCGCCTCGGCGATCGCCGCGATCCGCTCCGGGACATCTACGATGGCTGGTCCAGGTCGATCACCGCCGCGAGCCGGGACATCGGCGCGTTCAGGTAAACGAACCAGCGCACCGGGCGGCCCTCCTCCAGGAACCGGCGCCGGAACTCATGCGTCTTCTGCCCGCGCCAGATCAGCTCGTAGAACTCCGCATTCAGCGCCATCAACACCGGCTCCGCCCCGGCCTCGCTATCCGACGCGGCGAACAGCTCCCTGAAACTGACTCGTGCCCGTACCACCTGTCACGAGTTCTATCCTGCCCGCTTGCATACCTGCCGGCAGCAGTATGGCGCGTCCGCCTGCTCCAACGGGTTCGAGAGACTGGTGAGTGTCGTCAAGTGATTTGGGATCTGGCCCACATAACGCTCTATACGAGAGGTCGATCGCTAGGTGCGGCAGCGGGCCTCCCGGCCAGGTCGCCCTAACCAGACATTCGAGCACAAGACCGCCTACCCCGATTTCCCAATGGCCGTTGACACTATGAGCTTCGCGCCGTCCTGGATGCCGGGAACGGATCTACCCAGCATGCACGCCACCAGCGGCGGCTACGGAATGTAGTCGCCGTTTCCGCGAACTCTGGGCCGTCGATCCAGCTCTAAAAGACGCTGCTGGGGTGCGCCGGCCCCAAGATCGGCCGCGGCTATGTTTGCTCCATGTTTGCTCGGATGTCCCGGTACGGGCCGGTAGCGGGCGGCACCATGCGGCACCCGGT
>WNGQ01002127.1_pt1 | contig 20251 bp, 21 predicted proteins | sample 5407661 | NCBI WGS metagenome assembly WNGQ01 (sample SAMN13153382, study PRJNA577476) | soil metagenome | isolation source: 60 cm soil or saprolite under Garry oak tree replicate 2 | place: USA:California | collected 2016-06-15 | reverse complement strand
ACGACTCAAGGCGGGCGGCGAGTCAGCCCGGCCGACGAGCAGAATGCGATCCGCCTGACGAAGGCATCGAGCCGCCCATGGCGACGGCCAGGTGTCAGGCTCATACACCACAAACTTGTGACGTCCTTCCTGCTCGCTGAGCCACCCGACGATCCGGCTGTTCTCCTCGTGATCTGGAGGAAGTTGGGCCACACCTCTTCCCAGGCAGTCGTCCACCAATTGACGGTGGACGTGCAAAGTGGTTCCCATGGCTCCCAACGTCGCCACGAGGTGGCGCGCCACGTCCGTCAGCGGCGCGTCCTCACCCGCGGGGACGAGGACAATCGTGGCCGGCTCCGTCTCGAAGCGCGGTGAGCGGACCATCTCCTGGAAACGCAGTACGATCAGCCTGGCCAGCTGCATCATTGTCTTCGGATACTTTTCGACGAGATCATCGAATGCTGCCTTCGAGAACTTCACCAGCGCGCAGTCGCGGATCGTTCGAACGGTGGCCGACCGCGGCTCACCGGTCAGAATGGCCATTTCCCCCACGGTCTCGCCCGGACCTATCTCATTGACGACGTTTTCATCCTTCTCTGGGCGACTGGCCACGATCCGAAGGCGTCCATTCAGGAGAACGTAGAGAGCGTCACCGATCTCTCCCTCGCGCATGAGCGTCTCTCCGCCGGAGAGATAGACGTACTCGAGCTCCGCGGCGATCGCCCTGAGCGCAGGCTCGTCCAGTCCCCGCAAGAGCGACGTTGACGAAAGAAATGCTATGAGCTCGGGAGTGGGAGGGCGGCGCATCACGGGACGTCCCTGGGCTCCTGGGGTCGGTCGGCGCACGAAGGGGAAGGAGAGCACGCCCCTAGACTCCCGGCAGCGCGAAGGTTGGCGCGGCCACGGCGCCGATCATGGCAGATCGCCGAGCGCGAGTCAAAAAAGCACATCGGCGGAACGAGGCAGAAGACGCTCGCGAAGTAGTCCGATCAGCTCCCGCAGCGCCCCGCCGTGTACTCGGACTCCGGGCTCTTGGCGTCTGTGGCCACGAGCCAGCCGCCGTCGCGGGCCAGAATCACGATCACGCCGTAGGCATTGAGCCCGCGCCCGGCCGCGTGCCGCCCGGCCACGAGCCATATCTCCTCGAGCCGGTCGGCCCGCGCGGGCTTGAGCGCGTCCACGCGAGGCCGCGCGTTCGGGAGGAGCCGCACCAGGTGAATATGGAGCTGATCCTGCGTGCGGAGACCGGGCGGATTGACCACGAGCGCGATCTCCTCCTCGTCGCGGATGCGGGAGCGGGCCGCCTCCCAGCCGAAGCGCCAGATGCCATCCGGCCGGCGCCAATCCTCCGCGCCGGAGACGGGATAGCGCGGCATGGCGAGGCCGTGGACGAATCCCGCCGGGCACCCGCACATCTTGATGTCGCGAATGGCCACGTACTCCTGGTTCTGGGCCCACACTTCCGTGGTGCGCGTGCACGGGTACTCGAGGTCGCACGTCCCCGCCTGGGGCCAGCGGCACCGCGCGCAGTAGCGGGGCTCCGCCGGGTCCAAGCATTCGAGCACGATCTCCCGGAGGACATCGCGCGAGGAGCCGGCCGACGCACAGCCGGCGGCCACGACGAGGACGAGAAGAGAGAGCACGCGTCGCACAGGGCACCAAGATTAGCAGACTCCGACATCACGCGGGCCCCGACGGGCCGAGCACGCCGTCGATGCCGGTGCTATCCTGAATCCCGTCATGACGAAGCCCGCCGATGCCGCGGAGCGCATCGAGGCCCTCCGCGAGGCGATCCACCGGCACAACTACCTCTATTACGCCGAGAACCGTCCCGAGATCACGGACGCCGAGTACGATCGGCTGTGGAAGGAGCTCCGCGCCCTCGAGGAAGCGCACCCCGAGCTGATCACGGCGGACAGCCCCACCCAGAGCCCGAGCGGCCGCCGCCAGGAGGCGTTCGCGCCCGTCGAGCATCTGACCGCCATGCTCTCCCTCGACAACGCGATGTCGCCCGACGACCTTCACGAGTTCGAGGTGCGCCTCCGTCGGGCGGCTCCCCAGGCCAAGCTGGACTTCGTCTGCGAGCCGAAGATCGACGGCCTCGGGGTGGCCCTCCTGTACGAGCGGGGACGGTTCGTCCGCGGCGCCACGCGGGGGGACGGGCGCATCGGCGAAGACGTGACCCAGAACCTGCGCACCATCAAGACCATCCCGGCCACGCTCCGCGGCCCCCTCGAGAACGCCAAGCGCTTCGAGGTCCGCGGCGAGGTCTACATGCCCCGCGGGGCCTTCGCCAAGCTCAACGCCCGCCTGGAAGAGGCGGGCGAGGCCACCTTCGCGAATCCGCGCAACGCCGCCGCGGGCGCGGTGAGGCAGAAAGACCCCGCCATCACGGCCACCCGGCCCCTGGAGATCTTCCTCTACCACGTGAGCATTCTCGAGCCGCCTCTCTTCGACACCCACTGGGAGCGGCTCCACGCGCTCGAGAAGAGCGGCTTCCCCGTCAATCCGCGCTCGGAGCGCTGCCCGGATATCGAGGCGGTCGTCGCCTATGGCCAGCGCCTCGAGGCCGAGCGAGACCAGCTCGACTACGAGGCCGACGGCGCCGTGGTCAAGGTCAACGACCTCGAGCAGCAGCGTCGCCTCGGCGCCACCGCCCATCATCCGCGCTGGGCCATCGCTTTCAAGTTCGCGGCGCGCCAGGCGACCACCACCGTCAAGGCGATTACCATCAATGTCGGCAAGACGGGCGCCCTCACTCCAGCCGCCGAGCTCGAGCCCGTGGAGCTGTCGGGTGTGACCGTGAGCAATGTCAGCCTGCACAACGAAGACGAGATCCACCGCAAGGACGTGCGGGTCGGCGACACCGTGCTCATCGAGCGGGCAGGCGATGTCATTCCCTATCTCGTCCAGGTGATCACCAGCAAGCGCCCGCCCGGTGCGGTCTCCTTCCGGATGCCGACACACTGTCCCGCCTGTGGCGCGCCCGCCGAGCGCCCTGAAGGGGAAGCGATCTGGCGCTGCACCAACGTCGCCTGCCCCGCCCAGCTCAAGGAGCGGCTCTTCCACTGGGGCTCGCGGCGGGCCATGGACATCGAGCATCTGGGCGAGTCGGTCATCGAGCAGCTCGTGGACCGCGAGGTCGTGAAGGACTTCGGCGATCTGTACGAGCTGGACGCCGAGCAGCTCGCCGGTCTCGAGCGTCTGGCCGCCAAGTCCGCGAAGAACCTCGCCGACGCCATCCAGGCCTCGAAGCAGCGCGGCCTCTCACGCGTGCTGAACGGGCTCGGCATCCGGATGGTGGGCGAGCGCGCCGCCCAGCTCCTGGCCGCGCGCTTCGGGAACATGGATCGTCTCGAGCAGGCGAGCCAGGAAGAGCTCGGCGAGATTCCCGGCATCGGGCCCAAGATCGCCGAGTCCGTGCACGGCTTCTTTCAGATGGACCGCAACCGCAAGACGATCCGCCACCTGCGCGAGGTCGGGCTCGACCTCAGCGAGCAAGGCGTCTCGGATGAGCCGGGGCCGCTCACCGGGAAGACCGTGGTTCTCACCGGAGGCCTCAGGACGCTGTCCCGCGACCAGGCCAAGGATCTGATCCTCCGGGCGGGCGGCCGCGTCTCGGGCTCCGTCTCCAAGAAGACCAGCTATGTCTTGGCGGGCGAAGACCCCGGCTCCAAGGCCGACGACGCCAGGCGCCTGGGCGTCGCCCTCCTCGACGAGGACGAATTCCTCAAGCTCGTCGCGGGCGCCCGGTGAAAACCCTCACCCTCGTGCTCGCCCTCGTGCTCGCCCTCGTGCTCGCCCTCATAGTCGGCCTCCCGGCGTCCGCCCACGCGCAGCCCCGACAGCGCCCGACCCACGACGAAGCCGTGGCCGCGCTCGCGGGCAAGGATCTCGAGGCGCGCCGGCAGGCCGTGGCCTGGCTCGGCGAGCTCGGCACCTCCGCCGACCTACCCGCGATGATGAAGACCCTGCGCGATCCCGACGAGGTGGTGCGGGCCCTCGCGGAAAGCTCCATCTGGCAGGTGTGGAGTCGCTCCGGCGACGCGAAGGTGGACGCGCTGTTCGCGGTGGGGGTCGAGCAGATGAGCAGCGGCGACGCCAAGGGCGCCATCGAGACCTTCACCAAGATCATCCAGGCGCGGCCCGACTTCGCGGAGGGCTGGAACAAGCGAGCCACCATCTACTTCTTGACGGGGGAGTACGAGAAATCGCTGAAGGACTGCGACGAGGTCGTCAAGCGTAACCCCCAGCACTGGGGCGTGCTCAGCGGCTACGGACAGATCTATGTCCGGCTCGGCCAGCCCGAGCAGGCTCTCGTGTACTTCCAGCGCGCGCTCCAGGTCAATCCCAACCTCAAGCAGGTCGAAGCCATGATCGAAGATCTCAAGCAGGTGCTCATCGAGAAGCGCAAGGGCACCATCTAGCCGGCGTCGTCTCGACAACCCCAGGCCCCATCAAGGAGGATTGCGCGTGGCCCTTACCGCCCAGCAGATCGAGGACCTCAAGAAGATCACCAGCCCCAGCGTCGCCAACGCCATCGAGACCTTCAAGATCCGCCCCCGGGAAGTGGGCAATGTCTCCTCGGAGATCCGCGGGCTCTTTCCGGAGCTCGGCCCGCTCGTCGGCTATGCCGCGACCTGCATCATCCGCGCCGAGCAGGGCCCCATCGAGGGCCACCGCGCGAGCACCTATGGCTGGTGGGACTACGTGCTGAGCATTCCCGCGCCGCGCGTCATCGTGGTCCACGACCTCGACGAGCCGCGCGGCCAGGGCGCCCAGTGGGGCGAGGTGCAGGCCAACATCCACCGCGCCCTCGGCTGCGTGGGCGTGGTCACCGACGGCTCCGTGCGCGATCTGGACGAGGTCCGCGCGCTCAAGTTCCAGTTCGCCGCCGCGCACATCTCCGTCTCCCACGCCAATGTCCACATGGTCGACTTCGGTATCCCCGTCAAGGTCGGGGGCGTGTGGATCAAGCCGGGCGATCTCGTCCATCTCGACCAGCACGGCGTGGTCACCATCCCCGAGGAGATCGCGCCCCAGATCCCCGCGGCCATCGCCAAGGTGGAGGCCGACGAGAAGAAGATCATCTCGACCTGCCAGGCCTCCGGCTTCTCCGTGGACAAGCTCAAGGAGCTCTACAAGCAGATCCGTCCCGGGACGTACTGAGCGCGGGTGATGTCGCCCGACCGTCGGATCCGCTTCGGGGCGCTGCTCCGCCAGGCCAACAACCGCTGGCCGGCCATCGCCGAGTCGGCACGCATCTGTGACGATCTCGGCTTCGACTCCATCTACTTCATCGACCATCTCCTCGCCCTCCCCGATCCGTCGAGCGACATCCTGGAGTCGTGGACGACCATGACGGCATGCGCGACGATGACGAAGCGCGTGCGGATGGGCGGCAACGTGCTCTGCAACTCCTTCCGTTCCCCTGCCCTTCTCGCCAAGATGGCCGCCACCCTGGATCAGATCAGCGGCGGCCGATTCGAGCTCGGCATCGGGGCGGGCTGGCACGAGCCGGAGTACCACGCCTACGGCTTCGACTTCCCGAGCCCGGGCGTGCGGATCGACCAGCTCGCCGAGGCCATCCAGATCATCAAGCGGCTGTGGGCCGGCGAGCAATTCGACTTCGCCGGAAAACACTACCGGTTGAAGGGAGCCATTTGCCGGCCGCGCCCGCTCCAGTCTCCACGTCCGCCCATCATGATCGGCGGCGCGGGCGAGAAGAAGATGCTGCGGCTGGTCGCTCAGGAGGCCGATATCTGGAACGCGTCGGCGGGCAACTACGCGCAGCTCGACCACAAGATCACGGTGCTACGCGAGCATTGTCGAACGGTCGGCCGCGACTTCACCGATCTCGAGCTCTCGCTCCAGGACCTCGTGGTCATCGCGCCCACGGACGCCGCGCTCCAGGCCCCCCTCGAAGACGCGCGCAAGCGCCTCGCGTTCTTCGGCGACGTGGACAAGATCGCGACCATCGGCACGCCCGAGCGCTGCATCGAGACGCTGCGACGCAAGGTCGCCCAGGGCATCACGTACTTCATCTGTCTCTTCACCGATGGCGGGCAGCCCGAGACCGTCCGGCTCTTCGGCGAGCGCGTCCTTCCCGCCTTCCGCTGACCCGCATGCGCGTCGGCCTGTCCATCGATCCGCCGCTCGCCACCATCCCCGCCCTCCTCAGCGAGGAAGGCGTGGACGTGTACCAGACGGTGCTGCGCGACCCCGGGCGCTTCGGCAATTACGGCGTCCCGGAGCCGGCCGATCGCACCGCGCTCATGGAGGGACTCCGCGGCCGCCGCGTGTGGGGCGTCGCCCACGGCTCGCTCCTCATCAACCTCGCGAGCCCGGAGGGCCGCATCCGCAACTCCTCCGTCTCGAGCCTCCTCGCCGATCTCAAGGTGGCGGCGGAGGTCGGGCTCGACGCCGTGTGCTTCCACGTGGGCTACACGAAGGGGCATCCGAGCGCGGAGGCCGCGCTCACCCTCGCCACGCGCAAGCTGGGCGAGCTGATCGCGCGCATGCCCGCGGGCCCCCGGCTGCTCCTCGAGAACTCCTGCGAGGGCAGCGAGATGGGCCAGACCATCCCGGAGCTGGCGCGTCTCGTGCGAGACGTCGGCGCGCCGCCCGACCGCTTCGGCCTTCTCATCGACACGTGCCACCTCCACGCGGCCGGCTTCGATCTCTCGGCAGACACGGCGGGCCAGCGCCTGGCCGACGCCCTGTCCGACGAGGGCGTGCTCGAGCGCGTGGTCGCCTTCCACCTCAACGACTGCCAGCTTCCCTGCGGCGCGCATCGCGACCGGCACGCTACCCCCGGCGCGGGCACCATCGGCATGGGCGTGATCTCGGTTGCGACGCATGCAGCCTTCGCTCCCCTCCCGGGGGTGCTGGAGCTCTCCATCGAGGACGCCCGGCAAGGATTGGCCTTCCTCCGGCAGCATGGGGCGATGAACGCCTAGGCACGGCTTCGCGCTGGGCTGGGCTTCAGTGGTACCATACACGTGATGAGCCTTCTGCCATTCACTTTAATACGCCAGGCCAGCCTGTTCGGCGCCGAGGAGCCGAGCTACGATCCCGCGCTGCGGGGCCTCGAGCGGACCCTTCTCGGTGCCGGCGCGTGGATCGATCACCTGCCGGAGTGGGTTCGTGGCCACGAGTCATTGCTGGAGATCCTCTGGACGACGACGCGCTGGGAGTCGCAGCGACGGCCCATGTACGACCGGATCGTCGACGTGCCACGTCTGGTCGCCTCGCTGCCGGAAGACGGGCCGGGGCATCCCCTGGTGACGGAGATGACCGCCACTCTGTCCGCTCACTACGGCCGGGCTCTTCTCCCGGCCTCGCTCGCCGCCTACCGCAACGGCCGCGACAGCGTCGCCTTCCACGGTGACCGTCTGGGCCGGGCTCGCCAGGACGCGATCGTCGCCATCATCGCGCTCGGGGCCCGGCGGCGTTTTCTCCTGCGCCCGAAAGGCGGCGGACGCTCTCGTGCGCTCGACTTCGGCGGCGGCGATCTCCTCGTCATGGGTGGGACCTGTCAGCGCACGTGGGAGCACGCCATCCCGAAAGTGGTCCACGCCGATCTCCGGATCAGCGTGCAGCTCCGCTCGGCGCCGCCCGAGCCGCCCGTCGAGTCCTGACTTCGACTTCGCGGCTCAGCGGAGCTTCAGGTCCGGGCCGTCACGCGGTCGCGGCCTTCAGATCGTCGAGCTGGCGGCGGGCGCCCGCCACCATCGAGGCCAGATCAGAGGTGAGCATGACGAGGTCGAAACCGCGCTTCACGGCCCCTGCCGCGAAGGCCGCGCTCGCGCAGTGCATGCACGCCTTGATGCCCTGCTTGTGGGCGGCTTCACGGATGCGATCGCAGGTGGCCACGTGCACGGGATCGGGATTGTCGCCGCGCGGAGCCATGCCCAGGGCGAAGGAAAGATCGGAGGGACCGATGTAGACGGCGTCCAGCCCCGGGGTGGCGCAGATGGCGTCGAGATTGTCGAGCCCTTCCTTGGTCTCGATCATGGCCATCACGACGATCTCGTCATTCGCCTTGGCGAGGTAGTCGGCGCCGCCATAGTGCACGGCGCGCACCGGGCCCGACGAGCGCATGCCCACGGGCGGATAGCGGCAGGCGGCCACCGCCTTGGCCGCGTCCTCGGCGGTGTTGATGAGGGGCACGATGATGCCGTAGGCGCCCAGGTCCAGCGCCTTCATGATGGTCGCCGGCTCGTTCCAGGGCACGCGCACCACCGGCACCGTGTCGGTCTGCGAGATCGCCTGCAGCATCGGCCAGACGTCGCTCATGTCCGTGGTGCCGTGCTGCATGTCCACGCAGAGCACGTCGAAGCCCTGTCGCGCCATCACCTCCGCGGTGAACCCATGGGACACGGAGAGCCAGCCCATGGTCACGCACTTCTTGTCGCGCCACATCTGCTTGATCTTGTTCGGTCGCACTGTCGCACCTCGCGCTGTGGGATAGCCGGTCGCCCGGCAGGCGCGCGAAGCGTAACATACCTGGCGTTGTCGGTCATGCTGGCGCATCATGATGCCCGGCGGCAGACGGACACTCCACGAGCAGTCGACGAGGAGACGATGATGGCGAGGATGGAGCCCCTGGGAATCCACGAAGTGGAGGACGACATCCGGCATCTCTGCGAGGAGGCCGAGCGCCAGACGGGCACCTCGGCGGGCCCGCGCACCTACGCTCGCAATCCCGGCGTGCTCAAGGCCCTCACGGCCTTTCGCGCCACCTTGGCCCGCGAGGGCACCATCGATCCCGTGCTCCGCGAGCTGGTGCGGCTGAAGATCGCCGGCCTCAACGCCTGCCGCTACTGACTCACCGTGCGCTATGCCGGGGCCCGGCATGCGGGAGCGACGGACGCGAAGATCGCCGCGATCGACGACGAAACCTCGGATCTCTTGAGCCCGCGCGAGCGGGCCGCCCTCCGGTTCGCGGAGAAGCTCGCCGTCGACCATCACAAGGTCGACGACGCGCTCTGGTCCGAGCTGCGCCGGCACTTCTCGGAGGCCGAGATCATCGAGCTGGTCGCCCACACCACGCTGTACATCGGGCTCGGGCGCTTCAACGAGATCGTGGGGCTGGATCCTGCCTAGGCTCTGGCGCGACGCCCAGGCTCGAGGCTCGCTCACATCAGGAGGCGCCATGACCGGACGGACTGGACTGCTCTCTCTCGTCGTGCTCATCACGCTGCTTGCCGCGCCTCAGGTCGGCGGGGCGGACATCGACCGCGCGGCGGTGGATTTCAAGACGCCGGCCGAGATCAAGTGGGTCCGGAATGCCGCGGGCACCAACGAGCAGGCCGTGCTCTTCGGAGATCCGAGCAAGCCGGGGCCGTACGTGGTCCGCATCAAGTGGCTTCCCGGCAACATGAGCCGGCCGCACTTCCACCCGAACGACCGCTTCTTCGTCGTCCTGTCCGGCACCTGGTGGATGGGCACGGGCGAGAAGTTCGATCCGGAGAGCACGGTGCCCGCGCCCGCGGGCAGCTACGTCATCCACTACGGCGGCAAGGTGCACTTCGACGGCGCCAAGGGCGAGGAGACCATCATCCAGGTCTGGGGGATGGGCCCGGCGACGGCCACGCCGGCCGAGAAGCGTTGAGGGCGTTTCCCCGGACCGTGTTAGTCTAGCCACGTCGCATCGAGTGCGGTCGGCATCTCAACGAGGAGACCCGACATCCGTTGATCCTCGCCGTGTTCCGTGTCCGCAGCTTCCGCTTCCAGTTGCCCGCCGATCTCCTCACGTCCTGGGCGTTCGAGATGGAAACGATCATCCTGGGCTGGTACGTGATGGTTCACACCGGCTCCGTGCTCCTCCTCACCCTCTTCGCCTCCCTCCAGTTCTTCGGCACGCTCGCCTCTCCCATGTTCGGGGTGCTGGGCGACCGGCTGGGCGGCCGGGTCATGCTCTGCGCGATGCGCGCGACGTACGCGCTCCTCGCCGCCCTCATGACGCTTCTCGCCTTGACCGGGCTGCTGACGACCGCGTGGGTGTTCGCCCTGGCCACCCTCGCCGGCGTCATCCGTCCCAATGACCTCGTGATGCGCAACACCCTGATCGGCGAGACGATCCCGCCGGGCCACTTGATGGGAGCCCTCGGCATGTCCCGCGCCATCATGGACACCGCGCGCGTGGTGGGGGCACTGGCGGGCGCGGGGCTCTCGTCCGTGCTCGGCCTCGGCCCCACCTACGCGTTCGTCACCGTCTTCTACCTGGCCAGCCTTGCGCTGACCTTCGAGGTGTCGCGGCGGCGGCCCGTGCCCGATCCCGTGGGAGCGCCGCTCGCCGCTTTCTCGGGGCCGGCCTCCGTGGGCGCGCCCCACGCCTCCCGCTGGCGTGATCTCCGGGACGGTCTCGTGCACGTCGTCACGACGCCGGCCCTGATCGCCGCGATGTGGCTGGCCTTCCTGATCAACCTGACGGCCTATCCCGTGTCGAGCGGCCTCCTCCCCTACGTGGCCCTGCGCGTCTTCCTCGCCGACGCCACGGGCCTGGGCTGGCTCGTGGCCAGCTTTTCCTTCGGCGGCCTCCTCGCCTCCATCACCATGGTGGTGACGGGAGGCACGCGCCGCCCGGAGCGCTCCACGCTCGTCCACACCGCGATCTGGTATGCCCTCCTCCTCGGCTTCGGACACGTCCACAGCCTGGGCGCGGGGCTGCTCCTGCTCTTCGCGGCGGGCTTCTTCCAGAACGTGGCGATGATCTCGATGTCCGCCACCCTCCTCGCCATGGCCGGCGAGCGCTTTCGCGGGCGGGTGATGGGGGTGCGGCAGCTCGCCGTCTACGGGATGCCGCTGGGCCTGATGGCCTCCGGCGCCCTCATCGAGCGCATCGGCTATCCGTTGACCATCAGCGTCTGCTGCGGGATCGGCCTCCTCTTCACGCTTCTCATCGGGATGAGGTGGCGCGCCAGCATGTGGCAGACACGAGTGGCGCCCCGCACGCCTTCGATACCGCAGCGCGTGTGAATCAGGTGGACGTCGATCCGCCGGCGATCTGGGGAAGCAGGAACACCTCGCTGTCGGGGCCGATCGGCTCGAGCAAGGCGTCCTGAAAGATCTGGCCGTCGATGGCCACGGCGATGCCGTCTTCCAGATGGCGCGCCAGCGCCGGGTGGAGCTCGCCGAGCTGCTGGAAGAGCTGCTTCACGGACGTCGCCGAGAGATCGAACTCGGCGACGCCCCCCGTGAGCTGCGCGAGGTTGCCGACCAGCACCACCCGCGCCATGCCGTGACTCAGGCCCGGCTGAGCCCTTTGTCCTTGAGCGCCTTGAGCACCTTGGGCGGCGACATCGGCAGCTCGGTGAAGCGGATGCCCGTGGCGCTCTCCATGGCATTGGCGATCGCCCCCAGGGGCGGCACGATCGGCGTCTCCCCGACACCCCGCACGCCGTAGGGGTGCTTCGGATTCGCCACCTCGACGAGAATCGCGTCGATCATCGGCACGTCGGACGCCACGGGCATGCGGTAGTCGAGGAAGCCCGCGTTCTGCAGCTTGCCGTCATCGCCGTAGATGTACTCCTCGTTCAGCGCCCAGCCGATGCCCTGGACGGCGCCGCCCTGGAACTGTCCCTCGACGTACGCGGGATGGAGGGCGCGGCCGGCATCCTGGGCGACCGTGTAACGCAGGACGGTCACCCGTCCGGTCTCGGGGTCGACCTCGAGATCGACCAGATGCGTGCCGAAGCTCGGCCCCGCGCCCTGCGCGTTGATCCGGCCCACGCCGCCGATGGGACCGCCGGTCTTGCCCGCCACCTTGGCGAAGTCCGCGACGGACATCGGCTTGACCTTCTCGGCGAGGGCGCCGAGCGGTCTCACGGAGCCGCCCGAGAACTCGACCTGGTCCGGCGTGGCCTCCCAGAGCTTGCAGGCGCGGGCGCACAGCTCGGCCTTGATCTGCTTGGCCGCCTCCACGATGGCCATGGAGCCCGAGAAGGCCGAGCGGCTCCCGCCCGTGAGGAAGTTGAAGCCGACGGAGCCGGTGTCGCCGATGATTGGCCGCACCTTGTCGTAGGGGACGCCCAGCTCGTCCGCGGTCACCGCGGCCAGCGAGGCGCGCAGGCCGCCGATGTCCGGCGTGCCCGCCATCAGCGAGATCGTGCCGTCCTCGTTCACCGTGAGCGACGCGCAGGTCTCCCCCCCGATGTTGAACCAGAAGCCCGAGGCCACGCCGCGGCCCTGCCACTTCCGGAGCGGGGCGTTCCAGTGCTCGGTCTTCTTGATCGCGTTCAGCGTCTCTTCGAGCCCGACGGGCCCGAACTTCGGACCGTAGGCCGCCTTCGTGCCCTCATGCGCCGCGTTCTGCATGCGCAGGTCGATGGGGTCGATCTCGAGCTTCTTGGCGATCTCGTCCACCACGCTCTCCACCGCGTACTCGGAGATCGGCGCCCCGGGCGCGCGGTACGCCGCCACCTTCGGGCGGTTCGACACCACGTCGTAGCCGATGACGTGTACGTGCTCGATGTCGTAGGGAGCGAACGCGCACATGACCCCGGGCTGCACGGGCGAGCCCTGGAAGGCGCCCGCCTGGTATTTCAGCTCGGCGAAGGCGGCCACGAACTTGCCGTCCTTGGTGGCGCCCAGCTTGACGCGCACGGTGGCGCCAGAGGTGGGGCCGGAGGCCTTGAACACCTCCTCGCGCGACATGACCATCTTCACCGGCCGCTTGGCCTTCTTCGAGAGCGCGATGGCGAGCGGCTCGAGATAGACCACCGTCTTGCCGCCGAAGCCGCCGCCGATCTCGGAGGCGGTGACGCGGACCTTGCCGATGTCGAGACCGAGGAGCCGGGCGCAGTGGGCGCGCACGATGAAGTGGCCCTGCGTGGTGCACCACAGCTCGGTGGAGCCGTCCTCGGAGACGCTGGCCAGGGCGGCGTGGGGCTCGATGTAGCCCTGGTGCACGGGCGCCGTCTTGAACTCGCGCTCGATGACGAGGTCGGCCTTCTTGAAGCCGGCCTCGAGGTCGCCCTGCTTGATCTCGACGCGCTTGGCGATGTTCGAAGCCTTCTCGGGCTTGGGCTCGACGCCGACGGTGAAGAGATCGTCGTGCAGGAGCGGGGCGTTTGGCTGCATCGCCTCGACCACGTCGATCACGTGCGGAAGCACCTCGTACTTCACCTCGATGAGCTTGAGGGCGCGACGGGCAATGGCGGCACTGGTGGCGGCGACCGCGGCCACGGCGTGGCCTTCGTACAGCGCCTTCTCACGGGCCATGACGTTCCGGACCACGTCCTTGTAGTTCATCATCATCTCGCCCGCCGGGATGAACTCCGAGGACTGGTCGGCGAAGTCCGCGCGGGTGATCACGGCCTTGACCCCGGGCAGCGCCTCCGCCTTGGAGGTGTCGATGGACACGATGCGCGCGTGCGGGTGCGGGCTGCGCAGCACACGGCCGATGAGCTGGCCGGGCAGGTTGAAGTCGGCCCCGAAGCGGGCGCGCCCCGTCACCTTGTCCGCGCCGTCCGGTCGGATGGTGCGCGTGCCCACGTACGTCTGCGAGCTTCCGTTGGTCATCGTCTCGGCCATGGGTCTATCCCTTTCTCATCGTCGCGGCGGTGTCCATCACCGCGCTCACGATCTTGTCGTACCCCGTGCACCGGCACAGGTTGCCGGCGAGCCAGTAGCGGACCTCGGTCTCCGTCGGGTTGGGCATCCTCTCGAGGAGGGCCTTGGAGGCCACGAGGAACCCTGGGGTGCAGATGCCGCACTGGAGCGCGGCGCTCTTCAAGAATTGCTGTTGCAGCGGGTGGAGCGTCTCGCCGGTGGCCATGCCCTCGATGGTCTCGATCTTCTGCCCACCTACCTCGCAACCCAGCACGAGACAGGAGCAGACCAAGCGCCCGTTGAGCATGACGCTGCAGGCCCCGCAGTCCCCGGAGGCGCAGCCTTCCTTGCTGCCCGTCAGGTGGAGGGTGTCGCGGAGCACGTCGAGCAGTGTCTCCTCCGTCTCGCACAGGAACTCGACCGCGTCCCCGTTCACCATTGCCTCGATGTGATGCTTGGCCATCAGCTCGTCCTCGCTCGGTCCAGCGCGATCAGGGCCGCCCGGCGGGTGAGCACGCCGGCGACGTCGATGCGGAATTCGGTGGTCCCACGCTTGTCGTCGATCGGTCGGCAGGCGGCCCGGGCCGCCGCCGAGAGCCGCTCCTGGGCGGCCTCGTCGAGCCGGCTCCCGATGATCGCCTGTGCCGCCTCCGCCACCAGCAACACCCGCGCGGCCACCGCGCCCAGTCCGACGCGGGCCGCCGTGATGGTGCCGGCGCCGTCGACGGTCAAGCTTACCCCCGCGCCCACGACCGCGATATCCATTTCCGTCCTCGGGATGAAGCGCAGGTAGGCGTCGCTCGAGCCCTTCGGGCGCGGCGGCAGCAAGAAGGAGACGAGGAACTCCCCTTTCCGGAGCGCGAGCTTGCGGGGCCCGAGCATCACATCCTCGACGGGAAGATCGCGCGCGCCCTGCGGGCCGGCCAGGGTGGCCACGGCGCCGGCCGCGATGAGGGCGGGGACGCTGTCGGCCGCCGGCGAGCCGTTGCACAGGTTGCCCCCAAGAGTGGCGCGCCCCTGCACCTGCGTCGAGCCGATGAGATTCGCCGCCTCGACCACGCCCGGCCACGCCTTCTTGAGCCGCGCGTGCTCCTTGAGCTCGGCCCCCGTCACCGCCGCTCCGATACGCCAGCCCCCCTTCTCCTCCGTGATGGCGCGGGTCTCGGGGATCTTCTTGATGTCGACAATCAGCTCCGGATCGACGACGTCCGCCCGCATCTGGACCAGGAGGTCGGTGCCTCCGGCCAAGACCCGTGCATCCCCTGTCGCTCCCGCGAGCAGGGCGACTGCTCCCTCCAAGGATCCTGGTGCCTCATAGCGCATGTGTGTTGGTCTCGCCTTTCCGTAATTTGTTCGGGAACTATCCTCGCGATATAGCCGACCACGGTCGCGTGCTATCCTACCGCACCATGACGAGAGTGGCGAGGCCTCTTCCGCGGCAACGTTCGGGCAGGTCATCCTTGCGTGACGTGGCCCCATGAAATTCGGTCTTTTCTTCCAGACCCCGGAGGCGCCCGGCCAGTCGCACGGGGAGCGCTTTGCCGAGATGCTCGACCGCATCGCGCTCGCCGACTCGCTGGGCTTCGACGTGGCGTGGCTGGCCGAGCTGCACTTCGGCGGCGCGTTTTCCCTCCTCTCGAGCCCGCTCATGGCCGTGCCCGTGATCGCCCAGCGCACGAAGCGCATCCGCGTGGGAACCGCCGTCACTCTCCTGCCCCTCCATCATCCGCTCGCCTGCGCGGAGCAGGCGGCGACGGCCGACGTCCTCTCCGGCGGCCGGCTGGAGTTCGGAGTGGGCCGGGGCTCGATCCCGAGCCAGTTCCACGGATTCCGGGTGCCGGTGGCGGAGAACCGCGCCCGCTTCGACGAGGCGCTCGAGATCATCCGCCTCGCCTGGACCCAGGAGCGCTTCAGCTATCGCGGCGAGTTCTACCAGGTGGAGGACCTCGCGGTGGTGCCGCGGCCCGTGCAACAGCCGCATCCGCCCATCCGCGTCGCCGTCCACACGGCGGAAAGCTTCGCCCACATCGGCGACCTCGGACTCCCCATCTACTCGGGTACCACGACCACGCCCCTGCCCCAGCTTCGCGAGTACATGACGCTCTATCGCGAGCATCTCGCGGGGGCCGGTCACTCATGGAAGAGCGACCAGATGGCCCTGATGCTCCCCGTGCACGTGGGCGCCACGGGCCGCGCCGCGCGGGAGGCCATGCGGGCGGGTGTGCTCAAGTACTACCAGAATCTCGAGGTGATCTTCTCGCAGCTGCCCGACTCCTACACCGATCACCTGCCGCGCCTCAAAATGATCCGGGAGACGCTGGCCAACCTGCCTTACGAGAAGTTCTGCCGGGACCAGGGCGTCTTCGGCGACGCCTCCGAAGTCATCGAGCGGCTGCAGGCGGCCCGCGAGGACTTCGGGCTCTCGCAGATCATCTGCTGGTTCGACCAGGGATCCATGCTGCCGCGGCACGAGGTCGAGCGAACCATGCGTCAGTTCGCCGACGAGATCATGCCGAAGCTCGCCTCCGGCTGAGCTTCCGTTGCCGCCGGGAACCCGGCGGTGTATTTTCAGCTGGGACCGACATGATCGAGATCCGCCTGCCCCGGACGACCGACGCCGCCGGCTGCGCCGAGCTCGCCGCCACCGTCACGGGCGAGGAGCGCGCCGGCCCCTTCATCAAGTCCCACCTGGAGCGCCACCACCTCATCGTGGCCGAGGCCAACAAGGAGATCGTGGGCTTCCTGGCTTATCGCACGGACTGGTTCCAGTGCACCTTCGTCAGCCTGGTCGTGGTGCGCGAGGACTTCCGCCGCAAGGGGATCGCGCGCGAGTTCTACAAGTCGGTGGAGGCCGTGTCACCGAGCCCGCGCGTGTTCTCCTCGACGGAGGAGACCAACGCCGCCTCGATCCGGATGCACACGGCCCTCGGCTTCCAGCCCAGCGGCCACGTCGACAACCTGCCGCAGGGCGTGCGGGAGCTGCTCTTCTACAAGCGCATCCCGCCGCGGTCCTTCGGCTAGCGGGAGGGAGCCCCCCTGATTCCTCGGCCGGCCCTCCGGCTCGAGCTGACGCCCGCCGGGGTGGAGGCGGCCTATCGCCACGGCGTCTTCCCCATGGCCGACGAGGGCTCGGGCGAGGTGCTCTGGTTCAGGCCCGATCCGCGGGCCATCATTCCCCTCGACGGCTTCCACGTCTCGCGCTCCCTCAAGCGCCGGCTCCGTCTCGGCGGCTTCGAGATCAGGATCGACACCGACTTCGAGAGGGTGATGCGCGCGTGCGGCGATCGCCCGGAAGGCACGTGGATCTCCGAGGAGTTCATCGAGGTCTACGCGGCGCTGCACCGAGCAGGCAAGGCCCACAGCGTGGAGGCCTGGCGTGAGGGGCGGCTCGTCGGCGGGTGCTACGGAGTGGCGCTGGGCGGCGCCTTCATGGCGGAGAGCATGTTCCACCGCGAGACGGATGCGTCGAAGGTGGCGCTGGCCGCCCTGGTCTCACGGCTGCGCGAGCGGGGCTTCGCTCTGCTGGACGTCCAGTACGTCACGCCCCATCTCGCCAGCCTCGGTGCCGTGGAGATTTCCCGGCGCGAGTATGAGCGTCGGTTGTCAGAGGCGTTGAAGCTGGAACGTCGGTTCTCGTAGCCCCTCACCCTGCCCTCTGCCCAGAGGGGAGAGGGATACAGTAGCGAGCACGTGTTCCAAACAATCCCTCTCCCCCACCGGGGGAGAGGGCCGCAGTTCGAGCTGAAGGGCGAAGCCCTAAGGCGAGGGCTGAGTAGATCAGGAGGCGCTAGACGACTTCGTCCTTGCGCGACAGGACCTCGCCGAAGCGGGAGAGGGCGGGCGGGGGGAGCGTCTTGTAGACCTCGTCGATGCGGAGATTGACCTCGCGATTGGCGAGGGCGAAGAGGCTCCGGCCCGCGGCGTCGCCCTCGACGAGGAATGGCCCGATCCGCTCCACCTCCAGCACCCAGAGGGCCTGGGCAATGCCGAGCTCCTTGAGCCAGTGGACGTCGAGCACGCGCTTGATGGTCCGCCCGTACATGGCGCCCAGCCCATAGCCCACCGTGGTGAGATAGACGGCGCCGTGAGGCACGAACCACTCGCGATAGGCCAGCTCGGTCAGCCCGGCCTTGCCCACGATGACCTTGGCGCCGGAGCGCTCGAACCACGTGGTCATGGACTTGCCGAAGCGGAAGGAAGCCGTGGCCGTGACCGCCTCGACCGAATACGAGCCGTCCGGGCGCACCGAGGCCGCGGGTGAGCAGTGGAAATTGACGTTGGTGAGCGCGCGCACGGAGTCTGGCAGCGCCACGCCCTTGTCCACCACCTTGCGATACACGCCCTCGCGCCCCGTGTAGAGCACCCCCGAGAGATAGACGACGTCGCCGAGCTTGAGCGAGCGAATGGACTCGGGCGACACCGGCGTGGTCAGGTGCACCTCGTCCATCTGGACCTCGTCGAGGCGCTCGATCGCCTTCACTCGATGCCCTGCCGCCGGTAGTAGTCCGTGAACCACTCCGGGTCGACGCGGAATTCCACGGTGCCGCTCGGGAAGAGCCTCGCCGTGGCGCGCCGTGAGGACAGGCAGAACTGGTGGATGCCCACGGGCATGCCTCCCGTGTGCGTGTGGGCCAGCTCGACATGGGTGGCGACCACCATCGAGGTGCCCGCGAAGCCCATGGCGCCGAGCCCGATGTGATTGCCCAGCGCCGTCAGCTCATCCTCGAGGGATGCGGCCGACGGATCGGGGTTACGGCTGCCCACGGTGCGCAGGCAGGCCGCTTCCTTGCCGAGCCTCATGCACGTGTCTTTGGCGCCGCCGATGCCCACGCCCACGATGGCGGGCTGGCAGGCGAGGCCGCGCTTGCCCGACTCGATGAGGGTGTCGACGAAGAAGCGCTTGATCCCCGGGATGCCGTCGCCGGGGAAAAGCATGCGCCAGTCCGTGCCGAAGAGGCCGCCCTTGTGCACGGTGGTCACGTCCAGCCAGTCGCCGCCGGGCTCCACGGAATACGTCACCTCGGGGGCGTGATAGCCCACGTTGTTGTTGTGGTCCTCGCGCGTCAACGGGTGCACGCGATTCGGACGCAGGGGAACGGAGGCGGTCGCATCGGCGGTGGCGCGCCGGAGCGCGCGCTCGAGCGCCACGAGGCCCCCTTCCACCACGGCCTCGTTGCCCAGCTTGACGTAGTAGCGCGGCAGCCCCGTGTCGGCGCACATCGGCCGACGCTCGGCGGTGGCGATGTCCCAGTTCTCGAGCATCTGGTCGAGGACGAAGCGGGCGAGGCGCTGCTGCTCGCGGTCGCGGGCCAGGCGGACGCCTTCGCGGTAGTCGGCCGGGATGTCGATGGCCGCGCGGGCCATCAGCTCGCGGGCCGTGTCCTCGATCAGCTTGGCGGGGATCTTCGCCATGTGGTGGAAGAACTATCACCCCTCACCCTGCCCTCTCCCCTGAGGGGAGAGGGAAGAGCGCGGGCTAGCGCTTGCCTTTCCGCTCGTCCCTGCGGAGCTTGTATTCGATCGAATCCACGAGGGCCTGCCAGGAGGCCTCGATGATGTTGTCGGCGACGCCCACCGTCCCCCACGTCTCGTCCCCGTCGCCCGAGGTGATGAGCACGCGGGTCTTGGCGCCCGTACCCTTGCTCTCGTCGAGGATGCGGACCTTGTAGTCGAGCAGGCGGACTTCGCGGAGGTTCGGATAGAACTCCTCGAGGGCCTTCCTCAGGGCATGGTCGAGGGCATTGACCGGCCCGTTGCCCGAGGCCGCGGTGTGCTCGGCGATCCCCTTGACCTTGAGCCGCACCGTCGCCTCGGCGAGCGGATCGGCATTCCCCTTGTCCTCTTCGACGATGACGCGGAAGCCGTCCAGCTCGAAGTAGGTCTTGTGGTTGCCGAGCGCGCGCTCCATGAGGAGCTCGAAGGACGCCTCGGCGCCCTCGAACTGGAAGCCCTCGTCCTCCATCCGCTTGAGCATGTCGAGGATCCGGCGCGCCTCGGGCGTGTTCTTGTCGAGGTCGATGCCGTACTCCTTGGCCTTCCAGAGAATGTTCGATTGCCCCGCCAGCTCGGACACGAGCACCCGCCGGTGATTGCCCACGGACTCGGGATCGATGTGCTCGTACGTCTCGGCATGCTTGAGGACGGCCGAGACGTGGATGCCGCCCTTGTGGGCGAAGGCGGAGTCCCCCACGTAGGGCTGCGCCTGCCACGGCTTGCGATTGGCGAGCTCGGAGACGAAGCGCGAGACGTCGCGGAGCTCGCGCAGGTTCTCGCGTGGGATGCAGTCGAGGCCCATCTTGATCATCAGGTTCGGGATGATGGAGACGAGGTTGGCGTTGCCGCAGCGCTCGCCGTAGCCGTTGACGGTGCCCTGGACGTGGTTCACGCCTTCGGACACCGCGGCCAGCGTGTTGGCGACGGCGCACTCGGTGTCGTTGTGCACGTGGATGCCGAGCGGCGTCTCCACCTTCACGTGCCTCTTGACCTCGCGGATGATCTCCGCGACCTCGTGCGGCAGCCCTCCGCCATTGGTGTCGCAGAGGACGAGGCAGTGCGCACCCGCGGCCTCTGCCGCCCTGAGGGTGGCCAGGGCGTACTCGCGGTTCTTCTTGTAGCCGTCGAAGAAATGCTCGGCGTCGTAGATGACCTCCTCGAAGTGCTTGAGGAGGTAGACGACGGAGTCGCCGATCATGGCGATGTTCTCGTCGAGGGTGGT
>WNGQ01002126.1_pt1 | contig 20254 bp, 15 predicted proteins | sample 5407661 | NCBI WGS metagenome assembly WNGQ01 (sample SAMN13153382, study PRJNA577476) | soil metagenome | isolation source: 60 cm soil or saprolite under Garry oak tree replicate 2 | place: USA:California | collected 2016-06-15 | reverse complement strand
GAGTGCACAGTGACGGTGCTGACAGCAGGGCAAGGCAAGGTTTGGGGCGGTCTTCGGATCGCCCCTTTTTCATTATGATTCCCGAATTCCTATCGCACCTGAAAACGCATCACGGGTTGCCCGTGCCATTTATGCAGGCCGTGTTCGATGGCGTGCCCGATTTTCGAACGGTAGACCCCGGGAAGATAATCCAATGTGTGGAAGAAAAGTTGTGCGCGATTTGTGGACGGCGGCTGGGCGAGAAATGTTATTTCATTTGCGGGGAACGTTCGAAGGCGAGGCATCTATTCACCGATCCACCGATGCATAACGAGTGCGCGGTATTCGCCGCCGAGACGTGCCCGTTCCTCGGCGGGCGAAAAATTGAGTACAGCGACCGGCCCATGACGAATGCGGCTAAGGTGCATGAAATGGTTTCCACGGTCAGGCCCGCACAGATGTTCATACTGACCGCGTATACGAAAAAGACGAGGCTCGTGATGCATGGGGATAGCGTTTCGATTCAGGCCGAGAATTGGATCGGAGAGAGGATCGTTGATTTGCAGATGGACCGGCAATAGAATGGCTTCGGCAGGTTAGCGATGTTTATTTGCAAGAATCCGCAGTGCCCTCGCTCTTATCTGAGTGCCAACGGCACGATAGTTGTGAATCTAGTACGGATTCCTGAAAAACGAATTTAAGGCGAAACCAATTGATGACAATTTGCGGCTATTTCCCAATAAAGCGCAAAAAATCAAAGACCTTTCAAGGGCGGGTGGGCGACCCTCCACGTTGCCGGGCGGGTGGCGCACCCTTTGGCTCTCGGTCTTTCAAAGGGTGCGGTCTTTAACTCTTAGGCGAAGGCGAGTCAACACCTAGAAAGAAAGTCCGCGCCATGCCAAAGGAACGGGAGGCTTGCTGTAGTTCGCCGGCATCGATTTGCTACTGGTTAGTGGCCTCGCTGGTGGCGAGGGGAGTGCTGAGCCTCATCGGAATCGTTTGGCATCCGCAGGGTGCCGCAGCCTTCGGTTTTAAGGGTGCAGGTCTTGACTTTCCATCGGAGCCCACCCGATTGCCCTTAAATCTCGGCCATTCCCGGAATAAGACCGCTCACTTCTTGTTCATCCAGACGCGCCACGTAACAGGCCCGGCTTCCTCATTGGTGATGGCGCGGCCCGCGAGCTTTAGGGCCAGCTTGATCTGGCCGTGATGGTAACCCTCATGCCAGATCATGTGCTGGAGGAAGAGAATCGGGTGGTCGTAGTGAATGTCCATGGCCTGGCCTTTCTCCACTCTGCTCTTCACCACGGCCCGCACCGCCTTGGCGCTTTCGTTGAGCATCTGCGCGAGGCGGTCGCGGTCGTGCTCGACGGCCCACTCTTTCTCGGGTAACTCTCTGGCGAATTCAGGCGCGTCCTCGGAGACGAGGACCAGCCGCCCATAATGCATGTGCATGAACATCTCCCCCACGGAGGGACTGCCCGTCATCGCCCTGGTGTCCAGCGCGCCTTCCGGAACGGCGCGGAGCAGGTTGACCACAATGGTGTTGTTGCGGTCCCAGGAGTCCAGCAGAGCGTCTAGCAAACGTTCGTCTTGAGCGTCCGGCATGTTCCACATCCCCTTCTTGTTAATGCGAAAAATTGCGACGGATTCTTATGCAAGAAACTGCTCGCTTTGGTCAAGAGGAGTTGAAGTTTTCAAACCCGAAAGCACGGCGAGTGTCCCGACAATAATTCCTGAAACAAATTTGGGTGCTCCCTACGCGGGTTTGGAGTGTGGGGACTTTGATTTTGGCGCGTGGAGCACCCTTGACGCGATGACATGATCCTGCCTGCCGCAACCCTTTGGGGTTTTATTCATCAAAGGGGTGCGGGTTTTGACCTTTCCCTTTCTTGTTCGCCTTGGGTCCAGCTATTTTTTTTCGTGACAACACCTGAAAGCACCTCAGTATCGGGGGCAAATCAATTCCAGTTGCTATAGAATTCCAAGACGAGACCCAGCCTCAGTAAGAACCACAACGCTTGCTGTATTCGAGCACACTGAAAGTTTGGAGGTTACGATGAATCACGCAGCATGCAAGGCTTCCACCGGACGGGCGCGCGTGCCAAATCTCATCTGGCGAACCATTTTTGTCAGCACCACGCTTGTCGCCCTTTTCTTTCTCGCTTCGTGCGCGAAGCAGGGTTCCGGGCAACATGCCACCGTTCTGATGCGGGACGGCTCGGAGCTCACCGGCACGGTCACGGCGACCTCGCCGTCGGAAATCACTCTCGCCGGCGACGACAAAACTACCCACACCATCCCGATGGCGCAAGTGAAATCCATCGAGTATGACGATGCGGCGGCGCAAAGTTCGGACGCGCAAACTCCTGCCCCCAACAGCGGGGCTGGCAGCAGCGGAGCTGGAGCCGCGCCAAGTGGGCGCGCCTCGGCGGCCAGGCGTGCGTCCGATTCTGTCCGCGAACATCACTACCACCCGACGCAGGCCGAAATTCATACCAAAACCTACGTCGTGCCTGCAGGCACCAAGGTTCCCGTACGCACCGAAGACACGATCGACTCCGGGAAGGCGGTGGAGGGCCAAACTTTTGCGGCGGAAGTGGCCGACGATGTTCTCGACGCGGACGGCAACGTGGTCATTCCGCGCGGTTCGAACGCGCAGATCGTCATCCGGTCGGCTTCCAAGGGCGGAAAAATTCGGGGCGCTTCCGACCTGGTGCTGGACCTGCAATCGATTTCTGTCGAGGGACAGGAATACCTGGTTAGCACCGCCGATTTGCAGGAAAAGGGCAGGTCCGGGGTTGGCGCGAACAAGCGCACCGCGGAAATGACCGGCGGTGGGGCGGCGCTGGGCGCGATTATCGGCGCGATTGCGGGCGGCGGGAAAGGCGCAGCCATCGGAGCCGGCGCTGGCGCAGGAGGCGGCGCGTTGACGCAGGTGTTGACCAAGGGCGGCTCGATCAAGGTGCCTGCGGAGACCGTGCTGACGTTCCAACTCGACAAGCCCGTGCGAATCGTTGAGGCGAAGTGACCGCGCTGCCGCCCTAACCTACAACAGCAAGAAAAATCGGGCTGGCGAGAAAACCATGCGTCGCGGGAGCCTTCGCAACTGGTGAGAAGACGCGCGCAAGGGTGAAAAGCCCCAGTTTGGGAATAAGGCTCGCCTTTTTCAAGAAGTGAGTGCAGGTAAGTGATTGAGGCGGAGCGGGATAGAGACCGGCGGAGTGCGCCAGAGTTTGGAACGGGAGATGCACATTGTGAAATTGCTCAGAAGGCCGGCAATGGAGCGATTGTTGATCTTCTGACCCGTGGGCGTCCTTACTGTGACGGCGGGCAGGCGGTGAAAAGCTCGAAAGGATACGGCGCGGAATAGGACGCCCATGGAATAGCCGGAAGACCCCCCAGTTGCCGGCTAGCAGAGTTGAGTCAGGCAGCGGCAGGAGCACGGATCGCCAAGGAGCGTCGAGGTTCCGACGCGACGGCCCGCATCACGGGCCTCAACCAGTGCTCGCCGCTGCCTTTTTGTTTTCGGATGGAACTTGGCTCGTTCGAGTTGTTCTCCCCTAATCTTAGTGGTTTCTCGCGCAAAGGATTGTGCGATTCCGCGCAAACTTCAGTGGGCAAGTCATAGGGCGGCGAAATATTCTTTGTTTGCTATGAGATGCGGCGCTCCCATTGTGGAATGCGGCGTGCACTCTTAGCAGTGACTCTATGTGGCAGAAATGAGAGCGCGCGAGTTGCGGGGAAGCTGAAGGAGGATTTATGACACAGGTGATGGAACGGAAAGCGACACAAGAGTTTGCAATCGGAGAGATCTCCAAGAAGGTTTCCCTGACAAGGATTTTGGTAACCACCGATTTCTCGACCGAGTCTGACCGGGCCTTGGATTATGCGCTGGCCCTGGCGCGGCGCTATGACGCGAGGATTTACCTGGCGCACGTGATTGCGCCGGATCCATTCCTGTATGCCGAGCCTGCGCTTGCCCAGGCAACCTACGAAAAAGTGCGGCAGGCGGCCGAGCAGGGAATGGCGGACATTCTGGTTTCCGGGAAACTGCGCGGCGTGCCGCACGAAGTGTTGTTGGAAGAGGGGAGCGTCTGGCCGGCGATCGAGAAGCTGATTGAAAAGCATGAAATCGATCTGGTGGTGACGGCGACGCACGGACGCGGAAAAGTGCAGAAGGTGCTGATCGGTTCGGTGGATGAAGAGATTTTCCGGCAGGCGAACTGTGCGGTGCTGACCGTGGGCCCGCGGGTCAAGGACGAGCCCGCGCGTGAAGTGGAGCTGAAGAATATTTTGTTCGCCACGGAGTTCGGGCATGGAGCGGAGAAAGCGGCAGCGCATGCCTTTTCGCTCGCCCAGGAGCATGGGGTGCGGCTCACGATATTGCACGTGATTCAGGAAGCCACGGCATTCACAGAGGAGAGCGTGCGGCAGCAGAGAGAGGCTGCCGTCCGGCGGATGGAAAAGCTGATGCCGGAAGGAGCAGAGAATTGGTGCAAGCCAGTGTTCCGCGCCACGTTTGGCGAAGCGGTGGAAGAGATTATCACCATGGCGCGCGAGACGAACGCGGACTTGATCGTAATGGGCGCAAAGCCAAGCAAAAATCTGGCGGGACACGCACCGTTCGCAATCGCCTACAACGTGGTTACCAGGGCGCACTGCCCGGTGCTGACGGTTCGCGGGTGAGTTTCTGCCGGCCCAGTGGGCCGTAGGCCGCACGATAGCGGCAACAGAAAAACGACGGAGCAACTCCCCCCAGCGGAGTCAGAAGCTCCAGGTCAATGTCCAGGTCAGGGACGGAACCGATCGCGTAAGAGCACAAACCGGTTCCGTCCTTTTGTTTTTGCTCGCGGCGTCCGTTCGGATTGGTGCTAACGCCCTCCCGCACGGCGGTCGGAAAAAGGTGCGGGAAGCTGCGGGCGGAGTTTGCCGGAGGCGAGGGCATCGAGGGCGTGGAGGCGGTCGTTGAGTTCGGCAGCGGTTAACCCGCGCTTGCGGTAGAGCCAGCGGAGAAAGTCCGCGGCGGAGCGTTCGCCTTTCCAAGAGTTGCATTCCAAGCAGCAGGAGACCAGGTTGCGGTAAGAGTTTCGCCCGGACTGGGCCTGCGGGACGACGTGATCCACGCACCGCAGCCGCTCGTTGGTCTGGCGCAAGCAATAGAAACACTGGCCGCGCTCGCGTTCGTGGATGGCCGGGCGCAGCTCCGGCGTCTTGAAGAAGTCCATTTCCTCGAGGCTGGCGGCAAGCGTCTTCGGAGAGGGAGCGGGTTTGCCGGGCTGGCGAGGATCCGGCCAAATGGCAGGAATCTCCTCTGGCAAACGCACCTCGACCAGATGGCCGGCTTTGCTGCGTTCGAGGAGGTGCAAAGCTCCATGGTCGCGAAGGCGGTACAAGGCGGGCCGCACGGTATCTCTGCAAAGGCGAGCGCCGCGGGAGAGCCAGGCAATAGAGAAGCGGAACTGCAGCTGGCCTTCGAGGCGGCTGTGGCGCACCAGGTGCAAATAGACCGCGCGATCGACGAGGCCCAGGTCGAGTTGAGGGACCATCACGTCCTCGAATTGTTTCCACACAACTTCAGCATTTGGTTTTTTGTTTTTCATGTTTTGATCCAGAAGGTGAGATTTAGGAGAACTCGGAAAAAGAGACAGCTAACAGCAAGGGAGAAAGCAAAAGGCAGAAAAGAAGCGCAGCAGCCGCGTCCAAGGGCAAAACACCCGCCCTTTGTACCCTGCTACCGGCAGTGGCGGTCAGGCCTGCCACAGGCAGGTCTAGGCCCTAAAAACGAAACGCCCCGACAAATGTCGGGGCGCACTTTCTTACATGAATAATGTATCACAAAATAAAATTTTGTCAAGGAAAAACTGCAAAAATCTAAAAAACTGCTGAGCCTAAGGCTCGCGATTCTCAACTTGAGAAAAAGTCGAGGAAACCGGTGCCCCGGGGGTGGGAGCCGAAGTTGGACGCGTGTTGGAAGCAAACAAGTTGTTTATTTTGAGTGGTCATAGAACCAGCAAAATTCATGAAAATCAGCCAATGTGGCCACGGGAAAGATGGGGGCAAAGCCGTTCGACTGGGAACGGACTACTTCCGGTTTGTCGACAATAGGGGAGATGAGCCGGGCGGCCTTCGCCCCGCGGCTGTCCTTGTTGAAATCTTCAGCTTGCTGGATACGGCTAAGTAAATCCATTGTGCGACAGAAGTAATCGGAAGGCAGCCCAACAGGAAAGTCACCCAAAGAATTGGGTAGCGATACCGCCATTCGTATTGAACGGTGTAATAGACCAAAGGAAAGAGCGCCAAACAAATGAGGCAGAGCGACGCACTCAGGCGGTCTCTTCGATAGAGCATCAACAAGCCTGCCACGCTCAGCGGGGTCACCAAGTATATGCCGATCCGCTCTAACCTGCGGCCCGGCCCCCGGAGGGAGTACGGCCCTCCCGTTGCCGGTGGCATCCAAAAAGCAGCCACTCGCAAAGCACACAGCCGGAAAAATCTAGCGGGATGACTTGTAATCCAGGACAGCGCTTCGCGGATCTTCAAGTCATTGTATTTCGGCTCTCCGTAATCCAAGACTTTCCTGGCTTCGTCCATGTTTACGTTCGGGTGCAGTTTCGCAAAGCAGCCGCTTTCAATGTTTTGCGCGATTCCGAACTTCGCGCAGTCGTTGTTGGAAATCGAAAGCTCAAGCCCGAGATTGTCGCGCACCAGGATGAGCCGGTCGAAAACGACGAAATTGCGGATGATCCACGGGGCTACAATCACGGCCGGAAGGACGATGAGAAGCCAATTGGCTTTTTGGAAGACGGGGCGTTTGTCTTTCCAGAGAAGCAAGGCAAGAAAGCCGACGAAGATGGTGGCAACTGTGGGAGAAGTGAGAATCGCGATTCCCATGGTGCAGCCAATCCACCAGGCGAGACGGGTTGAGCCGTTTGGCGAAGAATCCAGGTAGCGGCGAAAGCCGCAGATGGCGATAGCCAGAGGGAGTGCGACATAGAACGATTCCCACCCGAACATGGTTGTTGGCTGGTGATTGATCGTGGCTGCAATGCCCACTTTGGCGGCGATCCAGACACAAGCCGCGATGACGCCGTTAAGTTCACCCATGCCGAGCGCTCTGCTGAACAGAGGAAAAAGAGCCAAGTGAGCAGCCAGCAACAGGGTGGCGGCAAGTTTAATGGCATACGCTCCCGAAGTACCACCTCCAAAAACGCGGATCAACAGAGCAACGTTCGCGGGGAAGACCGGTCCCATGTGGGCCGACGGTCCGGTGTCGAGAGCGGCGAAGGGGTTAGCGAATTGGCCTTTTTCCGCGAGGGTCCAGGCGAGGCGGAAACTTTCCGGATCATGAGGAACCGATTCGGTGCGGTCGTAGATCCAATAGCGGGACAAAGCAGCCACGAAAAGCAACAGACAGGCTATGGAGCAAAGCCGCTTCTGCCTGGACATGCTGGGGATTTCCTTTTTTTTGCGCGCTCCGCGGCCAGAGTATAGCATCGCGCGGATTCGTTGCCACAGGCGGGAGCCCGTGCAGAGGTTTATGGCAGACCCGAAAACACAGTCTGTCTGCTGCAGCGGTTTGCGTTAGCCATCCAAGCTGTCTCCACGGCAACCGGGTGCCCGGGGTGGGAGTCAAACGTAACTTATCGTATTCTCGGCGCGCCAAAACGAACCAGAGTCAACCACAGTCTGGTATTGTTTCCAAACCGTGATTAAGCGGATCCAGGTGTCTGGTTATAGGTCTGTTCGGGACCTCGAGCTCGAATTGAAGCCCATCAATGTCCTCACCGGCCCGAACGGTTGTGGAAAGTCCAATCTTTACAACTCCCTGGTGTTGATGGCGCGCGCGGCGCAAGGGCAATTGGCGCGAGCGATCGCCGAGGAGGGCGGCACGCCCAGCGTGTTCTGGGCCGGAGGCGAGCGCGTCCGCTATAAGAGCAAGAAAGCTCCCAAACGGGTGGTGCTCGGCTTTGAAGGGGAGAAGTTCGGGTACGAGCTGCAAATCGGGCTGCCGTCGCTAAACGAGCATGCGCTGGATACCATGTTCAAACTCGACCCTCGCGTCAAGGAAGAATATATCTGGTATAACTGGCCCCCAAAGTCAGCGGGTGCTTCGGAAGCGAAACGCCGCGTGGCAATGTTGAAACGCGATGAACCTTCCGCGTGGTTGCGCAACGCGGAAGGCAACATGGTCGTCTATCCCTTCCAGATTTCGAAACACGAGTCCGTCCTGTCGCAGATCATTGATCCGCACCTGTATCCGGAAATCTCCGCAATCCGCCAGCAGGTCTTGAGCTGGCGCTTTTATCATCATTTCCGCACGGACCTGGACTCCCCGGTGCGGCAGCCGCAAATTGGTGTCTATACGCCGGTTCTTAGTCATGATGGCTCGGACCTTGCGGCTGCTCTCCAGACCATTCTTGAAATCGGCGATGCTGAGGCCCTTCGGCAGACCGTGGCGGAGGCCTTTGGCGGCGCGGCTCTGCTTGTCGAAGCGATGGATACGCGCTTCAGCATGAAGATGAAAATTCCCGGGCTGCTCCGTCCCTTGCAGGCGCAGGAATTCTCGGACGGACAAGTGCGGTTTTTATGCCTTTGTGCGGCGCTGCTGAGCCCTCGTCCGCCGTCGCTGTTGGCGGTCAACGAACCGGAGACGAGTCTGCACCCGGACATTCTGGATGCCCTGGCGCACTTAATCGTTCGCGCCTCGAAAAACACCCAGCTCTGGATTACCACGCATTCGGAGCCGCTGGCGGACCGCATCGAGAAACATTCCGGCGTGCCGCGGGTGCGCCTCTGCATGTCCGACGGCGAGACTCAAGTCGAAGGGGCCCGGAAGGGCGACTGAATACCGGTCCATGGCGTTTGTCAAAGACTGGTGCCCGGGGTGGGAGTCGAACCCACATGAGGAAAAATCCCCGGAGGATTTTAAGTCCTCAGCGTCTGCCATTCCGCCACCCGGGCATCGGCAGAAGAACAAAATTAACATGCGGGCGAAGCAGGCTCAAAGCGAATACGAGAGCAGGTAGTAGGTCGGTTTCCGTCAGCTATTTGCCGCGGTGATCTCTCTCGACTTGATGTCATACTTGAAGCCGTCCGGATCGAGGGGATCGAGCCGGCCGTCGGCCGTTTCCGCCTGCGGGTACATTAGGAATCCAATTGGCGCGCCGCTCGATCCTGGCAGGGTCACATCGTGCGCGAAGTTGTACGCTATCCAGTTCATCTCCCAAGACCCGAACAGACGCACACGGGCTTTTTTCACCATCTCATCGTCCAAGGTACGATTTCCCGGCGGCTCTTCCAACACCACCTTCCGCACATCCGCAGGATCAACAGGCACCCAGCCGTAGCCGCTGAGGTACACCTCCGCGCGGCAATGCTGCGCTTTTGTCACGGTCTCCGTCGAAGGGCCAAGGCTCTTATACCCCAGGTCTGATTTGGCAACCCGGATGCCGTACACGTCGCGTGCTGGAAGGCCCGCGGCGCGCGCGAGCCCGACAAACAGCGCATTCAAGTCCGCGCACTTGCCGCCCAAATCCTTGGATTCCAGCATAAAGCGGATGTCGCCCAGGCCGCAGCCCCGCGTTTTCGGATTTCGGAAGGTGTTCACCACGATCCACTCGTAAATCGCGCGCGCCTTTTCGACATCCGTCTTCGCGCCCTTGGTGATTTCGGCCGCAGTCGTCTTCACGATGCCGTCGGTCGGCAGCAGCTTCGTCGGCCGCAGAAAATGTTGCAAGTCCGCTTGATCTCCTTTCGGCGCATTGCCAGCTGCGGAGAGGTCCACCGCATAGTTTTTTGTGGCAATTCGGCTCGTGACTGTAAGAATAGGGTTCACGCCAGCAGGAAACTCCGCTGCGATGATACCGAGCGTGTCGGTACTACTTTGGACTATCTTCGCGGTGCCACCCTCGGCCTTGAACTCATTAGCGAGCGTCTTCTGGAAGGGTGTTGGATTTACGAGCGCCGCCGGAACCCATATCCGTGTCGTTCCGGAACTCTTCAGAACCTGCACGCTCGTCGTCAATTCGAAAGTGCGCCAAGTGTCTGGCACTACCCCTTGTGATAGCAGGCGTCCGGTCTTGGGAAATGCCAGAGCTGCTGACATGAGACCTGCAGAGCGCAGGAAATCGCGACGCTCCATAAACCCACCTATCCGGCCACAATTTTTGCTTTTTTTGGCTTTCTGGCCAATCACAAAAATACACTTGATTCCGGACCCAAGCAATAGGGCCCCTGCCGGGTCACCAGACGCAAGGTCCAGTGACATCGCAGTCTGGAACGAGCAGGGCTTCCCATTTTGTCGTAAAATCCCGTCACCTGCCCCGCATGCTGGGGCATCTAAAGAGTGGCTGAAAACTGCGGGCGCTGCCTTGCCTGCAACAGGAGCGACAGTGAGTCAGGCAAAGAGTCAAGTGGACGTCGATCTACTGAGCATCAATACCATTCGGACGTTGGCGATCGACGCGGTGCAGCAGGCAAATTCCGGGCACCCGGGCGCGCCGATGGGGCTTGCGCCGGTGGTCTACGAGTTGTGGCAGAAATACTTGCGCTACGACCCCGCCGACCCCACGTGGGCGAACCGCGACCGCTTCGTGCTTTCGGCGGGACATGCTTCGATGCTGTTGTACGCGACGCTGCATCTGGCCGGCGTGCGTTTGGTGAATGCGAAAGGTGAAGTTACCGGCGAGCTCTCGGTTCCCATGGAGGAGATTAAGCGATTCCGCCAGCTGGACAGCAGGACGCCGGGGCATCCGGAATCGCATATCACCACGGGTGTGGAAACCACGACCGGGCCGCTGGGGCAAGGCGCGGGAAACAGTGTGGGCATGGCCATTGCCAGCAAATGGCTGGGAGAAAATTACAACAAACCGGATTTCGAGATTTTTGATTTCAACGTTTACGCGGTTTGCGGCGACGGCGACATGATGGAAGGCGTGTGTTGCGAGGCGGCGTCGCTCGCCGGACATTTGAAACTTTCGAATCTTTGCTGGATTTACGACAACAATCGCGTGACGCTGGACGGACCGGCGGAATGGTCGTTCAGTGAAGACGTAGCCACACGCTTTGCAGGATACGGATGGAACGTCGCGCACGTGACGGATGCGAACGACCTCGAAATGCTGGCGCGCGCGTATGAAAACTTTCTCAAGGCCAACGACCGGCCGACGCTGATCATTGTGAAGAGCCACATCGGGTACGGCTCACCGCACAAGCAGGATTCCTACGAAGCGCATGGCGAGCCGCTGGGCGAAGCGGAAGTTAAGCTGGTGAAGAAGAATTACGGCTGGCCGGAGGATGCAAAATTTCTCGTACCCGACGGTGTATACGATCAGTTCAAGAACGGCGTGGGCAAACGCGGCGCGCAGGCTCATGCGGCGTGGCAAGTCAAGTTTGAGGCCTACAAAAAGCAGTTTCCGCAGCAGGCAAAGCAGATCGAGATAATGCTGAAGGGCGAATTACCGGACGGCTGGGACAAAGACCTGCCGAATTACCCGGCTGATGCGAAGGGCATCGCGACGCGCGAATCCTCCGGAAAAACTTTGAACGCGCTGGCAAAAAACATTCCCTGGCTGATCGGCGGCTCCGCGGACCTCGCGAAATCCAACAAAACCAACTTGACGTTTGATGGCGCGGGCGATTTTTATCCGAACGAATATCGCGGGCGGAATATTCATTTTGGAGTGCGCGAACATGCCATGGGCGCAATCGTCAACGGCATGACGATTTCGAAACTGCGCAGCTTCAGCGCAACATTTTTTAATTTTAGCGACTACATGCGCCCCAGCATGCGCCTCGGCGCGCTGATGGAAATTCCCGCGATTTACATCTTCACCCACGACTCCGTCGGCGTTGGGGAGGACGGGCCGACGCATCAGCCGGTGGAGCAGTTGGCGTCTTTGCGCGCGATGCCGAACATGCTGATTCTGCGGCCGGGCGATTCGAATGAAGTGGTGGAAGCGTACAAAGTGATTCTGCAGCACAAGCATGGGCCGAGCACTTTGGTGCTGACGCGCCAGGCGGTGCCAACACTGGACCGCACGAAATATGCGTCGGCTTCCGGTGTTGCCAAGGGTGCGTACGTTTTAGCAGATGCTGCGGGCGGGAAACCGGATGTGATTCTGATGGCCAGCGGAAGCGAATTGTCGCTGTGCGTGGACGCGTACGAAAAGCTGAAAGCAGAAGGCATTAAGGCCAGGGTCGTGAGCATGCCGTCTTGGGAGTTGTTCGAGCAGCAAGATGCAGCTTACAGAGCGAGCGTGCTGCCGCCGGAGGTGGCCGCACGCGTTGCGGTGGAGATGGCGGCGACTTTTGGTTGGGAGCGCTTCACTGGATTGAAGGGAAAGATTCTTGGCATGGGCCGATTTGGCGCGTCGGCACCGCTGAAGGATTTGCTGAAAAAATTCGGCTTTAGCGCAGACAATGTCGTTGTCGCGGCGCGGGAAGTGTTGGGAAAGTGAGCTGCTGATGAGGCTGGTGATTGGGTCGGATCACGCAGGCTTTGCCCTCAAGGTTGCGATAGGCGACTTGCTGCGCTCGCTCGGGCACGAAGTGCTGGACGTCGGCGCGTTCAACGAGAATCCGTCGGACTATCCGGATTTTGCGGAAGCGGTGGGGCGCGCGGTGCTTGAGGGCAAGGCAGAACGCGGCGTGCTGATTTGCGGGAGCGGTGTTGGCGCCAGCGTGGCGGCGAACAAGTTGATGGGCATTCGCGCGGGAATGTGCCACGACACATATTCGGCGCATCAGGGTGTGGAGCACGATGATATCAACGTGCTCGTGCTGGGCTCGCGGGTTGTGGGCGTGAAGCTTGCCGAGGACCTGGTGAAGGCATTCCTTGGCGCAAAATTCACCAAAGAAGAGCGCCACGTGCGGCGGCTGGGAAAAGTCAAAGCGCTCGAAGCAAAATTCGGGACGGGCGCGAAAGTAAAAGTATAGGATTTCGGACCGTGGAGCGCCCACCCTTCCAAGGCGTACAATAGAATTTCAAAGGTGCTTTTCGGGCCGAAGGAGAACCACTATGACGACGACAAGCACTCTTCCCAATATCGCGAAGGGGGAAGGCATGAATCCGCTCAAAGGCTTGCTGGGGTATGGGCAATCGCCCTGGATGGATTATGTGCGGCGCGATTTGCTTACCAGCGGGCAATTGAAGAAATACATTGATAACGATGGTTTGCGCGGGATGACCTCCAACCCGGCGATTTTTGAAAAAGCTATCACGGGCAGCAATCTTTACGGGGACATTTTGAATTCGCCGGAAGCGAAGAAACTGGATGCTAATGGCGTGTTCGAGAAGATCGCGTTCCGCGACATTCAGGAAGCGTGCGACATCTTCCGACCGGTGTATGAGGAGACGAAACGCCGCGACGGCTACGTGAGCCTGGAAGTTTCTCCGTTTCTGGGATACGACACAAAAGCCACGATCGCGGAGGCGCACCGCTTGTGGAAGGGCGTGAACCGTCCAAACGTGATGATCAAGATTCCGGGGACTCCGGAAGGGCTTCCGGCGATTCGTCAGTGCCTGGAAGACGGCATCAACATCAATATCACGCTGCTCTTTGCGCAATCGGCTTACGAAAAGGTGGCGGAAGCTTATCTCGCTGCACTCGAAGCGCGGGCGGCGAAGGGGCAGGACATCAGCCACATTGCGAGCGTGGCGAGTTTCTTTGTCAGCCGGATTGACACGCTGATAGACGGGATGATTGATGAAAAGCTCAAGGCCGGTGCTGATGGAGCGCAAAAGGGTCTACTCGAAAGCCTGCAAGGGAAGGTGGCGATCGCCAACGCACGGCTGACCTACAAGAAGTATCAGGAACTGTTTGGCGGGCCGCGGTGGAAAGCTCTGACGGGCAAAGGCGCGCAAACGCAGCGGCTCCTGTGGGCCAGCACGAGCACGAAGAATCCCAAGTATCGTGATGTTCTCTATGTGGAAGACCTGATTGGCGCCGACACCGTGGACACGATTCCGCCGGCAACGTTCGACGCTTTCCGGGATCACGGCAGGTTGCGTCCGAGCCTCACCGAGAATGTGGAAGCTGCGGCGAAAACCATGGCGAATCTTGCCAAAGCGGGAATCTCGATGAAGGAAGTGACCGACAAGCTGCTCGCGGACGGCGTAAAGCTCTTTTCCGATGCTTTCAAGACCCTGCTCGATGCCGTGGGGAAAACCGCGGGGGCCCGCGCGTGAGCGTGAACCGACAGACCTGCACACTGCCGGAAGAACTAGCCAATGCGGTGGCCGCGTCGCTCGAAGACTGGAGAAAGAACAATAAAGTAGCGCGGCTTTGGCAGAAGGACGCTTCTCTTTGGACGCGCGCCGACGAAAGCAATTGGCTGGGCTGGTTGCACATCGTGGACCAGCAGCTCGCGCACGCCGATGCTTTCAAGCGAATTGCCGAAGACGTGCAGAAGACGCGTTTCAAGCACGCACTGCTGCTGGGGATGGGCGGGTCCAGTCTTTGTCCTGAAGTGCTGCGCATGACCTTCGGGAAAATCAAGGGCTTTCCCGAACTGCAGGTGCTGGATTCCACGGATCCGGTGCAAATCAAGTCCATCGAAGCGAAGCTCGATCTGAAGAGCACGTTGTGCATCGTGTCGAGCAAGTCGGGCAGCACGCTCGAACCCAACATCTACAAGCAATACTTCTTTGAGCGCGTGAAAGCCAAGGTGGGAGAGAAGGAAGTCGGGAACCGCTTCGCGGCGATCACCGATCCCAGTTCGCACATGCAGGAAGTCGCGGTAGCCGACAAATTCCGCGAGATTTTTTTCGGGGTGCCGAGCATCGGAGGGCGTTATTCGGCTCTTTCGAATTTCGGTATGGTGCCTGCTGCGATCATGGGCCTGGACGCGGAGAAGTTTTTGCAAATTGCTAAAGAGATGGTTGCAGCCTGCGGCCCTGGTGTGACGGTTCATGACAATCCGGGCGTCGTTTTGGGAACGGTTCTCGGCGTTGCAGCAACGCATGGGCGCGATAAGCTGACGATCATCACTTCGCCGGGGATTTATGATCTTGGGGCGTGGCTGGAACAGCTGATCGCAGAGTCTACCGGAAAAGTTGGGAAGGGTATCATCCCTGTGGATCGCGAACGCTTGGTAAGAGCTTCGGTGTATGGCAAAGACCGCGTTTTTGTTTATTTGCGATTGGCTTCGAAAGCGAACAAGGCACAGGACAAAGCGGTCATGGCTCTGGAAAAAGCGGGCCATCCCGTGGTGAGCATCAGCGTTGACAACGTTTACGCGCTCGGCCAGGAGTTCTTCCGCTGGGAGATTGCCACCGCCGTTGCGGGCGCCATCATCGGGATCAATGCGTTCAATCAGCCGGACGTCGAAGCGAGCAAGGTAGAGACGCGCAAGCTCACCAGCGAGTACGAAGCCAAGGGCAAGCTGCCCGCCGAAATACCTTTTTTTGAAGCGAGCGGCATTCAGTTTTATGCCGACGAGAAAAACGTTGCGGCGATTCATGGCGGCTTGAATGTCGCTGCGGTACTGAAAACGCATCTCAGCCGGATCAAGCCCGGCGATTATTTCGCGGTACTCGGCTACATCCCGATGAATGCGGAGACTGAAAAGGCGCTGCAAACCATCCGCCACGCGGTTCGAGACAAGAAAAAAGTGGCGACTGTTCTCGGATTTGGCCCGCGCTTCCTGCATTCCACCGGGCAAGCTTACAAGGGCGGGCCCAACAGCGGCGTGTTTCTGCAGATTACTTGCCAAGATGCGAAAGACTTGCCAGTGCCGGGGCAGAAGTACACTTTTGGCGTGGTGAAGGCAGCGCAGGCCCGCGGCGATTTCGCAGTGCTCTCGGAGCGTGGCCGCCGCGCTTTGCGGGTCCACCTGGGGAAAAACCTGAAGTCGGCGCTTGCCACACTATCCAAGGCCGTGCAAAAAGCAGTTGCCTGACATACCGGACGAAATCACTTTCACGCTGATCGGCGGGGAGCGCACACGATGCAACTGGGAATGATTGGGTTGGGCAGGATGGGCGCCAACATGGTGCGGCGCCTGCAAAACGGCAGTCACAAATGCGTGGTCTACGATCGCAGCGCGGAATCGGTGAAGCAGTTATCTGCGGAAGGCGCAACGGGCGCTTCCTCGCTCGATGATTTTGTAGCGAAGTTGCAAAAGCCGCGGGCGATTTGGCTCATGGTGCCGGCGGCAGTTGTGGATGCCACACTGCACGACCTCGTTGGCAAACTCGAGAAAGACGACGTGGTGATTGACGGCGGAAATTCGTATTACATTGACGACATCCGACGGGCGAAAGAGCTTTCGGCGAAAGGGATTCACTACTGCGATGTCGGGACGAGCGGAGGCGTCTGGGGACTGGAGCGCGGCTATTGCCAGATGATCGGCGGGGAGACGGCAGTAGTGAAGCGCCTCGACCCAATCTTCAAGACGCTTGCGCCCGGCCGCGGCGACGTGCCGCGCACTCCAGGGCGCGAAAAAGTTGGCGGCACGGCGGAAGAAGGCTACTTGCACTGCGGACCCTCCGGAGCGGGCCACTTCGTGAAGATGGTGCACAACGGCATCGAATACGGTCTGATGGCCGCATACGCCGAGGGCTTGAATATCTTGAACCACGCCAACGCGGGCAAGTCGCATCGTGAAGCAGATGCGGAAACCACGCCGTTGCGCAATCCGGAGCACTATCAATACGACTTCAATCTCGCGGACGTTACGGAAGTGTGGCGCCGCGGGAGCGTAGTCGCTTCCTGGCTTCTGGATCTCACGGCGATTTCTTTGCTTGAACAGCCGACGCTCGAACGTTTTTCGGGGCGCGTTTCGGATTCCGGTGAGGGGCGGTGGACTATTCTTGCAGCCATCGAGTCGACCGCGCCTGCGCCGGTTCTCAGCGCCTCGCTTTATCAACGATTCACGTCGCGCGGCGAGGATGATTTTGCGGCTAAGGTATTGTCTGCCATGCGTTTTCAGTTTGGCGGACACATCGAGAAGAAAGCGGGCCATTAGGGACTGCGAGAGCCATCTGGAACGGCGTAAAGGGATTTGGACTGATGAACTTCGACCACCCAGACACAAACTCATTGGCCTCGCCCTGCGTAATGACGATTTGCGGGGCGACGGGCGACCTCACCAAGCGCAAGTTGGTTCCTGCTCTTTGCAATTTGGCGGAAGAAAAACTTCTCCCCGAACAGTTTGCGATTGTCGGCTTTGCCACCGATGACTTCACCACGGAAAGCTTTCGAAAAACGATGATGCTGGAGATTCCCAAGTACGCTTCCTCGCCGATCGATCCGAAGCTTTTGGAGTCCATGTGCCAACGTATGGTTTACGTGAAAGGCGATTTTCAGGATCCGGAAGCGTACAAACGCCTGGAGCAGCAGATCGCGGAGGCAGATAGGAAGTACAACACGCTGGGTAATCGGCTTTTTTATCTGGCGGTGGCGCCGCGATTCTTCTCACCCATCGTGAAAATGCTGGGTTCGTGCTGCTTATCGAAAGAGGAAAACGGACGGTGGGCGCGAGTCATCGTCGAAAAGCCGTTTGGTCACGATCTGGTTTCCGCGAAACAGCTCAACCAGGAGCTCGGGCAGGTCCTGAACGAGAGCCAGATTTATCGCATCGATCATTATCTCGGTAAAGAGACCGTGCAGAACGTCATGGTCTTCCGTTTTTCCAACAACATCATTGAACCGCTCTGGAACCGGAATTATGTGGATCACGTGCAAATCACGGCCGCCGAAACCGTCGGCGTCGAACACCGCGGCGGATTCTACGAAACCGCCGGCGCGCTGCGCGACATGGTGCCGAATCACCTCTTTCAATTGCTGACCATGACGGCGATGGAGCCGCCTATCTCTTTCCACGCCGATGAGGTCCGCAACAAGCAGGCCGAAGTGCTGCACGCTATTCAACCCCTAACTCCCGAAGAAGTCCTTACCTGTACGGTGCGCGGCCAATATGGAACCGGCACGATTGACGGTGAGCGCGTTCCCGGCTACCGCAGCGAACCGGCGGTTGCTCCCGATTCCAATACCGAAACATTCGTTGCTTTGAAGCTGCTCATTGATAACTGGCGCTGGGCGGGCGTGCCTTTTTATCTGCGTACCGGCAAACGGCTGGCGCGGCGCGTGACCGAGATCGTCATTCAATTTCGTCGCACGCCTTTTGTGCTTTTTAGAAACACGAGCGTACGGAACCTTGAGACCAATCGCCTAGTCATTCATATACAGCCGGAGGAGGGAATTTCTCTGAGTTTTGGCGCGAAAGTTCCCGGTTCGGTCATGAAACTGGGCCTGGTGAACATGGACTTCGACTATTCCACCTATTTTGGTCTGGAACACAGTACCGGCTACGAACGGTTGCTGCGCGACTGCATGGCGGGCGATGCCACGCTGTTTCAACGCGCGGACATGGTGGAGGCGGGCTGGAGCGTGATTCAACCGATCCTCGATGTGTGGCACGCATTGCCGGCGCGCGGCTTCCCGAATTACGCTGCGGGCTCGTGGGGCCCCGTCGAAGGTGATGAACTGCTCGAGAAGGACGGCCGCGCGTGGCGTCGCATTGGGGAAGAAGAACTCGATAAGCGCGGGAGAATCGCTCCTTCCACTGCCCGGGAAAAAACCGGAATCGTTAGTTAAAGAAGAAATGCGAGTGGATCCGGAAATACGAATCCTGGCGGATGGCGCGGCAATTGCAATACGCGCCGCGCAAGAGTTTATTCAAACAGCGGCCGCAGCGGTGCGTGAGCGGGGCGTGTTCCATATCGCGCTGGCGGGCGGCTCCACTCCGAAGGCTTTGTATGGCTTGTTGGCCAACGATCCCGCGATGCGAACGCAAGTTCCCTGGGATAAAATACAAGTGTTCTTCGGCGACGAACGACACGTCGGTCCCGGCGACGCGGACAGCAATTTCCGCATGGCCACCGAGACGATGCTTTCCAAGGTTCCATTGAAGGCAAACCAGGTTACGCGTATTAAAGGCGAATACCCGGACACAGGACAGGCTGCTCGCGAATATGAGGAAGCAATCGCTGCGCATTTCCAGCTGAAAGCCGGTGAGTTCCCGCGCTTTGATCTGTTGCTTGTGGGAATGGGCAGTGAGGGTCATACGCTTTCACTCTTTCCGGGAACGAAAGCGCTGCATGCTGATGGGCGAATCGTCGTAAGCAACTGGGTTGGCAAGCTCTACACAGACCGCATTACGCTGACCGCCCCTGCTGCCTGCGCTGCCGCAGAGATTTTGTTCATGGTGACCGGCGCAGACAAGGCGCTGGCACTGAAGGGCGTTTTGGAAGGTCCCTACGAACCGGAGCAGTTGCCTGCGCAATTGCTTCAGCCAAAAAAAGGAAAGCTGCTCTGGCTGGTGGACACTGCCGCCGGAGGCATGCTATCAAAAGGAATTCGAGAGTAGACAAGGAGCTTGTCATGGCCACGACTGTAAGCCTGGGGAAAATTGAGACTTATCTTGGGGCGAAGACGGATTCGCTGTTGGGATTTAAGTCGCCGAAGATCGCGAAGGAGCGTTTGCATCTTCCAGGCCCGGACTTTATCGACCGTATCTATGCGGCTTCCGACCGGAACCTGCGCGTGCTCGCGAATCTTCAGCGGATGTTCGGCGGTGGACGGCTTAGCGGCACCGGATACCTTTCCATACTGCCGGTGGACCAGGGCATTGAGCACTCGGGCGGGGCGAGCTTCGCGAAGAATCCGGATTACTTCGATGGGGAGAACATCGTCAAGCTGGCGATGGAAGGCGGCTGTAATGCTGTGGCTTCGACTTTCGGCGTGCTGGGGTCGGTGGCTCGCAAATACGCGCACAAGATTCCGTTCATTGTGAAGATTAATCACAACGAGTTGCTAACCTACCCTAATCGATTTGACCAGGTTCTGTTTGGAACGGTGCAGCAGGCTTATGACATGGGGGCGGCGGCCGTTGGCGCGACCATTTATTTTGGCTCCGACCAAAGCACTCGCCAGATTGTTGAGATTTCGCAGGCGTTTGCACATGCGCATGAATTGGGGATGGCCACGGTACTGTGGTGCTATCTGCGGAACAACGCGTTCAAGAAGGACAAGGACTACCACCTCTCCGCCGACCTCACCGGGCAGGCGAACCATCTTGGTGTGACCATCGAGGCGGACATCATCAAGCAGAAGCTACCGGAAAATAACGGTGGCTATTTGGCGCTGAATTCGAATGGGGCGAGCTACGGCAAATTTGACAAGCGCATCTATTCCGACCTGACGAGCGACCATCCGATTGATCTTTGCCGCTACCAGGTGGCGAATTGCTACATGGGCCGCGCGGGGTT
>WNGQ01003406.1_pt1 | contig 20261 bp, 19 predicted proteins | sample 5407661 | NCBI WGS metagenome assembly WNGQ01 (sample SAMN13153382, study PRJNA577476) | soil metagenome | isolation source: 60 cm soil or saprolite under Garry oak tree replicate 2 | place: USA:California | collected 2016-06-15 | reverse complement strand
GATGTCCTCGGGCGTCAGCGCACGTTGTGCGGCGTCGATCTCGGCGTCGGTCACGTCACGCCCGAGCTCGTCGAGGTCCTCGAAGCGCGTGAGCCCGGGCCGGCGCTCGCCGCCCAGCGCCACCACACGCTGGAGCCGGGGCAGTCGCGCCGAGCCCGGCGCCATCTCTCCGAGCGTGGCCAGGTAGTCCTGGCCGAGAAACCGATCGACCGTGACGAGCGTGCTCGCATCGCAGTGATTCAGCACGTACTCGAGCTCGCGGGGCCTCGACCACGTGCTGATGGGCACGAGGGTGGCGCCGAGCAGCGTCACCGCGAAATCGACGACCAGCCACTCGGTGCGATTCGGCATGAGGAGGGCGACCTTGTCACCGCGGCGGACGCCGAGACGATGGAGCCCGCGGGCAAGGTCGCGCGCCCGGGCCCGCCACTGCCCGTAGGTCAGTCGACCGCTCGTGCCCACCACGGCCTCGCGCCCGGGATGACGCGCTGCCATCTCGTCCAGCAGGTCGGGCAGGGTCCGGCTCCGCGGCATCTCCATGGCGCGGCGATTATATAATCGCGTCCCGTGAACACCGGCCTCGAGACCTATCGCGGCGTCGTCTACCAGTGGGAGGTCGATCACAACGACCATCTGACGGTCGCCTACTACTTCGCGCGTCTCGGCGACGCGACGCTCGCGCTCCTCGACTCGCTGGGCCTGCCCTCGGAGTGGGACGCGCGGACGTGGATCACGGCGGACTGCTACGTGCGGTACGCGCGCGAGCTGAGGGCGGGCGACATCATGCACGTGGTCAGCGCGCCGATCGCCGTCGAGGCCGACGGCTTCGTGGCCGGCCACAAGGTGATCGACACCGGGACCGGCGCAGTCACGACGACCGTCGAGCAGGCGCTGCGGATCGTTCGCCCCGATGGCTCGCCGGCGTCGCTGTCGGCCGCCGACCGCGAGCGCATCGGGACGCGCCGCGTCGCGTGGGACGGCCCGGAGCGCGAGCGGCGGGCGCGGCCGAAGGGCGTCGACGGGTTGCGCGACAGCTCGCGCGACACCATCCGGCCGTGGGAGGCCGGCGGCTCGGGGCCGTCAGCCCTGGCGGCCTACATCCACCGCTTCTCCGCGTCGAACTCGCACGTGCTCGCCGGGTTCGGGATGACGCCGTCCTACATGCGCGAGCAACGCCGCGGGTTCTCGACGTTCGAGTTCCAGTTCGGCGCCGCGAGCGCGCTCCGGCCCGCCGCGCAGGTCGTCGTCCGCTCCGGCCTGCTCCACGTCGGCACGTCGTCGCTGCGGCTCTTCCACGTCATGTCCGATGCGCGCACGGGCGCCGAAGTGGCCACGCTCCATCAGGCCGGCGTGCACTTCGACCACGACGCCCGCCGCCCGGCCCCACTCCCCCCCGACCTGGCCGACCGGGCCCGCGCACTGCTCATCCGAAATCCTTCCTGATTGCCGCTCACGCCCGCTACGCTCGTTCTATGAAGCGAGCGCTGCTGGCGATCACGATCCTCCTCATTGCCGCCGCGGCCGGCGTCTACGTCCTCGTCGTCCGGCCGCTGATCGCTCCCGCCGAGGCGACACCGGCCGTCGAGGCCGCGCTGGCCACGCCCGACGTCGTCCTGCTGGCTGGCGTCAACGTGAAGCAAGCCGCGTTCATCGAGCGCTGGATGCTCGGCGTCCCGGTCACACCCGTCGCCCACGACGAGCCGGCCCGCTCGCCCCTCGATCGGACGCTGCTCGAGCACCTCCGGGCCGCCCAGATCGACGTGCGGCGCGACCTCGATTACACGCTGTACGCGCTGTACCGCACGACCACGACCGATCTCCGCCACGCCGTGGTGCTGGTCGGCCGCTTCGACCCGGATGCGATCAACGGCTATCTCGCTCGGGATTTGCACGGCGCGGCGCGCGACGTGGGTGGCCGTCTGTCCCACGAGCTCACGATGATCTCTCCGCTCGACTGCAAGCCGGCCGGCACGTGGATGGTCACGGTCGATCGGAGCTTCATTCTCATCGCCGATCCCGCCTCCCACGCCGTCGTGCTGCCTCGCCTGACGGCCGCGCCGAGCGACGCGCCGGACCAGCTCGGGTGGTGGCGCGGGCTCGCCCGCACAGACTTAGTGGCCATCGGGTTGTGGGACGTCAAGGACGCCGACCAGGCGGTTCCCCATCCCTTCCAGAAGGGCATGGCGAAGGGCCTGTCCACGGAGGCCAACGTCTTCGCGCACCTGTACTTCGGGCTCGGCCTCCGCACGGTGCCGCCGGACGGCCGCCTCCGGCTGGTCCTCGACGCCGCCGACGCGCAGCTCGCCGCGCAGAAGATCGCCGGCTGGCAGAAAGGCCTGAGCGAATCGAAGGCGCGGTGGGCGCAGACGGTCCCGTCGGTGGCCGCGCTCTACGACAGCCTCGCGCTCCACGCGCAGGGGCCACGCAGCACCGTCGAGTTCACGGTCGATCGCAAGCTCGCCAGGAATCTCCAAAGCGTCGTCAACGAGCTGCTCTCCGCCATCTTCTCGGGGTTCGGTGGCGCGCGCAGATCGAGAGACGTGGAGCAGCGGGCCGAGCGCATCGACACCAGCCCGCTCGCGTTCCAGCCAACCGCGTCAGCGGCCGCCCTCCGCGCCTTCGATCCCAACGCGCCGTTTGCCGAGGACGTCGAGCAGATCCAGGGGCCGTTCGGGCTCCGCGTCGGCGAGCTCCGCCTCGGATCGAGCGCCGACATCGGGCTCGAGCTGGTCGTCGAGGGCATCACCGGCGCCATCCCGAACGTCACCGACGATTCGCGGCGGGCCCGCCTGTTCGTCGACAGCGTGACGTCGAAGGCGGGCCAGGAGCTGCTGAGATCCGAGCCCTGTGGGCGCGAGCGCAACGGTGAGCCGAGTCAGTTCAAAGCGTTCATGGCTCCGTGGCTGAAAGCGAGCAAGGTCGTACGGCTGGTCGCCGGCGTCGGTCCTCGCGAGCTCCAGAGCGTCGCCGGCCACGTCGAGCTGAAGCTCCCGACGCGGACCGAAACCGTCCTCATCACCCACCCCCAGCCCGGAATGAAGGCCGAGCGGAACGGCGCCACCTTCGTCGTCACCAGCGTGACCGGCGGCACGGTCGGCTACCAGATCGTCGGCGCGCGCGACCGGATCCTCCACTTCCGCGCGCTCAACGCCACCGGGCAGCCGCTGGCGTCCGGGGGAAGCTTCTCGGTCGATTTCCTGCTCGGCGACGGCGCGGCCGGGCAGAAGGAGTACGCCGGCGTCGTCGATCGCGTGGAGGTGGTCTTCGTCGCCGAGGAGCAGACCGTACGCTCACCGTTCTCGCTGAGCGATTTCTCCCTCGCCGGCAAACCGCGCTCCGTCATGCAGGACAAGACGCCACCGTTCCAGCCGTACGGCTATCAGGCGCTGCGGCGCGACCGCCCGCGACTTCCGAGCCCTGGCAAGCCCGAGGTCCTCGCCGTCATCCCGCTCGATCCCTTCGAGCTGTCGCTCGACAAGGTGACCGACCACTTCGGCACGCAGCTCGAGTTCACGTTCCGGAGCCCCGTCGTCACCAACTTCGAGCGAGCGTTCACGGTGGGCCATCTTCGGCTGACCCGCGTCGAGCTGGCTGACGGTACGGTGCTCTCGCCCGCACCGCCGGACGCGCCGATCCAACACATGTCCGTGAGGCCGGTGTGGGACACGCCGATCCGCTTCGGAGGGTCGCCGAAGGACGGCGTGCTGACGACCTCGCTCCGCCTCTTCCTCGACACCAAGGTGAAGCCGCAGGACATCAAGGCGCTGCGCGGGGTGGTGACCGTCCAGTTCCCGCGGACGTTACAGGCGTTACGTCTCGAGGATCTCAACCCCGGCCAGCGCGCCGAGCTCCGTGACGTCGCGGTCACCGTCACGGCCCGCAGCCGTGGCGGCGTCACGCTTCAGGCCGACAAGGAAGGCAATCGCGTGATCTACACCCAGCTCGCCGGCGCCGACGGGCAGGCGGTGTGGTTCTCCGGCCCGAACATCACCATCCTGCCCGACGGCGCGTGGCGCTTCGAGCTGTCACCCTCGGGCACGCCCGTGGCCGCTCAGCTCATCGTCGCCGACGAGCTCGATCGCAAGGACTATTCGTTCACGCTCATCCCGCGCTAGTCAGGAAGGCGCTCAGCGCGCGATTGAACTTCTCCGGCTGCTCCAGGTTCGACAGGTGCGCCGCCGCCGGGATGATCTCGAGCTGCGCGCCCTTGATGTTCTCGGCGATCACGCGGGAGGCGGACCGTCTCGACCACGTCCTTCTTCTTCTCGCGAAACGGCGCGGTGAACCAGCGGGCGAGCGTCGGCTCGACCAGCGGCTCCATGCCCTTCGCCTCGGCCGTGCGAATGCGATCGTCCCACTGCGGCTTGGCCTCGGCCGGGATGCGGCTCGAGGTGTCGCACAGCGAGAGGCTCTTGAGGACCTGGGGCGCCTTGAGCGCGAGGGCCTGACCGATCATGCCGCCCATCGACAGCCCCACCCAGTGCGTCTTCTGGATGCCCAGCTCGCGGAGCAGGGCCAGCGCGTCGTCGGCCAGCTGGTCGAGGCTGTACGCGCCGCGCGGCGCCTCGGTCTTGCCGTGGCCGCGCGTCTCGTAGCGCAACACGCGGAAGCGGCCAGTGAGCGCCGGCACCGTGGGGTCCCACATGCCGAAGTCGGTGGCCAGCGAGTGGCTCATCGTCACGACCGGCGCGTTGGCCGGGCCGTCGAAGGTGTAGTTCATCGAGATACCGTTGGCTGAAATCTTCATCGAGTCCTCCTGAAGCGGGATCTAGCGCTGGGCCAAACGGTCCGTCTCGACGTCGACCACCGCGGGGGCCGGCGGCGACGTCGGCCGGGACGTCCGGGTCAGCTCGTACACCTCCATGATGACGTCGGAGGCGAAGCGGGTCTGCGCCACGGTCGACGAGGCGAAGCCGCACTCGCCGGCCAGGTGATGGAAATACTCGAGGTTGCCGGCGTTCGAGAACACGATTCTCACCCGTCCATCGGGCTTGAGATGGCGGCCGACGCCCGCGAAGAAGTTGCGCAGCGTCGCGTGGGCCGAGTCGCGCATCATCGCCTGCACGGTGGACTCCGGGTTCATCGGTCGGAACGGCGGGTTGGCCACCACGAGGTCGAACTGCTCGTCGGGCTGCAGGGCGGCCAGGGCATCGCCCTGGCGCACGTCGATGCGATCGCCGAGGCCGAGCCGGTGGGCGTTGTACTTGGCGCACAGCACCGGCATCGTGAACTTGTCGATGGCCACGGCGCGGGCGGCGCCGGCCAGCACGGCGAAGATCGCGTCGGCCCCCGAGCCGGTGAACGGGTCGAGCACCGTGTCACCGGGGCGGACGCCGAGGTTGTCGAGCAGGATCAGGGACGCCTTCGCGTAGTTCGGATTGAACGTCTCCGGGAACATCACGTAGTCGAGCCCGCGCACCTTGACCAGGTAGGGCACCGGATGCTGCTCGATGGAGTGCGCGATCGTCCCCTGCCACTCGTCGATCTGCAACTTCAGTGCGTCGTCCATTGGCTCAATCCTTCACCGTCGTTTCAATCCTTCACCGTCACGAATGCCGCCGGCACGTGGAACTCCAGAAAACTGACCCCGTCGCCTTCGGCGACACGCAAGCCGTGCCGGTCGCCCGTCGGGAAGTACGTCGCCTGCCCGCGCTCGACGATGACGTCCTTGCCGCCGACGGTGAAGCGCGTCTTCCCCGAGAGGAAGACGAACATGCTCTCGGCGTTCGGGTGCATGTGGAGCGAGGTGACCGTGTCCTTGACGTAGACGACGATCATCGCGTGCGCGCGCTCGGACGCGGCCGCGCCCTTGCCGACGAAATAGATGCGCTGCTTCTTCTCGGCGGGCACAGCGTGCACGGGCGTGGTGGCGCGCGCGGCGGCGACGATGCCGCCCGAGAACCCCGGCCGCTTCGGGGAATTCGCGGGCGGCGCCAGCACGCTGATCAGCGTGGTCTCGCCGGCGTTCGGGTTCGTGATCGTGAGCGTCGTGCCCTCTTCGATCACGGCGAACGTTTCCTCGGCCAGCGCCAGCGATCGGCCACGGCCGCTGACCGTGGCGCCTCCGGTCAGTGTGAACAGGTAGCGGTCCGAGCCTTCAGGAACGTCCTCGGTGAGCGCCGCGCCACGCGCGACGCGGATCACCTCGGCCGACATCTCCTTCATGTCGCCGCCGGTGATCGGCGCGCGCTTCACGCCGGTCGCGGCTTCCCGGTACGGAAGACCCGCAAAGGTGATGACCCGTCCCATGGCGGGGCAGACTATACACCGGACGCCAGCGCTCCGCTCCGGTAGTCCTCCACCGCCTGAACGATTTCCTCACGCGTGTTCATGACGAACGGGCCGTAGCGCGCGATGGGCTCGCGCAGCGGCCGCGCGGCGAGGAGGAGAAAGCGCCCCGCGGCTCCGCCGGTGACGGCGGTCAGCCGATCACCATCACCCAGCACCGCGAGCCGACCGGCGGCGATCTCCTGCGCCTTCGTGTCGGCCCCGAGCGCCACCTGTCCCTCGTAGACGTACGCGCAGGCGGCGTGGCCCGGGGTGAGCACGAGCGTCGCGCGCGAGCGCGGCTCCATCCTCACGTCGAGATAGAGCGGCTGGGTGACGATCCCCTCCACCGGGCCGCGCACGCCCGCGGCCTCGCCGGCGATCACTCGAGCGCGAACGCCCGGAGCCAGCTCCACCTCGGGGATCGTTTCGGGCGGAATGTCCTGGTAGCGCGGCGCCGTCATCTTGCTGCGCGCGGGCAGGTTCACCCAGAGCTGGAAGCCCCACATGAGGCCGTCCTTCTGCAACGGCATCTCCGAGTGCACGATGCCGCGCCCGGCCGTCATCCACTGCACGCTGCCGGCGACGAGCTCGCCCTCGTTCCCCACGTGATCGCGGTGACGCATGGCGCCGGCCAGCATGTAGGTGACGGTCTCGAACCCGCGGTGCGGGTGATCCGGAAAGCCGGCGAGGTAGTCGCCCGGCCGATCCGACTTGAACTCGTCGAGCAGCAGGAACGGGTCGAGGTGATCGAGCTGTGGCGTGCCGACCACGCGCGTGAGCTGGACGCCGGCGCCGTCCGACGTCGGCTGCCCGGTGACGACCCTGGTGATCTGGCGATCCGTGGCCATGGCTGCCCTCCTGGTGGCCAGCATACCCCTGGCCACCATACCCTTGCCGGAAGCGATAGACTGAAGCCGCGTATCTGTCCCGGTCATATGGGCACCTATCGATTGCACGCGGCGGCTGACAGTCTCCTCGACGCGCTGTTGGACGCGCGTGCCGTCGAGCTCGAGTTGCTGGACGGGCTCAGCGACACCCAGATGCTCGGCGAGCGCGCCCACTTCCTCGAGCCGCCGATCTGGGAGATGGGCCACGTCGGCTGGTTCCAGGAGCTCTGGCTGTCCCGTCACCTGGACGGCGAGGCAACGCTCCTGCCTGGCTCGGACGGCATCTACGACTCGTTCAACGTCTCGTACCGGCAGCGGTGGGACCATCGTTATCCGTCGCGGAAGCAGACGGCCGAGTACATCAGCACGGTGCTTCGTCGCAGCGTCGATCGGCTGGAATCGCGCGCGCCGACCGCGAAGGACGCGTACTTCTACACGCTGGCCGCCCAGCACGAGGACATGCACGCCGAGAACCTGACCCTCATTCTCCAGTCGCTCGGCTGCACGCGCCCGCGCCTCAGCCACTTCGATCCCGCGGCGACATCGCCCCCGGTTGATTCGGACTACCAATTGCGTGACGTCGCGGTGCCTGGCGGAACGTTCCTGCTCGGGGCCTCGCCGGACGAGCCCTTCGTCTTCGACAACGAGAAGTGGGCGCATCCGGTCGTGATCGCGCCGTTCAGCATCGCCTCGACACCGGTGACGAACGCCGACTTCCAGGCGTTCGTAGACGACGGCGGCTACCGTCGGCGGGAGCTCTGGGATCGGCGCGGCTGGGACTGGCGGCGCCGCGAGCAGGCCGAGCATCCAGTCTTCTGGGCGCGCGACGGCGATAGCCGCTGGTACGAGCGCAGCTTCGACGCCATGGCAACGCTTGCGCCGTGGCATCCGGTCGTACACGTCAACTGGTACGAGGCGGACGCGTATTGCCGGTGGGCCGGCCGGCGACTGCCCACCGAGGCCGAGTGGGAGATGGCGGCGACTGTCGAGCCGGCGACCGGCCACAAGCGGCGTTATCCCTGGGGCGACGGCGCACCGACCGCCGCCCGCGCGAGCCTCGACTTCGGTGCGGGCGGGACCATCGACGTGCGCGCGCTGCCCGAGGGCGACAGCCCCGTCGGCTGCCGGCAAATGATCGGCAACGTCTGGGAGTGGGTCGCGGACACGTTTCAGGCGTACCCCGGCTTCGAGTGCGACCCGTACCAGGAGTATTCTCAGCCGTACTTCGGCCAGAAGAAGGTGCTGCGCGGCGGATGCTGGACGACCCGCACGCGAGTCATCCGCAGCACGTGGCGAAACTTCTACATGCGCCACCGGCGTAACATCTTCGCCGGGTTCCGCACCGTGGCGCTCTGAGGCCAGCGCATGCCCTGTCTGCTCGATGTTCACGCCGACGAAACGGAATTCCTGGCCCGCATGGTTGGCGACATCAACCGCGGCCTCACCGCGCGCCCGCCCACGCTGCCACCGAAGTACTTCTACGACGAAGCCGGCAGCAAGCTCTTCGAGCGGATCACGCAGCTCCCCGAGTACTACCTGACGCGGGCGGAAGAAACCATCCTGCGCGACGTCGCCCACGACGTCATGGCCAAGCTCCGGCCGCGCGACGTCGTCGAGCTCGGCCCCGGGTCGTGCCGCAAGGTGCGCTGGCTCTTCGACGCGTTCGAGGACGCTGAGGACGTCCGCTACGTCGCCGTCGACGTCGGCCGCGACAGCCTCGTGCAGGCCGTGACCGCGCTGGCCGACCGATATCCCTGGCTCCATGTCCACGCGGTCGTCGGCGACTTCGAGCGGCACCTGGCCCGCCTGCCGCTGCCCGTCGGCCGTCGGCTGGCCCTCTTCCTCGGCAGCACGATCGGCAACTTCGATTCCCTCCCCAGGCAGGCGCTGCTCGCCCAGATCCGCCACCTCCTGGGCGCCGACGGCCGGCTGCTGCTGGGTGTGGACCTCGTGAAGGACCACGACGAGCTGAACGCCGCCTACGATGACGCCGCCGGCATCACCGCCGAGTTCAATCGCAACATCCTGCGCGTCGTCAATCGCGCCGTCGACGCCGACTTCGTTCCGAAGAAATGGCGCCACCACGCCTTCTACAACGCCACGGCCAGCCGGATCGAGATGCACCTGCTCGCCGACGAGCCTCAGCGCGTGATCTTGCGCAAGCTCGGCGTCAAGCTCGACTTCGACCGCGGCGAGGGGATCTGGACCGAGAACTCCTACAAGTTCACGCGCGAGTCGACCGAGGCGATGCTGGCCGAGGCGGGCCTCGCGCTCGAGGAGTGGTACACCGACGCCGGGTGCAGGTTCGGCCTCGTCCTGGCACGGCCGGCCGAGTCGGCATGACGACGCCGGTCCCCCGCACGCTCTACGTCCACGACGATCTCTCCGCCGAATTGAAGGCTCATGGCGCGCACGCGCAACAGCTCGGTGAGGCGCTCTTCGAGCGCCTGCGTGCCGACGAGCGCATCGTCGTCCTGACGCTCGACGAGCAACTCGACGCGCTGGTCGCGCGTGGCCAGCACGTCCCGTTCGCCGCGGCGGTCGGCATCGGCCGCGCCGGCGCCCGGGTGGCGGCGCAGGTCCATGGACGCACGGGCTGGTTCCCCCTGATCCACGCGGTGAACCTGTGGCGCGAGGAGGACGACGCCGGCGGCTATGCGCTGGCCGGCTCCGCGACGCTCGCGTCGCAGCTCGCCCGCATCGCCGATGCGGACTCGATCGCCGTCGTCGACGACACGATCTTCTCCGGCCTCACCATGCGCGCGGTGCTCGAGGCGCTGCCGCCCCGACGGAACCGCCGCGTCCACGCCTTCTGTCTGCGTGCCGTCGCCGAGAGCCTGCCCGGCGTGGCCGCGCTGGCGCCGGTGTCGGCCGGTGTCGCCGCCGCGGGTCGGATTCTCGAGGACGTGAGCTTCATCAATGCCAGCGGCCTCGTCCGCCGCGGAGCCATCCGCCGCGCCGGGCAGGCGTCGCTGGCGTTCTTCGAGCGCCCCGAGTGGATGGAGGCCTGGTTTCCCGGCTACACCGAGGCCATCGTCAGGCTGTGCCGCGAGCTCCACGAAGCGGTCGAGGCACCACGAGCCGATCGAGCGCCTCGAACGCGACGTGGATCGCCAGCGCCATCAGCGCGGCCGGGATCGCGCCGGCCAGGATCATCCTCACATCGTTCAGCGCCAGGCCGGTGACGATCAGCGTCCCGTAGCCGCCGCCGCCGATGAACGCGGCGAGCGTCGCCGTGCCGACCGTGAGCACGGCGGCGGTCTTGATCCCCGCCATGATCGTCACCGACGCCAGCGGTAGCTCGATCCACGCCAATCGCTGCCAGCGGCCGAGCTGCATGACCGCCGCCATGTCGACGAGCTGGCGGTCGAGGCTGCTCACACCGGCGTAGGTGTTGCGGACGATCGGCAGCAGCGCATAGAGGCTGAGCGCCACCAGCGCCGGCACTCTGCCGATGCCGAAGAGCGGGATCATGAAGGCGAGCAGCGCCAGCGCCGGGATCGTCTGCAGCACGCCGACGCTCATCAGCTCGACCTGGCCGACGACCCGGTGGCGCGCGGCGACGAGGCCGAGCGGCAGTCCGATCGCGACCGCGACTGCCAGCGAGATTCCCACGAGGGCCAGATGCTCCAGCGTGAGCCGGCCGACGTCGCGGATCAGATCGTGCCGGCGCGCGGGTTGCCCGGCGTCACGATCGCCGAGAAACGTCGCGGCCGTCTGGGCGAACGTCCGGTGTTCCACCTCGACGTCGGCGTTGAGTCGGACCATCGTCAGGCGGTCGATCCGTCCCGCCAGCCGCTCTCGCAGCGCGCTCCACGTGCGCGGCAACCGCTCGGGCAGCGACGCGCGAGCGAGGAGGACGGCCGCGTACTGGGGAAAGAAGTGGCGGTCGTCCTCCAGGACGACGAGGTCGTACCGCGCCAGCTGCCCGTCGGTCGAGAACACATCGATGACGTCGACGTGGCCACTGGCAACCGCCTGATAGGTCAGCGCGTGCTCCATGCCGGTCACGCGCGTGAGCGGGAGCCCGTAGTGCCGGCGCAATCCCCGCCAGCCATCGTCACGGTCGATGAAGCCCGGGTCGAAGGCCGCCGTGAGCCCGGGGTGTCGTGCGAGGTCGCTGATCGTGCGAAGCCCGAGCCGCGTGGCGGTGGCGCGGGCGACGGCCAGCGCGTATGTGTTGGCGAAGCCCAGCGGGTCGCTGATCGTCAGGCCGAGCGGCCGGAGCCGCGAGCGCAGCGCGTCTATCGTGGTCACCGACGCGTCCTTCAGGATGGCGCGGCTGATGGTCCCCGTGTACTCCGGGTAAACGTCGATCTCGCCGCTCGCCAGCGCGCCGAAGGCGATACCGGTTCCGCCCAGGCCGAAGCGCCGCTCGACCGACGCCTCAGACACCTCCTCGATCACCCGGGCCACGATCTCGGCAACGACGTAGCTTTCGGTGAACGACTTCGACCCGACGCGGACCGGCGTCGCCGCCGGCGCGGCGGCCCGGCCGAACATGGCGAGCGCGATGCCGACCACGGTGAGCCCGATGATGAAGGCGCCAGCGCGGCGTGGCGTCATGTCAGAGGTACGCGGTCATGTCGGGGGGCGGCGCCTGGGCGCGCAGGAACTCGGCGACGTACCGCTCGGCCGGCCGCCGCGCGAGGTCCTCGAAGGTGCCTTCCTGCACGACGCGGCCGTTGTCGAGCAGCGTGATCGTCGACCCGAACAGGAACGCCTCGCGCACGTCGTGGGTGACGAACAGCACGGTCTTTCCGAGCTCACGGAAGATCGCGACGAGATGCGTCTGCAACTCGGCGCGCGAGATCGGATCGAGCGCACCGAGCGGCTCATCGAGCAGCAAGACCGGCGGGTCGAGCATCAGCGCGCGCGCCAGGCCCACGCGCTGGCGCTGGCCACCGCTCAGCTCCGCGGGATAGAGATCGAGCAGGTCGGGATCGAGAGCGACGAGCTTGGCCAGGACGTCGAGGCGCTCGGCCATGCGCGCCGTGCTCCACTCCTGGGCACGCGCCGGCAGCGTCGCGTTCTGCCGCGCGGTGAGGTGCGGATACAGCGCGCCTTCCTGAACGACGTAGCCCATGCCGCCGTCCACCGAGATCTCGCCGTGATCAGGACGGAGCAGGCCGAGGATCAGCCGGAGGATGGTGGACTTGCCGGAGCCGCTCGACCCGAGCAGGATGCGCGTGGTACCGCGCGCGACGGTCAGTGACACGTGGTCGACCGCCACGCGGGCGCCGAACGTCTTGGTGACGTCGCGGAGGGCGAGCATGGTCCCAAAGGGCTCGCCGCACCCGGCGCGCGCCCGGAGCGGATGATACCCGAGCCGCGGTCAGCCCGACACAGCGTGGTCGCGCACGTCGGCGAGACGCCGCTCGAGGTCGGCGCGCTCGATCAATCCGATCAGCCGGCCGTCCCCGTCCGTGACGAGCGCGTATCGGTCCGGCTGCCCTCCAGGCGCTGCGCGGCCTGCCCGAGCGTCAGGTGTGGCCTCACCGTCATGGGCGCCGAGCGCATCACGTCCTCCGCCGTGGCGTGCGGGTCACCGCCGAGCGCCGTCGCGCGGCGCCGCCGACGGGTCTGTCGCCCCGCGGCCTTCTGGACTGATCAGCCGGCGGAGATACGGACTGTCGGCGATCACCGCGCGAGTCTTCGGCCCGATCGCGAGCTCGTAGCTCGACGACCGGCCAGGAGGCGGGTATGGCCAGTACACCTCGACGAACGCGGGTTGGAGGTAGAAGCCGCCGAGCACGGCCAGGTAGTCACGCAGTCCCTCCAGGCCGGCCGCCGGCGCGCCGTTGACGAAGCACGACGGACACCAGGCGGTCACCGTCCGGACGTCGAAGAGGGTGACGGGGACCTGATCGGCCCTGAGCCGGGACACTTTCGCGTACTCGGTGATCGGATAGTCGTCGGTCAACGGCGGATAGATGTCGGTGGCGCGCGCGAGCGTCTCGGCGGATCCGGCGAAGGTCCCCGCGATCTCGACGAGCGAGCCGAGCCCGATCGCCCGCATGTCATCCCGGACGGCAGGCGCACCGGCGAGCCTGGCCCGGAGCTTCGCGGGCTGAAGCTCGAGCCGCGGGCCGTTGGTGCCCATCAGGATGAAGTCGGTCATCGTCCCCGAGAGCAGCACCGCCTGCGGAAACACCTCGACGAACGCGCGCACCATCTCGAGCGTCGCCTCGGCGGGAGCCTGAGGGAGCGGCAGCCACTGGGTGAGGTAGCCGCCGGGCTTGAGCCGGCTGCGCGCCAGCGCGTAGAAGTCCCGCGAGTAGAGCGACGCCACGCCGGCGAACAGGATCGGCGGCGGCTCGAGCGTGATTAGATCGTACGTTCCCGGCGGTTGCATCCGGAGGTGATGGCGGCCGTCGTTGACGTAGACCGACAGCCGGGGATCGTCGATGACGTCGTGGTTGGTCGCCGAGAACCAGCGGGCGTGCTCGAGGATCTGGCGGGAGATGTCCACGACCTCGAGCCGGCGGACCGACGGGTGCAGCGACGCTGCGTGGAGCGTGTTGCCGACGCCGAAGCAGATGACGACGACGCGCTCGGGCGCGTCCATCGAGAGCAGCGGCAGATGAGCGAAGGCGCGCATGTACCGCTGGCTGTCCGCGCTCGTCCCCGACATCAGGTGGCCGTTGGTCATGAGCGCCCGGCCCTGCCCCGGCACGTCGGTGACCGTCACGATCTCGGTGATGCCTTCGCTCACGTGGAGCCGGCGCTCGTTCGGGCCGGGCGGCCAGAGCGCGTGATCGAGGAGATGGCGCGCGGGCAACGCGATCCACAGCGCGATGGCCGTCGCCGTCGCAGCCAGGGTCAGCGCGAACGCCGCGGCGGCCGGCCGCCGATGGCGAGCGGAAACGGGGCCGACGCCGAACGCGACATAGAGGGGCACGATGGCGAGGGCAGCGACGACGACCAGCACCGTCACGCTCCCCTGCATGCCGAGGCGCGGGAGCAGGACGAATCCCGCCGCCAGCGCTCCCGCCAGTGCGCCCACCGTGTTGGCGAGATACAGGAGTCCCGCACGGCGCCCCACCACGCGCTCGGCGTCCTGGATGCAGGCGTTGGCCAGCGGATAGGCGAAGCCCATGGCGAGCGCCGGGATTCCGAGCTCACGCAGCAGCGGGCGCACGACGAGCCACAGCTCGAGCGCGTCGCGCCGCCACCCCGAGCCCGCCAGGTACGCGGGATAGGCGGCGGTCTGCTCGGCCAGGTCTCGGCCGAAGTCGGCCGTGGCCAGGCCCGTCAGGGTGGAGATCACGAAGACGCCCTGAGCGAGCATGTAGAGCATCGCCGGGCGCCCGAACCGCGCGTGCAGGAACCCGCCAGCGATGGAGCCGATCCAGATGCCGGCAAGAATCACGGTGAGGATCAGCGACAGCACCGATCGAAGGCTTCCCGCGAGCACGTTCACGTGCCGGAACCAGACGATCTCGATCCCCATCGCGGCAAAACCGGACAGCACGATGGCGGCTCCGGTCAGTGCCACCACGCGTGACGAATCGGACGGCGCCGGCTGGACTCGATCGGCTGTCGCCCCGGCCTGATCCGGCGCTCGCGACTGGCGCGACGCCAGGCGGAGCGCTCCCGCCGCGGCGACGAGGTTCAGCAACACCGCGATCATCTGCGTGGCCTGGAGCCCGCCGGCCGGGATGAACGCGTAATCGGTCAGGAAGCAGCCCAACGCGGCGCCGGCCGTGTTCGCGCCGTACAGCGCGCCGATCCTCCGGCCGGCGCTCTCGACGTCGCGGCGGACGACGTGACGGATCAGCACCGTGAGCGTGCCGCCCATGAGCAGCGTGATGGGCACGAGCACGGCGACGGCGATCGCATATCGCGCCAGATAGGACCCGGGAGACAGCACGTACCAGCCGCGGGCGTCCTGCGTGTACGACGAGATGGCCGCGGCGACGGCGCCGAGACGCGGCAGCAGCAGCGACACCAGGAATCCCAGCACGCCGATGCCGAGCTCGAAGTATCCGTAGGTCGCGAGCAGTGACTCGGGCCGGGCCGCGTATCGCCGATCGGCCCACCGGCCCGCGACGTAGCCGCCGAAGCCGAGGCCGGCCATGAACACGGCGACGACGAGCGATGCGGAGTAGAGGGTGTTGCCGAAGACGTTGCCGAACTCGCGGACCCAGACGACCTGGTAGATCAGGCCGCTGGCACCCGACAGGAAGAACAGCAGGCAGAGGCGCACCACCGCTGTCGTCACTGTAGGAAGCCGCGGCGGACGAAGTCAAGAAACGTATCGGGCGGCGCGTCGCCTTGACACCACCCCGGGGCCTCGCATAACGTCGCGCTTACCCTGAGTTCGGTCTTCTGTATTCGCGGAGGTCGTCATGGCGACACGGCGCGAGTTCCTGACCGTCACCGCTTCCACCCTGGCCGGCGCGGCGCTGACCCCCCGGAGTGCGATGGGCGCTCCCAAATCCATGACCGTGGTCCGCGAGAGCTCGTTCATCAAGCCGTTCGACGACTACTTCGCCAAGACGCTGGCCGGGGAGTACGAGAAGAGCACCGGGATCAAGATCAATTACGAGGCGGTGAGCGTGGGCGGCATGCTCACGCGCTTGACGACCATCGCCGAGACCAAAGCCGGGCCTGAGATCGCGATGACGGCGCTGAACTGGCCTCACCTCTTCGACAAGAGCCTCGTGGATGTCAGCGACATCGCCGGCGAGATCGGCAAGCAGCTCGGCGGCTGGCACGAAAACGTCCTCGAAGTCCTCGTCGTGAACAAGAAGTGGAAGGCACTGCCCTGGGGCAACATCGGCCAGCTCGAGGTGTATCGCACCGACTGGTTCAAGGAAGTGGGCGTGAACAAGTTCCCGGAGACGTGGGAAGATCTGCTCGCCGCAGGCCGGCTGCTCAAGAAGAAGGGCCACCCGTTCGGCTTCGAGCTGGGCCACGGCTTCGGCGACAACCACGGCTGGCTCTATCCGCTGTTCTGGTCGTACGGCGGGCGCGAAGTCGACCGCGACGGCAAGACCGTGGTCATCGACTCATCGGAGACGGCCAAGGCCGTCGACTTCTGCCGGAAGTTTTACCAGGAGACGATGTTCGAGGACGTGCTGGGCTGGACCGACGTGAACAACAACAAGGCGTTCTTCGGTGAGCAGATCTCCTGCACCAACAACGCCTCGTCGATCCTCGAGGTGGGCTTGCGCCAGTTCCCGGACATCGCCAAGGTCACCGACCACGCGATGAACCCGTCGGGTCCGAAGGGCCGCTTCCACGTCCTGAACGCCGTCTCGCACGCGGTCCTGACCCACGCCCCCGACCAGGCGGCCGCCAAGGCCTTCCTGCGCTGGCTCTACGACGACAAGCAGATGTCGCGCTGGCTCGCCTCCGCGAACGCCTACTACGCGCCGTTCCTCCACGGCTACGACAATCACCCGATGTGGAACGTGGAGCCGCGCTACCTGCCCTACAAGGAATGCCTCAAGACGTCGCGGCCGCACACGTGGCCGGGGCCGCAAGGTCAGGCCGCCTCCGAGAGCGTCGCCAAGTACGTGCTGGTCGACATGTTCGCCAAGGCATGTCGCGGCGATTCGACCAAGGACGTCGTCGCCACCGCGGCCACTCAGCTCAAGCAGATCTACAAAGCGAAGTAGCCGATGGCCGTCGGTCCCGCGTCCGTCGCCCGGGCGTCACTCGCCGGTCGGGCGACCTCGCGGCGGAGCCTGCTCGAGCGCGAGAGCGTCTTCAGCTGGGTGATGCTGGCGCCGGGTGTCCTCTTCCTGCTCGCGTTCGTCGCGTACCCGTTCGTCTACGGCATCTTCATCAGCCTGCAGGACCGTCGGGTGGCCAGCCCCGGCAGCTTCGTGGGCCTCGCCAACTTCGTCGCACAGGCGCAGGACGCCGTCTTCTGGCAGGTGACGCGGAACACGTTCATCTATACGATCGTGGCCACGTTCCTCAAGATGACGGGCGGCCTCGCCATGGCGCTCGTCATCAACCAGCAGTTCCGCGGCAAGAATCTCGCCCGCGCCCTCCTGCTCCTGCCGTTCATCGTCCCGACCGTGCTGTCCACCGTCGCCTGGATGTGGATCTTCGACCCGACGTTCAGCGTGATCAACTGGACGCTCCGCCACACGGGCCTCGTGACGGAGAACTTTTCGTGGCTCGGCAATGCCACGCTCGCCTTGGTGTCGATCATCATCGTCAATACGTGGCGCGGCCTGCCCTTCTACGGCATCACGCTCCTGGCCGGGCTCCAGACGATTTCGCCCGACCTCTACGAGGCGGCGGCCATCGACGGCGCCAGCGTGACCCAGCGCTTCTGGCACATCACGATGCCGGTGATCAAGCCCGTGCTGATCATCGTCACGATGTTCTCCGTGATCTTCACGTTCTCGGACTTCCAGCTCCCCTACATCCTCACCCACGGCGGGCCGGCCAACGCGACCCACCTGTTCGCCACCTACGCGTTCGACATCGGCATGTCGGCGGGACAGCTCGGGATGGGCGCCGCGGTGGCCCTGGCCATGCTGCCGGCGCTCGGGCTTCTGATCGTCGCCCTCACGCTCTACCTCCGGCGGGAATGATGGTCGGCGGCAAGGGTCTCGGGGCGCGGACACTCCGGCTGTATCTGCCACTCGGCTTCTTCCTGGTGGCGATGTTGTTCCCGTTCTACTGGATGGCGATCACCTCCATCAAGCCGAATCGCGAGCTGTACAGCCAGAAAATCATGCCGCTGGTCGTCCATCAGCCGACGCTCACGCACTACATCGAGCTGTTCGACGGGACCAATTTCCTCACGTGGACGTACAACACGATGCTGGTGGCCGTCGTCACCACCGTCGTCTCGCTCGTGCTCGGCGTGATGCTCGGCTATCCGCTGGCGCGGATGAACTTTCCCGGGGCCGCCATCGTCGCCATCGGCGTCGCGGCAACCTACCTCGTGCCTCAGCCGCTGCTCTTCATCCCGATGGCGGACATCATCAACAAGCTCGACCTCGGCAACACGCTGTCGGCGGTGATGCTGACCTACCCGACGCTCCTCATCCCGTTCTGCGCGTGGCTGCTCATGGGCTACTTCAAGAGCGTGCCGCGGGAGCTCGAAGAGGCGGCGCGGATCGACGGCGCCACGCGCTTCCAGGCGATGCTGCGGGTGGTGCTGCCGCTCTGCACACCGGGCCTGCTCTCGGCCGGCATCTTCGCGTTCACGCTCGCCCAGAACGAGTTCCTCTATGCGCTGATCTTCCTGACCAAGAGCGAGGTGCGCACGGTGCCGGTCGGCGCCATCACCGAGCTGATCCGCGGCGACGTCTTCTACTGGGGCCAGCTCATGGCCGCCGCGCTGCTCGGCTCGATCCCGGTGGCCATCATCTACTCGTTCTTCGTCGATTATTACGTCGCGGGGCTGACGGCGGGGTCGGTGAAGAACTAGCCGTCTCGCTCTGGAGACATCGCCGGAAGACTGGACGCTGAATACCATGGAAACGATGGGTCTCTTTCGAGTGATCGGGCGTCTCACAGGTCCCACCGGGATCAGCGAGGACGTCGAGTTGCTCGTGGACACCGACGCGACACTTCTGGTCGTTCTCACCCACTGGCCGAGAGACTGGAGCTGGCCGCGCGGCGCACTCAAGCCGTCCTGATCGCGGGAGAGCACCGAGCGTCCTGGCCCGTCGCAGAAGTTAGACTCGCACTCGACAGCGCCGAAGTCGCGACGCCCTGCTTCATCGCGCCGAGTGGTCCCGCCCTGCTTGGCGCCGTCGCTCTCGAGAGCCTTTTTCTGGCCGTCGATCCCGTCGCCAAGCGCCTCGTCCCGATGGAAGGCTTCGCCCTCGCCGCGACGTCTCGCTGACCCAGCGTCGGGCGTTAGCGCGCGGGGGCGGAGCGGCGCCGCCGAGAGAACCGTACCTCGTGCAACGCGGCGAGCAGCGCGTCGAGGGTCGGCGTGCGGGGCTTGTCGCGGCGGAGGATGATGCCGCGCTGATGGATGAGCGGCGGGTCGAGCGACAGGGCGACCACGCCGCCGCTGCCGGCCCGGGCCTCGCCGTCGACGGTGAAATGCGAGACGATCGACAGGCCGAGCCCCGCCCCGACCAGCTTCTTGATCGCCTCGGTATTGCCGAGCTCCATCACGGCTCGGGGCGCGACGCCGGCTCGATGGAACCAGTCCTCGATCACCCGGTGCACCGTTCCGCCGCGCTCGAAGAGGATCAACGGATGCTCGGCCAGCTCGGCGGCGGTGATGCGCCGGCGCGGCCGCCACGGCGCCCGCCGGGGCGCGATGGCCACCTGCTCGTCCTCGCAGAACGGCAGCACGGTCAGCTCCCGCTCGCGCACGGGCAGGCTGGTGATCCCGATGTCGAGCTGGTTGGCGACGATCGCGTGCGCGATCTCCGGCGCGTTGCCGGTGACGACGATGAGCTCGACGTCGGGGTGACGGGCCCGGAAGCTGCGGAACACCGGCGGCAGCACGTAGATGCTGAGCGAGGCGCTGGTGCCGATCCGGATGCGTCCGGCCACTCGCCCGCGCAGGCGCTGCAGCATCTGGACGGCGGTCTCGAGCTCCCGCACGGCGCGCGCGCTGTGCTCGAGGAGGAGCTCGCCGGCGCGCGTCGCGAACGCCCGCTTGCTCATGCGCTCGACGAGGGGCAGCCCGAGCGCGGCCTCGAGCTGGCGGACTTGCATGCTGACCGCCGGCTGCGTGAGTCCGAGCTCGGCGGCGGCGCGCGAGAAGCTCCCGTGGCGCACCACCGCGTCGAGCGCCCGCGCCTGGGTCAGCGCGAAGGGCACGTCCATGCCGCAAAATCTAGCTGATGGTCAGCATAACGACAATTGATTTTGCTTATGGCTTCGGGCCGGCGACGATGAAGCCATGGATATCAACGAATACCTCGTGGCCACGATCGTCCGGGAGCGACTCCAGCAGGCTCGCGCCGAGTGGACCGCCGCCGCCGTCGGCCGGGAGATGCGTCCGGCCGTGGTGAGCTGGCGACGCCGCCTGGGCCGCGCGCTCATCGCGCTGAGCCAGCGTCTGGTCGGCGACGGAGCGCCCGCGCTGGCGCTAGTCTCCTGAGTCAGAGATACGTCGGCAGAATCGCTCGACGCGGGCGAGGATGTCGTCGGCCGTCTTCG
>WNGQ01004551.1_pt1 | contig 20271 bp, 16 predicted proteins | sample 5407661 | NCBI WGS metagenome assembly WNGQ01 (sample SAMN13153382, study PRJNA577476) | soil metagenome | isolation source: 60 cm soil or saprolite under Garry oak tree replicate 2 | place: USA:California | collected 2016-06-15 | reverse complement strand
GACGGGCATCTGCGGAAGGTGTGCCAGGTTCTCCCGGATCCGCTTGTCTGCCGATATGCCACCCGGCACAGCAAAGGTTTCCGAAACCGGCGGTCTAGCGGGCCAGCAAGCCTGGCCGCCCGTTAGCCGGAACGCCGCCTGGGTGCCGTGCGGGACGAGGTACGTGCAGCCATCCGGGCCCGGCACCATGGCGCCCGCCGGGAGATGCCGCCAGCCCGAATCGTTCATTTCTCCTCCAAGCGGACAAATAGCTGAATAACTCACATTGATCGTACGCTTATGCATTAGTTCCGCCCAGCACTTCCGCCAACTCCCGTGGTTCACCGGGGAATCCGCTGACATGTTGGAGGTCAGACAGCCCTCATAGGCTGGCCTGCGGAGCTTCAGCAGAGCGCGACGGGCATCTGCGGAAGGTGTGCCAGGTTCTCCCGGATCCGCTTGTCTGCCGATATGCCACCCGGCACAGCAAAGGTTCCCGAAACCGGCGGTCCCGCCGGCCCGCGAGCCTGGCCGCCGCCCGTTAGCCGGACCGCCGCGTGCGCACCGTCCGGGACAAGGTAGGCCCAGCCATCCGCACCCGGCACCACGGCGCCCGCCGGGGGATTCTTCCAGTCCGAACCGTTCATTTCCCCTCCAAGCGGACGAATAGCCAAATAATTCACACTAATCGTACGCCTTTGCATTAGTTCCGCCTAACATATTCCATGATCATGGCTAATTCGGCAGGTCAGAGCACGCCAAATCCTCCACGATCATGGAATTTCAGCCGGCCCCGAGTGCGATGAACGACAATCCCGTCGCGATCTGCACCGGGTCGTTGCCCAGGTCGCTGCGGGCATTGCGTAGTGCCTCGCTCAGCGTGTGGCCGTCGCGCAATGCGCGGTGCAGCCTGAGCATCAGGCAGGCGGCCGCCTTGTCGTTGACCGGGCCGACGGCGGCGACGATTCCCGCGGTGCCGAGCGGCACCAGCGTGCTGGTGAGCCCGAGCAGCTCGTCGGCACCGGCCGGGGCGAGCAACCCGGAGTCACAACTGGGCAAGATCAGCCGGTACGGCGCCTGCCGCAGTCCCTCGAAATCATGCACGGTCAGCGGCCCGTCATCCATCCGCAGCGAGGAGAACAGCGGGCTATCGGCGCGGAAGGTGCCGTGCGCGGCGATGTGCACGAGCCATGCGCCGTCGATCGCCGCCAGAACCCGCGCCGCCGTCGCCGTGCCGTCAGCGAGCACGGTGGCACCTTCGAGCGCAACGCCGCCGCCGGGCGCGGTGCCGTTACCGGGCATGAGCGAGGCAGCTTCCCCGACCACGCCGCCGCCATTGTTCATGGCGCCGTCGGGCGACCCGGCTGCCAACGCGGGCACCTCGCCGCCTTCGGAACCCAGCCCAGGGCCGCGGACGAGGACGAGGTCACGGCGATCCGGCGGGACCGCCGTCCGCGCGCGCAGCCACGCGCGGGCCGAGGGCGCGACGCTCAGTTCGCGGTCGCGCAGCGCCGGAAGCAGCGCCCACGGCACCGCATGCAGCCTGCCCGGCGGGACGATGATGACCGCGCCGCTGCCAAGGTGCCGGATTGCGGCCGTGCCGAGTAGCACGTCCTGCAGCCTGCGCCCGGTCTGATCCAGCACAGCGAGCGCATTCTCCGGCTGGCCGGCCGCCTGACCTGGTGCCTGGCCGACTGGCTGACCCGGCGCCGCGCCTGTCGGGCGGCGGCCTGGCGGGCGGCCATGTGCTAGCCGGCTGAGGCCGAACCTGGCGTAGTCAATCTCGCGGGCGGCATCCGCCAGGCGGCCCGCGGTGAACTGCCTGACCCGGCCGTCGCCGCAGACCAGCAGGTGCAGGTCTCCCTCGATCTCGACGATCTGGACCAGCCGTGCGGTGCCGAGTTCCGCGAGCAACTGCGTAATGCTGAAATCCCAGTTGCCCGGGTGGCCGTTGCCCCGTGTCCGCATGACGCGTTCCCTGACGGCACTCTCCAGGCGCAACTGCTCGCGGGCGAGCCTGGTCGTGGGCTGCCCAGCCGCGCGGGCCTGATCCAGGCGGTGCGCGACGTCCCGGACGGCGGTCAGGTCCGCCTGGAGCTCCGCGTCGTCGACCGGCCGTACTGGCGGCGCGGCCAGCGCGGTGGCCCGCCAGCGCTCGCTCCACTGCAGCAGTTGCCGCGGCCTGCCAGCCCGCACGGCGTGTCGCTGGGCGAGCACGGCGAATTCAGCGCCCTGCATGGTGGCGCGTGCACGCAACTCGGTTGCGCCCAGGGTAAGGAGGTGCTGGTCAATGAGATCGAACCCGCGCCGACAGGCGCCGAGCATACGGCGGGGATTGGCAGCGGCCTCGGCGCGCAGTCCTTCCGCCAGCCACCCATCGGCCCGCGCCGATGCCGGCCCGCGCCGATGCCGGTTCCTTGCCGCCGCAGCCAGGTGCCGCTGTGCCAGCCGCAGGCGGCCAAGCGCAAGCGCTATCCGGCCGGCTAGCAGGCGCGCCCGCGGGGCATCGGCCGAGCCGAGTGCGTCAAGGCGAGTTGCGGTGCGCGCCGCCTGGCGCAGCAAGCCGGTGGATACCTCGCCTGCCGCGTAGCGGGCCTGCAGGACGGCGAAGGTGGCGTGCTCGCGCCACCACGGCCGCTGCTGGGAACGGAACAGGCGCCACGCGGCCTGTGCCCGATGCAATGCGGTGTGCGGATCTAGGCAAGCCAGCGCGGCCCCAGCGGCGGTGAGCAGCAGCTCAGCCTCCTTCGTTGCCCGGCCGCGGCCGCGCTGGAGATCGCGAATGGCTGCATCTGCGTCCCGGAGTGCCTCACCGGGCAGGCCGGCCGTGAGCAGAACGGCGCAGCGGTCGATGCTCAGGTCCGGCATCGGCACGTCCAGCAGCCGGTACCTCCGCCCAGCCTCGTCGAAGTGCGAGAGAGCAGCGGGCAGGTCCCCAGACCGGCCTGCAGTGAGACCGCGGTTATGCCGGGCGAAGGCCCTTTCCAGCTCCTGGCTGGTAGCGGCGAACAGGCGTTCGGCGGCGGCGAAATCGGCGTCCGCGCGGCTGGTGGCATTCATGGCCAGATGGACCATTCCGCGTGCCGTAAGCGTGCGTGCTTCCCAGATCGTGTCGCCTGCGCCATGCAGAATGGTGACCGCCCGGCGCAGATCCTGCAGCGCCTGCCGGTGCCGGCCCACGATCCAGAATGCGATGCCACGCCGCTGCAGGACGCATCCGGTCATCGCGCCGCCGGCGGCGGCGGCCCCTTCGTCCAATGCGGCAAATCCAGACGTGGTCCGCCCGGCGTAGATCAGCGCCACTCCCAGCGTGGCCAGCACATCCGCGACCCGGTCTGATGATCCAGACAGCCGCGCCAGGCGCAGTGCCATTCGCAGCTCGCCTATCGCCGCGTCAAGATCGCCGAACTCGCGCAGCAGCATTCCGATGGCCTGGCGCGCGACAGAGGCCTCATGCGGCGGAGGACCTGCGGCCAGCACGGCGAGTGCTTTCGCCATCGCCTCGCCCGGGCGGGCGCTGGTGAGCTGGAGCAGATCGAGTGTCCGGCCGGGAGCGTGCTCATCCTGGCGGGTGTCCCCAACCATGAAACTGATGTTACGTCTGGTCGCCCGCATGATCCAATGCGATACTAGGGGACGGTCTACCGGAATGATTTTGTTAGGTCATCAGACCATTTGCGTAAGTTTCGCCGGCCTCAGCCAAAGCGGAGTAAAGATGAACGCCGCGCGCAAGGATCCCGATCGGTCCAGCAAGCTGGACATCCAGGTTGACCTCATCGCCACCGCCTTCCGGGCGAAGAATGACGAGATTGCCCGATTCCCGGCAGACGGCCCGATGGATTTCCTCTACCGCCGTCAGTTCATTCTGGTCCGCGACGAGTACCTTGACCGCGTCCGGGACCTCGTTCCCGAGGGCGACCAGAGCGATGGCCTCATCGATGGCGTGACCCTCTACTCGCTCGCCGCAGACGCCGATGTGCTGGATGTGCTCGAGCAGATCGACCAGGTCCTTGGCGTTGGCGTGGCGACGCCCGACCACGTCATGTCGATCACTCCGGTCTGGCCGTGTCCGGCGACCGAACCGGATGAAGTGGACGCCGCTGCGCTGCCCGATCCGGGGATCGGCGACGGCGGCGGACGGGGAGTCTTCATTTACATTCCCGATACCGGCCTGCTGGAAAGCGCGCATGAGCATCCATGGCTGGCCGGCGTCACCGGAGAGCCGGATTCGCTCTTGCCGGCCGATTCGGCAGGCACGGTAGCCATCCCTGAGTACGCCGGCCACGGGACTTTCGTGGCTGGCGTGGCACGCTGCATGGCACCCGCGTCGACGGTGCAAGTTGTCAGCGACTTCGACACCGCGGGCGCGCTGTCCGAGCACAAGATCATCAAGCGGCTGGACGAAGGGCTGGGGCTCGGCGCGGACATCATCTGCCTGCCGGCGGGCGGGAACAGCAGGAAGAATCTCCCGCCGCTGGGCTTCGAGGCGTTGTGGCGGCGTTACCGACACCACAAGGGCACCGTGCTGGTTGCTGCGGCCGGCAACAATAGCTCCCGCCGGCCGTTCTGGCCGGCTGCCTTTCCGCAGGTCGTGGGGGTCGGCGCGATCGCGGCCAATCGGCGCAACCGGGCGCATTTCAGTGACTACGGGCCGTGGGTGGACGTCTACGCGCCGGGCGAGGACCTTGTCAATGCCTATGCGCACGGCAGCTACACCTGCCGTGAGCCGCCGAACATCGGCGCGAAACGGGAGTTCCATGGCCTGGCTCGGTGGAGCGGCACATCCTTCGCCACACCGCTGGTCGCCGGTTTGATCGGCGCCCGGATGTCGCGGACTGGCGAGAACGGCAGGCAGGCGGCTGAGGGGCTGCTGGCGCTCGCGCGGGCGCAGCGGCTGCCCGGGGTCGGCCCGGTGCTGTGGCCAGGCCAGACCGGTGATGACGGCTGCGGCGGGCAGCGCTGCGGCTGTGCGCACGCGGGCTGCTGTGGTCGCTCTCATGGTGACAGCTGATGCTGATGGCGGGCTGGCGACGAAGATGGCGCCGTGGCGGACTTTGAGGCCAGCGACCTGGTGACGGCCGCCCTGCGCGGCGACAAGGCCAGCTGGGAAGCGCTGGTCTACCGCTACAGCGGGCTGGTCTGGTCGGTTGCGCGCGGATACCGGCTCAGCTCGGCGGACTCGGCGGATGTGTTCCAGACCACCTGGCTCCGGCTGGTGGAGCATCTCGGCCGGCTCAGCGATCCCGGCCAGGTCGGGGCGTGGCTCGCCACCACGGCACGGCACGAGGCACTGCGGATCGCCCGCGGCGTAACCCGGACGGTCCTAGCCGATGATGCGACCCTGGTTGCGCTCGGCCATGTCGACGATCGCTCGCCGGAACGCGCCGCGCTGGAGGCCGAGCAGGGCCGGCTCGACGCGGCGCGCGCCGCTGAACTCTGGCGCGCCTTCGGCGGGCTGTCGGCCCGCTGCCGGGAACTGCTCCGGCTGCTGGTCGCCTCGTCGCCGCCGAGCTACCTGGAGGTCGCCGCGGCGCTTGACATGCCGGTTGGCAGCATCGGCCCCACCCGTGCCCGCTGCCTGCGGCGACTGCGTGACCGGCTTGCCGGGGATGTATCAGATACCGCTTCTCGCCCTCGTGGGGATGTATCAGATACCGCCGCTCGCCCTCATGAAGATGACTGAGGATGAGGAGATGAACGTGCACAGCGAGCGCGAAGATACCGAGCTGGAGGAAGAACTCCGGCGGGCGGCCGCGCGCTTCGATCCCGTGCCCGGCGAGCTGCTACAGGCGGCGATTGAGGCTTTTACCTGGCGGACCATCGACGCGGAGCTTGCCGAGCTGGTCTTTGACTCACTAGTCGATCAGGACGAGATGTCGCTCGTCCGCGGTCCGCGGCAGCGGCGGCTGCTGTCCTTCGAGGCGGGCGGCCAGACCATCGACCTGGAAGTGACGAGCACGAGTTCGTCGCGGGGCCTGGTCGGCCAGCTGATCCCGGCGCGGCAGGCGAGCGTCGAGATCCGGGTCGGGGCCAGCGCGATCGCAGTCGACGTCGACGAGCTTGGCCGGTTCCGCGCGGACGCGGTGCCGGCCGGGCCGATGAGCCTGCGCTGCAGCGCGGCACCGGCAGAACCAGGGACCGCGGTCGTGACCGACTGGGTGTCGATCTAAGCCTCGCAGCCCGTCGGCCGAGGCGTCAGATAGCGCATCCTGTTGTTGCGGGCGGCATGCCCGGCCTCGGCGAGCCCCAGCGCCTCAGCGCCAGTGATAGCTGGTGACGCTGCCGCCGGTGATGGTCACCACGCCGGCCGGCCTGCGGGCGTCACGCCAGATCGTGTACTCGCCGGCGCTGAGCCCGGGGTACACGGCCGCGTACCGCACGCTGCCGCCGGCCCGGCGCTGCCGGACTTGAGAGTGCGTGCGCCGGGCGGCGGGAACGCCCAGCGGGCTGATCTCGATCTCCTTGCCGTCCAGGCCAGCCGGGGTGTGCAGCACCAGGGCGCCGACGCCGGGACCGACATCGAGCACCACGCTGCCGGCGCCGGACGGGCCGGGGACATGCTCCGTCATCGGGCTATGCTCCTGCCTTCCGTCGCGGCCGGTGATAACGATGAGTAACGGGATCTTCGGGGGCGGAACGACACCGGAAACCCGGCGCCGGCCGGCGTGATGTCGCCGCGGACGCGGCGGCGGCCGTCAGGCGCCAGGCAGCTTCCGCTGGTCAGGACGGATTGTGGTACCCGTCGTAGGGCACGCCCAGGTAGGGGAATGCGGTCAGCGGCTTGTTCTTGACGCTCGTGCCGGTCAGGCCGTCGGTGACGTCGGGGACCACCGCGTCAACCACGTACTTGGGGTCGACCAGCGGGACCGTCGCCCCGGCGATGGCCCGCAGCTCGATGGTCACGACGTCGTCGGTCACCCGCCGCCCGTTCGGGAACCCGGCCGGGTCGCCGCCGATCAGCCCGAGGATGCTGAACTGCTTGGAGCTGGCGGGCGTCGGCGGAATCGACGTGTTCAGCCGCAGCATGTCTGCCTGCACCTTGCCGGTGAAGTTCGTGAATCCCTTGACGATGCCGGACGGGATGCCGGTAAGCAGGATCGCCTCCAGGTCGGCCCGCGGGGTACCGGCCTTGTCGAGCGCGGCGAGGTGGGGGAATGCGCCCGGGTAGAGCACCGGCAGCAGGCCGGCCAGTTCGGGATGCGCGACGTACTTGGCGAAATGCTTGTCATTGACCGGCCGCCGCCTGTTCCACCGGTCCTTTTCGCCGAGCGGCACGATGACCTCGTTGAAGAGCGGGTTGCCGAGCCGCGATACCTGGGTGAAGGGGCCGCTGACGAAGTGCTCGGTCTCCGCGTCGGCGTGCACCCTGGCGCGCTGCCGGCTCGCGCTCGTCCACACGCCGATCGTCGGGTGGCCGTGCCGCCTCAGGTGGGAGATCGGCACCTGGATCGCGATGCTGTGCACGTTCAGCCGGTTGGTGGCGTTCACGCCGGGCGCGCTCTTCAGCCCGTGCGCCTTCGCGAAGACATTGAACTGCTGCAGCGGGCGCAGGTTGCCCAGGTCGAAGATCGAGCCGAGGTCGACGTAGAATTCCTCAGCCCGCTGGCCGGCGAAGACCTTGCCGTGACCGCCCAGCGAGTGAACCGCCGGACGGCCGAGTTTCGCCTCGTAGTCCGGTGTGGACAGCACGCCGACGTTGCACGGCGGGCAGGCGAGCTTCCTGGCCAGCACGTGCGAGCCGGACTTGTCAACCCGGGTGACCTTGTAGAACTGCTTGCTGTTCCAGTTCGGGTCGCTGAGTGACCCGATCGGGCCGGTGTTGTAGAGGAAGCTGTCTGGCGTCGTTAGCTTCGTCTCGAAGCGGAACTGGTAAGTGATGTCGGCCACGGCGTCACCGTCGTTGTCGACATGGATCTCGTAGAGCACGTCGTCGCCGAACTCGTAGAAGTTCGGGCCGCCGGCCGGCTCCTGGAGCGGTATGTAGTTGGCGATCAGGGTGACCGTGTCGGGCTTGTCCGGGCTGACGAACGCGTAGGCATCCGTGCTGTCGGCGACCGGATCCTTGGAAATCTCCGGCGCCTCGCGATGCGAAGACATCAATAACCTCACAAGATCGAGCTGAGAATGACAGGGCGGGTGCTGTTCGGCGGTCCTGGGTGCCTCGCAGCGATGGCGGTGGCCATGCGCCGCGGCGCTTGGCGGCTGCCGGTCAGCGGCTCGCGCGGACCAGGCGCGCGGCCAGTTCCGGATCGCGCACGCGGGTGTGGCTGGTGCCGCGGAATACGTCGATCTCGCCGGACCTGGCGTCGCGCACGTGCACCACAACCTGCTCGGCGGGGCCGGTATCGGTCGCATCCGGTGCCCTGCCGCGGGCCGCCGGGGCGGCAGGCCGGGCCGCCGCGGCGAGGGCAGGCCCGGCGGTGCCGGCCAGCGCGGTCACCGCAATTCCCGCGGCTCCGGCGCCCGCGGCGCTCCGCAGCACCGAGCGCCGCGACATGCGGGGCGCCTGGCGATCATCAGCGGGGCGGGCGACGGGCGGGCTGGTGTCATCGTGGCCTGGCATGAATGTCCCTTCCGGAGCGGTGGCACGACGCCGCTCGCCCCTGCGGTAAACACGTGGGGCAGTAGTGTCCCACGGTGCTTGAGTGATTACCCTGAGTATCTGCAAGGTAGGGAGGCTTGTTGCCACGGTCGTACTTCGGGCCGGCCGGATGACTGGATGGGCCGGCGGCTCGCTGAAGCCAAATCGTTATATTCCGACGGCAGGTGTCCGGCGCGTCACGGTCCGCAGGCGCCGGGCGGCATCTCGCGCCGCTGCGAGCGCGGGCGTCGGGCTTCGCGCCGCCGCGTCACCCGCAGGACCGAATGAGTCGTGGTATCCCAGTGGGGACGCCGCGCAGGCGTGCAGAGCCTCACAGATCACACTGGCCTCAAGCATACCGTATTCCCGGGTCAGCATTGGCCACCCGGAAACGTGTCGGTCAAATGCTGACGGCGGCCGCCGCCAGGCGAGATAATGAAAAGTTCCGGGTAAGGCCCGGGATCAGTTACCGAATTCAGTTGAGATCCGTCCGGGCGGGGACCCGACTTGCTGCGTGCTAGACACTTCCTAGGCCGCTGGCTGGACGAGACTGGACTCTTGAGCAGTGACGACGCATCCAGAGCAAGGCAATATCCACGAAGAACCAAATAGCTTCATCGGCCGCGAACGAGAACTCGGCGAGCTGCGCGAGTTCGTGCGGGTGGCGCGCGCGCTGACGCTTTGCGGCACCGGCGGCATTGGCAAGTCGCGGCTTGCCGTCCGCATACTCGCGGCGCTGAGCAGCGACTTCCCCGACGGGGTGTGGTTCATCGAGCTTGGCGACCTGCAGCAGCCCGATCTCGTCGTATCCAGGGTGGCAGTGGCCATCGGAGTGGTGGAGGAACGCGGCCGCCCGCTGGTCGAGACGCTCGCCGCCGCGCTCGCGCCGCGCAGGATGCTGCTGGCGCTGGACAACTGCGAGCACGTGATCGACGCGGCCGCACGCCTGTGCCAGCGGCTGCTGGCCAGTTCGCCGGGGTTGCGGATGATTGCGACCAGCCGTGAGCCGCTGCGCGTCGCGGCCGAGGTCGTTTTCCAGGTGCCGCCACTGTCGACGCCGCCGGCCGGCTCGCTGGCGCCCGCCGACCTGGCCGCCTATGAGGCGGTGCAATTGTTCGCCGACCGCGCTGCCGCGGCCGTGCCCGGATTTGCCCTCGGGCCGGGCAATGCCGGGTCGGTATCCACGCTCTGCCGGGCGCTTGATGGCGTGCCATTGGCCATTGAGCTCGCCGCGGCCTGGGTCCGGGTGCTGTCCGTCGAGCAGATCGCGGCTCGTCTCGGCGGCCGTTTCCAGCTGCTGACCACTCGCGACCGGACCGCGCCGCCGCGGCAGCGGACGCTGCGTGCCACCATCGACTGGAGCCATGACCTGCTGACCGGCAGCGAGCAGGTGATGCTGCGGCGGCTTTCCGTCTTCGCGGGCTGGTCGCTGGACATGGCGGAGGAGGTCTGCTCGGATGACAACCTGCCAGCGGACCAGATGCCCGACCTGATCACCGGCCTGGTGGACAAGTCGCTGGTGATAGTCGAGCCGGAGGTGCTTGGCCAGACCAGGTACCGGATGCTCGACACCATCCGCGAGTACGCGGCGGAGCGGCTGGCAAAGGCGGGCGAGTCCGCCGAACTGGAGCGCAGGCTGCGCGACTACTCCCTGCGCGTCGCGGAAGAATCGATGGCCGTCGGCATGGCGATCATCCCCGCGCCGTGGTCGGCGCGGGTGGACGTCTTCCGCCGCTACGACATCGACCTCGGCAACGCGCTGCAGGTGCTGAGCGGGTGCCTGGCGGATGGCGACGCGGAGACCGGCCTGCGGATCTGCACTGCGATCCGGCCGGTCTGGATCGTGCGCGGAACCTTTGCCGAGGGCGCCGAGTGGCTTGACTCGTTCCTCGCCATCGATGCGCCGGGGCTCGCCGCCGCCGTCCGGGGCCCGGCCCTGGTAGGCCGCGCTCAGCTTGCCTTGTCCAGCGATCCCGCCGGGGTGCGCGAGTGGGCCGAGGAGGGACTGGCGCTCTGCCGCGCCGCGGGCGACAAGTTCTGGATCGCGGCCGCGCTCAACCTGCTAGCCGAGGTTGCCTTGCACACCGGCCGGACGGACGAGGCAGTGCTGCATGCCGACGACGCGCTCGCGCTGGCGCGCGCGGCGGGAGACGGCTGGAACGAGGGATACGCACTCGGCAGCCGGGCGGCGGCCGCCGCGCAGCGCGGCAACCTGCGGGAAGCCCAGGAACTCGCCGATGCCGCTATCGCCGTGCTGCGGAACATTGACCAGCAGTGGGGTGTCGCGCGGACGCTGCTCGGGCTTGGCGACCTCGGCCGGCTACGGCGCGATCTGGACGGCGCCCGCGACCGCTACCTGGAAGCGCTGCCGATCCTGCGCGAGATCGATTCGCGGCCGGAAATCGCGCGCTGCCTGGCCGGGCTGGCCCGGATCGCGCTTGACCAGGGCGAGCTCACCGTTGCCCGGCAGCATCTCGCCGAGAGCATCCGGCTGAGCCACTCCACCGGTTCCCGGATCGGGGTGGCCCGCGGTCTGGAGGCCTTCGCCGCGCTGGCCGTCCGGGCAGGCCAGCCGGGCCGGGCAGTGCAGCTGGCGGCCGCCGCGGCAACCCTCCGCCAGGCAACTCATCTGCCGCCGCTCGCCGGAGCCAGGACCGAGCAGTACATCGCCCCGGCGCGGAGCCTCGGCGAGCCTGCGATCCAGCGGCTGTGGGCACAGGGCTCCAGCATGACCGGCGGCGAAGCCGTCGCGCTCGCGCTTGACTTCACGATGCCCGCGACGGCGGCGGGCGGGCCCGCTACGGCGGCGGACGTGCGGGCGATGGCGGCGGGCGGGCTCGCGGCGGGCGGGCCTGCGATGGCGGCGGACGTGCGGGCGATGGCGGCGGGCGGGCTCGCGGCTGGCTCCGCGCCCGGCGCTGCCCTGCCGGCCGTGCTGACGGCCCGTGAGCGGGAGATCGTCGCGCTGATCGCTGCTGGCCACAGCAACAAGGCCATCGCCGAAGAGCTCTTCATCAGCCCGGCCACGGCCGCCAGGCACGTCGCCAACATCCTCGCCAAGCTGGGCTTCACCTCACGTGCCCAGGTCGCCGCGTGGGCGCGGGAAGAGTACGGCGCAGCCGGCCAGAACGGCTCGCCGCCCGCCAGGTAGCGGATGCAGCGCCCGGTCAGCCGGTCGCGGGCGCGCCCGCAGCGGGCCAGAACGGCTCGCCGCCTGCCGGGTAGCGGATCCGGCGCCGGGCCAGCCGACCGCGGGCGCGCGTCAGGCTGGCTCGATCTCGGCGGAGTCGGTGAGCCGCAGCTTGCGCCTGGCCCGCTCGTAGAACGTCGTGCCGCCGAACCTGATCACCGTCGCCGCACCCGGCCGCGCCCGCAGGTCGATACGGTCGCCCGGGCCCACGTAGCGCGCGACCTGCCCGTCAACCTCGATGGCCAGTCGCCCGCTGGACGAGAGTATGTCCAGGGTGAGGGTGTCCAGGATCGACAGGACAACGCCCCGGTTGTAGGCGGAATGTGGCGCAGCGGGCGTGACGAGCAGCGCCTCGACGGCCGGGCTCATGATGGGACCACCCGCCGCGAAGCTGTATGCGGTCGAGCCCGTCGGCGTCGCCACCACGACCGCATCGGCTGCGTAGCTGACGAACGGCGACCCGCCCACTAGGAGTGCGACGCGCGCGCTGCCCTCCCCGGGGACGCGGACGACGGCGACGTCGTTGAATCCGGTCAGCGTATGGGCATCGATCTCGGCGTCCACTGCCAGCCGCGATTCGGTGGTGTACCGGTGGTCGTCGATCGCGGAAAGCGCGGCCGCCAGCTCAGGGATGTCCACCTCCGCCAGGAACCCGAGCCTGCCGAGATTGACGCCGAGCACGGGGACTCGGTGGCCGTCGGCCAGCCGCATGGCCCGCAGCATGGTGCCGTCACCGCCGAGGCTGACGATCAGGTCGCAGCACTGGCTCAGCTCGTCGGCGCTGACCGCGATGGCGCCCCGCACCCGGCCGATCTCCTCGGCTGTGCCGTACACCTTGGCGCCCCGCTCGGCGGCCCAGCCGACAACCGCGCCGACGGCCGGGCCGCAGTCGCGGAGCGGATGCAGCACCAGCCCTACCGAATGCATGCGGTCACCCGATCCCGGTCAGCCTAGCCCGCGCTCGACGCGGCCCAGATATTGATCCCGGAGTCCACCGCGTCCCGGTCGATCGCGGCGAGTTCCGCCGCAGTGAACGCGGTGTGGCCGGCCGCCGCGAGGTTCTCCTCAAGCTGCGCGACGCTGCCCGCCCCGATCAGCACCGAGGTGACCCGCTTGTCTCGCAGCGCCCAGGCCAGCGCCATTTGCGCCAGCGACTGCCCGCGGGCCCGCGCGATCTCATTGAGCCTGCGGACGTGGGCCAGCGTGGCATCGGTCAGCTGATCGGCCGCCAGCGACGTCCCGGCCTGGCTAGCACGCGAGCCGGCCGGGATCCCGTTGAGGTACTTGCCGGTGAGCACGCCCTGGGCGAGCGGTGAGAAGGCGATACAGCCGGCCCCTTCGCGTTCCAGCGTGCCGAGCAGGTCCTCCTCCTCGATCCAGCGGTTCAGCATGGAGTAGGAGGGCTGGTGAATGAGCAGCGGGGTGCCGAGGCCGCGCAGGATCCCGGCGGCCTCGGCGGTCCGCCGCGCCGAGTACGACGAGATCCCGGCATACAGCGCCTTCCCCGAGATGACCGCCGTCGCGAGCGCGCCCATGGTCTCCTCAAGCGGCGTATCGGGATCGAACCGGTGGCTGTAGAAGATGTCGACGTAGTCCAGGCCCATCCTGCTGAGCGACTGATCGAGGCTGGCCAGCAGGTACTTGCGGGAGCCCAGGTCGCCGTAGGGGCCGGGCCACATGTCATAGCCGGCCTTGGTGGAGATGATCAGCTCGTCGCGGTATGGCCGCAGGTCCTCGCGCATGATCCGGCCGAAGTTGATCTCCGCGCTGCCGTACGGCGGGCCGTAGTTGTTGGCCCTGCTCGTCGCCGAAGTTCTGCCAGAGCCCGAGCGACACCTCGGGCAGCTTCAGCCCGCTGCGCCCGCAGCGCCGGTAGGGGGTCTGCTCGTAGCGGTCAGCCGCGGCGAGATAGGTCATGCGGCAAGTCTGTCAGCCGGGCTGCCGCGCTGCCAGCCGGGCTGGCTGGCGTTCCGCGCGTGCTGGCTGGCGTTCCGCGCGTGCTGGCTGGCGTTCCGTCCGTGCTGGCTGGCGTTCCGTCCGTGCTGGCGTTCCGCGCGTGCTGGCTGGCGTTCCGTCCGGGCCGCGGCCCGCCTGCACGTCCGCTGCCCCGGGGATTCTCGCGCCGGTGGTCCGCCAGAGGGCTACGGCAGCTTCCAGTCGACTGGCCGCGCGCCGCTTTCCTCCAGCAGCAGGTTGGCCCTGCTGAAGGGCCGCGAGCCGAAGAACCCGCGGTCGGCCGAGTTCGGGCTGGGGTGTGCCGACTCGATGCAGCGCGCGCCGCTAAGCAGCGGGGCGAGGCTGCGGGCGTCACGACCCCAGAGAATCGCCACCAGCGGGCTGTCGCGGGCGGCCAGAGCCTTGATCGCTTGCTCGGTGACCTCTTCCCAGCCCCGTCCCCGGTGCGCACCCGGCTTGCCGGGCTCGACCGTCAGCACCCTGTTCAGCAGCATCACGCCGCGCTCGGTCCACGGGCTCAGGTCGCCGCTCGCGGGCCTCGGGTAGCCGAGATCCTCGTGGTACTCACGGAAAATGTTGACCAGGCTGGCGGGCAGCCGCCGGGTCTCCGGTGCCACCGAGAAGCTCAGGCCGACTGGGTTGCCCGGCGTCGGATAGGGATCCTGGCCGACGATGAGTACGCGAACGTCGGAGAACGGCTGCCTGAAAGCCCGCAGTACCAGGTCGCCAGCGGGCAGGTAGCTGCGGCCGGCCGCAATTTCCGCGCGCAGGAAGTCGCCCATCGCCTGGATTCGTCCCGCCACCGGCTCGAGCGCAGCCGCCCAGCCGGATTCCATCATCTGCTGCAAGGGCCGAGCCGTCATGAGGAACCACTCTAGGCTCCCCGCGCGGCACCTGGCGCTGCACGGGCGGCACCCGGCGGCCGAGCGACCAGGCAAGCCTGCCCGGGCGCCCGAGGATTCCCGGGACCCGACCGTGATCGCGGAGGGTTGTGGGTGCTCGAACCCCCGTAACCCTCCGCGATCATGGAAATGGGGGTGGCGCGGCGGGAGGCTGCCTCGCCCAGTTGGGTGGGCGAGCCGGCTCGGCGGGCTGGCTCAACCGGCTAGCTCAGCCGGCGGCGCGGGGGCCTGTGCCTGGACTCCGGGGGGACAGCCTGGGCGGTGTTAGTGTTCGGCAGCGCCCGACCACGCTGCGGAGGTGGGATCGCCGTGGGGCTGCTGCGGGCTTCGGCGGATTCGGTGCTGTTCAGCACCTACAACGTGCTTGACCTGTTCGAGGATGATTCGCCCGCAGGGCGCGAGCACTACGGGGTGATCGTCGAGGCCATCCGCGGGCTGGGCGCGGACGTGCTCGCCATCCAGGAGATCCGCGGCCCGGACGGCCGGACAGCCGGCGCCAGGCTGCGCCAGCTTGCGGACGACGCCGGAATGCGGTGCCGGGTGCCAGGCCAGGCGGGCGGCGCGGGCCGTACCGCGCTGGCGACCGGACCCCACGGCTTCCATGCCGGCCTGCTCTGGCGGGACGGGATCGGGGCCGTGCCCGGATCGTTCCGCGGCTACGGGCAGGGAGACTTCTGGCATTCGCTCGCGTGCGTCACGCTCGACCTCGGCGGGACGCTGGTGCGGCATGCCGCGTTTCACGCGACGCCGTTCGGCCGCCGGCTGCGGGCGGACCAGAACGAGCGGCTGGTCGCCGCGCTGACGAACCCGCCGGGCAGCCTGCCGGCGCTGGTCGGGGCGGACTGGAACACCGAGTGCGCCGACCGCGTGCTCGATGCGGAGTCCGGCGAGTGGCGCTTGTACGAGCCGCGTGATCCGTTCGCCGCGGTGGACTGGTTCGGCGAGCTCATCTACCAGTGCGAGTGGGCCTACGACGAGCGCGGCGTGCGCACGCACCGGGCCGACCGCCGGCCTGGCGACGTGCTCTGGGCCGGCGGGCTGCACGATGCCGCCGCGGCCCTGCAGGCGCCCTGGCAGGCGACCGCCGGCCACCACCCCGACGACTCATACGGCAGGCACGGGATCTCCCGCCGCATCGACGGCATCCGGGTGACGAGGCACGTCCTAGGCGCGCTCCGCGCCCACGCCGTCGAAGACACCGAACTCACCAGGCGCGCCTCGGACCACCTGCCCGTCACGGTCGAGTACGCCCCGTCCGCCATCGCCCCGCCGTAGGCCGCCTGGCGGCGCTGCCGCGCCGGCCGGCCGGTGCCAGCTTGCCAGCCAGGGGGCCGCCGATCCCGCAGGCAGCGTAGTCGCGGCGGAGGCGGCACGACCTGGCCAGCCTGGCGCCCTTAACATGATCACGGAGGGTTTGCGGTGCCACGCCCCCGAAAACCCTCCGTGATCACGGACCGCGGCGGCGCCCAGGCCGCCGTGCGGCGAGCGGGAAGGGCTTCGATGGAGATACCAGCCAGCCTGCCGGAGTGGCCGGGCGGCGCCGACGTGGCGGTGGCGCTGACCTTTGACGTCGATGCCGAGGCGCCCTGGCTCGGCGAGGGCACGGAGTACGCAGGCCGGCTGACGATGCTGTCCCAGGCGCGCTTCGGCCCCGTGCGCGGGCTCGGCCGCATCCTGGACATGCTGGCGGCGGGCGGCCTCCGGGCCACGTTCTACATTCCGGGGCACACCGCGGACCATTACCCGGCCGCCGTCGAGGCCATCCTGGAACGCGGTCACGAGGTCGGCCACCACGGGTACCTGCACCTGCAGAGCGAGCGGCTGGACGAGGCGGGCCAGCGCGCCGAGCTTGAGCAGGGCCTGACGGCGCTTGGCAAGCACGGCGTGCGGCCGGCCGGATACCGCTCGCCCGGCTGGGAACTGACCCCGGACACCCTGGCCCTGCTGGCCGAGCTCGGTTTCGGTTATGACAGCAGCCTGATGGCCGACGACCGGCCGTACTGGGTCCCGGCAGGCGGCAGACAGCTGCTTGAGCTGCCGGGGCACTGGAGCCTCTGCGACTGGCCGTTCTTCGGCTACACGTCGTTTCATGGCGGGCTGCTGACCGACCCGGCCGTGGTCGAGCGGATCTGGCTGGAGGAGTTCGAGTCGGCCAGGCAGGAACGCAGGCTGGTCACCTACACGATGCATCCGGAGGCCATCGGTCGCGGTTACTGCATGCGAATGCTGGAGCGCGTGGTCGCGGCCATGCGGGACCGCGGGCGGCCCTGGTTCGCGACGCACGCCGAGATCGCCGCCATGGCCAGGGCCGGCGGCTAGGCAGGAAGTGCCGCGGCCTGCTCGACACGCGGGCCCGCGTAAGGCAGTCGTCAAATTGCCCGCTCGTGACGACATCGAGGTGCGCAGGCTCGCGGCAGTGTCGTGACCACGTTCACAGGGCTGGGCCGACGCGGTGACCGCCAGCAGGAGCGGCCGGACAGCCAGGACAAGGACGGTCGGCGCCGCAGTGCGCGGCGCCGGCCACCCCTTGGCATCGCAGTCCGATCAGCAGACCGGGATGCGTCAGCGGACGGGCTCAAGCGCGCCGGCGCGCCGCCGGATGCCGATCGCCACGATGATCACGAGCAGAGCGCAGACGTCGAAAATGGTTGCCGCGCCGAAGGCCGTGGCCATACCGTGCGTCACGGCACCCCTCGCCTGCGCCAGCCCGCCGGCCTGCGCCCCGCCGCCGGCTGCACTCCTGGTCGCCGAGGCGTACACGGTAACCAGGATGGCCAGGCCGAGCGAGCCGCCGACCTGCTGCATGACGTTTACCATGCTGGACGCGGCGCCGGAGTCCTCCGGCCGCACCCCGGCAAGTGAGGCCATGGTAAGCGGCACGAACACGACGCCCATGCCACCGCCGAGCAGCAGCATTGGCAGCAGCACGCCGGGCAGGTAGCCGGTCGCCGGAGAGATCTGGGCGAGCCAGGCCATCCCGGCCACGACCGGCAGCAGGCCGGCCATCATCAGGGCGCTCGCCGGGAAGCGGGCAAGCAGTCGCGGAGCCGCGCGCGATACGGCGAACAGCGTCGCCGTCATCGGCACGAAGGCCAGGCCGGCTCGCAGCGGGCTAAACCCGAGGATGTCCTGGACGAACTGCGTGAGGAAGAAGAACATCCCGAACATGCCGGCTACGAGCAGCAGCCGCGCCAGGTAGGAGCCGGACCGGCCGCGGTCGGCGAACAGCCGCAGCGGCGTGATCGGCTGCCTGGCCCGGGTCTCGGTCAGCAGGAACAGCCCGAGCAGGACCGCGGCGGCGCCGAAGGCGCTCAGCGTAACCGTGTCCCGCCAGCCGCTGGACGCGGCCCTGATGAAGGCGTACACCAGCGCGGCCATTCCGGCTGTCGAGGTGAGCGCCCCGGTGATGTCGAACCGGCCGGGCTGGCGCTCTGACTCGCCGAGGAACCGGGGAGCGGCCAGCAGGACGGCCGCGCCGATCGGCACGTTGACGAACAGCACCCAGCGCCAGGACACCCATTCGGTGATCACGCCGCCGAGTACCAGGCCAAGTGACGCGCCGCCCATCGCTACGGCGGTGTAGAAGCCAAGTGCCCTGGTGCGCTCGCGGCCTTCGGGGAAGCCGGACGTGATCAGCGCGAGCACGGCCGGCGAGGCGATCGCGCCGCCCGCGCCCTGCACGGCCCGCGCGGCGAGTAGCCAGCCGGGCGAAGTGGCCAGGCCGCCAGCGAGCGATGCCACGGTGAAGAGCAGGATGCCGGCCATGAACACCCGGCGCCTGCCGAGTATGTCGCCGGCCCGGCCGCCGAGCAGCAGCAGCCCGCCGAAGGTGAGCGTGTAGGCGTTCAGCACCCAGGACAGGCTGGGGGCGGAGAAGTGCAGGCCGCGGGCGATGCTCGGCAGGGCGATGTTAACCACCGTCATGTCGAGGATGATCATCAACTGGGCGCAGAGGACGATGGCAAGGGCCACGCCGCGCCGGTCGCCGCGGACAGAGTCGCTGTCCGGACCTTGCGTTACGGTCTGTGGCATCGACGTAGTCGACATGTTCGCCTTTCCTGGAGGGACTGACAAGAGCAGCGGCCGGCTGGCCACGCCGGCGTCCTACGTGAGCTACGATGGGAATCGGAGGTAGCCTCCGCTAACTATACGGAGGCACCCTCCGCTTTGCAACCTGGATTAGGTGAAGGCCGATGAGCGCGCCCGAGGAGCGGCCACACGCAGCTCCGCCCGACGAGACAGCGTTGTCACGGCGGGACGGGCTGCTGGCGCCCGGTGTCGGCCCGGTGCCTGGTGTCGGCCCGGTGCCTGGTGTCGGCCCGGTGCCGGATGACGGCCTGGTGCCGGATGACCCCCCGGCGCCGGATGACGGCCAGCCATCGGCGAGTGTGCGGCCGAGCGGCGGTGCGCCGCGCCCGATGCGTGCCGATGCCAGGCGGAACTACCAGGCCCTGGTGAGCGCGGCCAATGCGGCCTTCATCGAGCAAGGTGCCGACGACGCGTCGCTTGAGGAGATCGCCCGGCGGGCGGGCGTCGGCATCGGCACGCTTTACCGGCATTTCCCGACCCGCCAGGCACTGCTGGAAGCGGTCTACCGGGACCAGGTCGAGGCGCTGCGCGGCAGGGCGGAGGAACTGCTCGTGTCTGCGCCGCCCGGCGAGGCGCTGGTGACCTGGCTGCGGGCGACGGTCGAATTCGGCAGCACCAAGCGCAGCCTGACCTCGGGCATACTCGCCACCCTCGACAAGGATTCCGAGCTCGTGTCGTCCTGCAGTGCCATCATGCGGCAGTCAGCGACGGCCCTGCTGACCCGCGCGCAGGAGGCCGGGGACGTGCGAGCCGATGCCAATGCGACGGACTTGCTCAGGCTGGTGCACGCGGTCAGCATGGCCGTCGAGCGCGCCCCTGTCGTGGCCGGCCAGGCGGACCGGATGATCGCGCTGATCGCGGACGGCCTGCGCTATCAGCCGGCCGGGTGAGCTGGCCTGATGCCCGATCCCGCGTCGCGCAGGCGCCCGGTGCCTGACGGCAGCCACCCGCTGAGCCCGGTGCCTGACGGCAGCCACCCGCCGAGCGGCGATGCGCCCTTCATCCCAGCCGACCTGCCCGACCTGCCCGGCCTGCCCGGCCTGCCCGGCCTGGCTGACCCGGCTGACCCGGCCGGACTGAGTGACCCGGCCGGACTGGGCTACTTCGCCCTTCCTGCCATCCCGGTCTCAGCCGGAGCGATGATCTTCGACCAGTCGGGGCGGCTGCTGATACTCAAGCCGACCTATAAGTCGGGCTGGACCATCCCCGGCGGCGTCATGGAAGCCGACGGGGAGACGCCGTGGGACGCCTGCCGGCGCGAGGTCCGCGAGGAGTGCGGGCTTCATTTGCGGGCCGGGCGGCTGGTTTGTGTGGATTTCTGCCGCCGCTGGCCCGCCCGTTCCGGCAGGCCAGCGAACCCCGGCGGCATCAGGTTCCTCTTCGACTGCGGCCGCCTCGATGATGACAGCCTCGCCGCCGTCGTGCTGCAGCCCGAGGAGATCTCCGAGCACCGGCTGGCCCGGCTGCCGGCCGCACTGAAGCTGCTCAGGAAGCCGATCCGGCGCCGGGTGGCCGCCGCGCGCCGCACCGGGGCGCCCCGTTACCTGGAGAACGGCAGGCCGGTTCCTGGCGTC
>WNGQ01011728.1_pt1 | contig 20288 bp, 12 predicted proteins | sample 5407661 | NCBI WGS metagenome assembly WNGQ01 (sample SAMN13153382, study PRJNA577476) | soil metagenome | isolation source: 60 cm soil or saprolite under Garry oak tree replicate 2 | place: USA:California | collected 2016-06-15 | reverse complement strand
CGCGTTGAAGAGGCAGAAGACCAGCACGGGCGCAGCCAGCAGCGTTTCGATTTTTATGAGCGTCTGCCACGAACGCGCCAGGCGTGAATAGTTCATGCCGACAAAAGCAGCGGCCAGGGCAGAGCCGCCCACGCCTCCGAAGCCTGAGACGAGCAAGAGGCTGGCCGCGTGCGCCAGTTGGAATGAGAGTGTAAAGAAGGCAATCTGCGCATTCGAGACCAGGAAGTAGGTCAGCAGGATGATCGAGACCTGCTTCAGCAGCGCCCCCGATACCAGGTTGGTGAGCCACGCCGATAAGCCCACCCGCACGATTGGGCGTAGGGGCTGCTTAAATACTCCCCCGCGTGTGAAGATGAGGGGCGCCTGCCAGATGGCAAAGGCGGCGGCGTTGAGCAGCGCACAGACTGCCTGTAGCCAGAGAACGCTGTCGATGCCCCAGCCCATCTGTAATGTGATGAAACTCAACCCCAGTAGGAGCAGTTGGGCCAGGCTGCCCATGATAAAGACGACGCGCATGCGCATGACCGAAGCGTAGACGGCGGTGAACAGGCTGGCGAGGCCATTTCCCAGTACCCAGAAAGCGATGGGGGTGATATGCCTGAGCAGTCCGGGGTCGCGCAAGCTCGACGCGATATCTCCAAATGTGGGAAGCGGGATAGCGGCGAAGATTCCGGCCACGTAGGGCAGCGCGAAGAGCATAATACACAGGCCGATCAGCAGCGTGACGATACGCAGCGCGAGCAAGCGGCGAATCAGCAGCGCGGCGGATGCCAATCCATGCTCCGCGAGAACGCGCGGTACAAACGTGGTGGTTGCATCTTCCAATCCAAATGCAACTATGTAGGCAATTGTATTGAACGCGGTCGCGGCTATAGCATACACGCCGTACTGATCTACCGAGACTTTGCGCGTCATAATCAGCGTCAGAATGAAAAGCGAGATGAAGATCCACAGTCCATAGACCTGGTTCAGCAGGTAACTGGCGGGCGTGCGCTTGAGCAATTGCTGCGCGCCTGCTTCTCCTAATGGAATCGCGGTCTCGGTTGTACTGGTTGGTAGAGGCAGCATGTTAGTCTGATTGGCTGGCTTGTCCTGATCGACTTGATCGCCCTCAACGATATCTATCGTTGTGTGAGTGCTATGTTCTACGAATTCGTCCTCACTATCCCTCACTATATCACCATCTTCCACTTGTGTCGAAGCGCCAGCCTGCTCGATCTCAAAGCGCACCAGACGTAATGGGCGCAGCGCCGGTTTCTGAGTTTCTATCTTCATTGTATTCTACATTACAAGGTAAAAATATATTATCTTAGCGCAGTTTAAAGAGATGCCGTGCCAGCCAGCCGATGCCGCCCAGCGCCGCGAAGAGTTCCAGCACACTGATATTGGCCGTTACCTGTGCGGGCGCTACCAGGTAGAATGCGCCAACTTTGGAGGCGGCGGCAACCACAAAAAGCCCCAGCCCGATCCAGGCGGGAATGGTCGCGTAGAGTAAGGCACGCTGCCAGCTGCGGCACAAAAAGCCAATCACGGTAGGAACGACATAGAGCAGCAACGGAATGATGGGCGCGAGGGCCGGTGGAAAAGGCCCATCTTGCGCTGCCGAGGAGGAACCTGGCAGCAGGCGCGTCCACTCCTGGGCGGGCACCAGTGCCAGCGTGACCAGTATTGTCTCAAGCGCGATCATGCCTATGACTACGTAAAATATGCGTTTTTCTTGTTCCGCGTTCGGAATGCCTGAACGTAACATGGCTATATCCTTCTTATATATATACTCTTTTAATTCGTTGGAATAGTCAGCAATCCAAGTTCGTATTTCATCATCAAGATACGGCGCACCGAGTCATCGATACGCTGCATGCTGATAGCTCCAGAGTTCATTGCCTGCTTGATCCCCTCGATCATGCTGGCGACATCCCTGGGGGTGGAGGCGCCCATGAGCAGATCGCAGCCCGCTTCAACCGCCAGGGCCGCCGCTTGAGACTCGCTATAAAAGGCGGTGATCCCCTCCATTGTCAGGCTATCGGTCAAAATTACCCCCTGGAATCCTAGCTGGTTGCGCAGGATGCCCGTGACGACTTTGTAGGAGAGCGACGAGGGAGTTGAACCATCGACGGCGTGTAGAATATCATGTGTCACCATCACGGCGTGAATGTTGCCTTGCTGGATAAGCGTGCGATACGGCGCCCAGTCAATGTTTTGCAGGTCGTTCAGGGAGCGATAGACATCGGGCACGCCGTTATGAGGGTCTGTAGCAACATCGCCTAAGCCTGGGAAATGTTTGAGGGTGCCAAAGACCTTGCCGCTCAACTGCAATCCTTGCAGATATGCCGCGGCCATGCGCGTCACGATATCGGCAGTAGTGCCAAAGGTGCGCCCATACAGCTGCGGATTATAGACGGTATTCACATCCACCACTGGCGCGAGATTCAGATTGAATCCATAAGTAGCCAGGTCTTTTGCGTCCTGTATACCTTCTGACCTGGCCTTGTTCGGGTCGTTGGTTGCGCCGATGCTGCTGGCACTGGGGCGCGGCCCATCCAGGCTGACCAGGCGATCAACGTATCCCCCTTCTTGATCGATGGACACCGCCAGGGGAATGGCGCTGTTACTCTGCATTTGCTGTATCAGGCCTTTGAGCTGCACCTTATCTTGAATATTATTATTCGCGCTAAAGAGCAAGACCGCCCCCACGTCGTACTGGCTCACCATCGCGCTGATATCATTTGAATAGGTGGGGCCAAGAAACCGCACAATCATCATCTGCCCCAGTTTCTGCTCCAGCGACATATTCTGCACGATCAGGTTAAGGTACTGCTCAGGTGTAAGTTTTGCCGTAGCGGTTGCCGATGCGCCCGGTGTAAGCTGTTGGTGAAGCTTATCTCGAATGCTTTTGAGCAGGTTTGGGTCTCCCGCGTTAGCCGGGCCGGACAGCACAAAGGCCCAGCCCTGCGGCCCGATGAATTGCGCGTAGCCCAGGTTGATGGCATTGAAGACCAGGATCAACAGAAAAGCGATGCCGAGTAGCGCTTTCCCCCGTGAAATAGCTGTGCTTGTAGGATGAGAAGCCTGTACAGGCAGCGTGGGATGTTCCAGGATTGACAGAGCTTCATCGCGCTCGATGGCGGCGACACTGAGTGTGTCCCTGGCCTCGATAGCATCACTACTATGCTCAATCGCGCTGATACGTGCTGTATCGAGCGTATCAATTGCGCCTTCCTCGGTATTTCCGGTTTTGGCTTCTAACATGCCTGTCGAGGCAAATCCACGAGTGGCAGGTATTGGTAAAGTATCTTCCCTCGCGATATCCCTACTCTTCTGTTCTCCAGAGTATTTGGGCGTATTCAATTCCATCCAATACCTCTTTTCATCGATTAAAGAGATCTTTGTTGTTACTTGAACCTAAAAAATAAGCAAAAGAATATATACTCGTATATATGACGTTCCTGGAGAGTGAGTTGACACAAAGCCATTATATCCCTCATTATAGTAACGCAGGAAACAGGAAAAAGAAATGCACCATTTCACAAAATTGGGACTGATGGGGTTATTCGTGCTGGTAATGCATATATTCCTGCTTGTTAGAGCTATGCATCTGCGATATACTGATGCTACGTTAGAATGCAAAACTTGAAGGAATGGTACCAGGGCATGACAAAAGATCTGCATCCAACTCCTCCAGACACGCGCCAATCTGCGGCCTTTCATCCCTCATATTCCTCGCAGCAGCGTGGTCTATCGTCTCGCATTCCTCGCAGCATCCTGGTTGGTCTGGCTATTGCTTTAGCACTGACCTGTATTGAGGGCATAGTCTGGATTCTCAATCCATTCCATTTACTCGGCAGCACATCACAATCGCTGCCCGCATTTCTGGCTCGAATCGCACACAATCCTCTCTGGTGGCTCGTACTGGTGATACAGGTGATTGCATCCATGCTGGTAGTCTGGGCGGCGGACAGGCCGCTCGCGCTTTACCGCTTTAGCAGGGATACATGGAGAGCGACGGAGCATTATCGTACCGTGTATACACCGCTTCCCAACTGGCCCTCTCTCTATGAAGCGATGGTAACGTACTTTCAGCAGGCGCCTGATCCTACCGTACCCCCGCACCTACAGGAGATTCCACTGCTGGAAATGGTGCGCAATGCAGGGCTGTTCCTGGTGGACTCGCAGGCGCACCTGGTATTGCTCGGCGCGCCTGGCGCTGGTAGAACGACGGCCCTGTATCTCTACCAGTTTATGGCGCTGCAACAGCGCCGGGCAATGATTTTTGGACGCGAGAAGATACCCATCTTCGTGCCGTTGCGCAACTATAACCTCCTTCTCAAAACGCGCGCCTCCTCACAGGACACATCGCTCCAACGGGACGCGGCAAGCTTGCTCGATTACCTTGTTACCAGTGATCTCCCTGGTATGCATCACCTGCGGCCTTACCTGCCCAAACTGGCAGAACAGGGGCGCCTGCTGTTGCTGTGTGATGGAATCCACGAGGTCGATGAAGCCTACCAGCCCACGGTCATAGATGAACTGATCGATCTGATGAGCCAGCAGCGCAATCGCGTGCTGGTGACATGCCGGGAAGTCGATTTCGTGCGGCAGCCCCAACTGGCACTGGCGGTCGAAGAAAACCTGGTGGCGCGTGCGCTGATCCGCCCACTTGGACAGGAACAGATGCGCGGCATGGTGGAGCATTATATAGAAGATGAGAGCGCGGAGAGAAAAAGGAGGAATCCAGGGTATACGGCGGGACAGATCATGGATATGATAACCCGTACTCGCCTGAGTGCCATCTGTACCAACCCCTTGCTCTTGCTTGCACTGCTGAACGTCGTCGATGGTCTCGGTATGGAACGCATCAAGCGGCTCGATACGCGCGGACGCCTGCTGCAAGCCTATGTCGGCCATCTCATTCAGCAGACTCGCAAACAGCCAGCGTGGGGCGAACACGCGCCCACGGAAAAAGATATCCTGCTCTTGCTGGGCGAGATTGCCTGCGCTGCCCGCTGGTCCAACACGCCGTATGCTATCCAATTGCATGAAGGGGCGCACCTGCTGCGTATAGGACTGCCCACGATGGAAGACCACGCAGCGGCCGTGCAGACATGGCTGGGCGAGCATGCCGACGAAATGTTTCTATCCGACAGCCTGCATGAACCCTATAGCCGAGAGGAAGTAGCTCACATACTGCGCTTTGCGCAAAACGCAGCGTTGATAGAAATCAGCCCACATGGTATTTTGAGCTTCCGCCATGAATTGATCTCCGCCTATATGGTCGCGGAATATTTTATGGCGTTACAGGCTTCTTATGATACGCCTTTGCAGAAGACGCGCTTCGCGGGGCTGCTGGCGCAGGTCATGAAACGCCAGGACATAACCGATGCATTTTCGCGCTGGAGTCTGCCGCTGGCGCTGTGGGTTGGCCTGTTAGATGAACCGGCCGTTTACGCCGAACGTTTCGTCGAATATGGACGTGCACACCCTGGCTCCGTGCTGGATATGCTGGTGTTGAGCCTACTCTGCCTGGGCGTCGCCAGCGTCCCTCCACATGTCGCCGATCTCCCCCAGGTTGTCTTGCCGCCTGAGCTTGAGTCCATGCTGGTTGAGGTCTTGCGAAGTGACGAGCAGCGCGTCGCGTTGGCGCGTCTCTTCACTCGCTATGCCGAGGAGGACGCGCACGAAATCTATCAGTCCCTGTTCGCGCTGCTCATGGTGCAGGAGATCGATGAACTGGTCATTCTCCTCGATATGGAGGTTATGCCTGACCTGCTGTTCAATCGGCTGCGTGCTATCGTAGACGATGGTGCATACGAGGCGCAGGTCAAACGCCTGGTGCGCGTCACCGGGCAGCTAGGAGTGGTTGCCGTGCAGCGCGCCGCCGCCTGGAGCAGGTCGGGCGACGGGAGAAGCCTGCGCCTGCGTTCCGCCGCGATTAATATTCTCGGTGGAACCGGTGAGCAGAGCGCAGTAGACCCCCTGAACGCATGTTTATACGACCCGGACCCGTTCATTGTCGGCAGGGCTGTGAACGCGCTATTTCGTCTTGGCCCGGAACTTTCACTGCCCTGCCTGATCGCGGAACTGGATAATCTCTCGCCGACTTCCGCTACCGCACAAATTCACAGCATCGCTCTGAGTATCGTGGAACGTTTTCTGGGTGAGCCGAATCCCGCTCGTCAGTTAACGCCTGAGCAGCACCAGCAGGTGATGAATACCCTGTTACATATCCTGAACCTGGTATATGCACCTGCCGTCCAACAAAAGGCGCGAGAATTGCTCGTGCGACAGGGTCGTATGGCTGAAGAGAGCACGGGCGGTGAGATGGCGGTTGACGCGTTCATTCAAAATCTCGCATCGAGTGATGATCGCATCGTACACAGCACCATCCAGGCGCTATGCGACATTGGCAGCGCCGCCGTGCCGGGTTTGTTGAAGTCGCTGCGCCAGCAGCCAGCAGAAATCGCACGCGCGCGCATCGTGGAAACACTGGGCAAGGTGCACGACCCGCGTGCCTTATCTGCGCTCTTGCGCCTGCTGGCCGATCCTTCATTACTGGTGCAGCAGCAGGTTGCGCAAGCGTTGTTCATCTATGGGCCTGAGAGCATCCCCGGTTTGATTTACCAGGTGTTACAGAGCGAAGAAGATCGCGTGGCGGCCCGCGCGGAGGAGATTCTAGGAGATATCGGCGAGGCTGCGGTTGAACCGGTCATAGACGCGCTGATTCCGCTCGTTCCTGGACGCACCCATTTGCTCGTACGTGCGCTGGCACGCATCCACGATGCACAGGCTATTCCCACATTGATTGCTCTGTTGGAGACCACTGTCGAGAACGCGCAGGTAGATCAATCGCTGCTGCTGGCGCTGATCGACGCGCTGGGGCAATTCCAGGATGAGCGCGTGGTTGCTCCCTTGATGGAGATGCTGGCAAGTTCCAATGCTCTGTTCTATGAAGGCGCAATCAATGCGCTGAGTAGCCTTGAGGTTATCGCCTGCGACCAGCTGATTGACGCGCTGGATGTTGAGCAGGATACCGCCATCACGACACGTGTAGAGCGTGCCTTATTGGGTATGGTGCATTTCCCCGGCGAGCGACTGCTGGCGGCCTTTGCGCGGGGAAGCGAGGCGCAGGCGCGGCATATTACCAACGTCTTGCTGGCGAAAGGGCCGGAAGCGGCGCACCTCCTGGTCAGCAATCTTTTCCATCCCAACCGCAACGTGCAGCTCCTGGTGCGCAGGGCATTGGAGAAGATGCCCGGACAGGTGATTGTCCCGGCATTGTTGGAGGTGATAGATCACTCTGACCGTAACTGGCGCGCAGTAATTGCTGAATACCTGCTCAAACATCCCTACGAGGCCATCCCTCCGCTGGTTGGCTTGCTGAATGACAATGAACGTGGAGGCGCGGCGCAAATGCACTTGCTGGAGTTTGGGTCTATGATCTTGCCAGCGCTGGTGACCGGTCTCGATTCCCTGAATGACCTGGCGCGGGAACGCTCGTGCCAGCTTGTGGCTGCATTGGCGCGTCAAACTCCTGAAGCGCTGGTGAGCACTGTACAACTCTTCACGCTCGATCCACCTCCCCCGCAGCGCGCGCGCGAGGCATTAGGAAGTCTGCTGGCTAACGAACTGGCCGATATCAGCTCACCTGTGCTGCTGGAAGGGCTGGAGGATGCACACCTCGTCGGCGATGTCTCAGAGATACTGGTGCACATGGTAAAGAAAGGAGATGCACGTGGTGAGCAGGTTCTGAACGAACTGCTGGAGTCATTGCGTATTGATGCTCGTCGGCACGGCGCGGAAATCACCCTGGTTGAAATTGGGACGCAAGCTGTGCCTGGCGTGGGCAACCTGATCACCGATGCAGATTCTGCCGTCGCGCAGACCGCACAGAATATCCTGTGCGAGATGGGCGTACCGGCCTTCTCCTTTATCTGGGCCGCCCACAGCGATGTCAGCAATCGGGCGCGACGGGAAGCGGCGCGCACCATCTTTCGCAGAATGCCCACCGTCGTCATCAAAGATGAACTGGTGCAGCTGCTGTCAAGCGACAAACCGGATGATATCTCAATGGCCCTGGCGCTCCTGCTGGAGCGTATTCACGATGAGGCGTTGCAGGCTGAGGCCGAGCATGAAATGATCCCGGTGCTGCTTGAGCATGTGCAGACGCAGGTCTTGTACGACTTTCCCAGCCACCAGGCGCGTTTCCTGCACGCCTTCCTGCTGCTGGGAGAGGAAGCGGAAGAGACGCTGTTGGAGGTGTTGCACGATTCTGGGGCGGCGCCGCTCCTGCGCGCCGAAGCGGCGGGTACCCTGGGCATCCTCGCGCCGCATATGGATATTCGCGAATACGCCAAAATGCTCGTTGAGTATGGACTCTGGGCGGGTCAATCGCAGGGCTATGCCAACACCTTACAGCAAGACCAGTTAAATGTCTCGTTGCGCGCGCTGGGTGGCTTGTTGGCCGGTGGTCACTGGCACGCCGCGGAATTGCAGCACCTGCGCATGCACAGCAAAGACGACAGTCCCGAACGGGAGTTATATGAAATCCTGCTTGGCTGGCGCTATACTCCCTATATCAAAATGCTTGAGCAAGAATTAGACCGTGAGAAGGAAGAGCATAAACAGCATATGATGATCCTCACCGAAGAACTCCTGAACTTGCGTGCGGCCAGAGAAGACCTGGAACAGGAGTTGGAGGGCCTGCACCGTGAACACGGCAAGCGCGGCCAGGAACTGGAAAGCGCTGTGCAAACCATCGATGAACTGCGTGAATCACTTGATCGTGTCTCCCACGAGAAAGAGCGCGCCCATGATATATTATCGGGTGTTAGACAGGAGAAGCAGACTGTCTACGACCAGCTTCAACAGGTTACACGGGAAAAAGAGCAGGTAGAGGCCGAGCTTGCACAGTTGGAGCAGAACCTGAGAAATTTACGCGGCCCGACGAAGAAGTAAAACAGGGTTGTGTATTTATGTGATCTAGAGTATGATGCTCGCAGATTTGTATCATACAAACAGGTACAAACCTGTCGAAAAATTATTAGGAGCACATTATGAAAAACGTTCCTCTTCCTGGCAGCCCCGCTCTGCGGCAAGGACTCATCTACGGTGTCATTCTAGCAATTGTCGCAGTTGCTTTCGGCTTTCTTCAAAGTTTTATTGGATTAGGTCTGCTGGGAAGCATTATCTCTCTCGCAATCTATTTCATCTTTGGATTGCTTGCCGGTCGACGTGCTTCAACGCAAACGGCGAAAATCGGTACTGGTATACTGGCGGGTTTCCTGGCTGGCCTGATAAGTTCAATCATCTCCGCTGTGATTTCTATCATCCTGACCGTTAGCAATTTAGATAATGTAACCAGGGCCTTTCAGCAGGCGTCAGATCAACAAGGCTTCCATGTTCACTACACCCCGCAACTGGCGATCCAGAGTGTCATTCTCGTCCTTGCTTTAGGCGCTGTACTGTCATCGCTCATCTCATTGGCCGGGGGATCGATTGGCGGCTACCTCGGAAAGGGGCGCGCGCAAGTTCCACCACCGCCGCAATACGAGGAGTCCATGTTCAAGCCGCCATCCCCACTGCCTCCTCCAGAACAAAACTCATAGTAAGACCTTTATCCATGTGTATGGTGCTCCGCCACACGATACACATGGATATATCCCCTAATGAACGCGCACTACATACCGTCCCGAAAATGATACCGCGACCAGGTCATTCTCACGCATTTCCGCCTGTAACTCCAATCGCGCCCTCCCTTTTTCCCGCAGCATCCTGGCAAAATATGCAAGCTCTGCATCATCTGGCTTAAAGCACGTGGCTGTAAAATCGCGCGTCACCGGCCTTCTATAGTTACAGGTGCTATCCTGGATCACAGTTGTCGCGGAAATATTCCACTCTCTCAGCAAGAGCCAGATTAAACCCCAGCCAGCCAGCGTTACCAGCGAATTGAGACTTCCCGCGAACGCCGTCGCTTTATGATTGATATTTGGCTCCAGGGGCGCACTAAGTACAAGGCGCTTGCCATCATAGTTCTCCACTCTTATACCGATATGCCCTGTAATAGGAATCTCGTGGTCAAACGTTACTTGCAGCGCCTCTGCTGCCTCTGTATAGTCATGCATATTCTCAACCGTTCGTTTATGCGATCTTCGCCAGTGGTCAGTGTAACACTGCTACCAGGGCAGGGGCAAGCCCAGCCCGTACCCTATACGGGTGGTGGTTGTCCTTCGTCTAGGGTTACGGGCTGGGCTTGCCCCCAATACCTCTCACTTACGCTCTTTAAACACAACCATTGTTCGAGTTTTTTGAGGTCAAATCGGCCTCTTCCCGAGACGATACTGATGAGCTTATCAGGCGTAAGTGAGATGTATTGGGGCTTGCCCCAGCCCTGGAAAGCCCTCTATTGGAAGAAAACAGGGACATGTAGCGAACTCATCCAACGTATACTTCCCACAGGTACGTTGCTTTGTTAGTACCGTTCGCTTTTATCTCAAAACACCCCGAAATAGGAGTGGGCGGTGAGCAATGTACCCGCAGCGTGACGGGCGAATCGATTTCCCTCCCCTTGCCCGTCATGCCTGTATTTTGAAAAAGAAACGTAGGAATGAACGCGTGAGTGAGTGACAAGAACTAGCCGCCCGCTGGATAGCGAGGTACCCGGGAGACAAAGACATGAGTAACGTAGTCATTATCGACGATTCGATTGTGGTCCGTAAGATCATTGAGACGACATTGCGCCGTGCCGGTATCGCCTGCACCAGTTATCAGGATGGTGTAGAAGCTCTACAGGCCTTGAGGGAAAGGCAGCATGACATTCCTGACCTGATCTTCCTCGATATTGGCCTGCCCAGACTTGATGGCTATGATGTACTGCGCCTCCTGAAAACCAGTCCCAGGTTTGACCATACGCCGGTCTTTATGCTCTCCGCTCGTGATGGCATGCTCGACCGCCTGAAGAGTCGTCTTGCCGGAGCCAGGGGCCATATCACCAAACCATTCAAAGTACAAGAATTACTTTATGTTATCCAATCAGCATAATGATAGGGTTCTACGAAAAATGGGAACCTGTTGGTACAACCTGATAAAGGATAAAGATAAGACAAGTATAAGACACATACACAAGTATAAGACATTTGAGCTAAGGAAAGGAGCTTAGCAACCATGAACCAGAGTGAAGTAGCGCGCTTGCGCGAACAAATCGAATTGCAAATCGAAGCCATGCAACGGGGAATGCACGGGTTTTCCACGGGCGCGACACGCCATGCATTCATCCGCGCGCGCCTGGAGCGCCTCGACCAATACCATGCAGCCCTCACGCGGCAGATCGGAGAAGAAGATGCCGACCAGGTCGTCTACGGCCTCTACTCTGAAGTCATGGCATCATGAAATGAACTTGCAAAGGAAGAGATATGGGAACCTATCGTCATCGCCTGTTGCGTTACAGGCGACTCTCACCGCGTGCCATCAAGATCGGTTTATTTGCGCTGGGCCTGATCTTGTTGATAGATATCGTTACCACCAGATTTTCGGCGCAAATTCAATCGACCTTAACCTTACCTTTAACTGTTCCGCACACCAACAATGGTACAGTGCTGCAATTGCCGCGCATGGCCAATGGAACGACAACGCATGCCACGTCAACCGCTACTAAAACAATTGCGACAACGCCGGTAGCCAAAACCACTACTGCTATAGGGCCAAGCGCGAATATCCTATCGCAGGATACCTTTCAGCGCGCGGATAAGCGGTTCTGGGGAACGGCTTCCGATGGGCAAACCTGGACGGGAGACGCGGCGAATGCCCCGGCCTTTGCGATTGTCAACCACGCGGGACAGGTCGGCAATGGCAGTGGTATTTACGATGCGCTGCTCGGCCCGCGCGCCGCCGATACCCAGATCGTCTTCAGCGGCTCCGTCAGTCACTTTGGTGAGTCCAACATGGGCGCATTGTTACGCTGGACGGACGCGAACAACCTCTACAAGGTCTTCTTCGATGGCACGAATTTAACCGTACTCAGGAAAGTCGCCGGAGTTGTCTCCATCCTGCAATCCGTGCCCTTTCCGGCCCAGGATGGTCAATCGTATACCCTGCGCGTGCGTATGGTCGGGTCAAGTATCAGTGCGCGAGTGTGGCAGACGGGCCAGACCGAGCCATCCACCTGGATGTTGAACGCAACGGATACGATGCTACCATCGGGATATGATGGCATGCGCCTGATCGTGCAAACTGGTATTACCATCGCTATCACCTCATACGCGGAGTCAAAGGCCTGACATGATACAGCAATTCAAAACTGCTTACGCTATGCACATCTGGCTGAAATGTCTTACCTGGTTGGGCCTGATTAGCGTTGCAACACTGCTGCTACGCATTTCGGATGGCTTTCCACCGCAGGTCTGGTATCTGCTGGCCCAGGCTGCTCCACACATCGGAAGCCTGCTGGCCGCACGGGGTATCATCGCCCTGGCATCGTTCGCAGGCATAGTATTCCTGTCTTTGACGTGGGGCATCCTCTGGCTGCTGCTGCTATGGGTAAGTATCGCGCTAATCTGGCCCAGCCGACCAAAGAGGCGCATGCAGGCAGCTATCAACTGGCAGCGCACCTCAGCCGACAATCTGCTCGATCAAGGCTTTGATGAGCCGCAAGCTTCTCTGGCCTATGCCGCGCTTGCCAGAACTACCTCGCCCTTAACTCCCCCCCCGTTGATGAAAATTTCAAAACCTCATCGCGATTCTGTAGGGGCGGCGGAAGGGCGTAGGGAGGGCCTTTATGGTCGCCCGCCGCGACGGGGGAACAATACCTCGGACTTACACGAGAGCCGACCAGCAGCGGGCGACCATAAAGGCCCTCCCTACGCCGCCCCACCGCCCTCGCCCCTACGGACGGAGGACGTTGGAGTTGGTTGGGATCCGGGTATTGTACGCAAGCACAAGCCGAATGAAGATGCTGTGCTGGTTCAGCGCAGCGTCTGTACTGCGTATGGAAGGCTTGTGCCTCTTTCCCTGTTTGTGGTAGCTGATGGTATGGGTGGTCATGCCAGTGGACAGGTGGCGAGTCACCTGGCTACACATAGTATGATGCAAACCGTATTGCCGACCATCCAGAACGGCGAGGAGCTTACCGAGGAATTTCTGATAGATACGCTGGTGGATAGTACGCACTGGGCGAACCAGGCCATTCACCAGCACAGGGAAGAACACCACGTCGATCTGGGAACTACCATCACCGCGGCGCTGCTGGTCGAATCTACCGCTTATATCGTCAACGTGGGCGATAGCCGCACATACATCTATCGCGGGGGCGAAGGACTCAGGCAGGTGACGCGCGATCATTCGTTGGTAGCGCGCCTTGTGGCCGTTGGCGCCATTTCAGCCGAAGAAGTCTACACCCATCCTGACCGTAATAAGGTCTATCGCGGCCTGGGAGAGAAGGATTCTGTGCAGGTGGATTGGTTTACCGAACCTGTTCAGGCCGGCGATTATCTCCTGCTCTGTTCCGATGGTTTGTGGGAGATGGTGCGCGACCACGAGATCGAAAAAATCCTGAAACGCTGTCTTCCAGATGTCTCGCAGGTCAGCGCCGCCCTGGTCAAAGCCGCCCTCAATCGCGGCGGAGCCGACAACGTAAGCGTAATTGTCGCGCGTGTATAGGGGTAACGTGTATAGAGGTAATAAGTAGAATACCCAGTTGAGCCAGGGCGACCGCGAGGGTCGCCCCTACCCTACGCGAAAGGATTTTGATTCCTGTTCTGCGTATAGGGTAGGGGCGACCCTCGCGGTCGCCCTGGAAATTATTCATCATCGTCAAAATGGCTCATGCTAGAAACTCTTCCAATTTTCTGTTGCGGCTCAACGGGTCAAGTTTGCGCAGTGCGCGACTTTCAAGCTGGCGCACCGCCTCGTGGCTCAGTCCGAGCTTGCGCCCCACCTCGTGTAGCGTGTGCTCGCGATCACCATCCAGGCCATAGCGGAAGCGGATCACCTGGCGTTCTCGCGGCGTCAGGTTCTCAAGCAGGTCGCGTATTTGCGCTTCCAATGTCTGGGTCATGACAATCTGTTCAGGTGAATGCATCTGGTCATCTTCCAGCAGATCGCTCAAGGGCAGATCATCGTCGCCTACTTTGCGGCGAATATCTAAACTGAGCGGCTCCTGGGCTTTGGTGATAATCAGTAGATCAACCACCTGCTGAATGCTCAATTCCATCTGTTCCGCCAGGTCCTCCAGCGTTGGCTCCGTCTCCAGGCCCTGCCGCAGGCGCTGCTGAATACGCGCGAGACGTTTCATCTTCTCCATTTTGTGGAGTGGCACACGGATAATACGCGCCTGCTCAGTGAGTGCGCGTGTGATAGCCTGGCGAATCCACCAGATGGCGTAAGTACTAAATCGATATCCTTTCGTATAGTCGAACTTGTCAACGGCGTGGATCAGGCCAAGATTGCCCTCTTGAATCAGGTCCATGATGTCCAGGTCCAGGCCCTTATACTTACGCGCTACGTGAATAACCAGGCGCAAATTGGCCTCGATGAGTTTGCGCTTCGCCTGCTCGCCCTCTTCGATCAGCTTCTGATGTCCTGGCTGCTTGGGGCGCTCGGCTGCTGCCCGCCCGCGCGCAATACGCTGTGCCAGGCAAGTAACCTCTTCATTGCTCAGCAAATCGACACGCCCGATTTCATCTCGATAGAGCCTGGCCGAATCACTGGAAACCGCCTGCTCTGGTACGCCGGAGATACTGGCAAGTCCATAGAGCTTTGCGAGTTGATCCGGGCCTTTCCCAGGCAGCTGTCCAATGGTTGCTACTTCGCTCATTCTTTCCTCTGTTTGCAACAAACTATTCATGAGAAATTCCCTCCAGCAAAATCTCGTTTACTGGGAGTAAGTGTACGTCGCGGCCCTTCTTGTGATGTCCTATATGACTTCCAGGCGAAGAAGATAATGAATTACTGAAGAGGCGATAGATACGCATCAACCTCATGAAAAGATGTAAATAATCCGTAGGGACAAGGAGTGGAAGAGGTGTGGGGTGGGGGCCTTGTGCTTGTCCTCGTGCCTGTTCCATTCCCCAGAGAGGACAAGCACAAGGCCCCCACCCGTCCGCTCCGCCGCCCCTTGTCCCTACAGAAAACGGGATATACTTATACTCCGTACCTGTCTTATACCAGTCTTCTCATAATTCTTTGCCGCTTCATTATTTTTTCTCTCTGACTTCAACAGTTTCCTGCTTCTTGCCCGTTCTTTATGAAGTAGGGGTGTGGGTGTCCCCAATTATGGCCATTTGGCAGCCATTTTTTTCACATTGACATATTCTGATATAATGAATGAGTCTCAAGACTGGACGCTAGCTTTGGTTTCGTTCGATGCGTAGCATCCCCCCAGCAAATGCTCGTTGACGATACACAAAGGAGACAGCGACGAGATGGATAGCAAGATCACCTACCACCAGCAGGTCAGCTACTGTGGCAAACCGCGCTGTCGCAGGTGTCGCGAGGGTATCGGACACGGCCCCTACTGGTATGCATACCAGACCATCAACGGGCGTACCGTGCGTACCTACGTGGGCAAACAACCCCCAGCCGAAGTACAGGGCATAGGGGTTGGCGAAGATACCAGGGAAGCAGGCGCAGCGGATTTAACCGATGTGACGGTGCGCCTGTATGTGCTGGGACAATTCACCCTTGAACGTCGTGACCGCCAGGGCGGGCAGCGCTGGCAAATCGTTGCCGATGCCTCCATGCAGCATTCACGGGTGCGCTCACTACTCACCTGCCTCATCAGCGCTCCCGGACGCAAACTTGGTCGCGAGCAGGCCGTTGAATTGCTGTGGCCCGAACTCGATTTCGAGACCGCCACCCATCGCCTGGATAAGGCTGTGCATAGCCTGCGCCAGCTTTTTGAACCCGCGCGCAGTCGCCCCGCCACCTCCAATCTCCTTTTGACCGAACACGCCACACTGATGCTTGCCGATCAAAGCCAGCTCTGGATTGATGCCGATGCCTTCGATGCGCTGCTGGCTCAAGCGCGCGCCAGTAGTGATCCCGGTAAAACCGAACAGCTACTCGAAGAGGCCATGTTGCTCTACGCCGGAGACTACGTGCCAGAGGAACGGCATATCGAATGGATTCAGACGCGGCGCGAGAGCTTGCAGCGCAGCTGGATCGGGCTGCTGCTCGAACTTGCCGATCTGCGCATCACACGCGAAGCTATACCCGGTGCCATCGCGGTGAGGCCCTGCGCGTCTACCAGCGTTTCGCCGCGGTTTTGAAACAAGAATACAAAATGGCTCCCCTGCCGGAATCGCGCGCCCTTTACGAAGCAGCTCAGCGCGGCGCGCAGCTACCACTGGCAGGCGTGTCCCCAATCTCTATGGCGCAAGACAAGCCGGAGCCTGAAGCGCGTCCCTATATGCAGGTTGGCCGCAGTAACCAGAGCCAGCTCATAGGACGCGACCAGGAACTGGCCGCCTTGCAGCAGCTTTTGCACACAACCGAGCAGGCCAAAAGGATGAAGCTGACCGGGCAAAAGAAGGCTTCCACTATTGCTCCGCTCGAAGCTTACCAGCAACACCAATGCGTCCTGCTGCTGGGCGATGTTGGTATCGGCAAAACGCGTCTCGCCGAGGAGATGGGGCGTGAAGCCAGGAGGCGCGGCTGGACCGTTACCTGGACCCGCGCCTATGCCCAGGAGACCAGTATTCCCTATCGTATGTGGACGGAGACCCTGCGCAAGGCTATGACTCAAGGACTCTGGCAGCGCCAGGAGATCGCTCGGCGTCCCCTCATCTATCAAGCGCTGCGTGCCTTGTTGCCCGAACTGGAAGAGCTGCTGCCGCAGATGGAGCTATCCGCCGCCTCTCCTGAACAGGAACAATTGCGCTTATGGGAGGCTGCACGCTCGCTGCTTATCACTATCAGCGAAAGCGCGCCTCTGCTCATTGTGCTGGACGATCTGCAATGGGCCGACAGCAGCAGTTGCGAGCTACTGGCATACCTGGTGCGTCAACTGCGCGGGTATCCCATCCTCATCGCGGGAACCTGCCGCGACATCGAGCTGCCGCCCACTCATTCACTGCGCACTGTGCTGAATGACCTGCAGCGCGAATCGGCCATTGAAACCATCTCCGTGCAGCCGCTCACCGATGAGCAGATTCGCATGCTGGTCTCAGGCCTGCCAGAACCCGTCGTCCAGCACATCCAGGCACACGCCGCCGGCAACCCATTCTTCGCCGAGGAACTGGCGCGCAATGTAGGGGCCGCAGGCACTGCCCAATTCATTGCGCCCACTCCCACATCTAATCACACTACCAAACACAACAATATCGCGCTCGATGAGCCTTCGGCTTTACCCGATACCATCGCCGCCGTCCTCGACCTGCGCCTGGGACGTATTAGCAGCGCCTGTCATCGACTCCTGGTCAGGGCCGCCGTGCTGGGTGGCTCCTTCGAATTTAGCGCATTGCGTGCCATGGAGACCGGCCCCAACGCCATCGACGAAGACACCATGCTCGACCTCCTTGAAGAGGCGCTACAGGCAGGCATGCTCACCGAAGAAGGCAGCGGCACACGCATTACCTACCACTTCTGGCACCCCCTGCTGGTGAGCCACCTCTACGACGGCCTCTCCGCAGGCCGCCGCGCCAGCCTGCACCGCCGCGCCGCCGAAGTCCTGCTAAACACCTACAAAGGAAGGGAGGAAGAGGGAGCGGCTGCCATCACCTTCCACCTGGTCAAGGGCGGGTCGGATTCTTCGCAAATTGCGCATTATGCGGAGTTGGCTGGGGATCGGGCTTATGCGTTGTCGGCTTATCCTGAAGCGGTGCGGCATTATCGCCTTGCCCTTGAACACAAGGGAACATTACCTGCGAATGCTAGTGCAGATGAGTATTTGCAGCTTGCGAATTTGTTGGAACGGCTTGGGGAATGTACTTTTATACAAGGAAATGCAGAGGAAGCGCGTAACTATTTTGAACGAGCTTTAGAAGTGCGTAACCAGCGACGCCGGTCTTCTTCGCATCTCGATTCGCAGTATGAAGCCCAGATCGATGCTCTTGTATGGATAGAAATTGGTAAAACTTGGTATGTTACAGGAAATAATGTACATGCTATGCAGTACTATAGACGTGGCGAACAGGTATTAAATGAAGCGACAGTTGCGTCTGGACCGGCATGGGCTAGTCTCTATTTACAACAAAGTTATGTACTTTGGCAGGAAGGAAATTTTGAAGATGCCCGTCAGTCAGTAGATCGAGCATTAAAAATTTTCGAAGATGTACTCCATAAACAGCATCCTACAATTAGAAGTGCCTTTCACTCAACGGCCATTAGACGCACACTTATCGGTGATCCTGTGGATTTTGGGCGTGCTCACTTGCTATTAGGTAATTTCGCAGCTGTTGTAGGACAAGGAACAGTCGCATTGCACCATTTAAATACGGCACTAGCGATTTTTGAGCAATATGACCGCCAACGAGAAATTGCGATGGTTTGCGGCAACATAGGCGATGTCTATCTACGGAAAACAGAGCATTCATTGGCACAAGCTGCATTGCGTCGTTCTCTAAGTGTTGCTGAGCGTATAGGTGATGTTTCAATTATGTCGGTAGCTTTAGGCAACCTGGGAACGTTATCGGCTCGTTTAGGTGATCTATCAGAGGCCGAAGTATGGTATAAACGAAGTCTTGCTTTGGCAGAACAGGTAAATGATCCTGTATATATAAGTCTATGGCATGGCTACTTGACTCCTGTTATGCAAGATCAAGGAAGACTTGATGAGGCAAGATTATCTTTAGGTCAAGCTCTAACAGTTGGTCGATCTACGAACTTTGCTCCCTGTATTGGCTTTGCTCTTGTTGCCTTGGGACATTTACGGATTGCTCAGGCTATAGTTGTTCAACAGAACAATCATCTCTCACAAGAAACTCTAAAAAGGCATCGTTATATATCTTCTATACATCTACTCCAGCGAGCCAGAACCTCTCTACAACGTGCGCTTGCTTTTGAGGGATTGGAAGCCGAGACGCGTACTGAAGGACAACTAGCTCTGGCTCAGGTGTCGTTATTGCTGGGAAAGATCGATACTGCACAGCAACAAACACTGCAGGTGATGGAAGAGGCACGCCGCTATGAACAGGCTTGGCTGCTGGCCTGCACTCAGCGACTGATGGGCAGCATCCTGTCGGCTCAAGGGTTGTATGAAGAGGCGGATATCCATTTCGCACAGGCGTTAGAGACCTTGCAGAAGTGCGGTATGCGCCTGGAATGGGCGCGTACTCTGCGTAGCTATGGCGAGGCTTTGCTACAACACGCGCATGCAGGTGAGAATGGCTATACAGAGGGTCTACGTTACCTGCAAGACGCTCGCCAGGCATTTCAAGAATGCAATGCCGTCCTCGATTTGCAGCTTGTTGAAGGCATCCTCTCCGAAAAAACTACACCCGCACTCGCACCAGCACGCAAAAAGCGTTAATGTTAACAATAGGCCTCTCTATGTATCAATGATATGGGGTGCGAGTCACTTTTTTACATGAACTGTCATGGCTGGGGCAAGCCCAGCCACTACTATATACGTTGGCATCAGAGAACGAAACCGAAGTATAGTAGTGGCTGGGCTTGCCCCAGCCATGATATTGCCCCAGCCATGTCAAATGAACTCCATTGATACTCTACAAAGCCCTGTATCACTGTCATCTCTCCAAATTGCGTGACGCGTCCAAAAATTCTGCGATGTCCATCCCATTTTGCGATCTGCATATAAACCTGCGGTGTCCCCCTTGCTAATCCCATGCCTTTTATATCCCAAAAAATGTGTAAATCGGACACATTTTTTTCTGAAAAACTATATTCTTCTTGTACAAGAGTTTTGTTGGGAGGCAGAAAATGTAATAGTCTCCCGAGTTCCCAAAAAGGAGCAAACCACATGAACCTGGCTGTCCGCATGAACAAAAGACAACTGTTGCTACTCGTCCTGATTATTGTATCTCTTCTGGTAACCACGCTAATTGTCATTCATGCCGCCATGCCAGATCTGTGGCATGCCATTGCATATAGCCCGAATGTGCTAAACCGTTGGCCTTGAGCCAGATTCCACTTGCCAGGATAAGTAATTGCTAAGTGGGAGTTATACACCCACCTGGAAAGGACCCTGTTCGATCTCCCATTACACCGTGTTGTTCTTCATCGTGAGCCTGATCACACCATCCCTGCATTATCGCTGTTAGAGCGAGGGAAACACAGGTGCAGGGCTGAGCAGGCCGCGTATGAGAACGTTTGAAGATAGTCTATGAAAGGAAAGCGCCACA
>WNGQ01002899.1_pt1 | contig 20301 bp, 14 predicted proteins | sample 5407661 | NCBI WGS metagenome assembly WNGQ01 (sample SAMN13153382, study PRJNA577476) | soil metagenome | isolation source: 60 cm soil or saprolite under Garry oak tree replicate 2 | place: USA:California | collected 2016-06-15 | reverse complement strand
TCCTCATGTGGCATGATCGTGGGCTTTCGATTGTTTACTCGGCCGCCCTCGCTAGCTGGGTCTTCCTTGCTCTTAACGGGCTAATTGCGAGCAGCCTTCTTGTTCGCTTCCTAATCCTGCAACGTCACCCTCTCAGCCTAAGTGTGATTGCTGCTCTCGGAGCCGGAATCCTGATTTATAATGACCTAATGGCCAAGGACGTGGACGTTGACCGAGCACACAAAGGCAGCGCGGAAACAGACCATGGCCATGCCCACCCACAAAAGTAGCGGTCTGCCGCGCGCGCCGTCAGCCGCATCTCTACTCGACACAATCCAAACGACTTACAATTCTTCGCAAGCTGACGATCCAGCGGAAAATTTCTTCCTTTGCAACTTCCTGCATCCAAACCACTTATTAACGGCTTGACAAATCTTAATTTAGTAGTATAATTGTGTCTTCGATTGGGGCCTGACCTAGCCGCCGTAGCCTTGGCGATGGACGCTGCCCCGTGAGTCTCCAGTGCCTACCCGCCATGCGGTCCCTAAAATTCCTCCGCTAGAAAACCATCCTCTCTGCGTCTTCTTCTCTCATACCTTGGCTTGGCTAAGTTCTTTAGAATGCGCAGTTCCACGATTTGGCGCGCTAAGTCCTTTAGAATGCGCAGTTCCACGATTTGGCGCGCTAAGTCCTTTAGAATGCGCAGTTGCAAAAACGCCCCCACGTAACTCCTTTAGAATGCGCAGTTCCGAAAAAAGGTGGGGGGAGGGGATAGGGGGAAACATGGGAGTCGGCCCATCTAATGGCCTACCTTGGTGTTCCGCGTCCCGCGAAGTGGTGCGCGGAGATTCTTCTTTCTTCTCTTCCACTGCCAGCTGTGAACCGTCGACTGTCAACTGGTTTGCCCTTTTTGCCCTTTGCTATCTTGTTCGTTTTCATACAAATACGAACTGCCACGTCTTCAACTCCTTTGTTTTGATAACGATGCAAATTGCCGGGGGGTGGGGGTACTCCCCAAGGGCGTGTGACCTAAAGTATTACTTTAAGTGCCCGGCGCCCGTGCCCCGCTTCGGGCAACCCGAATCTGTCATCCCGAATCCCCACGCCTTTTGCGGGGTGAGGGATCTGCTTTTCGGTTTTTGCGTGAGGCCCGATCGAGGATGTCAACAGTGCTACTGTGGGCTGTCAGCTGTTAGCTGTAAGCTTGCTTCACGACGCCGCCTGGGCCCGCTTGCGCGCGTGGCGCGCCAAGCCGAGAAACGACAAGTTCAGCCCGGCGGTTTGGATGTACTGCTCGACGTCTTCCGCAGGGAGATTCTGCGCAATTTCCGCGCGCGTCGCGGCCATGAACGACTCCATCGCCTGCGCGTCGTCTTTGGCCGTTTGCAGAATTCGCTCCGTCATCTCCATCCAGCGGTGCAGCCGTTCGCGGAATTGCGCGAGGTGCGCCGCGGGATTTTCGGAAAACCCGAAGTGCGTCAGGAACAGCCGTTTCGGCTGGCGCTCCAAAATCGTGGCAAGAGAGGAATCCCAGATCTTCAGGTCAATGTCCGGAGGCGGAGTTGCCGGCATCGCGTAAGAGTGGCCCTCGATCCTTACGCCTGTCGTGTCCCCTACGAAAGCGACTCCTTCGGCATCCTCGAAATAGCTGACGTGATGCGAAGCGTGCCCCGGCGTGTACGCCACTTCGATTTTGCGCGAGCCGAGCTGAATCGTTTCTCCGCCTTCCAGGATGCGCAGATTCTGCGGCGGCACCGGCAGCGCTTCGCCGAAGAGCTGCTGCAGAGTGTCCGGCCACAGCCGCGCCGCGCTCGCCAGCAGCTTCGAGGGATCGATCATGTGCGGCGCGCCAAGACTGTGGACGTAAACCGCGAGCCTGGGATTCTCCTTGACCAGCGCGCCGGTAGCGCCCGCGTGGTCCAGGTGAATATGCGTCAGCAGAATCGCGTCCAGCTCGCTCACCGAAGCGCCGTGCGCGCGAAGCTCTTTCTTCAGCGTGTCCAGCGTCGAGCCGGGGCCGGGATCCACGATGGCGCGGTGGCCGTCCGATTCCAGCAACGCCGTGCCGATGGAACGCGGCCGTCCCATCCAGTTGTCGTCGAGCGTGGTGATTTTGTGCATAGAATTTCCGCGGAAGTAGTGTATCGCAGGAACCGCCGATTGCACCGCTGGCGCCGTTCCACGCGCGATACCTCGCGCTTGATGCTTCGCGGATTTACTCCGCTTCGCGAATCGGCGATGATGCTCATCCCATTCGGCGAAGGAGTGATAGCTCATGTGCAGACATGTCACACGCGCGATTGGCGCGCTCCTTTTGATTTTTTCCAGCGCCACGTTGCTCGCGCAAGAACACAGTGCTGCGTCCGCGACGCCTGCAAAGCAAACGGAAGCCGACGAATACACGCGCTACGAACTGCTCGCTCCAGACACCGCGAGTTTCAAAATTCTTTACGAAGTTTCTGCCACCACGCCGGGAGCCAAATTTTTTTTCAATCCCATTCGCAAAGGCAGCACGGCGAGCGACGAAGCCGTTTACGACAGCATGACTGGCGAACCGCTGCACTTCGAGGTCGTCTCCGGCGCAGAAGCCCGCAAGGATCCGCTGATGGCGGATGCCGAAGCCGACGGAAGCTACATCAAAATTCAGCTTGCCCGCGCGGTTCCGCCCGAAGGACGCGGCCGTTTGCTCATCGTGAAAACGTACAAGGACGCAAAGAGCTATTACCGCGAGGGCGACGCCATCGTTTTCAATCGCGGCCTGGGCATCAAGCGCAACAGCGTGGTCCTGCCTCCGGGCTACGAACTGGTGGGCTGCAACGTTCCTTCGCAGGTTTTGCCGCAAGCCGATGGGCGCATCGCCATCAGCTTTATGAATGCCTGCCCCGGCGAAGCACCTTTCGGGCGAAGCAGGGAGCGCAAACCGGGTCTCCGGCGGCGCCGCATGCGGCAACGGAAGCGCGCAGTTGGGAAGCGCCCTTCCCCGGAGAAACCGAGCGGCAGCGGCTCTCCGAACGCGCGCATCAGGATCGCGACATCGTTTATTTTCTGCAACAGCCCGAAACGCACGCATTCAGCCTGTATCACGACTACACGGAATCGCGGCCGGGCATCGACAAATACTTGAACGTCGTTCGCGAAGGCAGCACGGTTTCCGATCCCTCGGCTTACGTTCTCGATACCGGCGAAAAATTAGCCACGCGCTTGATGGCCGGCGCCGAGCTCGCGGCCGCGAAGATCGAAGTGGATGAACCGGTCAAGCCAGCCACGCAAATTGTCGTGATTGGGTTTCCTCCGGTAAAAAAGGGCCAGTCTCTACGCTTGCGGATTTCCGAGACGTACACGGCTCCCGCAAGCTACCGGCTGGATGGCGACGAACTGGTTTTCGACCGCAGCCTGGGCCGCTCCCGCAACGCGGTGGTCCTTCCTGAAGGATGGTATTTGACCGCCAGCGCCATCCCCGCCGCCGTCACGCAGCTTCCCGATGGGCGCATCCGCCTGGACTTCTGGAATGGCCGCCCGGATTCCGTTGACGTTTTGCTGAAAGCGAAACGGCGCAATGCACCGTCCAGCAAGCCGCAATGAAACTTAGTCCTTCCGTTTTGATTTCCGGGCTTGCGGGTGCGGGATGCAAGGCGCTCAGCGAGGCGCTCGCAATCACCTTTCCCCGCCAGGCACCAATGTCGCTGGCTGGGAGTGATACAAAAAAGTTTGCGCAAAATGGTTATTGTGGAATACCCTATCGCCGGTGTGCCCTGTCAATTCTTGGCTTTTTTCTCCCCTGACAGCGGGAGACGTGTCCAAAAGTACTGTGGTGTAGGAGTTGACGGTGGGAAAGCTCGACGTGTCCAGCGGTGTCGGCCAGAAGTGCGGGCCGCCTGAAGCTGAACACACAAATCAATCGTGATTCCCCAAATGGTTCTTAGGAGGAGCAGATGCGCAATTGGTGTTTAGCAGCAGCCCTGAGCGTCCTTCTTGCGTCGCCGCTGTGCGCGCAACAGAAAGCCGCCAGCCCGGACGATACCTCTGGCCGTACCGAAACTGCCGCGGAGAAGTCTTCCGGAGGAGCAGGCAAGGCTATCGCGAGCGATTCGCTTGCTCCTTCCAAGGGCGTCTTCGCGCTTCCCGCGGCCCCGCGGCCGAAGCCGTTTCCCAAACCGCGACCGGCCGGGGGCGGCAAAGATTCTGACGCGCCAGGCCAGCTCGTGCCGCGCTATGAATTTGCTGTCTTGTACGACTACGTTAATTTTCATCCGGGAAGTCCGTTTCCAAGTTTTAACAACCACGGCGCTACTGGTGCGTTCACCTATAACGCCTCGCGCTGGCTCGGCCTCACGGCGGAATTAGGCGGGTACCGCTTCAAGAACCGGGACCTCAATGGAACTCCGGTCAACGGTTCGATCGTCAGTTATTTGTTTGGTCCGCGCCTGAACCTGCGCAAGTTTGATTACTTTGTTCCCTTTGCCGAGTTCTTGCTCGGCGGATCGCATGCAGGTACCGCGGTCATCGGCGTGGGTTCGCAGAGCAGCTTCAGCGTGGCGACCGGCGGCGGCGTGGACATGGTTCTCAGCCAGAACTTTGCCTGGCGTGTCGCTCAGCTCGACTATTACATGACGAATTTTTCCGGCGTTGGAGTGGGTGGTAACGCCCGCCAGGACAACTTTCGTGCCGGTACGGGTCTTGTGTACCGCTGGGGAGTTTCCAATCCCCCTCCTCCCCCCGCTCCCAATCGTCCGCCGGTGGCGGCTTGCACGGTGAATCCCACTTCGATTTACGCGGGATCGGGAGACGTCGTGGCGGTGCATGTGAATGCCAGTGACCCCGACAATGACCCACTCAACTACAGCTACTCAGCCACCGGAGGCGCGGTGGAAGGCACAGGGCCGGATGCGCGCTGGAACTCCACGGGCGTGGGCGCCGGCTCCTACACGGTGAACGTGAAGGTGGATGACGGAAAGGGCGGCACGGCCTCCTGCAGCGCGGACATCAAAGTGGAAGAGAAGCCCAATCATCCGCCGACGGCCAGCCTCACGGTTGAGCACAGCTCGATCCTGCCTGGAGAGCACACCGGAATCACGTGCAATGGCAGCGATCCCGACAATGATCCGCTGACCTACAGCTACACGGCAACGGGCGGACAAGTGACTGGAACCGGCTCGAACGTGCAATTTGATTCCACCGGCTTGCAGCCCGGCACCTATACGGTGAAGTGCACCGTTAATGACGGCCGTGGCGGGACGGCCGACGCTTCCGGCAACGTGGAGGTCAAGGAACCTCCGCAAGTGAAACAACTCGAAGCTCAACTCGCGCTGCACAGCATTTACTACCCGACGGCGCAACCCACGGAGGCCAAGCCTATGGGCGGGCTGCTGGCCAGCCAGGCCGGCACGTTGGATTCCCTGGCCGCCGATTACCAGCAGTATTTGAAGTACCGGCCAGCGGCACACCTCATTCTCGAAGGGCACGCGGATTCGCGCGGCGCAAAAGACTACAACATGAAACTTTCGGAACGCCGCGTGGAGCGCGCCAGGAGTTACCTTGTTGAAAAGGGAGTGCCTGCCGACCACATCGAAGTCAAGGCGTTCGGCTTCGAGAAAAACATGACTTCCGAGGAAGTGAAGAAGCTGCTCGATGCGGATTCCAGCCTCGCGCCGGCAGAAAAGCAGAAACTGGTAAAGAATATCGACACGGTGCGTATGGCTAACAACCGCCGCGTGGATGTCACGCTCAGCACCACCGGCGAGCAGTCCGTGCGCCAATTCCCGTTCAATGCCAAGGATGCATTGACCCTGCTTAGCAGGGGCGGCGGGGCGCAAGGAAAAGCTAAGGCCCCGGCAGCAAAAAGTGCGGCACCTAAGGCGGCTGCGCCCAAGAAACCGGCCACGCCGTAACCGACGCGGAAGGCGGCCGCAAGCGCTTCGCGCGTTGCGGCTTCTAATCTGAACAAGGTTAATTGCGGGCTCCTTTAGAAGCCTTCAAAGGAGCCCGCTTTCATTTTGCCCTCCCCAAGCAACCCGGAAGACCGCCGTCCCACAATTTCAGCCCCTATCCTATTCAGTTCCTATCCTCAGCTCTTGAACCGTTCCCAAAATGGAACAACCGCTGTCCCTTTCTTGCAAAGGCCTCAAAACAAAGGACAGGGATTCAATCTTTGGTGGCCCCTGTAGAGTTGCACGTAGGGTTAATTTCAAAATGGTACTTGCCAGAACCGTTCTCACTTATCTAATGTATATATTTATGAACATTAAACGGGTCCATCCCGATTTGGAACCCAACCTGCCCGGAAAGTCCCGGGGAGGTACCTCAAGGATGCAAACCGTGGCTGAAGAAGCGACAGTACGTCGTGAAGCGGTACCCATGAGCGTCCTGATTGTGGACGACGAACAAACCGTACGAGATACCTGCGCTGCGGTTGCGGCGCAGTCGGGGATGAAAACGATCGCGGTGGCCACGGCAGAGGAGGCTCTGGAGGTTCTGGAGCATTCCGTAGTGGATATTCTTTTGACCGACTTGAAGCTGCCCCGGGCCAACGGAATCGAGTTGCTGAAGCTGGTCCACGATATGCATCCGGAGGTTGCGGTGGTAGTGCTAACGCAATACGGCACGATCGAATCTGCCGTTGAGGTCACACGCCTGGGCGCCCTTGATTACGTCACCAAGCCATTCCGCATCGAAGAGTTGCGCTCGCGCCTCGAACGCGCGGCCCGCGCCGTCGAACTCCTACAGGAAAACCGCCTGTTGCGCGAGCAATTGCAAACCCGTCCCGGTTTTGGCGGCCTCATCGGCCTCTCCGTCAAAATGCAACGCGTCTACAAAATGATGGAAAAAGTCAGCCAGCATGAGTATCCCGTCCTGATTCTGGGCGAAAGCGGTACGGGAAAAGAACTGGTGGCCCGCTCTGTTCACTATTCCGGTCCGCGAAAGGACCGACCCTTTGCTCCGGTGGATTGTTCGGCGTTGGTGCCCACGCTCATCGAATCCGAATTATTCGGCTACGTAAAGGGCGCTTTCACGGGAGCCATGCAGTCCAAGCAAGGGCTGCTGGAAGCCGCGCAGGGAGGCACTTTGTTTCTCGACGAAATTGGCGATATGCCCGTGGATTTGCAGGCGAAATTGCTGCGGGCGCTTCAGGAACGCGAAGTCAAGCCGGTTGGTTCCACGGAGCGCCGCCGCATCAACGTGCGGATTATCGCTGCCACCAACCGCGACCTCGAATCCGCCATTCGCGCCGGAACTTTTCGCCAGGATCTGTATTTCCGCCTCAACGTGGTGCAGATCAAACTTCCGCCCTTGCGCGACCGCAAGAGCGACATCCCCCTCCTGGTGGCGGCATTCCTTGAAAAATTCTCCGATCCGCAAGGGCCGGTGCGCACGATTTCCGAGGACGCCATGCGTCGGTTGATTGCCTACGATTGGCCGGGCAACGTGCGCGAACTTGAAAACGCCATCGAACGCGCTGTGGCTCTCGGCTCCGGCCCGATCGTTCACGCGGGCGATTTGCCTTCGAATCTTCAGTACCCGACCTCGGAGCGTGCGCCGGAAAAAGATGAAATCCTGCCGCTTGAGGAATTGGAACGCCGCGCCATCCTTCGCACGTTACGCGAAACCGGCGGCGATAAACTTTCCGCCGCGCGCATGCTCGGCATCGGCAAGACCACGCTCTACCGCAAGCTCAAGCAGTACAACATGGAACACGCCGAGCCTTGATGCACTAAAGCTTAGCGCTGTGTCTTGCGCGAGCCTTCCAAGCGCTTTCGAAATTCGCGGGCGGCGTTTTCGGCGTCCTGTTCGTTTGCGCTGTTGGTGACCAGATGTCCGAGTTCGTGAGCCAGCCAGTAGCCCAGCGTCTCGTCAAAATAACGATCAGCATCGATGAAGATCGTTCGGCTTGGGAGGTGGGTGAAAAGCGCGCTGGTATAACCCGTAGGCACATGCAAGCGAAAAACACGTGTGTTGTCGACGTACTTCCAATGCGGTACGAAGACCACTCGCAGTGGGAGTACCGTAGGCTGCATAGTTTGAATCTGGGAGCGGACCAAGGCTTCTTGCTGCGCTGTTGCCCCGAAAACGACGTAGCTGTTCGTTTGGACTGCCGGTGCCATTTCGCTGTCGCCAGTTCCAGCAACATTTGTGCTCCCCTTTGTCTGTCCCCAGGAAATCTGTCCAAATCCCAGGAAGAAGAGAACCGTTCCCGCTACGACTTTCATCAGCCACCTCCAGGCGTGTGCTGGAGGCGAACTTGGGGTCGATCCTCAGGTAGAACAATAGACGGCGGCTTGAGTGGGGCTTGATTGCTTCTTTGCGGCTAAAGCTCCTGCTTACAAAGAGTTAAGGAGAGGTCTTATCCAAACCTTGCTCTCTTGACAGGCGGTGCTAGACTCCCCCTAACGCCCTGGCGGAGCACGGAATGGCCCTCGAAACGCGAATCTCGGGAATCTTGCGGTTTGGAACCTTCGAGGTCGACGTGCGGGCGGGAGAGCTTCGGAAGCAAGGCGTGCGGGTCAAGCTCCAGGAACAACCCTTTCATGTCTTAACGGTTTTACTTCAGCATGCTGGGGAAGTGATGACGCGCGAAGAGTTGCGCAATCAGAACTGGCCACCGGATACTTTCGTCGACTTCGACAATAGCCTGAACACGGCCATCAACAAGCTGCGGGAGGCTCTGGGAGATTCCGCCGATAGTCCGCGCTTCATCGAAACGCTGCCGCGACGCGGATACCGGTTTATCGCACCGGTCACTGGTGCAGATGGAACAGCGAGAGGCACCGCCACGGGTGCGAGCATGCCCTGGCGGCCAAGCCGTCCGAAGATCGTCGTGACGGCGGCAATTGCTGTGCTCGCAGCCGGAGTCGCCGGAGGACTGCTCTGGCGCGCGCGGAGAGCGCCGCGTCTCACGGAGAAGGACACCATCGTTCTTGGAGATTTCGCTAATTCGACTGGCGATGCGGTATTCGACGGGACACTGCGAGAAGGCCTTTCCGTACAATTGGAGCAGTCGCCCTTTTTGAGCCTCGTATCCGAAGAAGGAATCCATCAAACGCTGCGGATGATGGAACGACCGGCAAATACGCGACTCACGCCTGAAATCACGCGCGAAGTTTGTCAGCGGACGAGCAGCGCAGCAGCGCTGGAGGGTTCGATTGCACTGATCGGCACCCGATACAATGTGATTCTCAGAGCTGTGAACTGTGTTAACGGGGACTTGTTGGCGAGCACAGAAGCGCAGGCGAACGACAAGAGCCACGTTCTCGACGCGTTTGGAAATGCGGCTTCGGAAATGAGGCGGAAACTGGGAGAGTCTTTGAGCACCCTCCAAAAGTACAACACGCCCCTCGAACAAGCGACGACCCCGTCCCTGGAGGCTTTGCAAGCGTTCAGTTTCGGTGTCAAGAATGACTTTCCTGCAGCCATCCCGTTTTTTCAAAGAGCCATTCAGATCGATCCGAATTTCGCTATGGCTTACGACCAGTTGGGCGGCGCTTATCAATTCATTGGTGAAACTATCCTGGGCGCAGAAAATACCCGGAAAGCCTTCGAGCTGCGCGGACGCGTGAGCGAACTGGAAAGGCTGGTCGTCGAAGGCGACTATTACCGAGGCGTAAGCGGCAATCTACTGAATGCAAGGCGGAGCTATACACTTGGGGAGCAAATCTATCCCCGCGAACCTGCTTTTCGAGGTGGCCTTGGTCTCATCTATATGGCCCTCGGACAACACGAATCAGCTCTCAAAGAGCACCAGGAAGCCCTTCGCCTTCTCCCCTATGACAGTGTGGCATTCCGGTTTGTTGCGTATACGAATCTGCTGCTGGACCGAGTCAAGGACGCGGCAGCTACGGCCCGAGAGTCGCGCACGAAAGGGCTGGATTCTGCTATGGGCCCCATGTTTTATTCAATTGCCTTCTATCAGAACGACGCTCGCGAAATGGCGCGGCAGGTGGCCGCTGCCGCCGGTAAAATAGCCGAAGAAGACTTGCTCTTGGAATTAGACGCTGACACGGCTGCTTACTACGGACAACTTAGAAAGGCTCGCGAACTATCAAGGCAGGCTTCGAATTCTGCGAACCGAGCAGGGGAGAAAGAGGCTTCAGAGACTTACGAGAACGTATCCGCATTGCGAGAAGGCTTATTGGGCAATATGGACAAAGCGCGACAAGAAATCCGGGCAGCAACGCCAGGCCCCAATGTGAGTGACCGATATTATGCTTCTACGCTTGCCCTAGCTTATGCGGGAAACGCCACCGAGGTCCGACGACTCGTCGAGGATTTCAATAAAAGATTCCCAGAAGATACAACGATGCAGTTGAATTATCTTCCTACGCTTCGCGCAAAGCTTGCGCTTATGCAGTCAAATCCTCAGCAGGCGCTTCATGATCTTGAGCCCGCGGCTGCCTATGAACTCGGCTTGCCCGCCATTAGCTTTTACAACTGGCCCAATATGTACCCCGTCTATGTGCGAGGGGAAGCTTATCTTGCTGCGCACAGGGGCCGCGAAGCAGCGGCAGAGTTTCAGAAAATTCTTGACCACCGCGGGATCGTGCTGAACGAACCCATAGGGGCCTTGGCGCACCTTCAACTGGGCCGCGCTTACGCTATGTCAGGCGATTCCGCGAAAGCACGCGCCGCATACAAGGATTTTCTAATGCTGTGGAAAGACGCAGACCCCGACATCCCCATCTTGCACCAGGCCAAAGCCGAATACGCCAAGTTGGAGTAGCGGGCCCGCGGGTCCTTGTGCTTGTAAAGATACTTCCTGCCTCGGGTTACTGAACGTGGCTCCGGCCTGCCCGTATTCCTAAGCTTGTTCCATCTCGCACACCCGATTCACTCTGGGAAGAACCCCTGCGTTGAGTCTCGACATGGGATTATTCACGGCTTTCCCTTACTTCGGCCTCCTTGTAACTACTTGATTTGTAAGCACTTCTCTGTACGCCCGATGGGCCTGATGGTGCATAGCTAATCTGCGGACATTCTCCTCTTTCTCTTGCTGTCCCCCATGTACGGCCCGGGTCAGCTGCTCTCAGGGAAGCGGGAACTTCGGCCGATGGAATGAGAGTTTGGAGAAAAAAACCGCAGGAAGAAGCCAGCGGGGCCAGCGTAGCCCGCGCGGCGCTGGCTTCCGCGTCGCATGAAGGACTGGCGCGAGAAGCTCTGCAAGTGCTCACCCAGTCACCTTGCCCCGATCGCGTGGGAATCTGGCTGGAGCCGGAGGCCAACGCACAATCTTTGAATGAATGGTCAGGGGCATTTCAAGGCTTGGTCTCGGATCGCCGAGCGAAAGAAGAATGCCCGCCCGAATGGAAGATGCTCTCGCTGGAGGCGCTATGGCCCGAGCATCTGCTGACCCGGGCAGAGCCGTTCGAACAAAACCTCGACGCTTCCGTTCGAAATGCGGTTATTGGCCAGCTTGTGGGATTGCGCCGCGCACTCTGGGTGCCCATTGCCGATCAAGGGTCCGATCTAGGGTCCGATCAAGGGCAAGGTTGCTTGGGCCGCGTAAGAGGTTTGATTCTGCTAGGAAGTGAAGGTGATTCTCTTGCTCCCTTCCTGGAACAGGCAAAATCGGTCGCAGCGGAGCTCGCCCTCGCCTTGCGAGCGGAAGAGCAATTCCGGGCCGTTCGAATTCGCAATGCGGAACTTGATCTTGTCCGACGAATTGTGGAGGGCCATTCGGACGCTTCCTCTGCGGACTCGCTGCTGGCTCATTTGGTGGACGACTGCGTCCGGGATTCCGCCAAGGAAGAAGGCATAGGCGCGTCTTTCGCAGCAATTGGTGGGATAAACCCCCAGGAGGGACTAGTCCTTTCCGCAACGCAAGCAGACTTTCGATGGCGCAGCGGCGATGAGATGTGGACCCGTTCCCTGGGTAGCGACCCGCTTGCAAAGGTTTGGCGCCGCGGCCTCGAAACCCGCCAGATCGCCGGAAGCGAGGTTCCCGTCACCTGGCCGCAGGCATCCGTCGCCCGGGTTGTGGCGCTGCCGTTGGAGACGGAGGGGCAACTTCTCGGCATTCTGGTGGCAGGGTTTCCCGCTGCCGCGGTTTCCACCGCCACGCTGGGCCGACTGGAGCTGCGCGCGCGTTTGGCCGCCTTTTCACTCTTGCGCAGCAAGCGAATGGAAGAGGAGGCGCGCAGAGCCAACGCCGAGCGGTCCCTGCTTGATTTGGTCAGCGACCCGCTCTTCTTTTTGGATAACTCCGGAAGAATCACCGCAACGAGTCGCGGCGCGCGTGAGCTGCTTAGACACGCGGGCCGGGCGGCCGTGCTGCCCTCAGGACATATCTCCGATTTTTTCTGTGGCCGCGACCGCGAACGGCTGCGGAAATGGTTTGAGCACGCTCGCGATGTCTCGTCCTTGGCCCAGTCCGTCAAAAAGGAATCGCTGGAGGCGGAATTACAGAATGGCGTCAAGGTACGCCTGCAACTCGCTCCGCGTTCGCCGGGCCAGCCGTTCGCGGTTTTGCTCGAAGCGCGAGGAACGCCCGAATCGCAGCCAAACGCTGACCACACGGAAGCCGAATTGCGGAATGTCATGGAATGGGTGGAAGAAGGAGTGGTGCTGTTTGACGCGCATGAGAACGTACGCGCCGCGAACACACGATTCGAACAAATGGCCGGGCTGGCTCCCGAGGAATCCGGGAAGCTTAAGACCCTCGATGAATGGATTGCGCGGCTCGCGGAGCAGGCCGTGGAACCAGCGCAATTCGCCGAGCGTTGGCGGGATCTGGCCCGCAATATACAGGGCGGTGTGCGCGAGCCTTTGCAAATGGCTCTTCCTGTCCCTCGCGTGCTCGAGCGCGCCGCGCGGCCGGTCCTCGACAGCCTCGGGCGGCACGTGGGCCGCGTGGAGATTTATCGCGACCTCACCGCTCAACGCGTGTTTCAATCGAAGCTCCTGCAAACCGAAAAGCTCGCCTCTCTAGGGCAAATGGTCAGCGGCATCGCGCACGAATTGAGCAGTCCGCTCACCAGCATTCTTGGGTACGCGCAGCGCCTCGTTGTTGCGCAAAACAGGGTCGCACAAAACGGCCCGGGACAAGACGTTCTCGAGCGCGGCGAAGAGGTGCGCCAGATCTATCAGGAGGCCGAGCGCGCCGTCGGCATCCTCCGGCAGTTGCTTTCGAATGCGCGAGAAACCATTCCCGAGCGGCGGCTGGTTTCCTTGAATCAAGTGGTGATGCGCGCGACGGAACTTCAGCGCTTTAATTTTGCCGCGGAAAAAATCCGTGTGGAACTCGATCTCGACCCCACCCTCCCCTTCGTTCAAGCCGATGGGGGGCAGCTCCAGCAAGTGCTGATCAATTTATTGAGCAATTCACGGCACGCCCTGGAGGAGCAGGGCAAGGGCGGCGTAATTCGCCTGCGCACGGGAAGAATTAATGACCGGCGCGTACTCCTGGAAGTCGAAGACAGCGGGCCCGGCATTCCGCAGGCGATTCGGGCGCGTATTTTCGATCCCTTTTTCACCACCAAACCGGCCGGTGTGGGAACCGGTTTGGGCCTCTCCATCGTTCTCAGTGTGGTGCGCGAGCATGGCGGGGATGTTCGCTTGCAGAGTCCGCCACGGGGCGGCGCGCTGTTCCAAATCGAATTTCCCGCAGCAACGGAGCGCCAGCAAGAGGAAGCAAGGAACGCGTCCGCACAAGGGGCGGGAAGTCCCCGAGGAAGAGGAAGCTCTATTGTTGAGGAGACGCAGCTTGCCAGCGCGACGATTCCTGAGACGGGCAAATCCACAAATCCGCCGAATGCCCGCGACGAGCACCTTGCCGGAGCAGAAGGCGCTCCGGCCGCCCCGTTCACCTCAGCAACGGGCGCCCGCGTGCTCGTGGTCGAGGATGAGCCTACCGTGGCGCGGCTGATCGGCGACGTGCTGGAAGAGGAAGGCATGCGCGTGGACGTGCTACTGGACGGGCGCGAAGCGCTCGAACGCGCGGCGCGCGAATCGTACGACCTTGTGATTTGCGACATGAAAATGCCCGGCCTGGACGGCCAGCATTTCTACCGGACGCTCGCGCGTAGCGGAAATTCGCTGCGAGAACGCTTCCTGTTTGTGACCGGCGACGTGATGGCGGCGCACACGCGGGAATTCCTCAAGCGCAACAACCTGCCGCACGTGGCCAAACCGTTTCTGGTCGAGGAACTGACCGAAAGAGTGCACGCTGTGCTGCAAACGCAGGCGCAGGAAAAAACTTCGGCCGCCGAGGCGGGCCGAAAAAACGCAGCTAGAAATGGGTGATGTATGGGAAACAAGGAACAAACCGTGTTGCTGGTGAGCAATGATGCGGGATTCTGCGCGGCCATGAGGCGCGAATTCGATTTGAGCGCGCTTCGCGTGCGCGCGGCGGCGGTCAGCAGCGTCGCGGCGGCGCGGCGCATTCTCGAAGAAGATTCTCCCGGAGTGATTCTTCTTGAAGAAGATGCCGTCACCTGCGAGTGCATGGAGACGAGGGAAGGTTGGCCGTCGCTGGAGGCGGTGGTGGCGCCGCTGGCGGTGCATGCGCCGGTGGTGGTCATCGGGCCAGCGGAGAAGCGCTGGGAGCTCGCCGGGCTGATTGAAGCGGGCGCCGCGGATTTCGTGGAGCGAAAGGCAAATGCGTTTGCTGAGGCGCGCGGGTTGATCCAGCAACGGCTGCGGCAGGCTCCCAAAGGGATGCAGAGCGAGCCGGATGAATCGGACGAGAGCGGCGAAGAAGATTTTGGAGAAGTGCTGCGACACGAATTGAACAATCCGCTAACCGGAATCCTGGGGAACGCGGAACTCTTGCTCGCGGAGATTCGCAGAAAAAAGGACGGCAAAGTTCCGGGCGGAGGCGAGCAGCGGCTAGAAACCATCGCCACTCTCGCGGTGCGTCTGCGGGAAACGGTGCGCCGCCTGAGCGAAGAATGGGAAGCGCGCAAGCACCCTGTGCCGTGAAAGTCTCGCTCTTGTATCCTCTCGACGTTCTCTGGGCATCTGTGGTCCCAACGTTAATTTGATTTTTTGAGCCTTCAGCTCTCGGGTGCGCCAGGCAGATGCCGTGGAACAGCTGCGTGAGCGTAGATGGCAAAGAAGGAAAGCACGCGCTGCCGGAATTCTTCCGGGTGAAAACCCAGCGCAGCGGTGTGGTACGCGCCGGGTACGACCCAGAGCTGCTTGGGGCCGCGGGCGGCAGCGTAAATCATCTGCGTATGGCGGCAAGGAAGCGCTTCGTCGTTTTCGTCGCAGACGAGAAGTACGGGAAAAGGGCGCGAGGCGACGGCCTTCACCGGAGAAATTTCCGCGAGAGGGAGACCGGTGAGTTTTTCTCCGCGGTAGAGCAGCGTCCAACTGAAGGGCGCGAGTAGAGTCTTGCCGAGCCAGGGATACTTGCGGAATCCCGCGTAGTCATAAGCGGCTTCGCGGAGATTCGCAAACGAAGCTTCCGCGACCACCGCTTCAATGCGCGGATCGGCTGCGCCGGATTGCAGAGCGATGCCCGCGCCCATGGATTCGCCCAGAGCAAAGATGTGGAGGGGCGCGCCGGGCCGCCGAGCCGGAAGGCGCGACCGGTCTACCGGGTGTGCCTCGTCCTCTACCTTGACTTGTGCCTTGCCCGACCGGATTTGCTCTTCGATATATCGATCTACCTCGGAGCTAATCAAAGCATCGATGACCGCTCGCGTGTCGTTGCGTTCGAGCCAGCCGTAAGTGGCGATGGGCCCTTCGAACGCGATGGCCTGCTGAGGCGTGGGCAGGAACGCGGAGACGCCGCTGAGTACCATGATTGCAAAGACCAGTGCATTCATGGCGATCAGGGCGACGGTTACCGGGAAAGACAGCGATTTGCCGGACTCTTGCGAGAGCGCTGCTTGTCCGGCCTCCCACGCTGCCCGATAGCAGGCCGGGCATGTCGTCGTGGATGTATCGCCGATGGGAACTTCAAATTCTCTTGCACAGAGAACACAGCGCCGGGTAGACATGGGACAGAAATGGTAGCAGGTTTTGGGGATAAGCTCAGATCAGGCGGAAGATGATTTCGATGGTGACCCACGTAGGCACAACGCGTCGCCCGCCGTCATGCGCGGGCGTGAATTTCCACGAGCGAACCGATTGCACGGCGCGATCATCCAGGCCCATGCCGATTCCTTGAACGATTTGGATTTGAGAAGCGCGGCCGTCCGCACCGACCAGAACGCGCAACGTTACGCGGCCTTGCAGCTTCGCTTCGCGCGCTTCATCCGTATATTGCGGGTCAGGGCAGTACACACAAGTAGGAAGCGTGCCACCGGGCCGATAATTCCCGGGAGGACCGCCTATTCCTGTTTGGTCGCCGGGAGTAGTTCCGATCGAATCGTTCGGGCCGCTGCCAATTGTATTTCCGTTGGAAGGTCCGGAGGAATTATTTCGCTCCTGCATCCAAGGAATGCCAATGCCGATGACCGGCGGCAAAACGCGTGGCGCGGATGCATCGAGAATCGTGGGAGGAACGGGAAGCTCAGGATTCTGATTGTGCGGCAGGGTGGGCTTCAAAAATTGAATCGAAGAACGCGCAGGAAGATTGCCTTGAGTTGGCGGGAGAAGATCGTGGCCGCTGCCATTTCCGGTTCCGCCCCTAAGATTCGGGCCACGAAGGAGATCCAGCAAGTCTCTTGGCACCGGAAGAATTCCCGGAATTTCTCCCCCGAAGAGAGGTCGTTTTGGATCAGGACTTGGTGAATGGGCAACAGCGCTCAAAAGGGTGGCGATCACGGCTGCGTGGGTCAACAGCGATGCGCTGTGCGCTCGATTTGACCCTGTCGATCGCCCCCAGCGCAGCAAATGGAGCGGAGCTCCGTTGGCCGAGGAGGGAGAAATGCCCACCGGCGCAAAGGCCTGCCGGGAATTCTCGCGAATGCGCTGAAGCAAAGAGCCACGCGAGGACGAAAACGCAGGGAGGAGCCGGGAAAATGGATCGCGCATGGACGCACCTCCACGCTCGCCTCCGCATCTTCCAAACATTTTTGGAGGCCAACCACGAACGCGTTGTGAGAAGACAAGGCTGCGGAATTGGTTGCCTGCTTGAGAAAATGAAGTGATTCTTGCTCCGGAGATTTACAGCAATCGGAAAACGACTTCAACGGGAGCCGTGCAGCTCACAGCTTTACCGTTCGGCCCGCTGCAAGGGCGCAACTTCCAGGTTTTGACTGCGGCTATGGCTTTCTCTTCTAGACCCATCCCAGGGCCGCGCAGGACGCGCTCGGCAGTGACTCGTCCGTCTGCGCTAATTGTGATATCAAGGAATACAGAGCCCTGATACTTGGCCTTGCGCGCCTCTTCCGAATAATCGGGATTCGGGCAATAGATGCACGCTGGCTGGCCGACGCCATTCACGCCGGCGCGAAATTCTCCGCCGCCCGTCCCACCGCCGGAACCAGGCCCAAGACCGCCCCCGGAACCGCTGCCAATTCCCGTACCATTGCCATGTCCTAGAGAATCGCTGATGGCGGTAGCCAGCGGATCACCGAAAGTGGGAGCGTTTATGTTTGCTACTTTCAGATCCGGCGGGCCCAGAAGCGCAGGTTCCATTTGCAGCTTGGCATTTGGATTCTGAATTCTAATCTGTGGCGGAGTAAATTGCGTCCACTTGAACTTCGGCACTTTGCCGCGGTTCACCGGAGTGGTGGTGTGGTCGTTAGCGCCGCCACCGCCGCCAGCCTTGTTCGCGCCTGCAGGAAGCTTGGCGAGGTAAGGCGAAATGTCCAGGGGCGTGACGTCGACTTTGTTTTTTGCTTGCGTGATGTCCACCACGCGGAAACCAATGGGAACTATAAGCAAAGCGACCACCGCTGCATGCAAGAGGATCGCAAGCGCTTGGCTCGAACCGAACTTTTCATCCTTGGACCAAATGTCTTTCACCTTGATGGGCGTGATACCCGGCGGCAGAGGAGGCTGCTTTGGAGGCGAGAAGAATTCCTTGATGCGCGTGCCAAACCCGCCGAAATTCGCTCCCCAACTCACAGCTAATCTGCTGTTTATCGGGCGATTCCCCCCGGGAGTTGACCGCAAAGATTCCGCAAGGTTGCCGAAGAAACCGGCTCCGAAAGAGGTCTGCGTGAAGGGCGCATCTTTGCGCTCGCGAACCTTGATGGGCCGCTCGGTCAGAAACTGCTTGAGGTTTGACCAAAAATCGTCGGGAACAAGAATCTTTGGCCTGCCAAACCGGGGCACGTAAGGAGCTCGAACCTGGCTTGCCTGACCGGGAGGCTGCGAACCCGTTCCAGACACTTTGGGCTTCGGAGCGGAAGGTGGAATAAGATTGTTGATTTTGCCCGGCACCGTTTTCCTCTAACTTTAGACGGACTCACCCCGCCTTTGGTATCCCTTAGGGATAGGATTCCCACAGGCCCGGAAAGGTTGCAGGCCCCAGCGGCTGACACCTATCTGCGCTTCATTGTAACATACAAGGTTCAACTGCCTTTAGATGTTTCCCGCCGTGCAACTGGACAAACGGACGGCAACGCAGGCAAAGAAGGGATATCCGAACGCTCCAAGCTATGGCCGAACCACTTGAACTCAAAAAGACGCTGAACCTGCCGAGGACCGACTTTCCCATGAAGGCCAGCTTGCCCCAGAACGAGCCGAAGCAGCTCGAAGCCTGGTACAGCGGAAACATCTACGAGCGTATTCTGGAAGCGCGAAAAGGCAAACCCCTGTTTGTGTTGCATGATGGGCCGCCCTATCCCACCGGTGAGATTCATCTCGGCACCGGTCTCAACAAAATCCTGAAAGATTTGATCGTCAAGACAAAAAGCATGGCGGGACACTACGCGCCGTATGTGCCCGGCTGGGATTGCCACGGCCTGCCCATCGAGACACAGGTTGAAAAAGAGCTGGGCGGAAAAGGCAAAGTGCCTCCGGCGGAGTTCCGCAAGCTTTGCCGCGAATTCGCTACGCGCTACGTCGAGCAGCACAAGCGGGATTTCAAGCGCCTCGGAATTTTTGGCCGGTGGAATGACCCGTATTTGACGATGAGCTTCGGCTACGAAGCCACGATTGCCGGAGCCTTTCTCGATTTCATGGAGAAAGGGTATGTCTACCGCGGGCGCAAGCCGGTGTATTGGTGCATCGTCGACAACACCGCATTGGCCGAGGCGGAAGTCGAGTACGAAGATCACACCAGCCCGTCGATCTGGGTGAAGTTTGGCGTTGTTGGCGGTGGCAAAGGTGACGCCGCGAAAATTGCAAGTGACGTAAGCGCGGTCATCTGGACCACCACGCCATGGACGCTGCCGCACAATCGCGCCTTGGCGTTTCATCCGGACTTCGATTACGCGGTCGTGGAAACGGAACAAGGCGCGCTGTTGCTTGCAGCGGATCGCGTGGCGGCTCTTCAAGCCGAGTGCGGCATCAAAGAAGCGAAAGTGCGCGGCACGTTTAAAGGCCGCGATTTCGAGGGCATGAAGTTTCAGCACCCGTTCGTGAATATTCAGGTTCCCGGAGTGCTTGCCGATTACGTCACGCTCGATCAGGGCACGGGCATCGTGCACACCGCTCCCGGTCACGGCGCCGAGGACTTTGTTACCGGACAGAAATACGGCCTGGAAATTTATGCACCGCTGGACGATAAGGGCCGCTACCTCGAAGGCCTGCCCGAATATAAAGGCAAAGACGTTTTCAGCGCGAATCCTATCGTCGTGAAGCTCCTTGCCGATCGCGGCGCACTTCTCGCCAATCATCCATACAAACACAGTTACCCGCATTGCTGGCGTTGCCACAATCCGGTGATTTTCCGCGCCACCGAGCAGTGGTTCATCAAGATGGATCAGGCTGCCAATGGCCGGCAAAAAACCCTGCGCCAGGAAGCGCTCGAAGAAATTCATCACGTGAAATGGATCCCCGCCTGGGGCGAAGACCGCATGTACGAAATGATCGAAAAGCGGCCGGACTGGTGCGTCTCACGCCAGCGCTTCTGGGGTGTGCCGATCATTGTTTTCTATTGCGATGGTTGCGGGAAGCGGCTGGAGGATTACGCGGCGCTGCGGAATGTCGTCAAGTTGTTCGAGAAGGAAGGCGCCGACGCATGGTACAAGCACTCCGCCGAAGAACTTCTTCCTTCAGGAACAAAGTGTGAGTGCGGCGCGTCGAATTGGCGCAAAGAGAACGACATTCTGGACGTCTGGTTTGATTCCGGTTCGTCGCATCTTTCTGTGCTGAAAGGCCCGGAATGGCCCGCCGACGTTTACCTCGAAGGACCGGACCAGTATCGCGGCTGGTTCCACAGCTCGCTGCTCGTGGCCACGGGGACGCGCGATGCGGCGCCTTATCGCGGCGTCGTCACCCACGGCTGGACACTCGACGAACAGGGCCGGCCCATGTCCAAGTCGCTCGGCA
>WNGQ01005879.1_pt1 | contig 20305 bp, 16 predicted proteins | sample 5407661 | NCBI WGS metagenome assembly WNGQ01 (sample SAMN13153382, study PRJNA577476) | soil metagenome | isolation source: 60 cm soil or saprolite under Garry oak tree replicate 2 | place: USA:California | collected 2016-06-15 | reverse complement strand
CGGACTAACGCCGCGCGATTGTTGCCAGGGCGTACGGCCCCACCCGCAGCCGCACGGTGCCCGATGTGGTCGTCGTGGACACCGACGAGGGACCGGCGATCAGCGTCGTGACCGCCGGCGCGGCCAGCTCGGTCGCGGTGAAGCCGCCGGGAAAGACCGAGGACAGCTTCAGGGTGACCGGTCGCGACGAGGCGTTCACCAGGACGAGCCGGCGGCGGGCCGGCCTGAGCGAGGGCCTGGCCGGGGCGGGGTCAGGAGTAGCCGAGCCGGGCGAGCAACGGCCCGATCTCCTGCTCGACGTCGCTAATCTGCCCCTGGTCAAGGGTCTTGCGCCACCGTCCCACGGAGTCCGGCTTCGCCCGCGACAACCCGGCCCGCAGCGCGTCGAGCCCGGCGGGCGTGGTCTCCAGGAACTCCGCCAGCACCCCCGCCGCGTGCATCGGGTCGGACACGACGGACTCGTACCGCACCTCGATCGACCGGCCGGCCGGAAGGGTGGCCAGGCCGGCCAGCGCCGCCTCGGTGAACCGGCGCCAGCACCACGCCGACCGCACGATGTCGGGCACCGCGGCGAAGTCCTCGCGGCGGTCCGGCTCCACCCACCAGCGCGCCGCGTTCCCCCAGTACTGGCCGCCCCGCCCGCGCTTGCCGGAGCCCGCCGACGCGGCGTTGAGCCAGGGCTGCTCCGCATGGGAGACCGCGGCGTCGCGGCCGTCCCTGATGATGTGCACGAACTGCGCGTCCGGCATGGCCTCGGCCAGGAACGGCACCACGAAGCCGTTCTCCGGGTTCTTCTCCGCGAAACGCCGGCCGCCGTGCAGCCCGGCGAGCAGCATCGCCGAGTAGAAGCCCCGGAACACCGCGGCGCAGCGGCGCTCGCTCCACGAGCCGTCGTACACGCAGCGGGCCGCGGCCTTGGTCAGCCGGGGCTCGAAGTGGTACGAGACCTCGGGCATCCGGCCCAGGCAGCTGCCCAGGAAGGTGGTGCCGGACCGGGGTGCCCCGATGATGAAGATCGGCCGGTGCAGCCGCGGGTCGAGGGCCCGGGCCGAAGGCCGCTTGCGGAGCGCCGGGTCCCGGCTGCGGTCCCGGATGTCCGACGCGAGGCCCAGCGCGCCGAGCCGCACCATCTGGCCGACGCCCAGGCCCGAAGGTGGCGGCGGCGGCGGCTGGCTCCTGCTCCCGTGGCGTGGGGTAACTGCCATAGTGTGCGACCTCGTCTGCGTGCTGACCGGGCAATGAGCCCGATGCTACCGGTGGCCGGTGAACCGCACCTGCGGTTCGAAAAGGGACTTAACCGGAGGAACTCCTCCGCTGGCTGGCCCGGGGCAGCGCCCCCTGGAATTCCCGATGGCCACAAGGCCCCGTGACCTCGTCACGTGCCGTTGGGCCGGCTCAGTGCTTGCCGTTCTGCTGGGCCCGGAACTGAGCCACCTCGGCTACCAGCGCGGGGATCAGCCACGTGCCCGGTGCGCCGAGCGGCGCGCCTGCCTGGGCCTGCCGGTCCACGAGATACCTGGTGGCCACGTCGGCCAGGTAGAGCGCGGCGGTGAGGCGGGCCTGCGTGGCCTCGATGCCGAACGGCGCGAGCAGCCCGGCCGCGTGCGCGAGGCAGTCGTGGGCCGCCTCCAGGGGGTCGCGGTGCTGCGGTCCCACCTCGCTTTGCAGCCAGTAGTGCAGGGCGTCGAAGCCGAGCGGCACGCCGGGGGCGAAGCGCTCCCAGTCCCACACCAGCAGCCCGCCGGTGGTGCTCGCCATGTTCCACGGGGACCAGTCGCCGTGCCAGGCGCCGAAGGTCAGGCCCGTGGCCAGTCCCGTCGCGGTGAGCGTGTCCAGCGCCTGGAGCAGCGCCGAGCGCTCGGCACCCGGGTCCGCGGCTTCCAGGCGTTCCCTGAGCTGGCACAGGTAAGCCTCGCTGGCGGGGGCGCCCTGCTGCAGCCCGCCTACCCGGGCCACGGTGTCCATGGCCGCGGCCAGCTGGGCGGCCGACAGCGCACGGCGCCGCTGCCAGACCGGGAGCGCGCTCAGCACGAGCATGTCCATGCCATGCCATTGGTCGTGGTGCAGCACCCGGGGCACGGAGATCCCGGCCAGCCCGGTGCGTTCCAGCCAGGTGAGCGAGGCAGCCTCCGCGCGCACCAGGTCACGGGTGAGGGCGTTGAACCCGATCTTGACAAAGCCGGCCGCTTCCCCGCTCGTGGTGTGCAGCTGGAGCACCGGCTTGCGGTTGGCCCGGGCGGGCCCGAGGCGGATGCTTACCCTGATGTCCGGGGAGAGCACGGACTTCAGGTAGGACTCGACGCTCTCGGCCTCGGGCGGGGCGGTCACCCGGACCCTGACCCCGAGCAGCGTCCCGCCGAGCCCGCTGGCCAGGCCGAGCGCGAACGCCGCGACGCCCATCCGGGCCGGCCACGACCTCGGCTGGCCGTACTGGCGCAATGCGGCGGCGGCGGCGCGGGGCACCGCGGGCACCAGCAGCCTGGGATGGCGGACCCCGGGGATCAGGACGAAGTCACGGCCCTCCGGGCGGCCGTTTCCGCCCCGGGCCCGGGGCCGCGCCGCCCCGGTGAGTTGCGGCCAGCCATGTGCCCCGCCGTAGAGCGTCATCTCCGCGGTCGGCGGCCACAGGAGTTCACAGACCTCGCGCAGGTAAGCGAGCCGCTCCCAGTCGTCGGCCAAGCGCAGGGGCGGCGCCCCCGGCCCAGCCGCGGCTGGCCTCGCGTCCCTGACGCCGTCCATGATCCCCATAGATCACATCCCCTAAAGGACAGGTATACCCCGACCTTAATAGGCCCGTAAACTCCGGCTCAGGTCTCGCTCCACGGCAAACCTCGCAGGTGGTGGCCCCCCGCCCGGGGCCGACGGCCACAGAACAGATTGCCAAGAATATCGGAACGCCAGGACACGGCGGAGTAGCCCGCTGATGACCGATCGTAGCGCGGAAGCCCGCCCCGCAGGCTCTTCCAGGCAGGGCACATGCCCGGCCCGGCCTGCCGCATCAGCACCGCCAGTCTCATAGCCACCTGCCGCTTGCCTCATTTAACACGCCTGGGACGCGCTTCGCCCGAGGATGCTTGGCGTCCCCCCTTAACGGACGCCCGAGGTGGGGGTAATGGTTCACTTCGCAGCGGCATGGATTTTGAATTCCATGCCCTAACTATCTGTTAGCGATTCCTTGCTCGATGTAGTCGGGATTGGATCGAGGACACGCCGGGCATGGCCGAAAGGCGCAGCACGCCGTTGAACCGCCACAGGCCCAGGGCCTGTACCAGGCAGCCGGCGGCCACGCCCGCGGCCAGCCCGGTCAGGCCGCCGCCGAGCACCGTCCGGATCCCGAACGGCACGGCGCCGAAGGCCAGCGCCGACAGGCCAGCGGCCAGCAGGGTGCCGCGCCCGAAGGGTTGCAGGTGGATGGACGAGGCCAGCTGGGCCATCGGCATCAGGTTGGTGACGATGATGGCGACTGCCCAGCCGATCGCGGCACCGGTGAGGTGGTACCGGGGGATGAGCACCAGGTCCAGGCTCACGTTCACGGCCACGGCCAGCAGGCCGTTGACCAGGCTCCAGCTACTGCGGCCCGTGGTGATCAGCACCATGTCGACCTGGCCGCAGGCGGTGGCCAGCAGCATGGTCAGGCCGAGGATGAGCATCACGCTGGCGCCGGCCTTGTAGGAGTGGCCGAACACGCTGAGCACTTCCGGCCCGTAGACGACGGCCAGCATGTACAGCGGCCAGGTGAGCAGCACCAGCCAGGCGGTGGTCACCTGGTAGATGACGTTCGCGCTGCGCCGGTCGCCGAGGGCGAAAAGCTCGGTGAACCGCGGCTGCGCCGCCATGCTGATCGCCATGTTGCCGAGCTGGCCGACCACGAGGAACCGGGTGGCCGCGGTGTATACGGCCGCCCAGCCCGGCCCCAGCATGATCGCGACGAGCACGATGTCGATCCGCTGGAGCGTGATCTTTGCCAGGCTGGCGATTCCGCGCGGCGTGGTGAACGCCCAGAAGCCGCGGGGGTTGGCGTTCGCCAGCCGGCGCTGCGCCGTCCGGCTTCCCCGCAGGGCGCCCTTGATCTTCGGCACCGGGGTGGAAATGGCCAGCAGCGCGGCGAGTTCGGGCGGGACGTCCGGCATCCCCCGCGGGCCCTTGGAGGGCCGCCGCCGGATCCGGCGTACCCAGAGCCAGGCGACGGCCGCGGCGGGCACGTACGGCAGCGCCCACAGCGGTGCGAGGAGCGCGGCGCTGCCCGCGACCGCGGCGACGATGACGCCAAGCATCTGGACGATCGACCGGCTGACCTTGTCGATCACGACCGTGGGCCGCATATCCCGGTAGCCGCGGCCAATGCCCAGGTAGGTGTCGAGCAGCGCGGCGAACGTCAGGGTGAGGGCCAGGGCCCGCAGAGACTGCGCCACCGCGGGCGCGCTCACCGCCCCGCCCTTGGCGAGGTGCCCGCTGAGCAGCACCTTCGCCAGCGGCTCCGCGACGCCCACCATGATCACCGTGAGCAGGAGCGAGGCCACGATCACCGGGATGATGGCCGCGCGCAGGATCGTCGGGATCCGCTTCTGTTCGCCGAGCGAGCGGAGCCGGGCGATGAAGTAGACGAGGCCGACGTTGGCACCGAGGCTCGCGACAGCCTCGACGATCAGGAACGCGGAGGTGGCGGTGAAGAAGGCGCCGGCCACCGGCTTGCTGAACTCCCGGGTCACGAAGACGGTGACGCCCAAGGTCGTAACCGCGGAAACTCCCGCGCCGATCAGGTTCAGGCTTCCGCCGCGGGCGACCTCGGCCAGCTGCGGCTGCCCGCCGCCCTTGCCCGCCTTGCGCCCGGCGGGTCCCGGCCCGGCCGGCCCGGGCCCGGCCGGTGCGGGACGGCCATTCGGTGCCCGGACCGGGGCGCCGCCTGGCCTGCCGCGCTGTGCGGGGGTACGCGGAGCGCCGGCATAGGCCCGCGGTTCCGGCCATGCCTCGTTGGGGCTACGCCTCACCCGGGCCAGCTTGCCACCCCCGCGGGCCCCATCATGCCTGGGCCCTTGCGGCGACGGCCTTGGCGCTCAACTGGGCGCGCAACTGGGCCGCGGACTCGGCGGCCGCCTCCTCCGCTTGCTCGTGCAGCACCCTGTCATTCTTCCAGAGGAGGGCGTAGGCGAGCATGGTGAAGGCAAGGGGCGGCCCCACCGCGATATAGACGAGCATGAACGGGAAGCCCAGGATCAGGACGAGCACGCCTACCAGGCCGTAGGGTGTCGGATCTCGCCAGTACCGCCAGATCCCGTAGAGGAAGAAGCTGCAATACAGCGCCGCGCCCAGGAAACCGCTGGTGATGAGCAGCATCCAGAGCTGGCCGTTGCCGCCGATGTCCCGCGAGCCGCAACTGTGGCACTTGGCCGTCTTGCCGACCGCGATCGAGTTGGTGCTGCCCTGCTCGTGCCGGGTGTCCCCGTAGCCGATGACCGGGGAGGACAGCGCGCCGTCCACGGCCAGCCCGGACAGCGAGGAGCGGACGGCGTTGCTCTTGCCGTGCGACAGCCGCTGGCTGATCAGGTTCTGCAGCGGCGAGGCGACCACCACGACGGCGATCAGGGCGAGCACCCCGCAGAGCCCGGCCAGCAGGGCAAGCCTGCCCCGGGCGGCGAACCGGAGCGCTATGTACAGGATTGAGACCCCGAGGCCGACCCACAGGCCGCGGTCCAGCGAGTAGACCACCGGTACCAGCGCGATCCCGCATACGATCAGCAGGTTCCGGCGCTCCTTGCGGTTGCCGTAGGACCACCACGCCACGATCAGCCAGGGCAGCATGATGGCCAGCGCGTTGCCCCACATGTTGGTGTAGTCGAACGGCGCCCTTGGCCGGCCCACGGCGTAGCCGAGGATGTTCTGCACCTGCGAGAAACCCGGGTGCAGCATCATGCCGAGCAGGCCGTTGCCGGTCTGCAGGCTCCGCGGGATCACGTACGCCAGCGGCGAGGTGAACTGGAAGTGCGGGTCGAGCACGCCAAGTACCCCGCCGGCCGCGGTGTAGATCCCGACCAGGCCGAGCAGGTAGGCCAGGCGGCGCCGGGGCAGTTCCTCCTCGGTCAGGTTGCCCGCGTAGATGAGCAGCACGGTCACCGCGTAGTAGACCCCGGTTCGCAGGCCCCAGGAGATGATCCGGGTGCCGGTCTGGGTCACCACCGTTTCGGGTGCGGTCAGCGAGATCGCCAAGACGGAGAAGAGCGTCACGATGAGGAACAGCGACCAGATCTTGAACCCGGGCGGGAGCCTGATGGTGCGCTCCTTGTTCACCCGCCAGTAGTACATGCGCCGGATCATCGGGACGGCGAGCACGATCGGGAGGTAGTCACCGACGCCGAGGCCCCACCACACCGGCCAGCCGACCAGCAGGGCCACGATCGGCCAGGCGGGATCCCGCGCGAACCAGCTGAGCCGCTTGGCCCGGGGGACGCGGCCGGGGACCTGCGGCGGGGCGCCTTTGAAGCCGCGCAGGCCGTTCTGGCGGGCTCGCTCAAGGGCGGTCGTCACGATCGGCTCCTCGTTACTCCGGCGGGGCACCTGGGCGCTGCCGCGCGTGCTCCGTGCCTCATCAGTGGCCCCCGGACGTGCTGAACTTCGTGCCCCTGGGGGCGAAGATGACCCAGGTGGGCCCGGGCTGGAACGCCATCGGGTACCCGTTCCCATCGATGTAGTTGGTGAGCTGGTTCAGGTGCGGCTTGGACCAGCTGCCGGGCGCGGCGGTGCCGCTGCCGCCCGCACTCCCGGACAGCACCTCGGCCGTGCCCTTGCCGATCAGCCGGGCGCTCGGCACCGTGGTACCGGCCCTGTGGCTCACCACCGCCTGCTTATAGGGGACCATCTGCACGACCACGTTGGCGACCTGGACCCTCGGCCCGCCCGCGGCCAGCGTCCACCGGCCGGTCTTGGCGTCATAGGACCACGACTCGGTGCCGTAGCCGGGAATGGTCACCTTCGCGGACGCGGGCCGGGACAGGTGGCTGGTGGCCAGCGCGCCGCTCTGCGTGCCCTCGCCCCGGTAGTAGAAGATCTGTGGCGGCGCCCCGTTGCCGTGCACCGCACGCTGGACCGCCTTGGTCGATGCGGACACCCCCGGCCCGGCGGTCGAATACAGCGCCGGGTGGTTGGTGAAGCCGAGGTCGGTGACGTCGGTGTGATCAAGCACCTTGGTGAACACGGGGGTGCCGCCGTCATAGCCGAACAACGGGCGCAGCACGGACAACGCCTGGCCATCGGTCGGCTGGGTACTGGTCAGCGGGCCCACCCCGGTCGCCTCTTTGGACTGGAACACCGCGATGTACCGCACCGGGGCCGCGAACTCCTGGTAGACCACATCGGCCGAGGTGAGGCCGCGTGGATCCGACCCGGACAGCACCAGCGCGACCGCCCGCCGCTGCGCATCGGCCGCGCTGTCGGCGGCCAGGTCCGTCAGCGGCGCCGGTGGCCGCGACGCGGCGTCCGCCCCGGCGCTGGCCGCCGGGGCCGGGGCCGATGACGCGGCGCCCCCGGGCTGGACCACATTGGGCGCGCTCGCGGCGCAGGCCGCCATTGCTAGCCCTGCCGCGGCAGCGAGCCCGCATCCGGCCCAGCGCGGCGTCCGCGCTGGCTGCCCGCGTGCCATGGGTCAGGTTCCTGGGACGCTGTCTGCCCGGCCGCCGTGCCCGTCGCGGACACGTGCCGGGCGGTCCCTCCTGTCCGACATGTTCGCGGACGCGCCCGAGATGGGGCTGAAGTCGCTGTGCCCCCGCCCCGGCGGTGCGCTGTCCCTCTTCGTGTCGGGTCCCGAGCCGGGCCGCGGCTGGCCCTGGCGCGGCGGGCGCACGGCGATGCGCTTGCCAAGCGCGGGCAGGATCGCGGCGCCGAGCACCGGCGTCCGGAGCTGGCGGAGCCTGCGGACGCACTCGGTGGCCTCGGTCTTGGTGCTGCGGACGACCTCGATCGTCACCAGCGCGGCGTCGGCGAACTCGCCCAGGGCGAACGTGTCGGCCCCGTCGTCGGCCGACTGCGCCTCGATGATGACGTACCGCGCGTCCCGGCGCAGCTGGCTGGTCAGCGCGCGCGCCGTGTCGTGCTGCAGGTGGTAGAACGCCAGCGACGGGTCCGCGCCGGGAGTGATCACCCAGAGCCCCGGCATGCCCGCCGGGCCCTGTACCACGTCACGCACGGTGGCGTTGCCGGCGATCAGCTCGGCAAGCCCCTCGCCCTCGCCAAGCCCGAGCAGCTTCGGCGCCACCGTGCTGTTCATGTTGGCGCAGACCAGCACGACCTCGGAATGGGTGCGGGCAAGGGTGACGGCGAGGTTGGCGGCGACCACGCTGCCGGCCGGGCCAGGCGTCGCGCCGGCCACGAACACCACGTGGTTGCCCTCGCCGAGCGCCGCCGCCACGCCGTGGGCCAGGTCGGTGAACGCCTGCCCGGTCTTCGACCGCGGGGATGCGATGGCTACCTCCCGGCCGAAGGAGCCGGAGGGGAGGTTGAGCAGCACCGGCAGGTCGAGCACGCGCTCGGCGTGCAGGGCGTTGTGGATCCGCTTGTCGCGCCGGTCCACCAGGAACGCGAGGATCAGGCCGATGAGCAGCCCGGCCACCAGCCCGCTGGGCAGGATCAGCAGCTTCTTGGGGCTGCTCGGCTTGCCCGGCGGGGCTGCGGTGGTAAGGACAGAACCGCCGTTGGTGTCCGCGAGCTCCCCGTTGGTGGTCGCGTAGTCCTGGGTGAGCTTGCTCAGCTTGAACTTGTCCGAGTCCAGCTGGGCGACGTTGTTGGCCCGCTGTGGCGAGTTCGTTGGCTCAGAGCCGATCTTGGTACTCAGCGCGGCGATGGACGTGTTGAGCGTGCTCACCTGCTGCTGCAGGGTCTTGAGCTGCTGGTTGACGAAGGTGACCGCGCTCTGCTGCCGGTCCTGCAGGTAGGCCTTGGCGAAGTCGTTCGCGCAGGTGGCCGAGCCGGCCGGGGTGGACGCCTTGCAGGTGATGTCGAGGATGGAGGAGTTCGGCGGTACCGTGACGCTCACCTGCTTGGCCAGCTGCCAGGGGGTGAGCGGGCTGTTCATCATCTTCCCGGCCAGCGTCGCGACGCCGGTCGAGGTGACGACCTGGGCCTGGGTGTCGAGGTTGACCGTGGCACCGGCGGTGCGGCTGCCCGCCACCGCGTTGGACTGGTCGGCGGCGGTCGGGACGACGCTCACAGAGGCCGTGGCGCTGTAAACCTTGGGGGCGACTGTGACATAGCCGAATGCAGCGACCAGGCCGACGCACGTCAGGGCCAGCGCGATCCACCACCGTCGGCGTAGCACGCCGACGTAGTCAGCCGCCTCAAATGAGTCCGGCCGTTGGACGGGATTCATGCTGCGGTGCTCCTCACTGCTCTAACTTCCACGCTTGCCTCCGGCGCTTGGCGCCGAGCCAGCGGGTAGCCGCCACACCCCGCTGTATCTGCCCAATGCCCCGGATCTCCGCGACAGGCCCGTCCCCTCGACGTTGCCGGCACGGTCTTCGGGGGCAACCGGCGGCCGCCCCGTCAGTCCGCACTAGCCTGGTGTCCTCCTGCACGCACTGTGTACGACGCTATACATATCTTGGACGCTTTACGCGCCTTGTCGGATGACATCTGCCCCCCTGTCCGGGCAAACCCCGGCGATGGCGCGGGTGAACATCCTCGATGTCGCGATCGTGCTGCAAGCTTACCGTATGTGAAGTCAACCCAAGGGGCAGATGATTCGGCCGCGCATGCCCGCTAGCTGGCGTTTCCTCGCAGGTCCGGAAGTGTTTTTTGAGTAAAGGCCGAGTATGGCCGGCCTTGCCGGCATGGCTGGTGCGGGGCGCCGGCGAGGCACCAGCGGAGGCGCCAGCGCGCCGCCCGGCACCGGCGCGCGCGCCCCGTGCCTGACCGTCACGCACGGCCCGTGGCTAACCGTCACGCACAGGTTCTACCTAGCGGATTCTGGCCCGTTTCCCAGGCGGAACCCAGCGTTGCGCAGCGGGGAGGTCCTAGTGTTAGGCATCATGAAGTACGCCGACTTAGACGTCTTGAAGTACGTCTTTCACGCTAAGGAGTATCACGTGCACGAGGAGCGCAGGGATGGCGCTTCTCCCGCGCGCCGCACCAGGGAGCGCCGCTGGCGCGCATGCTCGGCCGCGGTGGCCGGCATGCTGTTGCTGGCCGTGGGGAGCAGCGGATGCGCCACGGTCCTGGCACAGCACAAGATCGCGACACACGGCTCGACGTTGCAGGGCAGCGGGAATTCAGAAGGCGGCACGGGGAGCCTGGGCAAGCTGGGCTCCGCATTGGACGGGAAGGGCAGCAAGGCGCACGCGGCGGGCACCCTGGCCGGTGTCGGCAACGGCGTCATGTTCGGCGGCGACGTGCCGCTGGCCGCGGTGCAGGGGCCGCTCGGCCGCTCGCTGGCGATCGTCCGCGTCTACGACCGGCTGGGCGATTCGTTCCAGAGCCGGCTGGTGAACAACTTCATGGCGCACGGCACCACGATCCTGATGAGCCTGGACACCTTCCCCGGCGGCACCCCCTACTCGGCCATCGCGGCCGGCCAGCAGGATGCGACCATCACGGCGTTCCTGGAGTCCATGAACTCCTCGGCGATCCGCTACGGGCTCCGGGCCATCTACTTCACCTTCGAGCATGAGGCGAACGTCGCCGCCAACCACGAGGGCCTCGGCACCGCGGCGCAGTTCATCGCGGCCTGGGATCACATCCACCAGATCGCGGTCAACCACCACCTGCTCTGGAACCAGGGCGGCCGAATCCACTTCACGCTGATCCTGACGCACTTCTACTACAACAACGGGAAAGCCATCGACTGGTGGCCGGGCGCGAACGAGGTCGACATCGTCGCCGCCGACGGCTACAACACCGGTGGCTGCCGCACCGCGAGGAAGAATCACAGCGGCTTCACCACCGGCGTGACGCCGCCGGAAAGCCCGACCTCGCTGTTCACCGGGGTGGTTCAATTTGCCGCCGCGCACGGCGGGCTGCCGGTGTTCGTCGCCGAATGGGGCAGTGTCGCGTACACGAACCCCGGCGTGCGGGTCACCTGGATCCAGCAGATGCAGTCCTTCGTGGCGGCGAATCCGACGATCCGCGCGGCGCTGTACTGGGACAGCCAGGTGCCGCCCTGCAACTACATCATCGACAACTCGCCCAGCTCCCTGTCGGCGCTGGCCGGCGTGGCCCAGTCCGCGCTCATGCAGGGCAGGCCCGCCTGATCCCTAAGACCCGCTCACTGGGCCCGGCCGCCTGCGGCCGGGCCCAGTTTCCTATCCCGCACCGCGGTGGCCGCCGGGTAGAGTTTGCGCGGGCGCATTCCCGGGTCGTCTAGCCAGGCAGGACAAGCGGTTTTGGTCCGTTAAACCGAGGTTCGAATCCTCGCCCGGGAGCCAGGAGACCGGCCCGCGCGGCCCGCGGGCGGCTGCCGCCTGCGCACGACAGTCACCCAGGCGCACCGCGCCATGGATCCCACGATGTGAGACGGCTCGGCGTACCAGAGGTGTTGCATGCGCCACTTCTTGGTGAAATCTGAGCCTGCCTCTTGCGTAACCTACGCTCTCGTAGGTTACGGTGACGTAAGCGTAATTTCCCGCCCTGAGCGTAAACCCGCGCCCGTGGCGCCCCGAGCAGAGCGAGGAACCCCCCATGACCGCATCCCCCGGCACCCTCGTCACCGGCCCTCCCGGCACGCCCGCCGCGCCTGGCACGCCCGCCAGCCCGGCGCCCGGTGTTCGTCGTGGTGCCGCTGCTCGCCGTGGCCGCCGCCGTCCCGCTGGCCTGGGGCTGGGGGCTGGGCTGGCACGACATCGTGATCGCCGTCGTCTTCTACGTGGTCTCCGGCATGGGGATCAGCATGGGCTTCCACCGGCACTTCACGCACAACTCGTTCAAGGCGGCCATGCCGCTGCGCGTCGCGATGGCCGTCGCCGGGAGCCTGGCGATCGAGGGCCCGGTGCTTGTCTGGGTGGCCGACCACCGGCGCCACCACAAGTACAGCGACAGGGAGGGCGACCCGCACTCGCCGTGGCGGTTCGGCAGCGACTGGAAGGCGCTCAGCAAGGGGTTCCTGTACGCGCACATGGGCTGGATGTTCGACCCCAACCGGACCTCGCAGCAGAAGTTCTGCCCCGACCTGCTGGCCGACCGCACGATCAGCCGGGTGTCCCGGGCGTTCCCGTGGTGGGTGCTGATCTCCCTGCTCGGGCCCGCGCTGATCGGCGGCCTGTGGTCGCTGTCCCTGGCCGGCGCGCTCACCGCGTTCTTCTGGGCCAGCCTGGTCCGCATCTGCCTGCTGCACCATGTGACCTGGTCCATCAACTCGGTCTGCCACACGTTCGGCAACGAGGACTTCGAGGTCAGGGACAAGTCAAGGAACGTCGCCTGGCTGGCGATCCTCTCCTTCGGCGAGTCCTGGCACAACCTGCACCACTGCGACCCGACCTGCGCCCGGCACGGGGCGCTCAAGGGCCAGATCGACATCAGCGCCCGGGTCATCAGGTGGGCGGAACTGCTCGGCTGGGCCTGGGATGTCCGGTGGCCGGACGAGCGCCGGCTGTCCGCCAAGCTCACCGGCCTGCGCGACGTCTCACTGGGCTCGATGACCCGGGCCGGCGTGGCAAAGCCGGATGACCGGACCGCGGCATGACCGCGATGATGGGTGGGTGAGTAATCCGGGCACCGGCAACAATCGCAAGCGAATGACCGGCAAGCAGCGGCGGGAGCAGTTGCTCGACGTCGGCCGCAAGCTGTTCGCGGAACGGGGCTTCGAAGGCACGTCCATCGAGGAGATCGCGAACCACGCGGGCGTGTCCAAGCCGGTCGTCTACGAGCATTTCGGCAGCAAGGAGGGGCTGTACGCGGTCGTGGTGCATCGCGAGGTGGAACGGCTGCTCGCCATGGCGACGGCCACTCTCGGCGGCCCCAACACTAGGGAGAAGTTCGAGGCGGCGGCGGTCGCGCTGCTCCGTTACATCGAGGACAACTCCGACGGGTTCCGGATCCTGGTCCGTGACTCCGCGGCCCCCGGGTCCGGCACGTTCGGCAGCCTGCTCAGCGATCTCGCCACCCAGGTCGAGTACATCCTTGGTGACTTCTTCCGCGAGCGTGGCTACGACCAGAAACTGGCCCCGATGTACTCCCAGATGCTGGTGGGCATGGTCGCCGTGACCGGGCAGTGGTGGCTCGACGCCCGCAAGCCGAAGGTGGAGGTCGTGGCCGCCCACCTGGTCAACCTGGCCTGGAACGGCCTGTCCCAGCTCGACCGTTCGCCGAGCATCTCGGCGCAGGCGGTGATCCGCGCGTCCGCGCCGCGGGACTAGGCCGGCCGCCGCCGGGGCCGGTCCCGGCGGCTCACGCCACCTGCGCGACCACGAAGACCCGGCGGAACGGCAGCACGGTCCCGTACGGCGCCGCCGGGTAGGCCTTCGCTATCCGCTCGGAGTACTCGGCCACGAACCGCTCCGCCTGGCCGGGGTCAAGCGCGGCAAGGACCGGGCGCAGCCCGGTGCCCCGGTACCACTCCACCACCGGGTCCTGGCCCGGCAGCACGTGCAGGTAGGTGGTCTCCCAGGCGTCCACCGTGCAGCCCGCCCCGGCCAGCAGGTCAAGGTACTCCCCGGGCCCGCGGGCCTGGCGGTTGAGCGCGACGCCGGACAGCAGCGGCGCCCAGCGGTCCGACCTGACCAGGTCGAGCAGGATGGCGTGGGTCGGCTGGTCGAAGTTGCCGGGAAGCTGGAAGGCCAGCCAGCCGCCCGGCGCGAGCAGGCCCGGCCACCGCCGGACCACGTCCAGATGGCCGGGCACCCACTGCAGGGCGGCGTTGGACACCAGCACGTCGAGCGGGCGCCCGGGCCGCCAGTCCCTGATGTCACCGAGCGCGAAGCCGAGCCGGCCGCGGCCGCGCGCCTCCGCCCCGGCCGCGGCGACCATCTCCGGCGAGTTGTCCACGCCCAGGATCTTGGCGGCGGGCCACCGATCGGCCAGCGCGGCGGTCAGGTTCCCCGGCCCGCAGCCGAGGTCCGCCACGTAACCGGGTGCGTCCGCGCCGACCCGCGCGATCAGGTCGAAGAAGGGGCGTCCCCGCTCACCGGCATAACGCAGGTACTGGCCCGGATCCCACACGGCACCCCTCCAAAGTCTCTTGATGTCAAGCTATCTCTGCCAACCCTGCTCCGCGAAATTCTTGATGTCAAGAGATATTCTTGGCCGCATGGAACACGCGGGGACGTCAGTGGACGGCGGGCCGGGCGGGCACGCGGCCCGGCGCGTGACCGACGAGGTCGACGACCTGGTGGCCGCCTGGCAGGCCGAGCGCCCCGACCTGGACGTGCGGCCGATGCAGGTGCTGAGCCGGGTCTCCCGGCTGGCCAGGCACCTGGACCGGGAGCGCCGCGCCGCGTTCGCCGGGCACGACCTGGAGTCCTGGGGGTTCGACGTGCTGTCCGCGCTGCGGCGGCAGGGTCCTCCCTACGAACTGAGCCCGGGCGCGCTGCTGCGGGCCACCCTGGTCACCTCGGGCACGATGACCAACCGGATCGACCGCCTGGAGCGGGCCGGGCTGGTCCGCCGGCGGCCCGACCCGCAGGACAAGCGGGGCGTGCTGGTCACGCTGACCGTGGCGGGGCAGTCCCGGGTGGACGCCGCCCTGGCCGACCTGCTGGCCGCGGAGCAGGCCCTGCTGGCCGGCCTGCCGGAGACCAGCCGGCACACCCTGGCCGGCCTGCTGCGGGTCCTGCTCGCCCCGCTCGACGCCGGCTGACCGACCGGCCCCGGGCTCACTCCGCCTCTTCGGCCACGGCCAGCCACTGCTCCTCGAGCAGCTCCCTGTCCGCCTGGACCTCCCGCAGCCGCGCCCCGAGGTCGATCAGCGCGGTGTAGTCACTCGCCCGCGCCGCCAGCTCCTCGGTCAGCTCCTTCTCCTGCTGGCCGAGCCGGCCGATCTGCCGCTCCAGCCGTTGCAGCTCCTTCTTTGCCATACGCGTGTCCCGCGAGCCCCCGCCCGCACCCCGGGACCCGTCCCCCGTGGCCATCCCCGCCGCGGCACCCGCCCGCTGCACGGCGCCCCGCCGCTCCAGGTACTCGTCGATCCCGCCGCCGAGAAACGACAGCTTCCCATCGCCAAGCAGCGCCACCACATGATCGGTCACCCGCTCAAGGAAATACCGGTCATGGCTCACCACCACCAGCGACCCGGCCCACCCGTCGAGCAGGTCCTCCAGCTCGGTCAGCGTGTCCACGTCAAGATCGTTGGTCGGCTCATCAAGGAGCAGCACATTGGGTTCCCCGACCAGCAGTTCAAGCAACTGAACCCTGCGCTGCTCCCCGCCAGAGAGGTCCCCGGCGGGCGTGAACTGCGCGTCCCCCCGCAATCCGAGTTGTTCCAGCAGGAACCCCGCCGACCCCGCACCCTCGCTAGCCATCAGATTCCCCCGGACGGACGCCACCACCTCGCGCGCCGACAGCCCCGGATCCACTCCTTCGCTCCCCTGCCCCAGGTATCCGAGCCTGACCGTCTTCCCCCGCAACACGTGCCCTTCGACCGTGAGCCCGGGATCCGGCAAGGGGACGGACGGGGGTTGCCCGGGCGCGGAGTCCTGTCCGCGCCCCGGGCCATCCCCCGGCCGTCCCCCATCTCCGTCCTCCGGCGCTAGCACCCCGGCTAGCACCCGCAAGAACGTCGTCTTCCCGCTCCCGTTAGGCCCGAGAATCCCCACTCGGTCCCCAGGCCCCAGCTGCCACGTCACCTCTTCCAGCAACACCCGCTCACCGACCCGAACGCTCACGTCTTCAACGTCGATGACGGTCCGGCCCAACCGCGCAGCCGCCAGCCGGACCAGTTCGATCCCGTTCCGCGGCTCCGGCTCGCCCGCGATCAGCGCGTTGGCGGCCTCGATGCGGAACCGGGGCTTGCTGGTCCGGGCGGGCGGCCCGCGCCGCAGCCACGCCAGTTCCTTGCGCAGCAGGTTCTTCCGCCGCCGCTCGGTCGCGCCGGCCACGCGGGCCCGTTCGGCGCGGGCGAGCACGTAGGCGGCGTAGCCGCCGTCGTAGCCGTGCACCCGGCCGTCGGCGAGCTCCCAGGTGCGCGTGGTGGCCGCGTCCAGGAACCACCGGTCGTGGGTGACCACCACCATGGCCGTGCCCTGGTCCCTGAGGAACCCGGCCAGCCACGCGACGGCTTCCACGTCCAGGTGGTTCGTCGGCTCGTCGAGCAGCAGCAGATCGTGCTCGCCAGCGAGGAGCGCCGCCAGCGCCACGCGGCGGGCCTCGCCACCCGAAAGGCGTCCCGTATCCGCATTGAAATCGATGCCGGAGAGCAGCGCGCCGATCACCGACCTGATCCGGGCGTCGCCGGCCCATTCGTGCTCCGGCCGGCCGCCGGTCACCAGGCCGGCCACGGTCCCGGTCAGCCGGTCGGCCTGGGGGAGGTGGCCGACGCGCAGGTCCCTGGCGCGGGTGACCCGGCCCGCGTCGGGCCGCTCGGCGCCGGCCAGCAGCCCGAGCAGCGTGCTCTTGCCCGCGCCGTTGCGGCCGACCAGGCCGACCGACTCGCCCGCGGCCACCCCGGCCGAGACCGAGTCAAGCAGCACCCGCTGCCCGTAGCCCTTGACGACGTTTTCCAGGTTGACCAGGTTCACAGAGTCTCCGTGCTCACGCGGGCGCGCTCACCTCGGGTCTGGGGCGATACCGGTCACGCCGGCTCCCGGCACCGGGCCGGCGACGTGCACCACCGTGCGGCAGACCCCGGACCCGGCGAGCGAGACGGCGAGCGCCGCGGCGTGGCGCGCGTCCCTGGCCAGGTAGGCGCACGTCGGCCCGGAGCCGGAGACGATCGCGGCCAGCGCGCCGTGCTCCATGCCCGCGGCGAGGGTGCGGCGCAGTTCCGGGCGCAGCGAGATCGCCGCCTGCTGCAGGTCGTTGGCGAGCAGCGGGCCGACCTCGGCGGGGTTGCCCGACCGCAGCGCGGACATCAGCCGGTTGTCCAGGACGGGCGGGCCGGTGCTGCCGGAGCGCGAGGCCCGTTGCCGCGCGGGCGGTTTCACCGCCGCGCCCGCCTGGGTAGCCACGCCGGCCTGCTTGCCCGCGGCGCGCCCCGGGCCCGTCCCGGCGCTGGCCGTGGCCGCGCGGGGCGCGCTCCGGCCGCCCCGGGTGGCGCGGATGCGGTCACAGGCGGCGTAGACCTGGGCGGTGGACAGCCCGCCGACCGCGAAGGCGAGCACCCAGTGATAGGTGCCGGCGGCCAGCGCGGGGGTCACCCGTTCCCCCCGGCCCACGCCGATGGCCGTGCCGCCGACCAGGCCGAACGCCACGTCGCTGCCGACGGTGGCGGCCAGCTCGCACAGCTCGGCCTGGCTCAGGCCGGTCCGCCACAGCTCGTTGCAGGCGACAAGCGCGGCGGCGGCGTCGGCGCTGCCCCCGGCCAGCCCGGCCGCGACCGGGATCCGCTTGCTGATCCGGATCGCCAGGCCCGGGGAGTCCCTGGCGCCGGGGCCCACGGCGCGGAGCAGGGCGGCGACGGCCTGCGCGGCGAGGTTGGTGCCGTCGGCGGGGACGCTGTCGGCGTCCTCGCCGGTGACCGTCACGCTGTCCTGGTCCGCGGCGGCCACGGTCACCTCGTCGAAGAGCGACACGGCGTGGTACACGGTGACCACATCGTGGTAGCCGTTGGCCCGGGCCGGGCCGACGGCGAGCTGCAGGTTCACCTTCGCCGGCGCTCTGGCGGTGACGGCGGTCACAGGGGTAACGATGTCCTTGATCCTAATGGCAGGCCCGCTTACCGGGACCGGGTACGCGCGGCGGCGATGGCGGCGTAGTCCGCCACGGTCAGCGACTCGCCGCGGGCGCCGGGGTCCACGCCAGCGGCCCGCAGGATCCGCTCGGCGCGGGCGGCCGTGCCGGCCCAGCGTGCCAGCGCCGCCCGGAGCGTCTTGCGGCGCTGGGAGAACGCGGCGTCGATGACGGCGAAGGTGTCCTCGCGGCTGGCGCCGGTACTGGGCGGCGGGTGCCGGGTGAACGCCACCAGGCCCGAGTCGACGTTCGGCACGGGCCAGAACACGGCGCGGGGGACCGGGCCGGCCCGCCGCGCCGAGGCGTACCAGGCCAGCTTGACCGAGGGCACGCCGTAGACCCGGCTGCCCGGTGGCGCGGTCATCCGGTCCGCGACCTCCGCCTGCACCATGACCAGGCCCCGGGCCAGGGAGCCGAACGTGGCGAGCAGGTGCAGCACCACGGGCACCGCGACGTTGTAGGGCAGGTTCGCCACCAGCGCCGTGGGCGGCCCGCCGGGGAGGCTGGCGATCCTGGCCGCGTCGGCGGTGACCACCTCGAGCCGCGGCGCCAGCCCCGGCGCCCGGGCGGCCACGGTGCGCGGCAGCTCCGCCGCCAGGCCGGGGTCCACCTCGACCGCGATCACCCGGCCGGCCGCGGCCAGCAGGCCGAGGGTCAGCGAGCCGAGCCCCGGGCCCACCTCCAGCACGGCGTCCTCGGGGGACAGGCCGGCCAGGGTCACGATGCGCCGGACGGTGCCCGGGTCGATGACGAAGTTCTGGCCGAGCCGCTTCGCGGGCCGGACGCCGAGCCGGCCCGCGATCTCGCGGACCGCGGCGGGCCCGAGCAGGCCGCCATCAGACACGGCCTGGTTACCAGGGCCCGAACATGCGCTCGCCGGTCGCGGTCAGCCGCGCGCACATGTCCGCGACGCCCAGCCGCTTGAGGCCGGCCAGGCAGCGCACGGTGTGCGCCACCATCGCGGGGGTGTTGGGCTTGCCCCGGTGCGGCACCGGGGTGAGGAACGGGGCGTCGGTCTCGGCCAGCAGCAGGCCGGCCGGTGCCGCCGCGGCGGCCTCCCGGAGCGCGGGCGCGTTGGCGAACGTGACGGTACCGGCGAAGCTCATCACGTACCCGGCGGCCGCGCACCGCCCGGCCATCGCGGCGTCCCCGGAGAAGCAGTGGAACACCACCCGCTCCGGCGCGCCGTCGGCCGCCAGGATCGCCAGCACGTCCTCGTGCGCGTCCCGGTCGTGGATCATCAGCGCCTTGCCGGCCTGCTTGGCGATCTCGATGTGCGCGCGGAACCAGTCACGCTGCTGGGCCCGCGGAGCGTAATCCCGGTAGTAGTCAAGACCGGTCTCGCCGACCGCGCGGACCTGCGGCAGGGCCGCCAGCTTGGCGATCTCGGCCAGCACCTCGTCCCGCTGCCCGGGCGAGGCGGCCACGGCGGCGGTCTCGTTGGGGTGGATCGCCACCGCCGCGTAGACCCCGTCCACGGCGGCGGCGTGGTCGGCCGACCAGTGCGACGAGGGCAGGTCCACGCCCACCGTGATGACCTTGGTGATGCCGGCCGCCCGCGCGGCGGCGAGCACCTCCGCGGCGGGCTGCTCGATCAGGTCCAGGTGGCAGTGCGCGTCCAGCGCGGGGGCGGGCAGCGGCTCTGGTGCCGGGACCTGCCCGGGGCCGGGGACGCCGTCCCTGGCCGCGCGGGCAGCGGTCACGGGCCCTCCAGCCGCTTCAGTTCCTCGTCCACCACGGACGTGTCCAGCTTGGCGAACAGCGGCCGCGGCACGGTCAGCGGCGTCCCTGGCCGTACCGGGACCGGCTCCCACCGGGCGGCGCTTGTGTAGTCGCCGGTGATCACCGGGTAGGACGGCCCGCCGTCCTCGTCCACCTTCTCGATGTGCGGCATGCCCGCCCACGGTCCCGCGCCGCCGAGCATCGCGTGCACCTTGTCCGAGGAACGCGGCAGGAACGGGGTGAGCAGGGTCTTCGCGTCGTCGACGAGTTGCAGCACCACGTGCAGGATCGTGCGCATCCGCTCCGGGTCGGCCTCGCGCAGCTTCCACGGCGCCTGGTCCGACATGTACTTGTTCGCCTCGGCGACGGTCCGCATGGCCTCGGTGGCCGCGTTCTTGAACCGGGACCTGGCCAGCTCGCCGCCGACGGCGCCGAACGCCCGCCTGGACCGCTCGAGCGCCTCGTGGTCGGTGCCGGTGAGCGTCCCCGGGGCCGGGATCTCGCCGATGTTGCGGGCCGCGAACGAGACCGCGCGGTTCACCAGGTTCCCCCAGGTGGCGACCAGCTCGTCGTTGTTGCGGCGGACGAACTCGCTCCAGGTGAAGTCGGTGTCCTGGCTCTCCGGCCCGGCGACGGCCACGTAGTAGCGCAGCGCGTCCACGTCGTAGCGGTCCAGGAAGTCGCGGACGTAGATGACCACCGAGCGGGACGAGGAGAACTTGCGCCCCTCCATGGTCAGGAACTCGCTGGCGACCACCTCGGTGGGCAGGTTCAGCGCGCCGAGCGA
>WNGQ01002111.1_pt1 | contig 20312 bp, 17 predicted proteins | sample 5407661 | NCBI WGS metagenome assembly WNGQ01 (sample SAMN13153382, study PRJNA577476) | soil metagenome | isolation source: 60 cm soil or saprolite under Garry oak tree replicate 2 | place: USA:California | collected 2016-06-15 | reverse complement strand
CGTGCATCGGGGAGCCTCGATCGCGGTCACGCTCAACGAGCGGCTCGATTATTTTGGCCAGACGGTGAATATCGCAGCGCGGGTGCAAAACCTTGCCGATGGCGACGAGATTTGTATCACCGAAGAAGTATACGGCGCGCCGGCCGTGGCGGAAATTATTGCGCCATACACGGTGGCAAAGAGCGAGGCGGAACTCAAGGGCGTCAGCAAGGCCATGTCGGTCTATCATCTAGCCCGAATGGCATCCTAGCGGATCGATTCCACGAAACCTGTCGTTTCCAGGCAATCTGATGACACCTCCCCGCCGGAGCGAGGAGGCAAGACTCGCATTCAATATTCCAGCGTGCTTCCCGACCGCGTTCAACCCCACTACTCGCCGAAATACTTCAGCGCGATCTGGATGCCCTCGTCGTACATGCTTTGGAATTTTCCTTGGAACTGTTCCCCACGCTTGGTGCTGCGTGAGTGAAACTCGATGACATGCGCAATCGGTGTCTCACGCCGACGGTCCTCCGCCTCGATCTGTGTCGTCGACCCCACGTCGATCAAGCCGTCAAGATCATAGTCGTCGATATAATAGTAGAGCGCTCCGATGTAGACGCCGCGCGAGGGTTCATTGCGGATGCGGAGCATCTCCGCCCGGTTGCCCTTGGGTGCAATGTGCTCGTAACACCACCGGCGATCCTCGAGCCTGATGCACCCGGTCGTGGCCCCTTCACGTTCGAGCCAGACGCGCTCCGTCTTCGCGCGATTTCTCGACAGACCCTCGGGGAACGGCATCTTCACCGAGGTCACGAGATTGATGGCCTTGCGCACGTCTTCGCGCTCCGCCGCAACGGTTGAAGTCGACGCGACGCCGAGCAACAGGCTCGCCACGAGGAGAGACTTGAGTGGCTGGAACATGTGAGTGAAACCTTCCGTCGGTTATGAGTTTGCAAAGGAGCGGCGGGCCTCAAGTGTCGCTATTCACCCAGGTACTTGAGTGCAACCTGGATGCCTTCGTCATAGATGGCCTGAAAGTCGCCGCGGAATTGGTCGCCGCGATTGGCGGCGCGATAGAAGAACTGGCTTATCCTGCCAACCGGGGCGTACGGCTCACCTTCGAGGGTGGTCGTGCTCCCGATGTCGATCGTGCCATCGAGATCGAAATCGTCGACATATTGATAGGGCTGGCCGACCAGCAGCCCCGGCACGGGCTCCTTGCGGATGCGCAGCATCTCCGCGCGGTTGCCCACAGGGGCGACATGCTCATAGCACCACCTGATTTTGTCATCGAGCCGCAGGCAGGCGACAGTGGCACCATTGGTGTCGAGCTGGACCCGTTCGGTATGCGCCACGATGTTCCGGAGGTTTTCCGGGTTTGGCATTTTCACTCCGGACATCAGATTGATGACCATCCGCACCTGCTCTCGCTCAGCGGCTGTTGCTGACGTCAGGCCGGCGCCGATCACAAGTGCGCATGCGCACGCGAGTGTCTTGATCATGTGGTGAACCCCTCCCATTGAAGTGGAAAGGCAACGCGGCGAACCCCGCTCGGTTCCTGAGGCTCTGCACTTTGCTGTGGAAAAAAAATGTCGCCTACCGCACCGAAGACGGCGCGCCGTACGGGCCGTCCGAACGGAATGCCTGCTGTCGTCAGCGTCTGCATAAAGCCGTAATGAAGCTTGTGGTAGAGCGTCAGTCATCGGCCATATCTGAAGTGATCACGACCGGCAATCCACTCGTGATAGCGGGCCCGCTTCCGCCCTTCGTGTCGCGCTGCGTGATGCAAACCTCGGGCGATCCGCGCCGCGAGAACACGAACGCATATCCTCTCGCTGTTTGAAATTTGAATTCGACGTTGCAGCTCGTCATTGCGAGGCGCGTGAGCTCCGAAGCAATCCATGCCTCAACAAACGGAGAGATGGATTGCACGCTCGCAATAATGACGCGAGGAGAGCCGGGCGCCTACGCCGCCTTCGCCACACCAGCGCAGAACTCGGCCAGCCGATCGGCAAGCCGCAGCGTCGCAGGGCTGGCATCGGGCGAAGCCACCAGCGCCAGCTCCGTCCTGTCGATCGGCGCGAAACCGTCTTTCGCGGTCAGCACGCGGTGGTCGGCCTGGATCGCGATCTCCGACAGGATGGAGAGGCCCATGCCGGCCGCGACGGCCGCCTGGATGCCTGCGAGATTGGAACTGGTATAGGTCATGTGCCAGGCGCGGCCGGCGCTTTCCAGCGCATGGATCGCGCCCGCCCGGTACAGGCAGCCAGCGGGAAATCCGATCAGGGGCACTGAACCCGCGCGGGTGTCGCGGGGATGCGTCTTGCTGGTGATCCAATGCACACGCTCCGGCCACGCCGCGATGCCGCCTTTCTCGCCCGCCGCGCGCTTGAACAGCGCCAGATCGAGATCGCCGCGTTCGAGGTCGCGCCGCAGAACGAGGCTCTGATCGGCGCGCACGTCCAGCCGCAGGGTCGGATGCGAACGCGCGAACGTCGCCAGCAATTTCGCCAGCCGATAGGCGGCAAAGTCCTCGGGCACGCCGAGCCTGACGGCACCTTCATGGCCCGGCCGCGCCACGACGTCGCGGGCTTCTTCCGCGAGCGCCAGGAGCCGGCGCGCATACGACAACAGCCGCTCGCCGGCCTCGGTCGGCGTCACGTCCTTGCCGTTGCGGTTCAGCAGCGACTGGCCGATGTCATCCTCCAGCCGCTTGATCTGCTGACTGACGGTCGACTGGGTGCGATGAACGCGTTTCCCGGCCCGGGTGAAGCCGCCGGCATCGACCACCGAGACGAAACTGCGGAGCAGGTCGAGATCGAGCATCGGGCCGTCCATTCATATTTTCGATGCAAGCCATCTTATCATTTAATTTCCAAATGACAAGGCGACCGCCTACATGGAGGCCGAAGGAGACCTCCCATGTCGCTCGCGCCCTCGGCCGTGGTTCCACGCGCCCGATTCAATCTGCTGCCGCTCACCATCGCCTTGTTCTGCCTGCTCTGGAGCTTCGCCTTCGTCGCCGGCAAGATCGGCGTCACCGATTGTCCGCCGCTGATCCTGCTCGCCGCGCGGTTTTCGCTCGCCGGAGTCCTGATCCTCGGCATTTCGGCGGTCCGGCGCGATGCCTGGCAGCTCACCTGGCGCGATGCTTTGGTGTTCGCAGGTCTGGGGCTTGCCAACAACGCGCTCTATCTCGGCCTCGGCTATACCGGACTGAAGACCGTGTCCGCCGGTCTCGGCGGCCTGATCGTCAGCGCCAATCCGGTGTTCACGGCGGGCCTCGCGGCGCTGTTCCTCGGCGAGCCGCTGACCTGGCGCAAGGTCGCGGGGCTGCTGCTCGGCATCATCGGCGTGAGTTTCATCGTCTGGCATCGCATGTCGGTCGGGTCAGACAGTTTGCATGGCATCCTGTTCACGCTTGCATCGCTGGCCTCCATCGTGGCGGGCACCATCCTGTTCAAGCTGTTGGCCCCGAAGGGCAGCCTCTGGCTCGGCAATGGCATCCAGAATCTGTCCGCCGGTCTGGTGCTGCTGCCGATCGCGTTCACGTTTTCGAGCGTCGGCGACATCGTGCCGAGCGCGCGGCTCGCGGGCGCATTCGCGTTTCTCGTGCTGGGCGGATCGATCCTGGCCTATCGGCTGTGGTTCCACCTGCTCCGGGTCTGCGGAGCCACCGCGGCGAGCGCCTACCACTTCCTGATGCCGCCGCTCGCGATGTTGTTCGCCTGGCTGGTGCTCGGCGAACATGTCGAGTTCCGCGATCTCGCAGGGATCGTGCCGGTCGCACTCGGCATTTATATGGTGACGCGCCCGGGCGCGGAGACGAGGATCGTCAAGCCGTGAGGTCAACCATGGATTCCCTTCGTGTCACCCTGATTGGCGGCCCCACCGCGCTGATCGAAGTCGACGGCTTTCGCCTCCTCACAGATCCGACCTTCGATGCGCCGGGGGCCTATCAATTGCCGCATGTCAAACTGGAGAAGCTGACCGGCCCCGCGCTCGAGCCGGATCGCATCGGCGAGGTCGATGCCGTACTGCTCAGCCACGACCAGCACGCCGACAATCTCGATCATTCCGGCAAGGATTTTCTTAAGAATGCCAGGCGCGTGCTGACCACGGTTGCGGGCGCCAAACGGCTCGGCGGTCATGTCGAAGGTTTGGCGCCATGGGACGTGACGGAATTGACCGGCAAGGACGGGCGCTCGCTCACCATCACGGCGACGCCCGCCCGTCACGGTCCGGCCGGGATCGAGCCGTTGTCCGGCGATGTCATCGGCTTCGCGCTGGCACGGCAAGACGGCGCCCCGATCTATATCAGCGGCGATACCACATGGTTCGACGGCGTCGCCGAGGTCGCGCGGCGCTTCAAGGCGGGTGTGGTGCTGCCGTTCGCTGGCGCCGCGCAAACCCGTGGTCCCTTTCATCTCACCATGGATACCAACGACACCATCGAGACCGCGCGCGCATTTCCAGATGCCGTGATCGTTCCGCTGCACACCGACGGCTGGGCGCATTTCCGCCAGAGCGCAATCGACCTGCGCGCCGCCTTCGATACGCTCGGCTTCGGGTCACGGTTGCAGCTTCTGGAGCCGGGGATTGCAACCGTGATCGAGCCCGTGCGAGCTTCGGCCTCATGATGAGCCGCATACACTGACCTCATCCCGAGGAGCGCGCTCTTGCGCGTGTCTCGAAGGATGATGTGGGCCTCATGGTTCTCCGAGCGATGCGAAGCATCGTCTCGAGACGCGCGAAGAGACGCTTCACACCAAGAGGGTCCAGTCAATCCTTCCTGAACACGATCGAGGCCATCCAGCCCGTCATCAGCGCCATGACCGCGGTGACCAGCCCGTAGATCAAGCCGCTCTGGCGGGCGGTGGTGGCGACGAACTGCTCGAAACCCACCTTGACGATCTCGAACGCGGTCTCGGCATGCGTCACCAGCGCGCCGTCCGAGAACAGCTTGATCTCGATCTCGTAGGTTCCGATCGTCACCTCGGCCGGCAGCGGAATGCCGGTGCGGAACAGGGTCGGAGTCAGGAACGTCACGGCTGACGAGTCTTCGCGGTAGAGACCATGTTCGGAGCGCAGCCGGACGAACGCGCTGCGGAACGCATCGTTCGGCACCACGTCGGCATAGTCGGGTCCGACGCGCTGGGTCAGGAGCACGTTGTTCAATCCAAGCTGCTGGCGGCGCTGCAGTTCGGCAGAGCCGATCTCGTCGAGCGGGCGGTTGGCGAACACCGCGAGATAGCTCGGGACCTGCAGGAATTGCCGATAGTCGGTGTTGATCCAGATGCCGAATTTACGTTCCTTGCGCCGCGTCACCATGTCCGCGCGCGGTCCGGAGATCGTGACGACGAGATCATAATTGGCGCGGCCGGCCGGCGTATCGGCGTCCTTCTCGACCGATCCGAACAGCACCAGCTCTTCGCCGGAATAGTTCGGCGTCACCGTGACGCGGTGGTTGGAGACCGAGACGATCAGCCGTTCCGCGCGGGCCTGCGGAACCGCAAGGGCGGCTGCACATGTCAGCGCAACAGCGGCGGCATGCAGCGCACGCGCGATCATCCGGTCACCCCGGTTTCGCGAATGGTGAAGAGATCCTCGGGCCGCAGCACCAGTTCGATCGCGAAGCGGATGCCGACGGCGAGAATGAGAAGTCCGAGCAGGAGCCGCAATTGCTCGCCGCGGATCTTCTGCCCGGCGCGGGCGCCGAACTGCGCGCCGGTTACGCCTCCGATCATCAGGATCAGCGCCAGCACGGCGTCGACGAGATGGTTGGTGATGGCATGCAGCAACGTGGCGAACACCATGGTGACGAGCGTCAGCACCATCGAGGTGCCGATCACGGTCGAGGTCGGCACCCGCAGCAGATAGATCATGATCGGGACCAGGATGAAGCCGCCGCCGATCCCCATCACCGCGCCGATGAAGCCGATCAGGATGCCGACGATGACCACCGGGATCACCGACAGATAGATCTTGGAGCGCTTGAAGCGCATCTTGAGCGGCAGGCCGTGAATCCAGCCATGACTGCCCGAACGGCGTGCCGGCACCACCACGCCGCGCCGCGCCCGCATCATCGCACGCAGGCCTTCCCAGAACATCAACGCGCCGACGGTGGTCAGCAGCAGTACATACGACAGCGCGATCATCAGATCGAGCTGCCCGAGCGAACGCAGCAATGTGAAGGTGGAGACCCCGAGCGCCGTGCCGATGATGCCGCCGCATAGCAGGACGGAGGCGAGCGCCGGATCGATCGCCCGCCGTCGCCAGTAGGACAGCGCGCCCGAGAACGACGAGGCCGCGATGTGGCTCGCGACCGAGGCGACCGCGACCGCAGGCGTGATGCCGACGAAGATCAGCAGCGGGGTCATCAGGAAGCCGCCGCCGATGCCGAACATGCCGGACACGAATCCGACCGCGGCCCCCATCGCCAGGATGAGGAAGACATTGACCGGAATGTCGGCGATCGGAAGATAGAGCTGCACGCGCGGTCGCCGTTGTTGGGCCGCAAGGCCGGCCGGGACCCGCTAGCGGCGTGGTGTTGAGTTCAGGCATTGGCCGGCTCAGCAATCCGGCCGGCGCGGGACGGGCAGGCGCGGATCGATGGCCGCGTCTTTGCATAGCCGAAATCGTCTGTGGGAGGGACTGGAGAATCCGCGCGCGACGGCTTTTTTTGCCGCGTGTGACCAACCGAGTTTCGGTGTGGTGAATGATTCAGATTAACGCGCGCGCCGACGCGCCCGCTCGGTGCGACAGATCGGCGCGGAGTCAGGGATGGATCGGGTCGGTGATGAGGTTCATCGCGGTCGCTTGCCGCGTGTCGAGCCAGCGCACGTCACGGGTCTCCGACATCGCCTCCACAAACGAGGAGGACACGCCCATCCTCGTCATATAGCTCAACACCAGGCCCGTGGTGCGCTGGGTGTCGGCGACGGGATCGTCCCCGGTTCCGGACGTCACGAAGCGATGGACGCCGAGCTTCGACCCTTCGACCCCAAGGCGGGTGTTGCCGCCGGCGTAGACGAACACGCAGGCGCTTGCGCAGTAGGAAGGCCTGACCTGGCCCGCCGCGTCGACGATCCCGACCGCGGTCGCCAATCCATGCAATCGAATGACCTCGCCCATGATGATGGCCTGACCGAGATCGCCGCCCGGCGAGGACATCACGACCGTATCGCCCGTCGCGAGATGGGCCTCGTCGAGCCGGTCGCGGAACCAGCTCGCGGACGCGACGCCGATCCTTCCGCTGATGAAGAGCGCAGGCCGGCCGCGGCCCGTGCCATCGATATTGGCGCTCGCGATGAGCGACGAGGTCAGGCTCGGCGAGAAATACTGTTCCCGCCAGTAGGCCCAGGCCTCGGGCCGCGACAGGTCCCTGTAGGCGCGGACCAGTACGCTGGAAACGATGACGACAAAAACCATGACCGACAAGAAACGCCGGCCGTTGCCGGCAATTCGCGGCGCGCGCGGAGGAGGCCGGTCCGCCGGCTTGCGCGGCGGATTGACCCAAGGGCCGGACGGTGACGTTCGGAACGGACGTCCCTCGCCCTGTCGATCATCGGCGGACACGTGATGCTCTCGGCAGTTGAGCCATCCGCGCGTCGGCACGGCTTGGTCCTGCGAGATATAGACGATGCCGAAGGACGCCGCTAGCTCGTGCCGCTGATTCGTGCAGGTGGACTTCGCGCGAAAGAGGACTAACGCGCCGCGGCGGTTCGCCGGGGCAGGGCCTGCTTTGCGACGGGCTTGGCCGCGGCAGGCTGCGCCGGCGCAATGTCCCATCCGCCGGCGGGCGCTGCGACACTGACGGCGTCCTCGGGCTGGGGTTCGGCCGCAAAGGTCTGGATCGCGAGCTTCGCCGCCGCCAACGACTGGGGGTCGAGGCGCTTGGCAACGTCGTCCCGCTTGCGCCCGGCGTCGGCATCGCCCTGTGCTGCCGCCAGACTGAACCATTTGAACGATTCGGCGAGATTCTGTTCAACCCCGATGCCGCGGGCATAGAGGATGCCGAGATTGTACTGGCTGTCGGCGACACCGCGGTCGGCGGCCTTGCGGAACCATTGCGCCGCGCTCCTGTAGTTGGCGCCCGCGCCACCGCCGTCCGCGTCCAGCACGGCGAGGTTATGCATCGCCTTGGCGTTGCCGCGTTCGGCGGCCTGCAGGTAATAGCGCCGGGCGATGTCGATGTCTTTTTTCACGCCCAGGCCCTTTTCATAGAAAGTGCCGAGGCGGAACACGGCCGGTATCACTCCGGCGCGCGCGGAGCGGTCGTACCATTTGGCGGCCTCGTCGAGATTGGCCGCAACGCCTTTGCCCTCGGCAAAGCGCAAGCCGATTTCGTAGGCGGCAACCGGATCGCCCTTCAGCGCCGCGGCGCGCAGCAGCGGTCCGCCGATCGCGTCAGGCAGCTTCTCGGAGGGCGGCACCGGCACCGCGATGGCCTTGCGGGCGTTCGAGCCGCCCAGCGCGCCCGGGACCGTGCCGGTGATGTCGTTTGCGGACGCCGGCGAGGCGTACTGTGTCGCCGAGGGCTGCGGGATTTCGACCGAGGTGGCGGCATCGCCGATCGGTATGGACTTGTTGAACGACTGGCGCTCCAGCGGTGTCGGCGAGGTCATCGACGGCGTCGGCTGGTCTGGTACGACCGGCCTGGTGACGGGATCGACGGGCGTCTGCACCTGGGGGAACGGGCTCGCCGGAGTATCGATCGCGGTCGCGGGCGGCGGGTTGCTGGCGTCGAGTAGCGTCATTGCCATCTTGAAAGTGCCGAGCACGATCACGACCACGCTCGCGCCGACCAGCAGCGAACCAATCTTCGAGCCGAGGGTCGAGGGTCCCTTGGTCATGTCGCCGGATGTCTTGGCCGTGCGGCCGCCCTTGTCGGCAGCAGGCTGAGCTGCGGCTGCTTGCGCGGCGCGACGCGCTGCGGCAATGAAGCTCGACGAATTGACCGGCTCCCGCGGAGCGGCGCCGATGTCACTGATCGCGCTTTCGGACGCGGCGATGCGCTCCGATGGCGTGGCCAGACGTCCGCCCGGCCGTGTTCCCGGTTCGAGCGGATGATCAGGCGGCAGATCGGGCTCGATCGCAGGGCGGGGTGGGGCGGCCGCGATGTGCGGCTCGAGGATTTCGCCGATCGCCCGGGTCGAGATCGCAGCCGTGGGCATCGCAGGGGGCGTCGCGGCGCGGAAATCGCGCGGCGCGGAGATGAATGCCGCCTGAGTCGCTGCGGGGTTGGGCAATTCCGGCTTTGCCTGCGGCGGCATCGTCACCGCAGGCGGCTCAGCCGGCGCCGCGGATGCAAGGCTTGCCACGGGCTGCGGCGGCGCGGCGCGCGCGTTCCGCAGATCGCCCTCGATCATCGCCAGCCGGTCGACCACATGCCCGAGCGTGCTGTGAACCGCCTCCAGCGAATCCTGGGTGTGACGGTTGGTCTCGGTCTGGCTGTAGCGGATGTCGGACAATTCGCGTTTGACGACGTCGATCAGGCCGGAGTCGGGCGGTGGCGGCGGAGTGCGGTTGCCTTCGGCGAGCGCCGCGAAGGTCTCCTGCTGGCGTTCGAGGTGCCGCAGGATGTCCTGCAGCCCGCCTTCGACGCGGGTGAAATTGCCGGCGCCGTGATCGGAGGAGGCTTCGAGCCGTTCCAGGAGATAGGAGACGCGCTGCTCGAGATGGGCGAGCGCGGAGGGGCCGTCGGAGCCGACCTGCAGCCGGTCGATCCGGTCGGACAGCGCCCGCAGGGCGCCTTCGAGCTGCTCGGTGTTGTCGCTCGCGGCGGGCCGTTCGCGATGTTCCAGCGTCGAGGTGAGGGCGGCGATGCGTTGTTCGAGAGCCGCGAAGGAATCGTTGCTGTCGCCGGCCCGAGTCAGCTGATCGACCTTGGACGACAGCAGATGGACGTCCTCGGAGAGCCGCACCAGCGCGTCGTTGGAGGCGATGTTGGAGACGATGGCGCGAAGCGCTGCAATGGCGCCTTCGAGCTGCTGCACCGTGCCCTGATCGTCATTGGTCCGCAGGATCAGATCGAGCTTGGCACCGAGATTGCGGATCGCCTCGTCGTAGCCGGTCAGCTGCTCGGCCGACGTCAGCGAGCGCAACACTTCGCGAATTTCGCTCAAAGCGCGCTCGATGCCGGCGAGCGCCTGGCCGTCGATTCCGCTCTGGCGGTTTTCGTCGATGCGGCGCGACAGCTCGCGGATCTCGCTTTCGATCGATTCGATGGCCCGGCGCGGCATCGCTTCCGTGATGGCGTGGCGAATCTCGGCAAGTTCGTTGCGGAATGCGGCGATCGATTGTTCGATATCGTCAGGGCGCTGCAGCGCCTCGATCTGGCTCGTGATTCTGACGAGATGGCGTTCCAGCGAGGAAAAATCCGGACCCTGCGGGATCGCAGGCGCGACGGGCGGCAGAGCTGGCACGGCCGGCGTGACAGGCGGCAATGGCGGCGCGGGCGAGACGGGCGGCAGCAACGATCGTGTCGCGATCGCGGAAGCTGCGCTGTCGAGTTCGTTCTGGCGTGCGGCGATCTCCGCAACCGCGAGGTCGAGCGAGGCCGGGCTCAGCGGCGGCGAGGCGCGGTAGGTCGGCATGGGCGCGGTTTCGACCGCCGGCGCCGGTGATTGCTTGTCGCGAGCAGGCTTGGTCTGGGCGCGGCTGGAAATTTGCGACAGTCGCGCGTCGAGCCGTGAAATGGCATCGTTCAACTGCCGGGCGACGCCCCGCTCGGCCGGCTGATCGTCGGCAGGCGGTGTCGGTCGCGAAATCCGCTCGATCTGGCGGGTAATCGAGTCCAGCCGCTGGTGGATGTCGGCGACGTCGTTGCTTTCCCGTCCCCCCGGTGCCGGCCGCTCCTCCGGGTTGCTGAAATTGGGCGGGGTGGAATCACCGAGGGTCGAGTTGAGCCAGTCGTTCAGCGACATGCCGGCGCGCCGGGCGGCGGCTTCGGCCCTTTTGCGGACGGTCGGATCGATGCTGTCGACACTCCACGATACGCGCGAATTCATGATCCCGTCCGGTTCCGCTTCGACGCTCAATCCAGCGCCTTCAGCCTCCCCGCGCGTCCCGATGACGAGACAATCCAATTCCGCGCGGGTCGTCTGCCTCTGCTGACCGACTTTTTCGCGTTACGGTAAATAACGGGTTAAGGAATTGGACCGGCGTGCCTTTTTTGAGTTGGCGCGGAGCCTGGATTGACCTGAGGCAGGCCTGCAGGTGGGCAAACATGATGGGACAGATTGGGCTGTTGCAGCCCAGGAGGTGGGCTCCCTCTCCGGCTTGCTGGGGAGGGGCATTCGCCCGAGAGGCGGAGTTTTTTCACGGAGTGTTGGCCCCCACCCGCCGCGCTCTTCGCGCGGCGACCTCCCCCGCAAGCGAGAGAGGTGAAGCGAGTCCGCCGCCCGATCGGTTCAGGAAAAGGGTCATCGCGCACTGGGATCGGATTTCGAGCCTCGGCGACCTCGAAAGGTCGGGAGGCGGCGGATCATCCGCTGTTTTCGCGTCGGCCGTCGTCAAGGGGCAGGACGCTGGTCTGGTTGGCTATTGCCGACAATTCATTGCCGCTCATGCCGCCATTGCTTTTTTGGCGGCCTGCGCAAGAAAGCCTGATCGAGTGAATCCTTCGCGTTCCGCGTATTGGTCAATTTGCTCGAGCACGTCCGCAGGTATCGTCACATTGATGCGAACACTTCTAACGTCGGCGTCGGGCGCTGCTATTAGAACAGCCACTGCGTCCCTATTTTGTCTGGCAGACATGACCTCTTCGAGAGAGGAGGGTTCGGGTGCGGGCTCGCCATCTTCGACCAGACCTTCAAGATGAAAAGCCAAGGCTTCGGTTGCCATCTTTCGGGCTTCGTCCAAGTTACTTCCGGCGGTGACTACGCCAGGAAGGTCGGGAAACGAAACGCCGTAGTCGCTGTCAGCTTCCTTATGGATCAGGGCGATGTATTGTCGCATTTGGGATTCTCCCGAGAACCGAATCGGCTTCATTTCATATTTCGCATTCTTCATTTTAGTTTGAGGTCGGCTTGTTTCTCGACGCTCCTAAGTGTGCCGGTTGGGATGTCTTTCTTGGGATGTGGGACGGTCACACGCCCCTTCTTGGTCGGGTGCTTGAATTGAACGTGGCTACCCTTCTGGGCAACTTGCTCCCAACCGTCTGACTTCAAAGCTTTTATGACATCCCGAGACTTCATGATGTATTTATACACACCGACAACTAACTTCAAGTGTATAAATACACACTCTAGAATGGCTCCAACCCTCACGGCCTTGCCGCCCATCCTCAAACAGAGCGGCGGCGGATCATCCATTGTTCTCGCGCCGGCTGTCGTCGAGAGGCAGGACGTTGGTCCGGCCTGCGATGGCGGACAATTCATCGAGCGCCTCCGCGCACCACTCCGCCACGGCCCGCTCGTGCCGCAGGCCGATACGAAGTCCAAGCAGCTTTCCGGTGTCGGCCGGTGGTGCCAGGCCATGCGGGAAGCGCTTGTTGAGGATGCGCTCGTAGCGCTTGAAGCGGTCGCGGTGATGCTCCAGCCGCGCCATCAGGTCGGCCCGCAAGGGCTCGATGTCGACGCTGTCGAGCGCGTAGAGCCGCACCAGCAGGTCGTCCTTGATCGACGGTGGAATGCTCGGCCGGGCGGCCCAGTGCCTCAGCGCGGCTCGGCCCTCGGAGGTGAGGGTGTAGACCAGCTTGTTGGGCTTGCCGGACTGCACGACCTCGCGGCCCTGGATGTGGCCCCGGTCGCGCAGCCGCGACAGCTCGCGATAGATCTGCTGATGGTCGGCCTTCCAGAAAAACCCGATCGATGCATCGAACGTCTTGGCGAGCTCGTAGCCCGTCATCGGATGCTCGGTCAGGCATGCGAGAATTGCGTCACCAAGCGCCAAGACGCCAACCCTTCCTCTTCTCGATTGGTATGCTTGACTTTATGCGCATAGGTGCATATGCGTCAATGTGCATATAGGATGATCAGAATCGCCCCGGATCGTGCGCGCCCAAGGCAGCGACGAGCGCGGGCGTTTCGGTGCGAGTGATGCGTTTTCTCCCAACAGGAGACGTCCGATGACCATGACCGGTCTCGACAGATGGTACGACTACATGAAGTCCCATGACCGTGCCGCGCTCTGGGATTTGCTGCATCCCGATGCGGTGTTCGAAAGCCCCGTGGTGCAGACGCCGCAACGCGGGCGCGAGATCACCTTCAAATACCTGTCGAGCGCGGAAAAGGTGCTCGGCGGCCCGACCCTCGCCTATGTCGGCGAGTGGCGCAGTGAAACCGGCGCGGTGCTCGAATTCGAGAACGAGGTCGATGGCATCAGGATCAACGGCGTCGACATCATCACCTTCGGCAAGGATGGCCGGATCACCCATTTCAAGGTGATGGTGCGCCCGCTCAAGGCGATCAACCTGCTGCATCGGCTGATGGGGGAACAACTGGCGAGGCAGGCAGCCGATACCGACGTCGCAAAATCGCAGCCGCGCGCATGATAGCAGCTACCCTTCGCGTCTGGACCGGCTAAGGTCCGCGCTTCGAAACCGACACTCTGCCGCGCAGCACGATTTCCGCTTGAACGGCATCGCCTGCCGAAACCGCCTGCCAATACCTGTCTAGACCGCCTGCCAAGCCTGCCCGCCGGGAGAACACCATGCCGATCTACAAAGCCCCCGTGGAAGACGTCAGCTTCCTCCTCAACGACGTGTTCCAGATCGATCGCTACGACAATCTTCCGGGATTTTCCGACGCCCCCGCTGACGTGCGCGAGGCGATCCTCGGCGAGGCGGCAAAACTCTCAGAAGAGGTGCTGCAACCCTTGAACCGGGTCGGCGACCTCGAAGGCTGCACCCGCCATGACGACGGCCGCGTGACCACGCCGAAGGGCTTCAAGGAGGCCTTCAAGCAGGTCGCCGAGGGCGGCTGGCTCGGGCTTTCGGTGCCTACGGAATACGGCGGCCAAGGGCTGCCGGGCGCGCTGACCCAGGCCGTCAACGAATTCCAGTGCTCGGCGAACATGGCGTTCGCGATGTATGGCGGGCTGACAATGGGCGCCACCGCGGCGCTGATGGTGCATGGCAAGCCCGAGCAGAAATCCATGTTCGTGCCGAAGATGGTGGCGGGCGAGTGGACCGGCACCATGAACCTGACCGAGCCGCAATGCGGCACCGATCTGGGCCTGTTGCGCACCAAGGCCGTCAAGCAGGCAGACGGCAGCTACAAGATCTCAGGCACCAAGATCTTCATCTCCGCCGGCGAGCACGACCTGGCCGAGAACATCATCCATCTGGTGCTCGCCCGCATCGAGGGGGCGCCGAGCGGCATCAAGGGCGTGTCGCTGTTCGTGGTCCCGAAGGTCCTGGTCAACGCCGACGGTTCGCTGGGGCAGCGCAACGGCGTGTCCTGCGGGTCGATCGAGCACAAGATGGGCATCCACGCCAATTCCACCTGCGTGATGAACTACGACAGCGCCACCGGCTGGTTGATCGGCGAGGAAAACAAGGGCATGCAGGGCATGTTCGTGATGATGAACGAGGCTCGGCTCGGCGTCGCGGTGCAGGGCCTCGCGCAATCCGAGGTCGCCTACCAGAACGCGGTCGCCTATGCGCGCGAGAGGTTGCAGGGCCGTGCGTTGTCGGGGGTGAAGGCGCCGGACAAGCCGGCCGATCCGATCATTGTGCACCCGGACGTGCGCCGCACGCTCCTCACCATCCGCGCCTTCAACGAGGCGGCGCGTGCGATGGTGGTGTGGACGGCGCTCAAGGGCGACGTCGCGCACCGATCCAGCGATCCCAAGGACCGTCAGGCCGCCGATGACCACATGGGGCTGATGACGCCGGTCATGAAGAGCATGCTGACCGATGCCGGCTTTGCCAACGCCGTGCAGGCGCAGCAGATGTATGGCGGTCACGGCTACATCGCCGAGCACGGCATGGAGCAGTTCGTGCGCGATGCAAGGATCGCCATGATCTATGAGGGCGCCAACGGCGTTCAGGCGCTCGACCTCGTCGGACGCAAGCTGCCTCGCGATGGCGGCCGCGCCGCGATGTCGTTTTTCGGCGAGGTTGCCGGCTTTGCCAAGGAACACGGCGCCGACGAAGCCATGAAGCCCTATGTCGCCCCGCTCTCGGCCGCGCTCGGTCATCTGCAGCAGGCCACCACCTGGCTGATGCAGAACGCCCTGACCCGGCCCGACAATGCCGGCGCCGCCGCCTCCGACTACCTGCATCTGTTCGGCCTCGTCACGCTGGCCTACATGTGGGCCCGGATGGTGAAAGTCGCGCGCGACAAGATTGCAAGCGCTGGCGCAACGCCATATCTGACCAGCAAGCTGGTGACCGGCCGCTTCTTCATGGAGCGGATGCTGCCGGAGACATCGGTGCATCTGGCGCGGATCCAGACCGGATGCGCGACCACCATGGAATTGGCGGCGGACGCCTTCTGACCGGAGTATCTGTTTTGCCGCTCGGCTCAATCCGCTATGACATTACGATCATCATCCCGGGAGGGCGTCATGCCTGAGGCTTTCATCTACGATCACGTTCGCACGCCGCGCGGCCGCGGCAAGGCCGACGGCGCGCTGCACGAGGTCACGGCGCTGGCGCTCGCCACCGTGCCGCTGCAGGCGCTCAAGGAGCGCAACAATCTCGGTGAAGACCTGGTCGACGACGTCATCCTGGGCGTGGTCGACCCGGTCGGCGAGGCCGGCTCCGACATCGCCCGCTTCGCCGCGCTGAAGGCGGGCCTCGGCGACGCCGTGCCCGGCGTGCAGATCAGCCGCTTCTGCGCCTCCGGCCTCGATGCCGTGAATTTCGCCGCGGCCCAGATCATGAGCGGGCAGCATGAACTGGTGATCGGCGGCGGCGCCGAATCCATGAGCCGGGTCGGCATCGGCGCCTCCGGCGGCGCCTGGCCGATGGACCCGTCGATCGCGGTGCCCGCCTATTTCATGCCGCAGGGCGTCTCCGCCGATCTGATCGCGACCAAATACGGGTTTTCGCGCGACGACGTCGACGCCTACGCGGTGCAGAGCCAGCAGCGCGCGGCCAAGGCCTGGGACGAGGGCCGTTTCAACAAGTCGGTGGTGCCGGTGAAGGACGGCAACGGGCTGACGATCCTGGCCAAGGACGAGCACATGCGGCCCACGACCACGATGCAGTCGCTCGGCCAGTTGCAGCCGTCGTTCGTCGCCGTGGCGCAGATGGGCGGCTTCGATGCGGTGGCGATCCAGTCGCACCCCGAGATCGAGCGCATCAACTACGTGCATCACGCCGGCAATTCGTCCGGCATCGTCGACGGCGCCGGCGCGGTGCTGCTCGGCAGCAAGGAGGCGGGCAGCAAACACGGCCTGAAGCCGCGGGCAAAGATCCGCGCCTTTGCCAATATCGGCTCGGAGCCCGCGATGATGCTGACCGGGCCGGTCGATGTCACCGAGAAGCTGTTCGAACGTTCGGGCATGAAGAAATCCGACATCGATCTGTTCGAGCTGAACGAGGCGTTCGCCTCCGTGGTGCTGCGCTACATGCAAGCCTTCGACATCGACAGCGCCCAGATCAACGTCAATGGCGGAGCAATCGCGCTCGGCCATCCGTTGGGGGCGACGGGTGCGATGATCCTCGGCACCGTGCTCGACGAGCTCGAGCGCACCAACAAGCAGACCGCGCTGGTCACGTTGTGCATCGGCGGCGGCATGGGCACCGCGACCATCATCGAGCGGGTTTGATTTCTCACCCTCTCCCCTTGTGGGAGAGGGTGGCGAGAACACGTGGAGCGAGTTCGAGCCGGGTGAGGGGTCTGTCTCCGTGGATGCAGACCCCTCACCCCCCTCGCTCCGCTCGGACCCCTCTCCCACAAGGGGAGAGGGGATATCGAATCGGGAGCAACAGATGGCCTTCAAGAACTTCAAGCTAGAGACCGACGCCGATGGCATTGCGCTGGTCACCTGGGACATTCCCGGCCGCTCGATGAACGTGCTGGACGAGACCACCATCACCGAACTCGACGCGATCGTGAAACAGACCTCGGCCGATCCCGCCATCAAGGGTGTCGTCGTCACCTCGGGCAAGGAGGCGTTCTCCGCCGGTGCCGACCTCTCGATGCTCGAGGGCATGAACCGCCGCTATGCCGAGCTTCTGAACGAGAAGGGCGAGGTCACGGCCAACCAGATGCTGTTTGACGAGAGCCGCAAATCCTCGCTCGTCTTCCGCGCCATCGAAACCTCGGGCAAGCCCTGGGTCGCGGCGATCAATGGGCTGGCGCTCGGCGGCGCGTTCGAACTGACGCTATCGTGCCACTACCGCGTCGCCGCGGACAATCCGAAGACCCGGCTTGGCCTGCCCGAGGCGAAGGTCGGTCTGTTCCCCGGCGCCGGCGGCACCCAGCGCGTGCCGCGCATCGTGCCGCCGCAGGACGCCATGCAGCTGCTCTTGCGGGGCGAGACGGTCGATCTCATCAGGGCACGGGTGCTGAAGCTGATCGATGCCGTCGTGGCAGGGGGTGATCTGGTCACGGCGGCCAAGGACTGGATCAAGGGCGGCGGCAAGGCCGTCGCACCCTGGGACGAGAAGAACTTCAAGCTGCCCGGCGGCCCGGTGTTTTCCAAGGCCGGCATGATGATGTTCCCGGCCGGCAACGCCATCTACCGCCGCGAGACCTATGACAATTATCCGGCGCAGCGCGCCATCATGAGCTGCGTCTACGAAGGCCTGCAGTTGCCGATCGATGCGGCGCTTCGGGTGGAATCGCGCTACTTCGCGCAGGTGCTGCGCAGCAAGGAAGCGGCGGCCATGATCCGCAGCCTGTTCCTGTCGATGCAGGAATTGAACAAGGGCGCGCGGCGCCCCTCGGACGTGCCGCCGACCAAGGTCAAGAAGCTCGCCGTGATCGGCGCCGGCTTCATGGGCGCCAGCGTCGGCTATGTCTCGGCGCGCGCCGGCATCGACGTCGTCCTGATCGACCGCGACCAGGAGAGCGCCGACAGGGGCAAGAAGCAATATTGCGAGCTGCCGCTTGACGCCCTGATCACCAAAGGCCGGGCCAAACCGGACGATCGCGAGAAGGTCCTGTCGCGCATCACCGCGACCGCCGATTTCGCCGCGCTGAGTGATTGCGACCTCATCATCGAGGCGGTGTTCGAGGACCGCGGTGTCAAGGCCGAAACCTATGCCAAGGCGCTGCCGTTCGTGAAGAGCGATGCGATCTTCGCATCCAACACCTCGACACTGCCGATCAATTCGCTCGCCGAAGAGTTCAAGGACCAGGGCAAGTTCCTCGGCATCCACTTCTTCTCGCCGGTCGAGAAGATGATGCTGGTCGAGCTGATCGTCGGCAAGAACACGGGCGACGTCGCGCTCGCCACCGCGCTCGATTACGTCCGCACGATCGGCAAGACGCCGATCGTGGTGAATGATTCCCGCGGCTTCTTCGCCAACCGCTGCGTACTGCGCTTCACCGCGGAAGGCCTCGAAATGCTGATGGAGGGCGTGCCGCCGGCGATGATCGAGAACGCGGCCAAGATGGCGGGCATGCCGGTCGGGCCGCTGTCGCTGTCCGACGAGGTCAAGCTCGATCTGGTGCTCGACATCATGAAGGCGACCGAGGCCGATCTCGGTCCCAATGCGATCGATCAGGGGCAGAAGAAGCTGATGATCGAGATGGTCGAGAAGCAGGGCCGCCAGGGCCGCAAGAACGGCAAGGGCTTTTACGATTATCCCGAGAAGGGCAAGGGGCAGAAGAGCCTGTGGCAGGGCCTCTCCGCGCTACAGCCGAAGCATCTCGATCCCGATACGCTCGACGTCGAGGAACTGAAGCAGCGCTTTTTGGTGGTGCAGGCGGTGGAAGCCGCGCGCACGGTGGAGGATCACGTCATCACCGATCCGCGCGAGGCCGATGTCGGCTCGATCCTCGGCTTCGGCTTCGCGCCGTTCACCGGCGGCACGCTGTCCTATATCGACTTCATGGGGACCAAGACCTTCGTCGAACTGTGCCACAAGCTCGAAGCCAAATACGGCTCGCGCTTCACCCCGCCAAAACTCCTGGTCGAGATGGCGGCGAAGGGCGAGACCTTCTACGGCCGCTTCCCGCCGAAGAAGATGGCGGCGGCTTAGTCCCCCCGTCATTCCGGACAGTCCGCTTTGCGGCGCCCCGGAATGACACCGACTCTTACGCCGCCGTCGGGCCTCAGTGCCGCCCGCGCCTTCGGAGATGCGCGCCCATGCTGGGGGCGTGCCTTACCCCTCGCCCGACAGCAGGCGATCCCGGACCGCCACAATCTCCGTCTGAAGCTTCTTGAGCGCATCGTTCGAAAGCCCGAGCGCTTCGCCGACGCAGGACGGAATCGCACGGGCGCGACTCTTCAGCGCCAGCCCGGCGGCGGTGACGCGGACCCGCACCTGGCGTTCGTCGTCGGGATCGCGCGCACGCGTCAGATATCCGGCGCCCTCCAGCCGCTTCAGGAGCGGCGTGAGGGTACTGGAATCCAATAGCAGTTTCTCGCCGAGCGCTTTCACGGTCTGATCGTTCTCGGTCCACAGCGCGACCATCACCAGATATTGCGGATAGGTCAGGCCGATCGCGTCGAGCAATGGCCGGTAGAACTGGTTGAAGGCATGGCCGGCCGAATAGATCGCAAAGCACAAGAAGCTGTCGAGCGACAGCGCCTCGTCATTCGCGGACGGCGGGTCGTTCGCAGGCGGTAGCGATGGGGCGGTCATGGCAACCCTTGGTCGGCGTCTGCCGGCTAGTCTTGATCGGGAAAAGCGCGAATCGGTTCCGGAAAAGCATCCCGATACAGTTAGATCGTGCGCGATTGAGTAGCAAGCGGTTCATATGGAGACTTTGTTGCATATATGATCGTGAGCGATCTAATCGCTAACGATCGAATTATGATTGACATGGAGACTTTGGAGCGCATAAAATCGTACACGATCTAATCGTCGACGATCTATTTCAACGAGTATTCGCCAATGCTGCAACCATTTGCACCCATACCGGCCGACGCGACAGATGCTGTCCGCCTCGCCCGTGTGGACCTGTCAGTCGAGCTGACGCCGCGCGCGGCGTCCGCACCGCAAACACTCCCTTCAAGCCATCAACAGCAAAAGGAGCTGCCAGCATGTCGACGATCACCACCACGGACGGCACCAGGCTTTTCTACAAGGATTGGAGCGAGGGGCAGCCCGTCGTCTTCGCGCACGGCTGGCCACTGTCGTCCGACGCCTGGGACGACCAGATGCTGTTCTTTGGCCAGTACGGATACCGTGTGGTCGCGCATGATCGCCGCAGCCATGGCCGCTCGGACCAGACCTGGGACGGCAACAACATGGACCA
>WNGQ01002109.1_pt1 | contig 20319 bp, 16 predicted proteins | sample 5407661 | NCBI WGS metagenome assembly WNGQ01 (sample SAMN13153382, study PRJNA577476) | soil metagenome | isolation source: 60 cm soil or saprolite under Garry oak tree replicate 2 | place: USA:California | collected 2016-06-15 | reverse complement strand
ATGTGGAGTTTGACAAGCCAGCGGGCCGCCTGCCTCGCATAGGATGCAAGTTCTGCGTGGTGCCCAGCTAGGAGGGTCGAAAGTTGCTCGCCCTCAGCAGCCCTCGTGAGCTGCAGCTTGTATTCAGGGAAATAGGCAAGAGGCTGTGGAACCTTGTATAGGCTGAGGTTGTCAAAGCCTTTCTTCCAAAGTTCGTTGAGGACGCGGCTGCTGTGGAGGGCCTCGGCCTCGTCTGAATATAGCTTTCCGTAGGCTAGGGGTTTTCCCTGAGAAGTATAACATACCGTAATTCTTCCGGATCCCGGTTCGTGAACTATGATAGCCTTCGAGTCGGGGAGGAGCCCGTGTTGCAGTTCGCCGAATACGGCCGGATAGACCATTTGTTGGACGAATGCTGGTGTAGTGATATCTTGGAATCGCGACCTGACCTTGCCTTCAATCAGGTCATAGGTCCTAACACGACGAGGATAGTGGTCTGCCGTATTACCCTCCAAATCTCCAAGGGTCGATGGAAAAGCCGAAGTCCATGGTAAGGACCGCTCAAACTCTCTCCCATAGTGGGAGACCGCCCATTCCATCGGCGCACTGTCCGCCTCGGCGCTTACGATGTTGCGGCAGAGAGAGAGGATTACTTGGAGAGCGAGGTCGAAGCTGAAACCGTTTATCGTCAAAGATGCGGGGCCTATGTTCTTTTTGGGAATAGAGCCGGCGTAGAGGTCGAACCGGTTGGTCCGGACAAGTTCTTCCATGTCTTCAAGCATTCGGAGCAGAATCTTTAGTTGTCCAGGCTGTTTCGCAGCGGCCCGTGAAATCTGGTCGGAAAGTTCCGAAAACAGGTCGAGCGGCTTTACTACATCTTCAAGTTCTATCTCGGAAATGTGGCGTCTCGAAAGCTTGTAGGCTGCGTCTCTCACCATTCCGAGGCCGGTTCTCATGCTGAGACTTCCGTGATGGAATTCTCGGGCCGGATCTGAGCGGCAGGAGCGTCAACCATCATGTGCGAGTCCTCGAGAAGATCGACTTCAGGCGTGATTGTCGTGGGGTTTCTACTGTCGCCACCCGAACGGGCACGGTAGCTTTGATCCTGTTGATGTATGTGAACAGTAGTTCCATGCGGTCGATGAAGTCGACCGGTATCTGGCTTAGGGGGATGTTGGGAAATTCGTTCATGATGTATCTTCCGATCCGAAATCGTGAGAAGGCAAGACCTTTTTTCTGAAACTCGCCCTCCACGTACCTTCGTACTGGTATTCCCACGGCCAAAGCGTTGTCGGTAATTTGATTCTTGCCGAGTTCTCTGGAGTAGAGCTCGTTCACAAATCTCAGATAGAGATTGGGGGGGAGGAGGTCTTCTAGCTCCACAACGCGGCTGGATTCAGGCGTAACATCGCTTACAAATAGGACGCTCGTCTCTCTAGCGATTCCGGTTTCAATCAGTTTCTTCCTGACGTCTGCCCCTTCGGCATCCGCATCGAGTAACACTGCAACGGCCATGCCCATTTCTTGCCCCGAGAGCATCGTTGCAAAGAGAGCTGACCTTTGACCGCCGCCTGTCGGAGTGATGATTATGTCGTCGTCTATGTATTTACGTCCTGACGCTTTGAAATGTTGCGAAATTGTCGAAAGAATCCAGAGGTCAGTAACGCTCTTCACTAGCAGATTGTATTTTTCTTTGACCAGGGCCCTTGATAGTGAGTATCCTAGAGCGGCTTGGACTGGGAAGAGAGCAGTCTTGTCGATTGTCTTTGCTGGCTCGGTGATCTTTGAACCTTGGGGAGTTTCTGTGAGAATGCTGACCTTGTCCAGGGCGTCCAGGTCGATCATGAAGGGAGAGTGCGTTGCGTAGATCAACTGGTCCTTTTCGGATAGTTTTGCGAGTACCCCGAGGAGATCTTCCTGTGCCGACGCGTGGAGGTGGAGCCCAGGCTCATCAAGTAGAAGAACTGTGTTTCTTTGTCCGTCTCTCGATTCTGCCATGAATACGAGGTAGAATGAGAGAAACCATTGGAATCCTTTACTTCTCTGCTCGAGCTCGATCCTTGAACCGTCTATTTCATCGGCCACCCAGAGACGCAGATACTCTCCGTCTATCGCAAGGTCCAACCGGTTCTTTCGCTGGTGCCATACATCGGCGAGAATCCCGGAGAGGGACAATGTGGCGCGGTCGACCATTAGCGCTCTCGTGTCGATCGCCTCTTGCATCTGGTCCGTTGATCTTCCATCACCTTTCCCGAGTTCGGCGAGCTTTTCCGGATCTAACTTCACAAAGGAGAGCAGTTTTTCTGCAGTCCTCTCGTCGGGGCTGAGATCGCCGTGCTTGAGACGTTCTACAAAGGATGGAAGGTGGATTCTGCTGGAAATGATTGCATAGTTTTCGAAGTAGATGAAGACTGGTAATCTCTCGACAATGAACTTGTTGACCCGGGCTTCGATGCTGGGCCAGTCTATCGTGTCAAATATGAGCTGTACGACCGTATGGATGTCTTTGTACTGGTCCTTGTCCGAATTCTGTCCAAGTAGAGAGATTATTTCCTGGACTTGTCTGACGAACGCATCCCGAGACCCTGATTGATGGGAAAGGTCTATGTCTGCATCGATACCTGTTCCGACGCGGCTGAGAGCATCCAAGAGCTTCCAACGGACGCTTGATTGTGGCCCTGCGGAATCGTCGAGCCTGTCCATCGCTCCTCTAAGTTCGATAAGGAGGGGAAAGAGACCCTTCATCGTTGGTGGAGGGATTACCATGTCCGGCAAGTATCGGACGGCATATTCTCCTGCGTAGTCTTTTGTTACGGATACCCCTGTAATGTCTAGGAGGCGCGCGTCAATCTTTGCAAGTTCTCGTTTCTCTTCAGGTTCTAGAGAGAACTTTGCCTCCACGACAATGGTTTTTTCGCTGTACTCGTGGAATCGTCTGCGTGGGAACTCCTTCAGCGCGTTGTATGGTTCGGGAATGGCCGGGTTGAACTTGTGCAGAGCCTTCAGGATACTAGTCTTTCCACTCTCGTTCTTCCCGACGAGAGTCTTGATTTGGTCGACCAGTACCTCGCCTGAGTCATCTACGCACCTGTAGTTCATCACGCGGAAGCTTCTGAGCTTCATCGCTGTGCCAATCCGTTCATGTTTTGTTTCATGTCCAATTCATACCCATGATGGATCCGGTAAGGGGCAAAAGATCGCTTCTTACTGTAAGGGTCAAGACCCTGCCCCCCGTTTTGTCGTCGACGTCCGCGGCGAATAGTGATGCCGTAGACCAGCAGGAGAACTGCCATTCCTAAGATCGCGATCCCGATCCCGTTCAGAAGATAGGAGAACGGTATCGGCGCCGGATCGAGACGAGCTCCGCTTGTGACGGTTATGATTGCGGAGCCAAAGGCGAGGTGTGGAGCTGGTGCGGCTGAATCCGAGACTACGACTTGAATCTGATAGGTGCCGGCGGCTGTGTAGTTGTGGGAAACTGACTGGCCGAATCCGCTTTCACCATCTCCAAAGGTCCATGCGAAGGTGTAGCTGCCCTGTCCGCCTGAGGCTAGGGCGCTGAACGAGACCGTGAGGGGAGCCGTTCCTTGGGCAGGGCTGTTCGACATGGTAACAGCTACTTTTGCGAGAACAAATACTGGTACAAGGCTGGACGAGTTGGACCCATTGCTATCGATCAGAGTGAGTGTTGCGTTGAAACTTCCGGTGGAAGAGTATTCGTGGAATGTTATGGGGCCGGTCGTAGAGTTCTTGGAGCCGTCCCCGAAATTCCAAACGTAGCTTGTGATCGTCCCGTTCGGATCACTGCTACTGGTGGCGTTGAATCTAGCCGGGGTCAGCACCACTGGGGCCTGCGGGTTCACGGAGAAGGAGGCCGTTAGTGGGATAGGGGGGGTGAATACGGTTACACTACGTGAAAGCGTGTCTGTGGATTTCTGGTCGGTTATCGTCAGGGTCACGGTGTAGGTGCCTGATGCGGGGTAACGACCGGTCACACTAGCGGCTGTTGTGGCTAGAGTCGTTCCGTTGCCAAAGTCCCAACTGTAGTTGGTTCCAGGTGAGACGGTTCCGTTGACCGTGAACGTTACTACCTGATTCGCCAGAGGATCGATCGGCCAATAGGTGAAACTCGCATTCGGTAAACCTCTGGCTTCGTGACCATAGAGTTGAATCGACATTATGAGGAGTAGGCCGGCTAGCACCAGTCTTGGCAGCAGTCTGTTCGCAGTCAGTCTGGACATTCTGCCGTTTTCCCGTCCATGTCCTGTCTGGTTTGTCATTGTCGGCCCTCGCCTTCTTGCTGGCCAGAACGGCGATACTGTACACTGGCTTGAGGCGCTAACACCTGGTTCTGGTAGATTTTCGAATAGGCTCCTCCGCGTTGTAACAAACTGTGATGTGTTCCAACTTCTGCGATTCTCCCCTCTTCGAGAACAACGATTCTGTCCGCGTCCATTATTGTGGAGAACCTGTGTGCAATCACGATTGTAGTTCGTTCGCCGCGCATTCGCCGGATGGCTTCTTGAATGAGCGCTTCTGACTGCGAGTCGATGTTCGAAGTGGCCTCGTCGAGTATGAGTATCTTGGGATCTTTGAGGAGCGCACGGGCGATCGAGATGCGCTGTCTCTGCCCGACGGAGATTGTTACTCCTCGTTCGCCGATCTCCGTATCATAACCCTTCGGGAGGTTAAGTATGAATTCTTGGGCGTTAGCCGCCTTTGCTGCTTGGACAATCTCCTCCTGGCTTGCGCCAAGTTTTCCATATGCTATATTGTCGCGTACGTTGCCGGAGAAGAGGACAGGATCCTGTAAGACCAGTCCGATGGAGTCTCTGAGGAAAGAGAGTTTTAGCGAGTCGAGGGGGTAGCCGTCGATCCGAATGGCTCCTGACGTGGGCTCGTAGAAACGCAACAGGAGGTTGACTATGGTAGATTTTCCCACGCCGCTGGGTCCGACGATGGCTATTGTCTCGCCAGGCTGGATGGCCAGGCTCACGTTGTCTAGGACCTTTCGGCCTGTTGCATACTGGAACGAGACCTTGTCGAATTCTATTCCTCCCTGAATATTGGCCGGGGTGAATGCTCCGGGTGCATCTAGCACCTCTGGTTGCATCTCGGTAATCTCGAAGAGCCGATCCCCGGCAGCGACGGCTTTTTCGATCTTGAAGTTTGCTTTGCTGAGCGATACTAATGGATCGAACATCTTGTTGAGGAGTCCGATAGAGGCGATCAGTGCTCCTAGAGTGATGGAGTTGTTGAGCACGCTGGGGACGGCGACTAACAGTAGGGTGAGAAGAGCGAGAGTTGTGACCGTGTCAACCATGGACGAGTATAGTGATGATAGCTTGACTAGGTTGACGTTGGCCCTGACGATTGCTATTGACCTGTCTCGGAACTCTCTGGCTTCTTGGGCTTCTCTGTGGAAGCTCTTTACGATTCGGAGGCTGCTGATCACTTCGAAGGTTCTTGCAGAGAGCTCTCCCACGGCTTCCCGGATTTTTCTCGCGCCTCGTTTGACCCTGCTTTTGAACATGTTGACTACGATTACCATTCCTATTATGAACGGCACAATGGTCAGGGCAATCCTCGCGTTAGCGAAGAAGAGTAGACTGGATGCTCCGGCGACCATGATGAAATCAGAACCTAGCGCGGGCATGTCATCTGTTAGTATGCTCTCGACCTCTTTCGTATCACTCATCACTCTGGAGACGAGTTCGCCCGAACGGTTCTCATCCAAGAATTGCAAAGGTAGCTGCTCTATGTGCTCGAAGACATCGGTGCGCAGTCGGTGGACGGTCTTCTCGCCCAGCTTTTCCGTAAGATAGTCCGTGAGAAACGCTGCAACTTGTTGGAGTGCAAACGCTCCGGCTAGGAGAGCGAGAACTGTTGGGAGGAATCCAAGGTTGCGAAGTGTGATCACATTTCCGACCAGCAGGTAGCCAATGATCCATGGTTGAGCCAGCTGGAGTGCAGCGCCTGAGACCATGACGAATCCGATGACTAGGACGTACTTCCAGTGCGGGCGCAGGTATGAGAGTATCTTTCGAAGGGTACCTTTCGGCCGCGAGATGAGGGTCCAAGCGATGACCCCGACGCCAAGGACAGTGATGCTGAGAACTACCGTCGGTTCCAGCAGAAGCGAAAAGGATCCATAGTTGCTAACAAGCCATGCTTTCAGCGTCGGGTTTGTCTGGGTCTCAAAGGCGAGATAGTTGAGGAGCCCAATTATTCCAACGCATAGAGAGATCGTGACGGCTCTTATTGCCCGGAGGACTAGGTGCTCTTTGGAGCTCGCTTCTAGCGTGAGTGTCTTACTCGCTTCTAGCGTGAGTGTCTTATTCATGCGCGGATCCTCCGATCGGGGAGCTCAGTCGTGTATACTCTGGTTTCTGAAAGGACGAGACTGAAGGCTGGCCTCAAACTCATTGACCCTCAGCCCATGCCTTTTGGAGACTGGTTCTGCATTCGTTCAGCCATTCGGCGACTTTGTCAACGTCGGGTTTCAGGTCTAGAAGGTAGTAGGTGTGGTAGATTCGCTGAAGATAGGTCTGGGCTTCGAATACGGTGACTCTCTGAAGAAAGTCTTCTTGCGGTGACTGCTGGTTTTCCATGTAGGCTTCGAGGAACGATTCTGTGGCTCTTGTGATCGTTTCGTCTCGGCCATGGGTCATCTTTGTCTGAGCGACAAAATAGCCTACGTCGAAAGCCGGGTCGCCCATCCCGGCTTCTTCGAGGTCTATCACTGTAGTGATACCGGGTGAGGAAATGATGTTTCTTGGGTGGTAGTCTCCATGAATAGGTTTCCTTGGACAAGGAGCGTTAGCTTCCTGTAGACTGACCATCTGATCCGAGATGGACTTGATTTCCGAGGCTAGACGTGGAAAGTGCCAGGTCAGAGCCCGCGCATATTTGAGAGTGGCTGCAACCTCATCCTTGCGTGACCTTACCCGGTCCAGCCTGATCTTGGTATTGTGGAGCTTTGCCAGCCATTCCGCGGCTCCTCTCACGTATGGAACAAGGCTATCTTTCCTTCGAAGAATCTCGCGAAGAAGTTCCCCCTCTGCCTTGTCCATCAGGATGAATGATAGCGTGGAGATGTATAGGATGGGTCGGGGGACCCTTAGTTGGCTGGGGTCGGCGAAGCCGTTGGCTCGGAGAGTCTTAAGAGTGGAAAAGACGCGCTCCAAGCGTTCGTCTAATTCCCGGTATATTCCGATGTACCTCTTAGTAGAGTTCGGGAATGTTATAGTGTAGTCTATGATTGACTTGCGCAGATGTTTCTTCAGAATTCCTGCTTCGAACCCGCATATTTCCTTCTGTGAATCTTCGTCGAAAGCTTGGGTGCTGAGTAGATCCTTGAAGAAGTCGACCTCAGTCAATCCGGGTAGGAGGGGTGAGTCCCGTGGGGGACTTTCAAATCGGTTTACGATCTTCTGGGTCATTTCTGGTATCTAGTCCTCCGCTCCTATCCAGAGTGTGATGCAATGGTCGCCGGTGACTCTGAGGAGGCGCCCGTGCCCGAAGCTACGCTGTCGGGGCTCATCCCAGAAAGCCGAAGATCGGTCAAGCCTGACGCCTGCTGTCACGCCCCCGTTCGACCATCCCCTGATGCTTTCCGTGGGCGAGTATTCTCTCAGATCGGCAGGGCCCTTCCGAAGGAGTCGGAGGTAGTCTGGTGAAAATCCCACCTCCGTGGACAGTCTGGTAAGACTGGAAGGTAGTTTGTAGTCCACGCGAATGGCGCTAGTGTTCTGTTCTAGGAAAAGGGTCTTCTCGATGGCGAAACCCGATCGGTACCTTTCAACATTTCTCAGCCCGACGCTGACCGACTCCCCCTCGCCAACCAGTATTTCAGCAGAGTAACGATCATGCTCGTATCCGACGTCGGTGAGCGCGCCCGGATGATTAGGCGGCTTGTCCATGTACTCGTGCAACTCCTCGAGCAGGTTCCAATCGTCAATAGGATTCCCGATTACGAGCCTCCCAGGGGAATTTTGGACTGCGAATAGGTAGACTAGACGTCCGCCGTTTATGGGCGAGATTACTGCGAATAGCGCATCGTTCTTCAGAACTAGTTCGTTGTCCCCGTCGTGGTCAATGTCTTGCATGTAGGCGTGGCAGAGCTCGTCTTTGCTATGCATCCAGTGGGCAGCTTCGGCAACTATCGAGGCTACCCGGCAGTGGCTCGTCATTGCTTTAGTCCATGCGCTCGGGCCTCCGTCACTTTCCTCTTCTCCGTGCGCGCCCGTCTGAGGCGTGTGCCAAGCGGTTTGCCATGCTGACGCTATGAGAACCTTCCATGCTAACTGTGTCAGACTTTGGTCTGCTCCATTGAGGCTCAGCTCCTGGACCCGTTTCTCTGACCAGTCATAGTATTCGCGGTACGGAGTCCATCTGGGATCATAGTACCAGTCGTCGTAGGCTTCTCCAGCTTGGAAGTCTCTCGCGAGTTCTTTGTACGATCCACGATCGATCAGCCTCTCGTCCCTGGGCTCATGCGACGTAGCCCAATCGTCAAGCTTGACGGCTTGCAGTGTCGGATTTTCCGATATCCATTTGAGCACTGTTTCGAACTGTTCTGGACCTTTGGTGTCCCATCCGACTCCAGCAACCTTTTCCATGTCATCTGCGTAAATGGCGATGAGGCTGTTGTTGTAGTGGGCGTTTATGTCGAGAAGCCAGTGCAACTGGGCTTTCGTCTTTTCGAAGTTTTCAACGGTTCGGGGCGGAATATTGTGGCGCAAATGGACAGAGATTGGAAGCACACGAAGCCCGTTTCCATTTCTAATGTTATACATTCGAAAGTTGGATGGGTCCAATCTTCTGTTGTAGTCGTAGGATTGTCTGGGGCTTGGACTGTTTGTGTTGGAGTAGAGCAGCCTATCGTCTAGGATGACTTGTCGGTAGCCGCCGTTTGGTAGGGTGCGATCGGTCAGAACTGGAGCGAGGCGCTCTGTTTCCCACAAACGTTCGGTAACCCAGAAGGTGCTTATCTCGGCTGGATCCCAGTTGAGTAGGCTCTGGTAAATTGACAGATGCTCCTCTACCTGTTTCAGATTGTGCTTATGGGAGAAGAATCGCATCATGTTCTGGCCATAGCTTCCTCCGATCAGCTCTACGAGGCCTTTCTTCCTCAGGCTGTCGAGTCTGGAAAGGAATTCTGGGCAGTGCCATGCGAGGGATTCGAGCAGCGTTCCGCTAAGGTGCAGGTTGAACGGTATCCTGTACTGTTCGTGAAGGTCCAAGACTCTTGTCAGGCCTGTCTCGGAGCTGGAACTGCCGGCGATCGAGCTGATGCCCATTCGGTTGTCATATCCGTCTGTGACTAGGAGCTGGTTTGCGTGGTGGACGATTGCAAGAGCGGCGCTCGGACGTTGGATTGTTATGGTTCGACTCATGAAAGACCACTGCACACTTTGATTATTCCCGTCGCGTTCAGATGGTAACGGACTCCAGACAACTCGTCTTCGAGTATTGTGGATACGTAGCCTGCGGAGACTGTTCTGCCTAGTACAAGTTTGACTGGAAACTCTGGTGCACCGATTGCGGACGCAATCTCTCGTGCGCTCTTTGCATCCTCCTGGGCCGTCGCACCCGCAACGTGGAGATAGTCGAGTAGGTCCTCGTCTCCAAGAAGATCAGCGTCGGGGACAGGGGAGACGGGAATGCGTCGCTGGGATTCTGCTATGTTGTAGACGTTGATTGTTTTCTCAGCGATTGGGTTCCACCCGTAATGCTCTCTCACGTGACGGTGGGCGTTCTGTCTGAGCTGCGTTGCTAGAGAGGGATCTTCCAACAGTTTGCGGATTGTATGAGCGAGTAGCGTATGGTCGTTGGGCGGAACCTTCAGCCCCGTAACTCCGTCTTCGACGATCTCCGAGAGACCGCCTACGTCTGAGACGATTATGGGTGTCCCTGCCGCCATTGCTTCGAGCGCTACCATGCCGAAGGGCTCGTGGAGAGAGGGGAGTACACAGACGTCGCTTGACCTGTACGAGGAGACTAGAGTCGACGAGTCCACGAAGCCGGTGAAGCGTACGTTTCCGTCGATACCTAGATCTAGAGCCTCCCTCGACAGGTCCTCTCTCATTGGACCGTCACCTATGACGATTAGATTGGTTTGACTTCCCTGGGTCTTCAGATCCTTGATGGCTTGGAGGAGGGTTGACACGCCTTTCTCTTTGACGAGTCGTCCCACGAAGAGTACGGTGTGCCTGTTGCCCTGCGAGGGTCTGTTCTGGATGGTCCCCAAGGGTTGCCGTTCGAATTTTTCCGGGTCTACTCCGTTGGGAATTACGTGGATTCTATCGGCTGGAGTTCCTAGAACGTCTTGAACGTGGTGGACCATGTAGTTGCTGCAGCAGATGACTCGCTCGCTGCTTTCTGTGAGCAGGCGCTCAGTCGCATGTATTTTCTTCCTATAGCTGTCGTCAAGCGCTCCTCCCCGTCCCATCTCTGTTGCATGGATCGTAGTAACAAGTGGCAGTTCATAGCGCGTCTTTAGCTCAATAGCGGCTCTTCCAACTAGCCAGTCGTGGGCGTGTATAAGATCAAACCTGTCTCCTTCTAGGATCTGCTTTGCTCGTTCGATCAGCTGTGAATTTAGATGGTAGACCCAGAGGTGGAAGTTGGACTGGGAAATACCGCTACTTTCGACCCGCGATACGTGGGTTCCGCCAACGACTTCTTCGGCAGGGGTTTTTGGAAAGTCGCAAGTTACGACGTGGACTGTTACTCCTTTTTCTGTGAGGGCTTGAGAGAGATGGTAGGCGTGGGTTGAGATGCCGCCTATGATCCTTGGCGGGAATTCCCAAGTTAACATCAAGACCTTAATTTGTGTCCACCTCGATTTCGCGATGCTCGGTTAGTGCTATTGGTCCATCCGTCTGTCACGCTTGGGAGGGTAGGTTTGGCTACACTTTGGGAACCCTTGGTGTCTTCCAAGAGCATGAACACGTCAGTTTCTACCCCTTCGTCCTCTAGGGATTCAACTATTTGATGGAGCTTCTCAACGAGTGTTCGTGCACTGGATGGTGTCGTGTATCCTTCGAGTTTTATGATCGTGCACCATTTCCGGATATCCAATTCTACTGGCGTCTACTTTCACTCCGTAGCTATCCCGAGATTATGGATTATACTGGGCTGGCGCATATAGCCTGAACGTTTACCAATCAGGACAGAGGAAAGATTTGCAATTGTCTTGATGATCAAATGCGAGAATCGATCCTACAGCGCGAAAAAATTTCCAACCTGCCGCAGGAGAAACGGGGTGTGCGATTTTGAATCGCAAACTTGGAAGAAGCGTACACCTAGCACGAAAAATTTACCGAATGTTATAGGAGAATTTTCTGTGCGTCTTTCAGATCCGTTCGCTTGTCTGCGAGTCGATCCATACTATTTCATGCTAGACTAGGTTAACACGATACCGTCAAACGGTGGTTTTCTACTATTTGTACTAGAAATGCATCCGATACCTTATTTTGTGTTCAAACGCGATACCCACCATCGGTTCAAAAACGGACCAAATCGATTGCTTGCGCCTAAAATAGAAACATATACAAAATGGGCAAGCGGTGTTCACATTGAATGGATGAGACCACAGAATGGTAATAAGACACCTGCTGACGCTACTTGTATCACATCGGAACGCACATGCCACGGCAAACGATAACGAGAACCGTAAGGCTCAGTCCTGAAGTCGATCAGAACCTTAACAAACTGGCCAGACAGGAACGGGTCAGCGTAAACCACCTTGTAACGTCGGCTCTCAAGAGATTCACTGAGTGGGATGTGGTGGCTGAGAAATTTGGCTTCGTCGCAATACCGGGGTTCCTCCATGCTAAAATGTACAGTTACTTTACAGATGAACAGGCGAAGGAACTGGGCGAATGGGCAGCTAAGAACTTTGGAAGGGACTTCATCCTATTTCAATACAAGAAAGTCACATTGGACACAGTCCTCGATGCTCTGAAGCTGCTCAGTTCGAAGTATGCCCGGATTTTCAGCTTGGAGCACAACTTCGATGGAAAAGTCCACACAATTGTGGTCAAGCACGGACTTGGACCAAAAGGATCCGTGTTCAACGAAGAATTCCTCATGAGCATATTCAAAGGCTTGCTCGACATGAATCCAGAATCCGAACGCACAGAGGAGCAGGTGGTTATTCGTCTGAGGCCTACCCGCGAAACCCGAACGCCGACATGGGCAGGAGAAACGTCACATAGATACTCGGTGGATAGGCAACCACGCCTGGAGGCTCCTCTCTACGGCGGGGAATGAGAGATCGTAGAAGGAAGTGACTAGTATGGCGAACATATCTTTGGAACTCCAACTCGAAACGGAAAGAACTGAAGCTGCACGCATCCCGAGCGAGACACGAACCATAAGGCTTGACGGCGACGTTTTGTTCAAGATCGAAGAGTTGGCCAAACAGGAGAGCGTGAGCATTAGTTTCATCATAAACAAGGCACTCCGAAGGCATGTTGAATGGGAGATCTACGCCGAGAAGTTTGGGTTCATGATGACGTTTACCGCCAGGATGAGGCGGCTATACGATAGCCTTTCCGACGAGGAGGCTAGGACCCTAGGGCGTCAGTCAGCCGAGAACGAGTATTCCGAATTCATCAACTTCTGGTTCAAAAAGATAGACTTCGACACGACCTTGAAGGCGCTGGACCTTCTGGGAAGCGAGTACAGCAGGAATTTCAAGTTCGATCACAGCTACGACGGGAATGTTCACACAATAATATTCAAACATGACAGGGGCGCGAGGACCTCGGCTTATTACGCGGAGATTGCGAAGGTTCTATTCAATCGCTTGAACCTTAAGGTGGACGCCGTGGAGAGCGATCAACAGCTTACGATAACTGTGCGCAGTTAGAATTTATCCATATAGTTTTCTTTTTTCGAATGTGCTTAGGCGTCTCTCTTCCGGTAGATTTGGCATATCCGACCATCACCTCGGATATACGCAATGTTTACCAATAATTCTTGACCGCGATCAAAAAATGTTGGTTTAAATTGTCTATTCTCACCGTTGACTCTGTAACCAAGTCTCCGCTTCGAAGACCTGACGGGATATTACCTGGTGAAAAAAATGTCTTCTTCCAAAAGATCCCGATTGGCGCGTTCGAAGGCATTTACTCTCCATCTGGACCCGGAAGTCATCGAGAAGCTTGCTCTTGAGGCTGAGGCGCAAGAGCTCAGTGTAAATGTTATTGCTAATCGTGCCTTGAGAAAATATGTTGATTGGGACATTGTTGGCGATAGATTCCGGATTATTTCTACGTCTACGTCGCTCTTAGCCAAAATGATGACCTGGGTCCCGGAAGAATATGCTCGCGAGCTTGGGAGATCGCAATGGCTCCAAGAGTGGAGGACTATGGCTACGTCAAGCTACCCGGGAAAGGGCGCAGAAGCTGGTCTTCGCATCTTCGAGCTGTTCGGAAGATACGGGAGGCGCTTTCACGTCGACAGAGCTACAAGTGGCCCCTCAGGAGTGTTAGCTTTGCTTCACGGAATGGGGAGGAAATGGTCCCTGTTCTATGAAGGAATGATGGAGGCAATGCTGGGCGATACCTTCAAGGATGAGATCACATGGTTCAAGCTGACAAGTACTGACAATCAAGTCTTCGCAGAATTCTCCACGCAATCACTCAAGCACGCAGAATCCTCTGGCCGCTCGAGGCCAGCCCACGCAGAGATGCGCTTGAACAGCGGAGACTCGTCAAACTTTTCCTTCCCAGTCCCTATTCGATTGCCTAAACGACCTATTTGACGCGGCTAGCCTACTTTGACCGTGAGAACGTCTCACCGCCAGATGATTGCTATCCCCACTTGGTTCAGCGCCTGTCTGTACTCTTATCGACATCTAGCTATGAACTGAAATCGTAACCTGTTGATCGCTTTCGACCACCTCGGCTTTGCGACCGAGGCGATCAAGAAGGACCTTCATCGCTTCTGCGTAGTATGCTGACGTGGTTGATCCCCTGTCGTGCTTTATGATAATCGTATGCACTTTTCCATCAGAACTCTGGTCGAAATGGAATTGTCGACCGTAACCATTACCAAGGAACTCCAAGCCTTTCAATAGGGCGTTGAAGTCTATGATCTTGAACCAGAAATTCACATACTCGGAGATGAACTGAGCTCCTGCTTCGCGTCCGAAAATTCTCGCCTGCTCAACGGTAAGTTGTTCGAACAATTTCCTCACCACGCTGGTAGATTCTGTCATTAGGCCAAATTTTCCGGCAGGGTATTCCCAAAAAGCATATCTGGCAAGAGCCTTGTTCATCGTGACGCTGACACTCTGATTTTCCGCTTTAGCGATCAGCTCAAGAGCTAGGTCGAGATCACCTTCAAGCCTTATCGTACGGCTTGCGTTTGGTAGGCTCTCCTTCTCCTCGGGCTTCTTTTCTAGAAGAGATTCGGTAGCGACTCCGTCTGAGCTCATTGTTCTCAACACTTTAGCTGGTGATCCTTTAGACCCGCCGGATAACAATGAAGAGTCGTCTCAGATAAGAATTCCGTAGAAAGGGACATCTGAATCTTCAAATGACTCACAACAACCGCGGCGACAACTCGAACAGCGGGGTCATGTTTGTGCCTCTAGTTTCCTCGAACTACTGGTTTTGTGATTCCTGCGCCAAGACTGGCTGCTCTCGCTGTACGGAGGCGCGTCCGTTCTGGCTGGAACAGCTTCAGGACCATTTGCTCTCGCAATCATTGTTATGACATTCGGGATTCTTGGGCTCATACTTGGGGCTGGATTCTACACAGGAGCCGGGTGGGCTTGGATGGCCGGCCTCGTAATTTATTTCGTATCCATAGGCCTTGGGATAGCCGAGATCGTCTATGGAGGCAGAGTGGGGTTCATCGGCGGCATCATACGACTCCTGGCGGGAATAGTCATCCCGATCTATTTGACTAGATCGGGTCCGAAGGATTTCTTCGTCAAGACCAAGGACCTCACCTAGCTCGTTAGCTGGGCTATGCTCCAAATCGCCAGTCTTATTCATGGTGAAAATGCGTCGTTCTAGATACCCCGATATAGAACGGTAGGTTACGCGGCGCTTTAGTCGCCAGCCCTCTCATCAGTCAATCGTCTACTCGCTGAGAATGTGTCTTGCGAATCTCAAACACCACATGTCAAGCGCTACTACTCATCATAGCAATACTCTCCTTCCTGTCGATTAACGCAGTTCCAAAGGCCCATGCTCCTTCTCTTGGCGGAGGATGCGAATGCACGCTGAGCCCCGTCCCTGCATACGCGCAGGAAGGAACTGTAGTGTCTCTAGTTCTCAGTGTCAAACTCTCGATAACCGGAACCGTTTCACTTTATCAGTTCGTTTTCAACGTGAAAGACCCAACAGGGACAACGGTCCACTCGGCACCTATGAACCATACGACTACACCCAACGAAGACCAGTTCACGATAATCGTAGCTTACCCAGGCCCATACATCACCGGATCCAATTCTTTCAAGGGCCAGTATGCTGCAACGGTTGACGAGACTTCCCCCTTCCCAACCCTCAACGTGACAAACAGCACTTTCATCCTCGGGATCACCGACAGCCTCTCCTACGAGAGAACCCAGACGGTGAATGTGCAGGCAAGCAGATACAATGCGTCTGAAACCGTCAATGTGACGATACGAACACAGACCACGTCAACAACAGTCTTCTCCAAACAGGTAACCACTTCATCCACGGGGCTTGTGACGGCTAGCTGGAAGACCCTTCCAAACGCGACCATAGACAATTACATTGTGACCCTGGCAGGGACGAGCACCCACAAGAATCCAGCTGACACTCAGACCTTCTCAGTCCGATATGCAATCATTTCAATATCTGGAATCTCCTCATCGCAATCAACGTATAAAAGAACGGAAACCATGATGTTCTCGTTTCAGCCCTTCTATCCGGACGGCTCCCTTCCATCGACAGGGGTTGGACTTCTGAGCCTTGCAGGACCCGGCGGAGGAACGCTCACCTTAACTGCGACATACGACAGCATTGCCCAAACCTTCAACGCCACATACCAGACCACTACGAACAATCAAACAGGCACATGGACAGCCAGCCTGGGAGGGCACGGCTACAGCGACGCTTGGGGGAACAGCGGGCCCGGGGCAACCATATCAAAGAGTACCCAGCTCACGCCCGCAACACTAACCCTCACGGTTGACACAAACACGAACCTAGCGGTTGGACAATCACTCAATCTCAACATAACAGTAGTGTACCCCGATGGAACGACTCCTCAGACTGCAATCGTCCGGGCCTATCTGGTGTACACGGGATCCCCCGCGATCAACGATACCGTCCCGGTGGTCTACGATTCCACTCTCGGGTTCTGGGTAGGAACGTACACGGCTAAACCGGGGGATACGGGGGGACTCTGGTCGTTCATAGTCACGGCCTCCGATTCAGCCAGTCCACCGAACACGGGCCAAGCGACGCGAGCTATCACTATTCAAAACGGCAACAACACGGTCCCTACTAGCCCAAGTTTTCCTCTGTTTTACTTCGGGATTTTGGCGGCGATAATTGCGGGAATTCTGCTTGCGGTACTACTAGTTTTCAAGAAACGACGGGTTGGCCATGCGAGTCTGAAGATTGACTTAGAGGCCGTTCACTCGGAAGCAGGCCGTATCGAGAGTCAAGAGTTCTTTCAGACGATAAAGGAACAAGTAAGAAAGGACTTGGAGGATAAGAAGTAGACTTGGGCTGGACCAAGAGTCCACGCGAGACTATATGTGACTGTTGAATTGACCCACAAGCAATCTCCTCTCATGTTCTGTTTTGTTGGAACCATTGTTCAAATCTGTTGGGTTATACCCCACGGTAGCGTATAACTTCCTGAAGAAACATGCGAAGAATGGCACTCTTCGGAACAGCAATGGCGCTAGTTCTCACACTTGCAATCGTCGTCCCAGTATTCGGGGCACCTCCAACCACAATACATCCACCCAACCCATCAGCAAGCCATCGGCCGGCACCGCCGCTCGCTGTAGGCACCACCCTCACAATCAGCGGGTCAGGAACAGCATTCAAGATAGGCAACCGGACAGTCACCGAGTCTGCGAGCATCAGCTTAACGGCCACAGTCATTAAGAGCTCTCCTGGCCGAGGGATGCTGAACTTCACAGCAGGAACGCTAACCATCGGTTCAAACACCTACACTGTGGTCAGAGGCCACGGAATAATCACCTTCCACAGCGACAGGATGATACTCCACCTCGTCGTCAAGAACAGTGCAGGCGACACATTCCATCTGATACTCAACGGCCGCCACGCCAAAGCATCATCGACCACGGCCTTCACCGTGGACTTCACAATGCCCCAGAGCAAACTGGCCCACTCGTGGTTCCTGAAGATCAACGGCGTCACGGTAACGCCCAAGTAGGATGGGGAGACCGTTAAGGATGCCCCCATCTTCCCATTTTTTGGTAGAAAGGACGTGAAGTATTGAATTCGAAGATCCTCCTGACTGGAATAATCGGATTGGCCATAGGACTGGCAATAGGCATAGTTGTAGGGCTTCTCCTAGAAGCTGATTGCACAGTCGTCTGCATTTGAAAATCAAACTCTGACAAGCGGCTCGCATCGGTTAGCCGTAGAGCTCACTTCCGCCAAGTCTTTAGACAGGACAGATCATGATTCGGGAAACATGAGTCGCATACGTTCTGCTATTAACAAGTCTTAAGAAAGCACATGAATCAGACGCGCTGTCCAAGAAGGTGAAAGCGCGAATGTCCAATGAGCCGGACTTGGTTAGAAGGTATGTAGCTGAACTCCTGGGAACATTCCTATTCGTCTTTGTTGGTGCTGGTTCAGCAGTCGCGTCGCAGTATCTCTTCCTAGGCACTTTGGACCCTGGCGCATCACTGCTCATAGCCGCTCTAGCCAACGGACTGGGTCTTGCAATAGGAATCTCTGCCACTATGGGAATCTCTGGAGGTCACCTCAACCCGGCAGTCACCATCGGACTTCTGCTCGGAAAGAAGATACGAGGAAAGGATGTTATTCCATACATTATCGCTCAGCTTGTAGGGGCCACAATCGCCGGACTTTTACTCATGGCCGTATCTCCTTCTGCTTCCGGGTCTGCTGTTCACTGGGGAGCACCAGCTCTCAACGCGATTACCGTTGCTCAAGGGACGGCCTTCGAGCTCATTATGACGTTCTTTCTTGTCTTGACGGTGTACGGGACAATCGTTGACAAGCGCGCACCGAAGATGGGTGGTTTCGGCGTTGGCCTAATCGTCTTAGCAGACGTTCTGGTGGGTGGACCCTTCACAGGCGCTGCCATGAACCCGGCGCGAGCAACAGGTCCGATGATTGCCAATCTTTCCTTCCCGAGCTTTTGGTACATTTACTGGATAGGGCCGATAATCGGCGGGGCACTGGCTGGATTAATCTACAGCCGTGTCCTTGAGAAGGACGGCCAAAACTAGAGTCTGAACAACTGCATCGATCAGCACTGTCTACTTAGCATCACGAGTTGGATCAGTGAAGTTCATTGCGAGCAAGGCGAGCGAGGCGGCCCCGTATTTCAGAACGTCCTCGTCAACCTTGAACTTTGAGCTGTGGTTCGGATATGTACATCCCTTCGCCGGGTTCTTTGTTCCAAGGAAGTAGAATGTGCCCGGTGCCTCGTGGAGGAATCTAGAGAAATCTTCGCCGCCCATGATCGGCTTGACTATAGTCGTCTTCGTCCGGGGAATCTTCTTGAGAATCTTCATCGCCTGTTCAGTGACTCTCTCATCATTGACTGTCACAGGATACGCTTCCTTTTCGAACTCAACTATCGCCTTTGCTCCGAACGCTCGAGCGACTCCCTCGGCGGTCTTCTCGACCTTTGCCTTTGCTCTCTTTCGAGTGGACTCGTCAAGGGTCCTTATCGTTCCATCAAGGAACGCTTCGTCGGGTATGATGTTCTCCTTCGTCCCACCGTGAACCGCACCGATGGTAATAACGAAGGGCTGGACGGGATCGATCATCCTGCCGGATACTCCCTGCAGTGAGATGATGATCTGGGCGGCGATGTAGATCGGGTCTATGGTCTGATGGGGGGCGGAGCCATGGCCTCCCTTTCCGATTATCCGGATTTTGAACGTGTCAGGTGCTGCCATGATCGGGCCTCCTCTTAGTCCGAAGACGCCTGAGTTTTGGTCGCCGCTTATATGGAGCCCGAAGACATAGTCTACCTTTGGGTTGTTCATTACTCCGTCCTCGATCATTGGTCCTGCTCCTCCACGGCCGCCGTGTTCTTCGGCTGGTTGAAATAGAAACTTGATGGTTTCATGGAGGTCATCCTTGTGTGCCGCGAGAAGTTTGGCAGCTCCGAGTAGCATCGCTACGTGAGTGTCATGGCCACAAGCATGCATGACTCCCTTGATCTTGGACTTGAACGGGACATCAGCCATTTCCTCTAATGGGAGGGCGTCCATGTCTGCTCTGAGAGCCACAACCCGCCCAGTCCTTGCACCCTTAAGGGTCCCCAATACTCCAGTGCCGCCGACTTTCCGCTTGACCTCTATGCCTAGGGCTTCGAGCTTGTCGGCCACTAGTTTTGCTGTTGCCTCTTCCTCGTAGGCGAGCTCTGGGTTTTGATGAATCTCGCGCCTTATTCTGATTATCTCAGGCTCAATCGTAACCGTCTCCTTCAGAATGTCCATTAAACGAGCATCCTACCGTTTCATCACAGTTGACGATGATAAGCCTTCTAAAAATCACACCTTTTTCACCAACTAGATTGGTGAACCTTAGGTTGAGGCCTCAACGGTGGGTCATCTTTGCATTGCAGAATCTCGCGTTCACGGACGCTTTGTGTGGTGCCTGCGTCCCGAGGCGGCGGGTCGCTTCGCCTTCGACTTGCGCTTTGTGTATTTTGGCTCGTAGAGCATGACCTTCACGCCTCCAGGCATCTTAAAGGACATAACAAATCCGAATCCTGCGTCGGACACGTCTTCATCGAAGACAACGCCTCGTTTCTTCAACGACGCTACGGTGCCTTGGATATCGTCGCAGTAGAAGGAAACTTCATGGGTCCCTGACGGCGGTTGGCCAGACTCGTCTATGGGATGGAAGCCTAGGTCGGCTTGGGGAAGGTCGAAGATGAGCCAGCCTTCGCCGACGTCCGTGTGTGGGAGCTGAAGTTTGTCGCGAACGAAGGCCCGCGCCTCCTCCGGGTGTGACGTATAGAACAGTCCATGAATTCCTCGGATCACAGGATCGCCTCCGTAGCCGGCCTAGGATTAGCGTAATAGGATTTTTGGCAGAACAAATGGGATTAGGAAACCGTTGTTATCGCAAGAGGGTTGGCAAAGAGAGGCAA
>WNGQ01003676.1_pt1 | contig 20324 bp, 22 predicted proteins | sample 5407661 | NCBI WGS metagenome assembly WNGQ01 (sample SAMN13153382, study PRJNA577476) | soil metagenome | isolation source: 60 cm soil or saprolite under Garry oak tree replicate 2 | place: USA:California | collected 2016-06-15 | reverse complement strand
GACACCTGTAACGAAGCCGCGTCCCCGCGACAAAAGGAGGCGTTAGAAAGGCTTGAGCGAGCATGCTCGGAAACGGGCACGTGCCGTTCTTAGGGGGCGGGATGATGGTACCATCATCCTGCTACCCGACCGCAGCTTCGTCGGCTGGTACAGGCACATCACGCTTGTGCTGTTGGCTCTGGCCTACCTTGCAGGGATTTGTGCAACGGCCCATGGCTCCACTGTTCCTCCGACGACCTCTGGGCCTCCCAGCACATCTCCTGTGCTGGCCCTGACCGTTGTCTTTCGTGCGCCATCTCCTCGCACGGCTCACCTGGCCCACTTCTTCGTCCGCACGCCGGGTGCTGGCCTGGTCGTGGTGGCGTCGCTCTCACCAAAGTGTTGCCAGCTATTCCCATACCAAACGTCGTCTGAAGGCTGGCTAATGCTCGCTTCCTCCCCCTTCTTCACTTGTATTTGCGGTCCATCAGATCTGTTCCCCGACTTCCCAGCAATTTCCCGGAAGTATCGGAGTTCCGCGAAATTTCCTGGATCGGTGGTAGGTCTTGTTTGCTCTTTTGTCCTTCTTCGAAAGGAGTGTTGATCATGGCCACGTTTCCTGTAGCAACGTGTGCTCGACTGCTTGGGATTCATCCCAAGACCTTGCACCACTGGCTCAAAGAGGCCAAGGTGCCCTTGGCTACTCACCCAACAGATGCACGCATCAAATGTATGACGGAGGAAGACCTCCTGCAGGTGGCGAGACGGCATAGGCGTCCGTTCCCAGATCTTCCCTCTGCGCCCGGTTCACAAGAGGAGCAAGCAGAACTCCTGTCTGCAAACGAGGAAGAGCCCGATCGTCCTGCTGCTTCGAAGTCTGCTCCCTCCGTGGCTGAGGTGGACCTGTTCCAGAAACTTTCCTGTCTGGAAACCAAGATCGTGACCCTTCAGGAGCAACTCGCCCAACTCGCTCTCGCGCTGCGCAGAAGAGCGAGAGAGAGCTGTCGAGCATCGCATCACGGCCCTGGAATCCCTCATACCACCGCTGGGGGGAAAGCACCTGCTTCCAGATCCGCAAGAGTAAGAGGCAAGGCAGGAGTCTGCTTGTGCATTGCGTCGGGAGCGCCGGCTTCTTCCGGTAGAACAACGGGCTCGGTCTCGCATGCCTGCTCTGATCGAAGACGGCGCGCAAGGCAGCTATGTGATCATCAGCTCGCAGGAAGGCGAGTTGCCCCTGGTGCCGGATTCGGCTGAGTGGTTTGAGTGGCTGGCGACCATCTCCTCCTTCCGCTTCGTGGGTCAGCAGGGGCGGTTCACTGCCTATCGCCACGATCGCCTCTCACGCTCGTGGAGAGCCCATCGGGTCATCCACCAGCGCCACTCCAAGCAGACGTTGGGCGTCACCGATCAGCTCACGATCCACCGGTTGGAGCAGGTGGCCGCCACTCTGCAGTCTCACATGGCTTCGCTCTAAGCAACTGAGTCGCACCATGTGCCTGTCTTCCTGCCTCCTCAAACAAGTGCGACTGTAGTGGCAGTGGAAGGCGATCCATCTGGCTCTGATGCCCCCGTCATTGCTGCTGTCGGTATTGAGGGGGGTGGTCTTCCATGGGGAATCCTTCTCGTCACCAGCTTGGTGTGGAGATGAAAGGGAAAGCAATGCAGAGAACCATCAGAGACGCTCTTTTTTGAAACGGATCACCCAAGTAGCCAGCACAAGCCAACACAGGGCAAAATACAGTCGTTCCCTGGTCAGCGTATTTGACTATTACATGCTTTGTTCCCTTCATATGCAATAATGTGCTTTGTTCAATGAAAAAATCAAGAACAAAACCACCCATTTTGCGAACAGATGTGCTAGGTAGCCACCACAAGTCCTCTTGTCTTACAATCGCATCTCATAATCTTCGTCTTTTTTTGGAGAATAATGGAGAGTTTTCAGACACCCAGAGTAAAGGCTTCGTTTTTTGCAATCGCTCTCTTCTCTTGACCCATTTTCTATCCCTCTTCCTCTTCCACTCTGTTTTTTTGCATTGACTCAATATCAGAAGGCATGGTTCACATGCAGGTGACAGTTTTCAAGAAACGCAAGTGCTTCCACTATCGTGCTCAGTACAGTGAGCATTTTTTGTCAGACTGTCACCTCTTTTTGTCAGTGCAATAAGGGTACTTCCCTGTATTGCTTGAGCTATGCAATCCATTCAATGGAGGGAAAATAGCTGTCAGTGTGAACATTTCCTAGATATGGTGGGAGACAGCCTGGAATATTACAGCGTTTCAATGCCCTTTGCCATTACCCATACATACGACACTGAGTAAGCGTCATGAAAAGACACCTAAGGAGGGTTTACGTAAAGATGAACAGCCAGAATAACGCCGTCAATTTGCTCAACAATGATCCACTTGCGAAAGAATTATTGCAATCGAACATCCTTGTCCGAATGGCATATACTGGAACCGATGGGTTCCCGCGTGTTGTTCCACTTGGGTTCTATTGGGATAGTACGCAGTTTTACGTGTGTACAGCAACGAACGCACCAAAGGTACGTGCGCTGGAAACCAACCCCAAAGTAGCCATGACGATTGATACCAACACGCAACCTCCGCACGTGTTATTGGTTCGCGGTACAGCGAGGCTTGAGATCGTTGATGGGGTCCCGCTTGAGTTTCTCAAAGCTTCACACAAATATATAGAACCGCAGAGCTGGCCGGAGTTTGACACGCAGGCACGTGCACTGTACAAGCAGATGGCGCGGATCGCCATTCTTCCGGAATGGGCAAAACTGCTGGACTTTGAAACCAGACTCCCAAGTGCTATAGAAGCATTGGCTGGAAAGAGGCAGGGATAGAATTGTTTAGGGGTAGTACCGGCGCTGCTGCTAGAGAAATCCGTCTTTTTTCTCCTTTACTTTCGGCTTGCCTCTCTCACTTCGCAGAGTCCAACCGACTCTCCCCCCGCGCTCGCCGTGCCCGCGCTAAAAAAGGAAAAATTATTGGAAAGCGGTCGGGAGTGCGAGGCTGGACGGATGTGAAATGGCGAGTCGAACGGGGAGAATGGAGAGCACATATGACTCTGCGAAATGCTATACTAGGGGTGTATGGCAAGTGAGCAACCGTCATTATTCGACCGGAAACCGTATACCGGTGTCTTACCGCAAACTCTTCATATAGAACCTCCCACTGCTGAATGCACGGTCCTTAAAACCCTTCCTGCATATCACGCCTACTTATTGAGTGGGGACTACTCCAAGTACACGCCGGACGACTTTACCGGGGACGTGAAAAAATTCGGGTTGTACGTCAGAGAGAAAAAACTTCGGGAGATCCGAAAAGTCGATATCCAGCAGTGGATCGGGGCGTTGAAAAAGATCATGACGGAAAAATCCGTCAGCCGGAAAATCTCGGTAGTGGTTAGGTAGTAAGTGATAGACCCCTATTATACTCAACAATAAACCACTTCGTGAATGCCTCATGAAAAGCATCAGATTTGGAAAAGGAGAACGTTTGTCGAACATAACGACTCATTCGCTGACGTAGAGTATTGTTCCAGCGCTCTCTATGCGCTGTCTCCCCAGTTTCTTTTCCAACACAATGATGGGAGGCTTCCGGGAAAACATGCCGATAAGTGGTATAAAAATCACTGAAAGTCTGGCATTGCTTGTATCCGTCGGGAATGGCCATCCATAACTGATGACAGGTCGCTTTCCTTCTGTCACCAATCACAAACGCTACAATTTGGCGTGTTCGTCGGTACAGAGCCGTCCACAGCCAGCGCAGATGATCTTTCTTGAGCACAAAACTCCAGATCTCGTCGAGTTCAAGAACATCATCAACAGATGCAGGCAGGAGCAGATCCTTCACCTCCGGCAGTTTCTGAAGATGGGTCGCTATCCACCCAGTAACTGTCTGTCGCGCAATGTCAAAGATGCGCTCAACTCCGCGTAAGCTGCAGCGCTCCAAGCCAGCGCGTAGGGCCGTGGCTTTCTCGGCTTCTGAATACACCTGCTTGGGTTTGAGAACCCGATAGATGGCACAGTCCTTCCAATGATATTGGGCATTCCCGCAACGATTGGTTCCATTTCTGACAATGTTTGCACTTCCGCAAGCATGGCATGTGTATGTTATCGTTTCTTGAATTATGCTCTCCATTATATCCCATCACTTACTACCTAACCACTGCCCTGGAGCGCCCCGAGCCTTTGCAAGAATGGCAACGAGATTGTAAGGATGCCTCCAGTGTGCCTGCTGACCCCGGTGGCAAGCAAAAGCCGGGTCGTCGAAGTTCTCAATATCATCGACGTGGGTACCAGCTTCTTCCTTGACGCCCATGTGGGAGCTGATTTTCATGCCGAAACGGCCCTGCAAGCCATTGTGCAGACCTTCCAACGCTGGGGCAAGCCGCGACAGATCACCACCGATCGGGATGTGCGCCTGGTGGGCAGTCCGCACGGCAGCGATTTTCCCTCAGCCCTGCGCCGTCTGTGTGCCTGTTTAGGTATCGAGTATGTCGTCTGCCCGCGAGAGCCGACCCGATCGCAACGCCTTTGTGGAACGGTCCCATCGCTCCTTGCAACAGGAATGCCTCAGCCTGGAGCAGCCTCACACGCGGCAGGAAGTGGCAGAAGCCACCAGTCGGTTTGTTGAACACTCCAACAAGGAGCGGCCGAGCCCTCGCTCTGACCTGCCACCATCTGCCTCCGGCAGTCGCCCACCCGCACCTGTCGGTGTTGCCATCGGTACCCTTGTCGGTCGATCCCGATAGCTGGCTGCACGACTGGGATGGCTGGCAGGTCCGACGCCTGGTCAGTGTTCAAGGGTCCGTCAAAGTGGACATGGACAGGTATGATATCTCCATCAAGCTAGCTGGGCAGTGGGTCAGGGTTCACCTGGATGCTCGGGAACGCCACTTCCACTTTTGGCATCAGGGGCAGCTGATCCGTTCCCAGCCGCTCAAAGGGCTGATCGGCGAAGTGCTACCCTGGCCGACCTTTGTCGCCACGCGAGAGCGAACAAGCCCGCTCCCAGGTAGGCTCCGGCGCTTGCAGGCGCGCCGCAGGGCTTCTGGCTCTGATCCATCTTCGTGAGCCCTGCTCGTCAGCCGGCTACGGTGTCTCTCTCCTGTGGCGGTCACGAAGTATGAAAGTTATACAACCTGGTCTGGGCACAGGAACAGGGCGAGAAGAGAATGGGAACCAGGCGGGAAGCAGGACCGCTTTGTGCCCGTTGCTGTTGTTTCTTCTTCGTCTTTTGGTTCACAGGACACCTCATCTTGTGTTGTTTGGACGTAGGAGAGTGGGTGCCAATTCTCTGCCCATCTTCTCCAGGACACGCATTGTGTCTTCCCTGCCCACCAATGCATCATGCGTATGACACACGATAGGATCAGGGAGTTCCGGTTCCCTTCATGTTGAGGATGAACTGGGAACCGGCTGTGAACACCGAGATTGTCGCACATTTCTTGCAGAGCAGGGCGGATATGGCAGAGACCAGGTGGAGTGGGATATCCATGAGAGGTCGCTGGTAATGTCGCTTATCCGCATCAGCTTGGCAAGACATGAGCAAGCTGCTATACTTGGGACACCAAGTTGTACAAGAACACCTGCAGCGAAAGGACAACACAGACCATCGTGTCAGCATCACAGGCTCCGCTCGAACAAGCCTCTCGCCCCCCAACCGAACACTTACAGGGCATCGTGGAACGGGTGACCTTCCATGCCGAAGACTCCGGCTACACGGTGGCTCGGCTCAAGGTCCCTTCCCACGCCGACCTTGTCACCATCGTCGGTCGGTTCCCCTCCATCTCAGCCGGACAAACCCTGCGTGTCACCGGTGTCTTTCGTGACCATCCGAAGTTTGGCCAGCAGTTCCAGGTCCTGCATGCTCAGGAGACGAAACCGGCCACGTTGACGGGTGTCGAGAAGTATCTGGGCAGTGGCTTAATCCGCGGCATTGGCCCAATCACTGCCAAGAGGATCGTGGCTCACTTTGGCCTGGAGACCCTCGACATCATCGAAGAGCATGGTGAACGTCTGATCGAGGTTCCCGGTATCGGCCAGAAGCGGGTTGGCATGATCCAACGGGCCTGGGCTGCCCAGAAGGCGATCAAAGAGGTGATGGTCTTCCTGCAAGGTCATGGCGTCTCCACCACCTATGCAGTGAAGATCTATAAGCACTATGGCGACCAGGCCACTCTTGTGGTCTCACGCAATCCCTATCAACTGGCCACCGATATCTATGGCATCGGGTTCATCACTGCCGATACGATTGCCCGCAACCTTGGCATTGCTCCCGATTCTGATGTACGTTACCAGGCAGGACTGCTCTACCTGCTCAGTCAGGCCTCAGAGGATGGACACTGCTTTGTGCCCGCGCAGAAACTGGTGGAAGAGGCAACCAAACACCTGGCCTTGCCTGAGTTTCCAGTGGACCCATCCCGCATCAGTGGGCTGCTTGCACAGATGGCCGAGACGAACGAGTTGATCGTCGAGCCGGGCTTCGGTGACCTTGCAGAGCAACCGGTGTGCTATGCCCCTGCGTTTTACCACACCGAAGTGGCCCTGGCCACACGTCTCTCCGCCTTTGCCAGAACTCCCGTTGACGTGGATGTGCCCCGGGTAGAGCGCTGGATCGATGGCTACACCCACAAACAGGGCATCAGTCTCTCGCAGGAGCAACGACGAGCAGTCATTCTCGCGGCCTCTTCCCGCCTGCTGGTCCTCACGGGAGGTCCCGGCTGCGGCAAAACGTTTACCACCAAGACGATCGTTGCCTTATGGCGTGCCATGGGCAAATCCATTGTGCTGGCAGCGCCAACCGGGCGAGCCGCCCAACGCCTTGCCGAGATGAGCGGGCGAGAGGCTAAAACCATCCATCGTCTGCTGGCCTTTGACCCCAAAACGATGCAGTTTCGTCACAACGAGGACACCCCGCTGGATGCCCAGGCTATCGTCGTCGATGAGGCATCCATGCTCGATCTCTTCCTCGCTCACTCCTTTGTCAAAGCTATCCCAGCCAATGCCCAGATGCTCATTGTGGGCGATATTGATCAATTGCCCAGCGTGGGACCCGGCATGGTTTTGCGTGACCTCATCTCCTCGGAGCAGTTTCCCGTTGTGCGACTGACCGAAATCTTTCGCCAGGCAGCCAGGAGTGACATTGTGACCAATGCGCATCGCATCAATGCCGGTCAATTCCCGCAGCTCACCCCAACCACCAAGTTCAACGAGTCCGATTGCCTCTGGCTGGAAGCCTCAGAGCCAGCCCTGGGAGCAGAAGGCATTGGGCACCTGGTACGGGAGTATCTGCCCAAGCATGGCATCGATCCGGTACAGCAGGTGCAGGTGCTCTGTCCCACGACGCGTGGCGAGGCTGGCACCCGCCAGCTCAACAGCCTGCTTCAGCAGATACTCAATCCGCCCACGCCAAGCAAAGCCGAACTTGCCCGTGGAGGCAGCGTCTTACGCGTGGGAGACCGGGTGATCCAGCAGGTCAACGACTACCAGCGTGAGGTGTTCAATGGCGATCTGGGCACCATGGCGTCCATCGACCTGGAAGAGCAGGAGGTGGTGGTGCAGTTCAGCGAGCGGCAGGTGAGCTATGACTATGCCGATCTCTCCGAACTGGCCCTTGCCTGGGCGGTCACCGTGCACAAATCACAGGGCAGTGAGTACCCCGTCGTGATTTTTCCCGTGTTCATGCAACACTATGTGCTGCTCAGTCGCAATCTCGTGTACACGGGACTCACGCGAGCCAAGCAACTGGCTATCTTCGTTGGACCAACCAAGGCCATTGGACTGGCTGTCAAACGCGTCATGGATCGGCAACGCTACACGGCCCTGGCAGAGCGCTTGAAGCGTGTGGAACGCAGCAGATAAGCACCATACGACCAGGGGCAGAGCATGCCTATGACATAAGAACCAGAGCACGAATGGTGCTGCGTCGTGAGACCTGATACACTGAGGAGGGACCTCGTTGTCCATCCTGCAAACAGGAATCTCTCCTCTCAGAGGAGTTATAGAGCAGGAAGATGCAGCAGACAAAAAAGAGGCAAGACGCCACCTCTAGGGTGTACGAACAGGGCGTGCAGGAACTGGAGGACATTGGCGTCACCGTGATGACGACGCATGCCTGTCTCGCCTGGGTAGGATATCCAACGTCGCATGGCAGGAAGAAGAACCCTTTGGGATGAAGTCGGTAAAGAACCATGGGATTCCACAGAACAGCTGCTCTCCCCTCTGCTCCTCTTGCTCGCTGAATGGGTGTCTCCAGCTGTGAACACATCCATCAGCGAGAGCAGCGGACCTGCATCGTTAAGAGAGGAGTGAGCCTCCATTGAGATGCCTGGTTCACGCACAAGACGCGTGCCGGTCTTTGCTCTGTGGTGGTTGTCGGCAGAGCACGACCGGTCGTGCTTGAAGGAGGACACCATGTTAGGAGGAGTCGCCGTTCCTCTCCTCATCTTTGAAGTGCTGGTGTACGGCTTGCTGGGGCTGTGCTTCTGGCATGCCCTGTACCAGGGAGCATTGCGTCGTGCCCGTCTCATCGAGTTGGGTACTGGCGTGCTCTATGGCCTCACCCTGGAGGTCTCGACCATCTTCCTGCTCCACGCCTATCAGTATGGGCATTTTCTGATCATGTTTGGGCCCGTCCCCCTTGCCGTGGCTATCGGCTGGAGCATCATCTTGTATAGTGCCATGGCCTTTGCCGATGCCCTCACCCTCCCTTCTTGGGCGGCCCCGGCACTTGTTGGTCTGCTTGGCCTCAACATTGACCTCTCCATGGATGCGATAGCCATTCGCCTGCACATGTGGCAGTGGCACGGGATAGCAAGTCCCCAGCAGTGGTTCGGTGTGCCCTACGCCAACTTTTATGCCTGGGTGATCGTGCTCTGCTCCGCCTCGGCTCTGCTGTGGTGGGGACGTCCCCTCACGGCACGTCCTGGGTGGCGAGGGCCACTGGCAGCCCTTGGTGCATTGGGAGGCTCGCTGCTCATCCTCACGCTCCTGGACGAGCTGGTGGTGCAGTATGATGCCCATGATGGGATTCTCTGGCTGCCAGTTGTCATGGTGGTGACGGGAGCACTGGTCGTTGTCGGCTGGGGGCTCTGGTCGATGCACAGTTCAGCTCGCCCATCACCGACGAGGTCCATCCTCAATCTCCTGCTCCCGATGCTGGTGCCGCTCTCGTTCCATCTGTACTTTCTCATCACGCTCTTTGTTACCCATATTGCCGCACATCTGCCTGCATTGCTCGTCATCGCACTAAGCATGCTCGTCGTGAGTCTGGTCGTGCATGGGGCCTTGATTGTATACGTGCATGGGGCACAGCCGACACCTCCATCGTCACCGCTCGCCTCTCATGAGTCGTTGCGTGTACAATGAGAGAAGCATCACGTGGGTGCACATCGTGGCACGCAGGAGAGACCATGAACGCCGTCGTGTCGATCCGTGCTCCCTGTGCTGGCTCCTTAGTGTGCTGGCTACTTGGTACATCCGTTCTCAGAAAACGACGAGTTTTTCGGACGGATGTACCAAGTAGCCAGCACAGGATTTGCAGAGGCTGCTTGAATTCTCCACCACCGAGAGGGGCAGTACCAGGTTTTCCCAAGGGGAAGGATGAGAAACTTGACAGAATACATGGGCCATCTCAAGATACGGGCGTCTTTTTGACTTTCTCTTCGGTTTTCCTTCTCTCGTAGAAGGAGAGGATGTCATCTGTTTCCTTGGTTGTATGGGGATCTTCCCGGCTCTTTCTTGAGCGCAGATTTGCTCGTTCTCGTTTTTTGAACGGATGTCTCAAGTAGCCAGCACAGGTGTATGGGATACCCACATCGTAGCCCAGTGAGTGCCAGGACATCGTCACCCAAGCGTGCAGTGTTTGAAGCTCGTTTTCTCAGCCCGCTTGGTATACGATGTAGTGGCCTTGACTCAGTTACGATGTGGGTATCCCATACACAGGTTCTGCGTTCAAGATAGAAACCTGGTTGTCGAATCTAATCAAAACCAGATCATCTCTGGAATACACTCATAGCTGCTTGCAAGAGTTGATTCCCTAGATGAGTAAGGGCTGGGATTGGTGTGGCAAGAGGGATGATCGCTTTTACAATATCATTTATCCGGGAAAGAATTGAGACAGCATCAGGCTGAGCTTTTATCAAATCTCGCTCAACGCGATTGATATCCGAAAGGATGTCTTCTGCTTCTGGAAGCTGTTCCTTATGGTTTTCAACCTGGTCTTTGAGGTCGGCCAGATGGCGTTGTACCTGGTCTTTCGAACTTTGAGTGAATTGCCCGATCATCTGAGTAGCTGTAATGTTTTCGCCACTTATCTGCATGCCTGTGGAGTTTTTCATTTTTTGAATGCTTTGAATTTTCGCGTCTGCTTTTTCTGAAAGCTCTTTTAGTTCTTTCGTTTCGCTATCCAATTCTCATGCTCCTTTACTGATTGCGAACGCGTGCCGCAATTCTAAATCCAACAAAAGGGGAACGCTGCTCAGGAGGCAACCCTCTTCTCCGTCCAACCCGTATATCCGCGTCAAGGTCCCGGTAAGAACAGCCCCGAAAAGTTCGCTGCGTTTTGGGAAGGTTCTCCAGGTCATTTTTCTCAGGGAGTGCTAAGTCGCTTCTCCACATTGAACGTGTCCATTCGGCAACATTCCCAGTCATATCAAATATGCCCAACCTGTTTGGTTGGAAGATGCCCACACTACAAATGGTATTCAATTTGAGTCGTCTGATGTTGCCATAACCGCTCAACTTCGCTAACGGTTCTTCGAACGTATCGCCCCACACATGGACGGTGTTATGAAACGTTCCCTCCGGGTCTGAGCAGGCGGCCGCGAGCCACTGCGATTCAGCAGGCAGGAATACTTCCAAATGGAATGGATTGATCATGCTCAGCCACCGGCAAAAGGCGACCGCTTCATACCAGGAAACCATGCGACAGGGGTGTACTGGCTACTTAGGCTATCCGTTCCAAAAAAGAGCGCTCATGCTGGCTCTACCGATTCTTTTTCTTTGCAATCTACACATCAGATAGGTGACTTAGGGTTTCCTGCATGACTGTTTATTACCTGATTTTGGAACGGATAGCCTAAGTAGCCAGCACAACCCGGAAAACTGAACATTAAAGTAAGGATAAATAAGGAGCTGCTGGCAGGCCATGATCTCTGGCATAGTGATCAGGCGACTGCTGCTGCAATCCTTCATGAGGCCGAGACTGGTTATAAAAATTGATCCAGTGCTCGGCTTCCTGTAGAAACTCTCCCAGGGTGCGATAGGAGCGGCGTTCCGCGACGGCGAGCTTGAAAATGCCAACAAACCGCTCGGCGTAGCCATTGTCAGTGGGCGTTCCTGCTCGACTCATGGAGCGCTGAAACCCTTTCCTCAAGAGAGCGGTTCGTGTTTCCAGCACTCCATATTGACTGCCTTGATCCGAATGGAAAATAGTGCCAGGCACCGAAAACTCCACGAGTTCGATGGTAGAAACCACCAGGTCTGCACGCATCTGATAGTCAAAGGCGAGGGACAAGCAATGGCGCGTCCGCTTCCAGAGCGCAAAGCAGCCGCGCACTTTGGTGCGATCGGCCAGATGGACCTCAAAGATATCGGAGAACATGACCTCCGTCTCTGCCGGTGTCTGGGGATCGCGCAACGCATTGGGCACAATGCTGCTCGCTTTGCCAGGATAGACATAGCGCTTCTTTTTGCGACGAGCTGCGATGCCATATTTCTTCATCACGCGCTTGACCCGATTCTTCCCGGTCTTGAGCAGGGCTGCCAGTTTGCGATGCCCCATCGTATCATCCTGTTCATGCCACTGTTCAATGGCCGTGGCCACCGCTTTATCTTTCACCGCTTGTTTGCCTTTGCGATAGAGGGTTCCTCGTGCCATATCTAACGTTCGCGCCACCTGGCTTTTCGAATAGGGGCCGTGAGGCCGACACAACTGATGCGCCAGTTCGACCTTCTGTGCCGTCTTTATTTCCTCAACAGCCCCGAGGCGTTTTTTACTATTTCATTCTGCACCGTCAATTCGCCTATGATCTTCTTCAAGTCATCAGGCGATTGTCCCGGCTCATATCCTTGAGATTGGGCCTTCTGCTTCGGGTCGCGTTTATCCTGGAAGACGCTGGCCGCATTGGCCTGAAACTCTTTTTCCCAACGGTGTAACATCGAGCTGGAGACCCCAAATTTCTTACACACGTCTTCTTGCGTGGTGTCACGCTGCATGCTTTCCAACACCACTTTCAGTTTGTACTCTGGCGTATAATTCTTCCGTTTGGTGTCCATCTGATCCAATACCTCTCCTTGTTACTGTGTTTATTTTATCAGGTACTGGACAAATACGTATTCTACGACTCGCCCTTTCATACGTTGATACCAATAAGGAATATAATTTTCGCAAACCCTGAAATAAGAATGGCTGTTAGCAGGGAGTAAAACCTATGGCAAACCAAGAACAGCTCGATATTCTCAAACAAGGGGTAGTTATTTGGAATAAGTGGCGAGAAGAGCATCCTGATATTATTCACCCCGACCTAAGCAAGGCAGATCTCAAAGGTGCAGATCTCAGAGGTGCCAATCTTAAAGGAAGTAACCTCTATGACGCTGACCTGAGTAAAGCTGACCTTCGTAAAGTAAATTTTCGTGATGCAAATCTTCATATGTCACAACTGAATGGGGCCACCCTTACTGGGGCAAACTTTATCGAGGCAGATCTTCACTTTGCACAAATGCATGATGCAAACCTCACTCGCGCAAATCTACGAAAGGCAAATTTGTATAATGTCAATCTTGTGAACGCGCGCATAGAAGAGGCAAAACTTTTTGCTACTAACCTCAGCAGAGCGCATCTTGAAGGAGCACATCTTCATGGATCTGACCTCAGAAAAGCACATCTCCACGAGGCGAGACTTCAAGGTGCAGATCTCAGTGAAGCCAACCTGAGTGAAGCAACCCTTCGTAGGATAGACTTACGAGGAGTAAAACTTATCAAAGCATGCTTGAGCGGAACAGAACTTTTCCAAGCCAATGCGCAAAAGGCAAATCTACAAGAGGCAAACCTTCATGATGCAGATCTTAGAGAAGCAAATTTCATTGAGGCAAACCTGGTCGGAGCAAATCTGAGTGAAGCTAACCTGAGCGATGCAAATTTTAGTGGCGCAAACCTCTGCTATGTGGATCTCACAAAAGCGAGATTAGTAGATACAAATCTTATGAAAGCAAATCTCACAAATTGTCGCATTTTTGGTATCTCCGCTTGGAAGATACAAGTGGAAGGAGCTATTCAATCAAATCTGATTATAACAGATAATGATGAACCGACTATTACGGTGGATAATCTTGAGGTAGCGCAGTTCATTTATCTGCTGCTCAACAATCCAAAAATTCGTGATGTGATAGACACTATTGCAAAGAAAGCCGTTCTCATTCTTGGTCGCTTTACCCTTGAACGCAAGGCCGTCTTAGACGCCCTTCGAGAAGCTCTTCGGGCACAAGGGTACTTACCTATTTTGTTTGACTTTGAAAAACCGAGTAGCCGTGATATCACGGAGACAATTTCCACCTTAGCTCACTTGGCACGGTTTGTAATTGCCGATATCACTAATGCTAAAAGTATACCTCAAGAATTGATGTCTATCGTACCCACCCTTCCATCTGTGCCAGTTCAACCTCTCCTGCTCAGTTCTCAGCATGAATATGGCATGTTTGAACATTTCACAACGTTCCCTTGGGTTCTCCCTCTTTATCGCTACATGGATCAGGCAAGTTTGCTACAATCTCTTAAAAAACACGTTATCGAGCCTGCTGATAAAAAGGCGAAGGAGCTAGCAATAGAGAAAGCAAATCGGTTAGAAAGACCTTAGCTCATCTGTACGACGCAGAAAAAACCTTCTACCGGGGCTATTCAAACCGTGTGGGCAAAAGTCACGTACCATGAGCATGCTCCCATCGCTGTTCAAGAGAAGCCAAATAGGCGAGTGGATGTTGGCGAAAGCGAAAACGGTTCAACTGCTCACGATGGCAGAGGCGAGTCTGTTGGCGAACGGCTCGCCAGAGAGGAGGAGCCGTCTGTCGTAAGCGAGCCTCCAAGAGAGCGGCCCCGTTGGGCTGCTGCATCCACCATTCATAGTAGGCCACACAACGCCCATAGCGCAACAAATACGCGTTCCAATTCTTGCACCCGCTGATGTGTACTGTTTTCCGTCATCATCACTATGGTTTCCTCCCCCTCGTCACCAAGCGACCTGCAACTCTTCCCCGAGCAACTCCTCTCATCTGGTAATCACATGGTGGAAGCACCACAAGAAGAAGATGAACAGAGAAACAGCAGGCATCAGCACGTGTCTCCTGCAAAGAAAGCGAGCTTTTTGCGTAAAGAGAGCAACAGGAGGCCGCACCACGAGCGACTCATGGTGGAGAGGGGAGCCAAGCAGGTGAGAGTGTTCCTCTCTCAGGCCCATAAGCTGGCTTGATGAAGGCTCAGGGACGTGAACGGAGATCGATACCTGTCTGAACGGGCCTCCTGCCGCATCAGCCAGACATACTCCTCGAACGGCACCACCTTACCATAGAGTCCCTTGATCGGGAGTTGCTTGATCTGGGTGGCTCCCTGGAAGAGGTGAAAGACCTGATCCGGAGCATGGACGATCAGATTGATCACCTGACCGGCCAGTTCCTGCTTGACGTAATAGCGCAGGTCATCGACGGTGACGGTACCATCTGAGCGCACGGTGCGAGCAAAAGCGCGTCCATGAAGGCTTTCGAGCCAGCGATCTGGATCCACCTGCAAGGGCGCGAGGAGGGAAGGTCGGCAAGGTGGGAAAGGCGACGCGAGGCGGCACATTGTCACAGGCGCGTCCTTGATGCGGTCGTTCGGCATTGTAGTGCTGCATGAACGCGTCGGTGACCTCACAGACCTGCTCGATCGTAGCCGGTCGATGCAAAAACTCGCACTCGTACTTGTAGGTGCGATGCAGTCGTTCCACGTAGCAGTTCTTGTCTGGTCGATGCGGCGGGCAGATATTGGGTAAGATGCCCAAACAGAGCAGGAAGCGCACAAAGGCGGAGGGAAAGTCGCGTCCGCTGGCACTACCCACCCAGCGCGGATCGCGGTCAAAGGTGAGCATCGTAGGCAGACCATAGCGCTGCAAGAACTCCACCACCGCCTCGAAAGCTGTTTCCGCCGTGAAATCCTCACGAACCGGGGCATGAAGCCAGATGGAGGTCCCTGCATCGATAAAATTACAGGTTTCCACCACATGCTGTCGCTTGCCCAAGGGATCAGCAGGCACCGTCGAATCATCTTTGAAATCGATTTGAATCTCCTGCAATGGTTCGGGCAGCTCCCGAGGCTGGCAGGCGCGTCGACGATCGACCAGGCAGGCCCTGGCTCTGGCGCGGTAAGTCATAGAGCAACGCTCGCGGCCCTGGCACCCGGTGGAGATTCTCTGGGGGCTCATCGCGCAGGTCCAGGATGCGTTGCACCACCTCCGGTGCAGTCGGGAGAGGTGGAGTATGACGGGCGCGCGAGCGGCTCCGCAGCACCTGCTGATCATCGGGAGCCGCCTCGCTGAAGCGCTTGCGCCATTTCTTGACCCAGCTTTCCGAACGTCCCAGACACTTGGCTACCTCAGCCGATGACCAGGTGGGATGTAAGGTGAGGAGGTGACGCAGCAGGCTTCGTTGGGCAATCCAGTTGGCTTCCATAGGAGATCCTCCTTCTCTAGACACAGCCATTCTGCTGCAAGTGTACCCAAAGAAAGAACACCAAAGGAAGGACCTCAGAAACAAGACGCAACCCCTCATACATCGCTCGCTTGGTGACGAGGGAGAGGAAACCAGGGTGATGATGACGGAAAACAGTACACCTCTGTAGGGTTTCCCATCATCGTGTCTCTCGTCTCCAAGCCTTTGAGAAGCCGTCGAGAGCAACCAGGTGACGAGGATGGGAAACCAGGTGATGATGGAAGTAAATCATACAGTCAGGGCCGAGAAACCCAGCAGATGGGATCCCCTCTTCAGAATGGCCGACTGTGTTGCGTCGTGTGCTTGAGAAGAAAGCATCTCTGCGCAACGTTGCAGATGACTCTGGCGTCTCACAGGAAACGATACGGCGTGTTCGTGCTGCTGGTTGCGGCTCAAAGGCCTCTGTGAGAACAGATATGCCAAGGAGCCAGCACAGGCCTCCTAGCCCAGCGGGTCAGGGGGAGAGTCCCTCAACATCTTCCTGTCACCCTCCGCTTTCTCAGTTCTGACCCTTCCCCCTTGACAGCATGTCAATAGATAACTATGCTTAGGATGGAACGGCCGTGAGTACCTACAACTCAACACCTTGTCATCCTTATGGGCTTTGCTTCACTGGCAGTTTGAAACTGGCTTCTCCAGACAACTGCTTCACAAACATGGAGCAACCGATCTAAAGTAAGCAGAAGAAAGGATGTTGTTATGCGCATCACTCGTCACTTAGCAAAGCCTCTGCCGGGGAAAATCCCAGTAGTTGTGAGCACAGGCATACTCATACTCGGCCTTCTCGCGCTGTCTCTCCTGCTCTCACTCTCACGCACATCCCACCTCGCAATCGCCTCAAGGAACGCACTCCATCCATTTACCATCACCAGCCCCGACTTCCGCGACGGAGGACCGCTCTCAGCGAAAAACGAATTGAATCAATTTGGGTGTACCGGCTCCAATATCGCTCCGCAGCTGAACTGGACGAATGTGCCAGCAGGGACGCACAGTTTTGTGATGCTCATGTCAGACTATGATGCCCCGGTAGCCGGTGGATTCCACCATTGGATTGTCTACAATATTCCTGCTCATGTGCGCGAACTCGAAGGGAATAATGCTTTCACCGAAGGAACAACCAGCTTCGGCTCCATGGAATACGGTGGGCCTTGTCCGCCGCCCACGGGTGAGATCCATCACTACCTCTTTTTACTCTATGCCACGAATAGAGCGCAGGTCGGGAGCCCAGGTCTCACATTCAGTGAGGTGGTGAGCGCTATACAAGGCAAGGTACTGGGGCAACCAGTATTATTGGCACGTTTCATCTGCCTCAGTAGGGCCGCGCTTGTTGTAGACGGTACGCTCTCTCATCCCCGTTCTGCTCAGAAACAGAACGTCGAGAGGAAACTGAATTGAACCCTGTGCTGGCTCCTTGGAACATGCGTTCTCGAAATCCGTCGTTTTCTATGAACGCATGTCTCAAGGAGCCAGCACAGCATCTCACAGAGGAGGTATGACCAGATGATGGATGCAAGCTACCCCGTGCAGTTCTCGGTGGACTACCCCGACCGTCCGCTCAACCGCTTGACGACCCTCTTCCGCATCTTTACCGTGATCCCGATCGCCATCGTGCTGGGAACGGTGTCCGCCAGCACGTATCAGTGGAGCAGCCGCACCAACATGAACGTGATCATCGCGGGCGTTGGAGGCTTGCTGTTCGTCGGCCCGCTGCTTATGATCCTCTTCCGGCAGAAGTACCCGCGCTGGTGGTTCGACTGGAACCGGGAGCTGTTGCGCTTCTCGAACCGGGTGACGGCGTACCTCGCACTCATGGATGACCACTATCCCTCCACGGACGAGGAGCAATCGGTGCATCTGGACTTTCCCTACCCGGACGTGCCGCGGGAATTAAACCGATGGCTGCCGCTGATCAAGTGGTTTCTGGCCATCCCTCACTACGTGGTGCTGTTCTTCCTGGAGATCGGGGCTGGTGTGGTGGTCATCATCGCCTGGTTCGCCATCCTGTTCACCGGGCACTACCCGAGAGGCCTGTTCGACTTTGTCGAGGGAGTCATCCGCTGGCACAACCGAGTTATCGGCTATGCGCTTCTCCTGGTCACCGACCGGTACCCACCGTTCCGGCTCAGCCCCTGAAACGGCTTGCAGGGTGTATGAAAGACTCTGCTGGGAAATTTTGTCCGGACATCATGCCGCCAAGAGCGGTTGCAGACGGGCAAACGGAGAGAGGGGACGCTTGGGCCGAGGCGGGATGCCAAGAGCCGTCCGCTGCAGCATCTGACGAATGCGAACCAGGTTGAGGCCTGTACTGGTTACTTGGGATATCCGTTCGGAAAGAGAGCGTTACTGGGAATGCTCTCTGTTCATGTTCCTTGCGATTCAAACATCAGACAGGTGGGGAGAAGGTCTCCTCCATGACTGTGTCTTCCCTGGTTTTCGAACGGATATCCCAAGTAGCCAGTACAACTGGAGACGAGTTCCCACCAGCGTTCGATCGAAGCATAATCAGTCACGCGATAATCCGCCCAGCCCAGCTCATTTTTGGCGTGTTTGAAGCCATATTCAATCCAGGTGCGCAAGCCATAGGTATTGCCGACCGTTTTCTGAATCTTGCCTTCCAAATTGGTCATGATGTACCAAGTGCTCTCAGGAGGCAGCTTCTGGGGATCGGTCGTGAGGTGATAATAACGAATCCTCCCACGCTTTCCAAAGACGATCTCGCGGATGTAGCGGGTCTGCTGATCCCCATTGGAGAAGATGCGCTCAAACGGTCGCCAGTTCGTGTAGCGCACACGTTGGCCTGGCGGCAACCAGACACCGTGGTTGGAACGAATCGCCACCACGTACTTCAGATGCAGTTTTTCTAGTTCACTGATAAAATCGCCGCTTTCTCCATAGAGGCTGTCTGCCAGCACGACCTCAAAACGAAATCCCCACTGCTGCAATTCCTGAATGAGTTCCACTGCCAGCTGCGGTTTTGTCTTGTAGCTCTCGCCCGGCTTTAAGCGCGTCCTGGGCTTGTAGACTTTGAACAGGAAGGGAAACGTGATGTGATCTAAGATGCCATAGGCGTTGACCGACACGATACCATTGGCCAGCTTGCCCAGGTTCCCAACGTATTGGTGGGCTACGTAATCCGTGGTTTTCCCCTTTTTTCGGTCGCCCGTCTCGTCAATGCACAGCACGAATGACCTACCTGCTAGCGCCTGGCGTAACAAAGTGAGCCGTCTCCTGCGCAGCTCTTCGACGCTCCACGGAGCTATTTCCAACGGCTGGGCTACAGTTCACGCGTACCTCGACCGCAGCATGCCAAAGCCGACGAGGAAACGCAGCGCGCTTTTAAAAAAACTGCCCGAGGAACTGGAGGCAATCCGCCAGGCATATCCCCAAGCCAGCGTGGAACTGTGGAGCACTGATGAGCACCGCATTGGTCTCAAGCCGATCCTGCGTCGGGTCTGGGCGCTGAAAGGAAGTGCGGTCAAAGCGGTGGTGGCGCAACGGTATGAGTGGATGTATGTGTATGCCTGTGTGCATCCAGAGAGCGGGCGCACCAGCTGGCTACTGTTGCCTACGGTGAATGTGGAGATCTTCTCCCAAGCCCTGGCCATCTTTGCTCACGAAGCCGGAGTTGGCCCAGACAAACGCATCGTGTTGCTCCTGGACAGGGCTGGGTGGCACACGAGCCCCAAGCTCACAGTTCCTGAGGGAATCCATCTGCTGTTTCTGCCACCCTATTCGCCAGAGGTGCAACCAGCCGAGCGTCTATGGCCACTCTCCAATGAGCCATTAGCCAATCGCGCCTTTGCTTCTCTTGACGAGTTGGAACAGGTGCAGGTGGAACGTTGCCGGTGGTTGCAAGCCCATCCTAAGCTGATTCGATCTTACACCTGTTTCCATTGGTGGCCCACCTCTTTGGATACTACTTAAAAGGAGTTCATATCACCTGCCGTTTGAGGATCATGAGTTGGTGTCGGAAGAGGGCGTTTTCTGCCACAAGCTCGGACTGGCTTTTGCCAAGGTCGGCGAGGGTTTGGAGTGGCAAGAAAGAAGTGAGCGCTTTGGTCCACTGAAGAAAGCGAGCTCGCAGTCCTCTGACGAGAGGACCCACAAGCCGCTTGAGAGGAGAAAGAATCAAGATGAGCTACTCCTTCAGGAAGATGCATTGTCGTTCGTATTGCAGGGCCAGATCAGGTGCTTGCCCTTCCATTTTACCTGGGCTGCACCGCTATGTGCAACCAGTGCAGGTATGCTCTCTCGCATTTCCAGTGATTTTTCCCGAACAGATGTCCCAAGCGGGATGCCTCTGCGAGGCAGAGAAGAGGATGATACTTCGTATAGAAAACGTAAAAGCGGTAGAAGTATGCGACGTAACGAAGGAAGTAGCCAATACAGAGGCGGCAGTCTTCTCAAAACGTCCGACCGTTTTGATCTGTCTCCTGATTTGCGCTATCCCTGGTCCGAGAACAGGCACATCTGTACGGCGTGTTGGCTGAAACTGAACGACATGGGGGCGATGCCTGAAAGATTTGCCCGTCTCTCTGACGCCGTTGCCAAAGGGGCAGAAGGCCCGGACGTGCGCAAGATGATGCACGCCACTTT
>WNGQ01008084.1_pt1 | contig 20327 bp, 22 predicted proteins | sample 5407661 | NCBI WGS metagenome assembly WNGQ01 (sample SAMN13153382, study PRJNA577476) | soil metagenome | isolation source: 60 cm soil or saprolite under Garry oak tree replicate 2 | place: USA:California | collected 2016-06-15 | reverse complement strand
ATGAACTACCTGAACTCGTCGGCGAAGCGATGAGCGCCCCGGATCAGCGGTTGGTTACGACCCAGGACGGATACGACAAGTGCGAGACATGACACAGCCCCGCCTCCTCGGCGGCCGCTACGAACTCGACGGCGTCGTCGGGCGTGGTGGCATGGCCGAGGTGTACCGGGCGCGGGATATCCGCCTGGACCGCATCGTCGCGGTGAAGACCCTCCGAGAAGACCTGGCCAGGGACCAGACGTTCCAGGCCAGGTTCCGCCGCGAGGCCCAGTCGGCCGCCTCGCTGAACCACCCCTCGATCGTGGCGGTCTACGACACCGGTGAGGACAACACCGGCGGGGGGCACATCCCCTACATCGTGATGGAGTACGTGGACGGCCGCACCCTGCGCGACCTGCTCAGGGACGACCGCCGGCTGCTGCCGGAGCGGGCCCTGGAGATCACCGACGGGGTGCTGCGCGCCCTGGACTACAGCCACCGCCACGGGATCGTGCACCGCGACATCAAGCCCGGCAACGTGATGCTGACGCGCGGCGGCCAGGTCAAGGTGATGGACTTCGGCATCGCCCGCGCGGTCAGCGACGCCCAGGCCACCATGACGCAGACGGCGCAGGTCATCGGCACCGCCCAGTACCTGTCCCCGGAACAGGCCAGGGGCGAGCGGGTGGACGCGCGCAGCGACCTGTACTCGACCGGCTGCCTGCTGTACGAACTGCTCACCGGCCGGCCGCCGTTCCTCGGTGACTCGCCGGTCGCGATCGCCTACCAGCACGTGCGGGAGAACCCGGTGCCGCCGTCCCGGGTGGACCCGGAGGTGCCGCAGTGGGCGGACGCCATCGTGCTCCGGGCGATGGCCAAGGATCCCCGGGACCGTTACCAGTCCGCGGCGGAGATGCGGCAGGACATCCAGCGCGCCCTGCAGGGCGTCCCGGTCGCGGCGCCGCACACCGCCGCCTACGGGGCGGCGACCCAGCGGGTGGGCCCGGCCACCGCGATGGCGGGCATGCCCACCGGTGCGATGCCGGACTACCAGTACGGCGGGGACGACGGCTACCCGCCCGAGCCCACCGAGCGGCGCTGGCTGCCCATCGTGCTGTGGGTCGCCGGGGTGCTCCTGGTGCTTGGCGTGGTCATCGGCGTCGCCTACGCCATCCTGGGCGGCGGCAGCTCCGGCCACGCCGTGCCGCAGGTGAACGGGCAGACGCTTACCGCCGCCGAGCACGAGATCACCCAGGCCGGGCTGAAGTACACGGTGCAGAAGCAGCCCAGCGCCACGACTCCCAAGAACATCGTGATCAGCACCAACCCGCCCAACGGGAACGTCGTGCCCGCGGGCAGCATGGTCGTCCTCGTAGTGTCCAGCGGGCCGAGGCTGGTGACCGTGCCCCCGGTCAAGCACCAGCCGGTGACGCAGGCGGAGGCCACGCTGCGGGCCGCCGGGTTCCAGGTCACCGAGCAGACCGACAACAACTCGACCGCGCCGCCGAACACCGTGGTCAAGCAGGACCCGCCCGCGGGCTCGAAGGCCAAGTTCGGCAGCACCGTCACGATCTTCGTGTCGCCCGGCGGGTCCCTCGTGCCCGCCGTGGTCGGGGACAACTACCAGGTCGCGCTCGGCAAGCTGAGCAACGCCGGGTTCACCAACATCAACGTGGTGCACGTGACCAACCCGCAGGTCCCCAACGGCACGGTGGTGGGCCAGAACCCGCGCGCCGGGCGGCGGGAGCCCACCGGCACGGAGATCACCCTCAGCGTGGTGCAGAACGCCGCCACTCCCAGCCCGACGCCGACGTCGCCCTCGCCGACGCCGTCACCGACACCCTCGCCGACGCCCCCCGGGCATTAGCCACGCCGTCCTGGCGGCGGGCCGAAACGGGTCACGGCTGAGGAGGAGCCACGGCGCCGGGAAGCAACTAGTCTGGACGCAGTAGCACTTCAGGAGACGACCGTGCCCAAGTCCCGAACCAGAAGCAAGGCGGTCTACACGCCGCCAACCAGGACTGCCAGGTCCAAGGTGAGCCCCCGCTGGCTGGTTCCCACCATGCTCGGCTGCCTGCTGGTCGGGCTGGCCTGGATCGCGCTTTACTACATCACCGGCGGCACCCTGCCGATAGAAGCGCTCCAGGCGTGGAACCTGGCTGTCGGGTTCGCACTTATCATCGGCGGCGTCGCACTGTCCACGAGGTGGCGGTAAGCAGGGCCAGCAAAGTGGCTGCCGAGTTCCGGGCGGCTCGCTGGCCCGGGCGGCCCAGCCCGGACGGCTCAGCCCGGGCTAGCTCAGTAGCTGGTGGTTGCGGGTAAGCACCGCGACGACCAGGACGGCCACGACCGCCACCGTCGCCCCGACCTGCACCAGGGTCCGGTGGCCGCGCGGCGCGTAGGCGTAGGCGGCGGTGAGCAGCCCGCCGGTGATCAGCCCGCCCACGTGGGCCTGCCAGGCGATGCCGGCCACCGCGAAGCTGATCACGAGGTTGAGCACGATCAGGAACACGATCGACCTGGAGTCCACCCGCAACCGCCGGGCCACCACGAACCAGGCGCCGAACAGCCCGAAGATCGCGCCGGACGCGCCGAGGCCCAGTTCGTTGACCGGGGCGAGCAGGTAGAACAGCACCGCGCCGCCCAGGGCGCTGAGCACGTACAGCGCGACGAACCGCAGCCCGCCCAGCAGGCGCTCCAGCGCCGGGCCGACCAGGATCAGCGCCCACATGTTGAAGATGATGTGCAGCGGGCCGAACCCGCCGAAGCCATGTTCGTGCAGGAACGCCGAGGTGAGCAGCCGGTACTCCTGGCCCTGGGCGACCCCGACCACCCCGTGGATCGTCGGGTCGTAGGCGCTGCCGATCAGGGCCAGGTAGTCAATGATCTTCGGGTAGACCCATTCGACCAGGTAGAACGCCACGTTGAGGGCGACCAGGGTCCAGGTGACGACCGCGCCCGACGGCACGCGGCCGCCGAACGCCCCGGTGGGCTGCCGTACCGTCCGGCCGCCTTCCTTGATGCACTCCACGCACTGCTGGCCGACCGGCGCCGATCTCAGGCATTCCGGGCACGCAGGCCGGCCGCACCTGGTGCAGGACAGGTAGGTTTCCCGTCCCGCGTGCCGGTAGCAGGTGGGCACACCCGAGCCGCTCCCGGCATCGGGGGCTTGCTGGGTGGCCATGGGCTATCCCGCGGGTTCCTCGGTGATCTCCACCGACTCGATCACGACATCGGCCGCGGGCCGGTCCCTGGAGTCGGTCCGGGCGTGGCTGATCTTGTCCACGACCGTACTGCCTTCGAGGACCTCCCCGAAGATGGTGTGCTTGCCGGTGAGCCAGGGGGTGGGCACGGTGGTGATGAAGAACTGGGAGCCGTTGGTCCCCGGGCCGGCGTTCGCCATGGCCAGCAGGTACGGCCGGTTGAACGTCAGGTCGGGGTGGAACTCGTCACCGAACTGGTAGCCGGGGCCACCGGTGCCGGTGCCGAGCGGATCGCCGCCCTGGATCATGAAGTCGGGGATGACCCGGTGGAAGATCGTTCCGTCGTAGAGCTTGTCCTTGGACGGGCGCCTGGTCCTGGGGTCGGTCCACTCGCGGGTGCCCTGGGACAGTTCGACGAAGTTACGAACGGTCTCGGGGGCATGGTCGGGGTAGAGCCGCAGGACTATCTCGCCCTGGTTGGTTCGCACGGTGGCGGTGAGATTTGTGGTCATGGCTGAATCCTGGCATGGCCCGGGTGCCGCCAGGGGCAGACCCTTTCATGATGGCGTCGCCTGAGCATACCCGCATATCGGGACCATGACGGCGAACCGCCCGCCGGGGGGTTGAGCCCCCCAGCGGGGGGAACTGAGTCAGGCGGGGAACCATATCTCGGGGAGGTCTCTAGTGTCCCTTCTGACAAAGTCGCAGGCCAGCAGGGCTAAGGGCAGGGCGAAGGCGCGCGCGGGCGCGGCCAGGGCCAGGGCACGGCGGCGGGCGCGGCGGGCCGCGGCACAGGCCAGGCCGCTGGCTGCCAGCGCCCGGACGACGGCCCGCAAGGGCATCCACCATGCCCGGATCTGGGCAGCGCCGCGCCTGGAGCGCACGGGGCACGCCCTGGAGGAGCAGGTGGCGCCCCGGATGGCCGGGATGCTGAGCGCGGCGGCCCGCCGGATCGAGCCGGTCCCGCCGCGGCGGCGCCGCCGCTGGCCGGTGCTGGCCGCCGGGCTGGTCGCCGCGGCCGGGCTGAGCGCCACCGCCGCGTACCTGCTGAAGCGCCGCGCCGCCGCCCATGGGCCCGAGTTCACGGCCCCGGACGACGCGGCCAGCACGACCATGCCGACCGAGGTGCCGAGCCACCTGGCCGCCAGCGACGCCAACGGGCGGGTGCGCACCGGCTGAGCCCGGCCGCGGCGCGCCGGCGCCACGCTGGGCCGACACCACGCTGAGCCCGGCACCACGCTGAGCCGGCGCTGGGCTGAGCCGGCGCCACGCTGGGGCGGCGCCTCGCTGAGCTGTCAGGGTGCTAGGGCACAATGCCGTTGTGCTGCTGCGTGAGCTGGTCCAGACGTCGGAAGCGGTCGCGGCCACGTCCGGGCGCACCGCCAAGATCACGGAGATCGCGGCGCTGCTGAGCCGGGCTGACCCCGGCGAGGTCCCGGTCGTGGTCGCGTTCCTTTCCGGGGAACTGCGGCAGCGCCAGATAGGCGTGGGCTACGCGTCCCTGGGAGACCTGTTCCGGCCGGGCTCCTCCGGGCCGCTGGGCCGCCCGGAGGAGCCGCCGGCCCCGGAAGCCGGACCGGCCCCGGAAGCCGGACCGGCCCCGCCCGGCGCGGGCCCGGGCGGGGCCGCTCCGGCTGGCGCGGGCCCGCTCACCGTGGCCGAGACCGACGCCGTGTTCGAGGTGATCGGCCAGGTCACCGGGGCCGGTGCGCAGGCGGAGCGCCGGCGGCTGCTGGCGGGCCTGTTCGGCCGGGCCAGCGACGCCGAGCGGGAGTTCCTGGTCCGCCTGCTCGCGGGGGAACTGCACCAGGGTGCCCTGGAAGGCGTGATGACCGAGGCCGTGGCCCGCGCTGCCGGGGTCCCGGCCGGGGAGGTCCGCCGCGCCCACCTGCTGGCCGGGTCGCTGCCGCTGGTCGCCCAGGCCGCGCTGGCCGCCGCCCGGGACCCCGCCCCGGGATCTGGGCCGGCCGGCCGCGGGCTCCGGGGCGGTCACGGGCTCCAGGCCGGCCGCGGGCTCCGGGGCGGTCACGGGCTCCGGGGCGGTCACGGAATCCGGGCCAGCCCCGGGATCCGGGCCAGCCACGGAACCAGGCCCGGCCGCCAGCGGGGTGACCGATCGGCCCGGGGAGCCGGCCGCGCCCGGGGCACCCGCCACGGAACCAGAGCCAGCGGCGAACGCTGCCCGGGCTGCCCTCCGGGCGTTCGGCCTGAAAGTGGGCCGGCCGCTGCGGCCGATGCTGGCGTCGTCGGCGGCCACCGTCGCCGACGCCTTCGCCCGCCTGTCGCCCGCCGTGGTCGAGTGGAAGCTCGACGGAATCCGGATCCAGGTGCACCGGACCGGGACCGACGTCGCCGTGTTCACCAGGACGCTCGACGACATCACCATCAGGGTGCCGGAGATCACCGAGGCGGTGCTGGCCCTGGACGTGCGGTCGGCGGTATTCGACGGGGAGGCCGTCGCGCTGGCGCCGGACGGGCGGCCGCGCCCGTTCCAGATCACCGCGAGCCGCACCGGCAGCCACATGGACGTCGCGCGGCAGCGCGCGGACACCCCGCTGACGCCGTTCTTCTTCGACGTGCTGCACCTGGACGGGACCGACCTGATCGACGAGCCCGCGCACGTCCGGCAGGCCAGGCTGGCGGCGGTGATGCCCGCGCACCTGCTGGTCCCGCGGCTGGTCACCGAGGACGTCGAGGCGGCCGGGGCGTTCTTCGCCGACGCGGTCGCCCGCGGTCACGAGGGGGTCGTGGTCAAGTCGCCGGACGCCAGGTACGCGGCCGGGCGGCGGGGCAGCGAGTGGATCAAGGTGAAGCCACGGCACACGCTGGACCTGGTGGTGCTCGCGGCCGAGTGGGGCCACGGCCGGCGCCGTGGCTGGCTGTCCAACCTGCACCTGGGCGCGCGCGACCCGGCCACCGGCGGCCTGGTCATGCTCGGCAAGACGTTCAAGGGGCTCACCGACGAGATGCTCACCTGGCAGACGAACCGGCTGCTCGAACTGGCCGACCCGCCCGGCTCGGGCCCGGCCGGTGACCGGAAAGACGCCTACGGCGTGCTGCGGGTACGGCCGGAACTGGTGGTGGAGATCGCGTTCGACGGGGTCCAGGGCAGCCCGCGCTACCCGGGCGGGGTGGCACTGCGGTTCGCCCGGGTGCTGCGGCACCGGCCGGACAAGCCCGCGGCGGAGGCGGACACGATCGGCTCCGTGCTCGCGCTGTGGACCGGTGACCAGGGCGGGGAGGACGGGTAGCCGCCGCTCCGGTCAGGCCTGGCCGAGCCCGGCCATCAGCGCCGCGGCGGCGCCGGTGCGGTCCGCTCCGCCCGCCAGGCCCGCCAGCAGTGCCAGCGCGAGCAACCTGGCGTCGTCGAACATGTCCAGGCCGGCCAGGTCGGCGGCGGCGTACCAGCCGAACTGGTGCGCCGCCTGGTCCGCCCGTGCCGCCCCGTCCCCATGAGCCGGTCTGTCGGCCAGGGCCACATACAGGTGATCGACGTGGACGTGCGCCTCGCCGAGATGGTTGTCGCCCGCGACCCGGTACTCGGCGATCCACCACGGCGGCGCGACCCGCCGTCCACGGTAGCCAGGCGGCACCGGCGCGGCCGGCGGGCCGACCAGCGTGACGGCCAGGCCAGTCTCCTCGGCCACCTCGCGCAACGCGGCCTCGGCGCAGGACTCCTCCGGCTCGACGTGGCCGCCCGGGATCATCATCCGGTGGAACCTCGGATGCCTGATCAGGCCGATCCGCCAGCCGCCGGGGTGCCGCCGGAACACGAACACGCTCGACGTCGGGTGCTTGAGGATCACCTGCCCCATCCTGGCAGGGCCCGCGGCCGCCCCGGCGGCGGGTTCCGCGCGGCCGGCAACCTGGTCATGTTCGGCGGCCGGGCCGCCCGTGCCCGCCCACTCCAGGGCACCTGGACCTGGGGACCCTGAAGCCGACTGTTTGTCATGGTTGGCCCAACCGGGGTCAGTTGGACTCGCCTGCTCAGGCGGCGGCGCTGCTCATCACGGCGGCCCACCGGGCATGAGCTTCCGGCAGGCCCGCTGCGCGGCCTGGAACACCGGCGAGCTGGGGCTGAAGCCAGCCGGTATGCGGGAGCTTATGCCCTGGGCGTTGACGACGGGATCCGGCATGGCCGTTATCCCGTGGGCGCGCATGCACGCGACGAACTTCAGGGCCTGGGCGGTGAACTGGCGCTGCTGCGCCGGGGTCAGCGGGGTGAACGGGTCCAGGTGCTCACAGGCCTTGTTAGCCGACACAAACTGGGGAGCGCCCTGGGTGAGGTGGTCTGCCGGGGTTATGAGGATGTTGCCTTTACTGTCGGGGTCGGGGAAATTCGGCACGCCGTGCGAGCGCATGCACTGCGAGAAGGCAAGCGCCTTCTGGTAGGCCGTCTGCGCTGCCTCGGCGGGCGGACTGCTGCCCCCGCACGCCGCGGCCACCAGGGCCGTCCCGGCCAGGGCGGCGGCCAGAAGACCCGCCCGCGGGCGGCCGCCGCTGCTACCGGAGCCGACGTTCATCTGGTCATCCTTACGGCTTGCATGGATGATGCTGCCGAGCATTATCATCGGCGGCGGACCTCAGCGGGCCGCGCGGATCGCGTGTGAGTTGCATGTGAATACCCCGGCGCCGCGCGCCGGCCGCCGTTCACCGGTCAGCGATCCTGGCCTGACCCACGATGACAGTCCCTCCGCCAGGGCGCTGCCCCAGCCAGCTGGCATCACCAAGCCGCAGATGACAGGCGGCCCCGCGGCCCTCCGCGATTAGCTTGCCTCAAGGGTGACTACCTGGCCGGGCGCCTGCCGGGCCGCCGCCGCATCCGCAGCGCACCCAGCACAAGGGCGCCGAGGAATACCACGATGCCGATGACCAACAGGTACAACAGGCCCTTCGCGACCACACCCACGATGCCCAGCACCATCGCCACGATCACCAACAGCAAAAACAGGGCAATCATCCGACCCTCCGCTCAGTCACGCTCAGCGGCGGGCCAGCCGCCGCTCCCCGCCGCCCCCCGGCTCGTAGGCCAGGCCATAGTGCTTAAAGACCGCCTCTTCATCGCCCGCCGGCAACTCGCCGTCGGTGCCGATCGACGGGGCGTCCTTCACCAGCTTCCTGCCGTAGCAGACCTTCACATACCCCGGGCCCACGGTCGCCTGGCCAAGCGGCACAAACACCAGCCGGTGCCGGGTCGGCATCCCGACCCTGACCGTGCCAAACGACGGCAGGTCGGTGCCGGTGTCCACGTAGACAGCCTCCAGCTCACCGATCTTGTGACCCTGGGCGTCCACCACGTCATGGCCGCGCCATTCCCGGATGTCGGCAGCCTCGAACACGCCAGCCTTCCTCCAACAGCGACACTGCGGCTCTGTTATGACCGTACCCCCGATGCCGCGTCGCACTCGCACACCGGCTGTCCGCGCGAGACGCACCGGGGCCGGTGGCACCATGACCGGGACGGTTAAGAAGCCAGCCGCGCCGCCGCGATCACCCCCGGCACCACCACCACCGTCATCGCCGACCTGACCCCTACCAGCTAGGCAGACCGGCAACGTGACACGGCATGTTGAGGTGAGACGAGCGGATTAGCTCGTGCCGTAGCGCCGCGCGTAACGAATGATCTGACGGCACAGCCGCGGTCACCCCGGCCGCCGCGTCGGTGCTGACCCAGATGGCCTCGCGGACCGCACGGGCGCGGTAGCCGGTCAGCGCGGTGCGGGCCATGCGCCAGGCCGCCCTGGGTGACGGCGGCAGGTGCCCGAGTTGGGTCATCATCCCGAGATCGTCACGGACGGCGATGTGCTCGCCGTGCCGCCCGTCGCGGTGGCGGAACACGTGCACCTGGCGCACGCTGAACGCCAGCCCGGTGGGCGCGAAGACGACGGGCCTGGCACCTGGCGGGAAGACCACGAAAGGCCCGGTCTGCCGCCCGCTCATCCGCACGTGCGCCATCGTCCGGCCGGCGTCGGCGGTGAGCTCGATGATCTCGAACGACAGGTCGCTGAAGGCCAGCCGCAGCCAGGCGCTCGTGGCCAGGAACCCGGGAATCCCGGGGGTCGCGCAGGCGGGCGGCTCGTCGGCCGCCATGTGGTTGACGTTGGCGGGATGGATGCACCGCGCCGCCAGCGCCACATCACCGGCTGCCAGCGCGGCGAAGTGCTGTTCGGCGAGGACAGCCGCCATTTCATTTGTTAGACTCATGGTCTAATCATTGGTGAGGGCGAGGGAAAGCGCAAGTGGGCCGGTCCGGAGAACCAGCGCGGCGGTTTCCGCGCCGCGAAGCGGCCGCGCGGCGGACCCGTACGGCCCTAGTGACCGCGGCGGCCGAGTTGTTCGTCGAGCGCGGGTACGCGGCGGCGACGATCGCCGCGATCGCCGAGCGGGCTGGGGTGGCGCGCCCGACCGTATTCACTTCGGTTCCCGGCGGGAAACCGGAGTTGCTGAAGCTCGCCCGTGACATGGCCATCGCCGGAGACGACGAGCCCGTGCCGGTGCCGGAGCGCAACTGGTTCCGCAGCGCCATGGCGCAGGACGATCCGGCAGAGCTGCTGGGACTGCAGGCCGGGAACTACCGGATGATCCTCGATCGCGCGGCGGCGCTCGAGCTGGTCCTCATCACCGCGGCCGCCATCGATCCGGAGCTCCGGCCGCTGCTGGAGCAGGCCCGGGTCCAGCGCGCCATGGGGACCCGGCTGGTGGTGCGACGGCTGGTGGAGCTTCAGGCCGTGCCGCCCGGGCGGGCAGAGTCCGCCGCTGACACCATCTACGCTCTGGCCAGCCCCGAGGTGTACTCGCTGCTCGTCCGCGACCGTGGCTGGTCAGCGGACGACTATCAGCAGTGGCTCGCCGAGAAACTGATCACCGCTCTTGTCCCGGACAGGCTCCATGACAAAGGCTGACGCCCAGACCCCTCCCAAACCCAGCCAAATAGTCCGGTTTCCACGCAGGCTCTTAAAGGTTCGGGCTCGTGACCTGGTGTTTCGCGTGCAGACGGTGACGGTGCGGTCCGGACTTGATCATGACTGGGGCTCCCGGTAGGGGTTTGGGTGTTCTACGTCCAGCCTCTTCCAGGAGCCCTCGTGTCTTCCTATCTGCCTGCCATGGTTCCCGCAACCCAGGCCAGAGCCGGCGCCTGATCATCGAGGGGACCGCAGACCTGTGACAGGGGCCTGGACGCTTCAGCTCGCGGGTTGTTGCACGAGCCACCTGTAGAGGCGGTGCAGGCTTGGCCCGCTGAGAACGTGGCCGCCGGGCATCTCCTGGGCCTGTGCGCCGGGTATGTGCCGCAGGAGCCAGTCGGTGTGCGCGCGCGGGCAGAGGGCGTCATCTGGGCCGTACCAAACCGAGACCGGCACGCTGATGCCGGTGACGTCGAAGCCCCATGGCCGGGTGAAGGCGATGCCATCGTCGATGCAGCCGCCGATCCCGCCGGCGTAGGCGGCTTTGGTGCGGAACAGGTAACCGGGAGATCTGGTCTGCGCGGCCAGGACCGCACGATCGGATTCCGCCAGCTCGTACCCCTCCGCGACGGCCAGACCGCCGCTTTCGGCGGCCGCCACGGCATCGCGGGCGAGTTGCTCGACCAAGGGCCGGTAGGCGGCTTCCCCGGACCGGGCGCGGGTGAACTCCTCGACATTGCCCGGGGACATCCCCGCCAGCCAGTCCAGCCCCTCAGCGTCAAAGGGCGCAGGGCTGACCACGCTGGCGCAGCGGGTCACCCGGTCACCGATGCGCGCCGCGCACGCCAGCGCATGCGGGCCGCCCCCGGAGACACCCCAGACCGCGAACCGGTCCCAGCCCAGGCGATCGAGCAGAACAGCCATGTCATCGGCGGCCTGTGCGACACTGCGGCCAGGCCGCCGGGTGGATGCGCCATAGCCCGGCCGGTCAGCGACCAGCACCCGGACACCCAGATCATCGAGCGGGCGCAGCCGGTCCGGAGCCAGGAACATCGTGCCAGGCATGCCGTAGTAGAACACGACCGGCGTCCCGCCTTCGGGACCGTAGAGACAGTAGGACAAGATACGCCCGTCAGCCAGCCGCAGCCGCCTCGCGTCGTACCCCCGCGGCGTAGCACCCAAAGGTGCGTTCTCACAAGCGCAGTGTGCCCCTACTAACACCCTTGTGGGGTGTTGGGGGCCTGGGCCTGGCCCGCTTTGACGGCCAGCGCCCAGTTCCCGGCCCCTGAGCGGTCCCAGCGGTGATGAATCCGGCCCATGCCGGAGTGCCTTGGCGATAGCATTGCGGTTGCTTTACCCGTCCAGAGCAGGCCCATCACCGTGGCTCTGTGCGTCGTCAAGCCGATCCGATGTCGGGTTGACATTGTCCGATAGCCAGGACGGATACCTGTCGGCAAGGGACAGTGAAGTGCCGGGTAGCCGCCGTATTTACGTTCACATCGGCGAGCCAAAGACGGGCACGTCGTTTCTGCAACATGCCTTGTGGAGTAACCGCGCCCGGCTTGCCGCCCAGGGAGTCGTGCTGCCGGGCTATAGCGACGGCGGTCATATCCGCGCGAGCCAGGATCTGCGGGAGGTTCAGTGGCAGCCCGGGGATCCGGCCGATCCGTGGACCGGTGAATGGGATGTCCTGACCGGCCAGGCGCTCCGTGCCCCGGACGCAGCCGTGATTTCGAACGAGTTGCTGGCGGCGTGTAACCCTCGGCAGGCCGATCGTGCCGTGCGATCGCTGCTACCGGCCGAGGTGCACATCATCTTGACCGTCCGTGATTTCGCGACCCTGCTGCCTGCCGAATGGCAGGAGACCGTCAAGTGCCGCAGAACCGTCCCGTGGGAACAGTGGCTCGACAGGGTCATCGATGCCGCGCCGGACCCGGACCGGCGCCGCCGGATGCGGTTCTGGACGGTGCATGACACGCTGGCCATCCTTCGCCTGTGGTCACGGGACATCCCATCGGACCAAGTCCATGTGATAACGCTGCCGCCGCAGGGCGGGACCAGTGAGCTCTGGCTACGATTTGCGTCCGTCCTGGGCATCGAGTCCAGCACGATCGACCTCCCTCAGCACCGCGAGAATCCCTCGCTCGGCCTCGCGGAAGCCGAGTTCCTGCGCCGGTTGAACGAAGCGCTGCCAGACCAGGTGCCGCGATGGTTCTATAACTGGAACATCAAGCGCATCCTCGCGAACGACGTGCTCAGCGCCCGGCCGCCGCGGGCGCGCCTGGTCTTGCCTCCGGGGCAGCAGGCCTGGGCCCGGGAACAATCAGAAATCCTCGTAGCAGGCCTGCGCGACGCCAAGTACCAGATCGTCGGTGATCTGGGCGAACTGCTTCCGCCACCCGCGACAGAACGCTATGTCCCACCCACAAGATTGCCGGCCGAGCAGTTGCTTGACGTCGCCCTGCGCGCCACGGCGGCCCTGGCGGATCACCAGTACCGCGGGGACATCATCACCAGCAGCAGCGACCTCACAGTCGGCATGAACCCGGCCAGACGGCGGCCAGTCAGCCGGCTGGGATTGGCCATCTTGAAACGATCCCGGATCAAGCGGATGCTCTACCAGGCCAGCAACCGGCCAACGGTGCGGAACCTGCGTGTCCTCGTCTGGCGCATCCTCGCCCGCCCCGGGCGCCAAACGTCCGCCCGCGAAGGGTAAGGCAACGCGGGCAGCGGCCGGGCGGCTCCCCGGGGCAGGTTCAGCGCGGGCTGAGAAGGAGCGCGCAGCGCCCGGTCAGGCCGGCCTGGCGTACTGGGACCTGGCGGGCTGACCGGCCCGCCCCGGACAGCCGCCCGGCGAGCACGGGGACACCCCAGCCCGCCCCGCCCAGCACACACGCGGAGCATGGGTCACCCGGCCCGCCCCGGGCCGCTACCCGGCGGAGCACTAGCGAAGGGAGAAACGTGTGAGGATCACCAGGCCCCTCATCGGCACCGCCGTGGGCGGGGCCGTGCTGGGCGCCTCCCTGGCGCTCGGGCTGAGCATGGCCAGCGCCTCCACCTCCTCGACACCGGCGGCCCGCACGTCACACACGTCGTCCGCCGGGACCTCGGCGACGCCGGCCAGTCCCGCGGCCAGCCCGGCGCCGACCGCTTCGACGGCACCGCGGCCCAGGCCGGGCCACAAGTGCACGCACATGTCCGGGTCCGCCAGGTCCCCGGCCAGCATGCCCGCCTACTGATGGCACCTGGTACGAACTGATCCGCGGCGCTGCCGCGCGGGGCGGCGGGGACGGCCGGGCTGGTGGGCCGTCCCCGTCTCGCCGCGGCTCGCCGGGCCCGCGGGCCGTCCTCGCTCGCCGCAGCCGGCCGGGGCGGGGCCGCGCTGGCCTGCCTGGCGGCCCACACCGCTCGCCGCGGGCCGGTCCGGCTAACGGCCCGGCGCCGGCTGCTGCGGGATGAGCTGGTATTCGGCCGGGTCGAGCTGCCTGGTGGCCCGGCGGAACCCGATCGTGGTTCCCGGCCACAGCGTCGGGTTGCGGCCCGCGGCGTTGAGGTACCAGCTCACGCAGCCCCCGGTGGTCCACACGGTCGAGCCCATCCGCCGCTCGATGTCGTCGCACCAGGCCTGCTGGGCGCCCGGCCTGGTGTCCAGCGCGGCGGCGCCGGTCCGGTCCAGCGTGGCGAGGTAGTCGACGATGTAGTTGAGCTGGGATTCGATCATGTAGATCATCGAGTTGTGGCCGAGGCCCGTGTTGGGCCCGATCACCATGCACAGGTTCGGGAAGCCCGCGATCGTGGTGCCGCGCAGCGCGCGCATGTCACCGGCCCAGGACTGCGCCAGGCTGACCCCGTCCGCCCCGTAGAGCCGGTCGGCGATCGGCGCGTCCACCGCGTGGAACCCGGTGGCCAGGATGATCGCGTCCACCTCGCACGAGGTGCCGTCCTTCGCGGTCAGGGTGTTGCCATCCACCTTGGCCAGGCCGGACGCGACCACCTGCACGTTCGGCCGGCGCAGTGCCGGGTAGAAGTCGCTGGAGATCAGGATCCGCTTGCACCCCATCACGTAGTCCGGGGTGAGCTTGGCCCGCAGTTCGGGATCGGGCACGGACTTGGCCAGGTTGCGCAGCGCCATCCGCTGCGCCGCCTTCAAGATCGCCGGGCGCTTGGTGAAGCCGCCCACCAGCGATTCCCTGGAGATGTAGATGCCCAGGCGGGCCAGCCGCTGCGCCGCAGGGATCTGGCGGTACAGGCGCTTCTCGAAACCGGTGATCCGGCGGTCCCGGCGCGGCACGATCCAGGCGGGCGTGCGCTGGAACAGCACCAGGCGCTTCACCTCGGGCTGGATCTTGGGCACGATCTGGATCGCGGAGGCCCCGGTGCCGACCACCGCGACCCGCTTCCCCTCGAGGCCGTAGTCGTGGTTCCACCGGGCCGAGTGGAACACCTCACCACGGAAGTCGGCCAGCCCGGGGACGTCGGGCAGGGACGGCTCGGACAGCGGTCCCGAGGCACAGATGAGGACGTCGGCGGTGATCTCGCCGCGGCTGGTCCGCAGCCGCCAGCGCGCGGGCCCGGCCTCCCAGTCCGCCCGGGTCACATCGGTCCCGAAGACCACGTGGTCGCGCAGGCCATACTGGTCGGTGACGTCCTCCATGTAGCGCCAGATCTCCGGCTGCCTGGAGAAGCTGTGTGACCAGTCCGGGTTGGGCGCGAACGAGAACGAGTACAGGTGCGACGGCACGTCGCAGGCGCAGCCGGGGTAGGTGTTGTCGCGCCAGGTGCCACCGACCGCGGTGGCGCGCTCCAGGATGACGAAGTCGCTCCGGCCCGCCTGGCGCAGCCGGATGGCCGCGCCGATGCCGCCGAGGCCGGCGCCCTGCGCCCATGCGGCGGCCCCGGCCCGCTCGGCCGCCGGTTCCGGCGCGGCCGCCCCGGCACGGAACGGCGGGGTGGAGATGCCGGTGACGCGGTACCGGCGCGACGGATCCGGCTCGGAAAGCTCGAAGGCGGCCGTGCCTTCCGGCGTGGTCAGCTCGCCGCTCGCCCTGGCCGAGCCGAGCATCTCGTCCAGCCCTTCGTGTGCGTCGATGCGCCCGTACCAGTGGTAGCGGCCGTCGATGGGCTGGAAGTGGCCCCGCAACCGCACCTGGACGTCGAACCGCGACCGGCCCACCTCCAGCACCGCGGTTCCCTGGTAGCCGTTTGAGTCGCCGAGCCCGGCCATCTGGCCTCCTTGCTGGTTTCGCCGCCTGCCTGCCATCTTGACCGCGCGGGTCGTCCCGGGGCCAGCCTTGCCGGTCACCCGGGGCCCAGCCGCGCGCCCGGGCCGGGCACCGCGTGCAGCGGCGGGCGCGTCTCCGGGAACGGCTGGTCCGGGTCCACCACGATGCCTGCCGCGCGCAACATCCCCGCGATCGCCGCCCAGATGACCTGGGTGACGTATTCGACCACGGTGGCGCGGCTCATCGAGCGCCGCTGCAGCCACCACTCGCCGGTGCTCTGCACCAGGCCGGTCATGCCGTAGGCCCACGGCTCGGCACCGCCGGAGTCCAGTTCGTAGGCCCGCAGGTAGTCGCCGAGCACCGCGGTGAGCGCGGTGGCGATGAACTCCTTGTTCTGCTGGATGGAGTCCGGGCCGCTGGCGGTGTCGCTCCTGGCCTCGCGGGCCAGCAGCCAGTAGAGGTTCGGGTGCTCGTCGATCACCGCGAAGTACGCGCCGACCGCGTCCCGCACCCGGGACAGCGCCGGGCAGCCCGCCCGGATCGCCGGGATCAGCCGGTCGAGCAGGATCTCCGAGCCACGCTCGGCCAGCGCGTCCACCAGCGCGGACTTGTCCTGGAAGTACCGGTACAGGACGGGCTTGGTGACCCCCGCCTCGGCGGCCACGGCTTCCATCGGCAGGTCAGGACCCACCGTCTCGAGGACCCGCAGCGCCGCGTCCACGAACTCCCGCCGCCGCCGGGCCCGGTGGTCGCTCCACCGGTCCCTGCGGGCGTCCCCGCCCTTGACAGTCACGCTCACAGAGATGATGATACCAAAGGTAACTGTTACTTCAAGTTACAGTTTGACGGGAGGCGATCAGTGGTGACGAAGACCAGCGAGCTGCCCGCGCGGGCGGCCGGCACCACCGACAGGGAGCGGACCGCCGACCGCCTGCTGCGCTCGACGGCGGCCCGGTCCTACGACCCGGAACTCGACATCGCCTGGTCCGCGCCACCGGAGGCAGGAAAGATCTACCTGCCGGAACACCGCTCCACCCTGTACGGGACGCCGCTGTGGGACCGGCTCACCCCCGGCCAGCGCCGCGAACTCGGCAAGCACGAGGCCGCCAGCGTGGCCGGGTTCGGCATCTGGCTCGAGTGCATCCTGATGCGCCTGCTGGCGAAGCTGGCCTACGAGGGGGACCCGGCCACCCGGCACGTGCAGTACGCGCTCGCCGAGATGGCCGAGGAGTGCCGGCACTCCACGATGTTCGCCCGGCTGATCGAGTGGATGGGCGTCCCTTACTACCGGCCCCCGAGCCATGTGCACGCGCTGGGGCGGCTGCTCACCACCACCGCCCACGGGCCGGCCTTGTGGGGGGCCATCCTGATCGGCGAGGAGATCACCGACCGGTTCCAGCGGGAGATGGTGGCCGACGACTCGATGCAGCCGATCGTGCAGATGGTGAACCGGATCCACATCCTGGAGGAGGCCAGGCACATCGGGTTCGCGCGCGCCGAGCTGACCCGCAGCGTGGCCAGGCTCCCCCTGTACGAGCTGCCCATCCAGCGCGGCGTCCTCGGCCGGGTCGCGTTCATCGTGGCCCGGAACCTGATCAACCCCGAGGTCTACCGGTCGGTGGGGCTGGATCCGGCGCAGGCACGCCGGGCCGCGCTGGCGAACCCGGCCCACCACGAGACGATCCGTTATGGCGGGGAGAAGATCGTGGCGTTCCTGCGGGAGGCCGGCATGATCGGCCCGCCGGCCACCCGCCTGTGGCGCAAGGCCCACCTGATCGACTAGCCCAGAGGGACCAGGCCTACCCGGGCCAGGCCCACCCGGGCCAGGCTCACCCGGCCCGGGAGGAGCTGTGCGCCTGGGTGAAGCTGTACCAGTTGCCCGAGTCGTCCCTGATGACCGCCTCGATGCCGTACGGGCGCACGGCCGGTTCCTGGACGAACTCGACGCCGCGGGCCGCGAGCGCGGCGTGGTCGCCCCGGCAGTCCGACGTCGCCAGCACCCCCGGGCTCAGCGCCCCCTTGGCCACCAGGGCGCGGACCTGCTCCGCGGTCGGCCCGTCGAGCATCGAATGAGCCGGGTCCATCAGCAGCAGTTCCTGCCCTGTGCTGCCCTGCGGGCGCACGGTCAGCCAGCGCATCCCGTTGTCCAGCTTGATGTCGCTGGTCAGCTCGCAGCCGAGCTTCTCGGTGTAGAAGTCCTTGGCCGAGTCCTGGTTCAGCACCCAGACCGAGACGAACGACACGCCCATGATCATGGCGACTCCCTCGTGATGTCCGTTGACGAGCCACCAGGTTAGGGCTGATCAGGGCCGGAACGCTTCTCCGAAATTGCGGAGCTGGGCGCGGCGGGCTCGGGCGGGGCCGGCAAGCCGGTCCGCCACATCAGGGCGAAGCAGCCGGGGATGGGCGCCGGGCCGCCGCGGCGGGCGGCTTCGGCCCGGTAGGCGGTCGGGGACTGGCCCATCAGGCCGGAGAACCGCGCGCTGAACGACCCCAGGCTGGTGAAACCCACCGCGTGGCAGATCTCGGTGACCGAGAGGTTCACCGAGCGGAGCAGCTCGCAGGCGCGCTCCACCCGCCGCCGGGTCCGGTACGCCCCCGGCGTCTCCCCGTAGGCGGCCCGGAACGCCCGGATGAAGTGGGCCGGCGAGTACCCGGCCGCGGCCGCCAGCGCCGGGATGCTCACCGGCTCGGCGTAGTCCCGGTCGATCCGGTCCCTGACCTGGCGCAGCATCCGCAGGGCGGACACGTCGGGGGCCGCGGTCACCGGGCTGACCCGCTCAGCGCCGCTGCCAGAGCGTCACCACGATGCCGCGGAACCGCCGCTCGGCGACCAGGGTGAACCCCCGCCGCAGCACCGCGCTCTCCTCGCGGAGCTGCGGAACCGGCAGCCGCGCCGAGGGCACCGCGCCGACCGCCCAGATCCGCGGGTACCGCGGCATCAGCGGGCCGACGGCGGGGAACGGCTTGTCGGTGCCGCGGAACGAGCCCGCCTGCTGCGGGGACTCGGCCATGGCGAAGTCCGCGGTCCTGGCGAAGTCCCCCGGGTAGCCGAGCCGCGCCTTGCGGAACAGGGTGCCGAAGAACAGCACGCCGTCGCCCGGGCGCGCGTTCGCGCCCACGTACGCCGACGGCCCGCCGAAGTCGAACAGGCGGCTGTCCGGGGTCCGGATCCGGTGCTGCGGGCCTAGCTGCAGCACCAGCGCGCACGCGCAGACGACCGCGCCGGGCACCCACAGCAGCCCCGGCTGGCCGGCCGCCCGGCCCAGCCACCGGCCGATCCGCCACATCCCGGTGCCGGCCAGCATGGCCGCCCCTGCCTCGCCGTACAGCACGTAACGGTCCACGTACAGCGGCCGGGCGACCAGCGATTCACCGAGCAGCACCAGGGCCGGGAGCACCACAAGCGGCGTGGCCACCGAGGGCAGCGAGACCCCGCCGCGCCACCAGGCGGGGGCATCCCCCGCGCCGGGGGCAGCCGGGGCGGGCCGCCGCCAGGCCCGGGCGGACGGCAGCACGGCGACCACGGCGCAGCCGAGCAGCAGCACCGCGGCCGCGGTGCTCACGCCGAAGTAGTCACGGAACAGCACCCGCAGGTCGGCGAGCCCGGGCCGGTTGATCCAGGTGACCGCGCCGTCCTCGCGGACGCTGATCAGCACGAGGGGCACGGCGAGCACCGCGCCCACGGCGGCCGCCAGCGCCCAGTGCCCCAGCACCCGCGGGCTCTGCCTGGCAATCAGGACCGTGACCGCGTGCGCCACCAGCATCAGCAGCGACAACTCGTTCAGGTAACCGGCCAGGGTCACCAGCGCGCCGTAGGCCAGCCACCAGCGCACCAGCCGCGGCCCCGCTGTCCCGGCCGCCTCGGCCTCCAGCGCGCGCACCAGGACCAGGGTGGCGCCGGTCACGCAGGCGACCACCATCGCGTAGGACCGCGCGGTCTGCGCGTAGAAGCTGATCACCGGGGTCAGCGCCATGACCAGCCCGGCGAACAGGCCGGCCCAGCCCGAGCCGGTCAGCCGCCTGGCGAGAACCGCGGTCATCGCCACGGCCGCGGTCATCGCCAGCACCGACGGGGTCCGCAGCACCGCGGGGCCGCTGCCCGCCGCGGCCCACCAGTGCATCAGCAGGTAGTACAGCCCGTGCACCGCGTCCTGGTTGTTCAGCAGGTGCGCGAGGTCGCGCAGGCCGAGCAGCGCGGCCCAGCGGGTGGCCACCTCGTCGTTGCCCATGGACCCCTCGCGGGCCAGCCCCCACAGCCCGGCGCCCAGCATCACCGCGGCGGCGGCCCCGGTCGGCGCGAACCTGGCCGCCGCGTCCCGCCAGCCCCCGGCCCGCGGCGCGCCCCCCGTGGCCGCCGCCGGCGCGGCGCCCGTTATTTCATGTGCCCCGGCCTGCTCCGCGCCTGCCTCGGGCGGCGCGCCCGTCCGCGCCGGATCATCAGGGTGCGATACGACGTTGCCGTCCCCCGTTGTCCCGCCCGCCGGCGGGGGCACCGGGGCTGGCGTGCCGTCCGGCTCGGCCGGGGACGGTGCCGTGCCGCCCGGCCCGGCGGATGCCTGGCTCACGGCCCACCAGGCGGGTCCCCGAGTGACGCCTCGAAGGTCTCCCGCCACGTGGCCGGGGAGGTGAACTCCGCCGCGGCGGACCGGTACTCCCTGGCCAGCCTGGGCCAGTTCCTGATCAGCCGCAGATGCAGCACGGCGCTGCGCCTGGCGAGCGCCCGGAACTGGTTGCGGTCCCGCTGGTACCAGGCGGCGGTGGTGCCGTCCGGTGCCGACACCACGGCGCTGTCCAGCCTGGACAGCACCCACCAGGCCGCGTCCTGGTAGGGCAGGGCCATCTGCGGGCGCTGGAACTTGCGCGGCTTGCGGAACTGGTGCAGCGTGCCGGCCGCGACCTTCATCATCAGGTTCGGCCTGTTGGTCGGGGTGGTGTTCGCCTTCAACTGGTCCGGTGCCTTGCGCCGGGCAGGCGGGAAGTCCTCGAGGTCGGCAGACCCGCGCGCGTCGGCGTACCCC
>WNGQ01019600.1_pt1 | contig 20342 bp, 17 predicted proteins | sample 5407661 | NCBI WGS metagenome assembly WNGQ01 (sample SAMN13153382, study PRJNA577476) | soil metagenome | isolation source: 60 cm soil or saprolite under Garry oak tree replicate 2 | place: USA:California | collected 2016-06-15 | reverse complement strand
ACTACCCTGTCACCAATATAACGTACCTCCACTCCCAGGCTCTCAGCATATTTCAGAAGCTTTGTAAAGTAAATGGCATTCTCTGGCTCGTCCAGCCCTGCCGATTGAGGAAGCAGCAGAAGAAATCGGCTGTCTTCTGTGATAGTTCTCCTATATACCCCCCGTCCTTCCCCCAGGAACTCATTTTTGCGCTTTTGCAAGGCCGCGATAAACTGTACCGCCACTTCCATAGCTTTGCGAGGAATAATTCTTGCCATCGAGCCAATCACAAAGTCGTTCGGGCGAATGCCAAGTTTTTCTCTCAGATGTGCTATTTCCTTAGGCCGGCTCTCGAAATCAAGCGAGTCGGGAATCACAGCAGCATGGATGCCGAACCCCTCCAAAAGCCGTCTTTGTATTGAGTTAATCACAGCATGATGAACGTTAGGAGCAGAAAACAGAAGTGCTTCATCAACACGCTTTTGTATACTGGGGAAAGGAATTTCATACGCTTTCTCTCTGTCTCCCGGCAGAAACTCGTCCTCAAAACTAAGATCATGATGCTGAGCGAGGAAACCGGTGGCAGGATGTTCGGCTATAAATTCTGCCATAGCGACTGTGGCCGCTGGATGGATAGGTAATGATAAGATATTGCGTACATGGATCACCTGCGGATGGTATTGGCGCATCAACTCTTCCAGTTTGTTCTTTATTACCTGCACCTGATTTTCGAAGATGTTTTCCAGGATTGTCTCGTTTTGAAGTTCGCTTGTTTGGCATCTCTTGAAGATTTGTACCTGCGGGGTAGAGTAATCAAGCTCCGGAAGAACAAAGCCGTTTGCTCCCGTAGCATCCGCGCTGCACTCGATCACCCTCCAACCTCGCTGGGAAAGCACACGGTCATTCTCCTGGATCTGTAACGAAACGCCATCAGTTCGCTCAGAAAAGAAATGGACAACAGCAACAGTTCCAGGATGTCGGCCGTTTCCTTGTTCTTGGATCTTATCCATATGTAATCTTCCTTTTTCTTCTTTTAACGAATACTCAGACCATTTCATAACTCATCCCTCTACCAAATCTTCCCGGTTGTTGGACGGGGCTATCTCAGGAGATTGAGCTACGGCGCCCGAGTCGTCTCGAAGAACGGCCGCACGATATCGTGCTCAGAGATCTGGGGATAGAGCATGCCATAGCGGTGCACGCCTTGCAGAACATCTGCATATAATTCAGTATACCCCACTACTGCACGACGATAGTTGAAGCGAGCAAGGGTGACGAGCGAGCAGCGCTCCGAATTGAGAGCACGGGCCTGAGGTATGGCCTCAACCATGGCATCGAGGTCATCGGGTGGGACGGAGATACCGGCGACTCCGTTCCACAGCGTTTCAGCCAGCGCTCCACGGTCGAAGTAGACGACGGGAGTCCCGAGCGATGCTGCCAGCGTGTGTCCAATGCCATTCGGTTCGTTCCATTGGATCGGGGCCAGGACGAAACTGGCGTGGGCGAGATATCTGTCTCGAATCTTGTTGCCCACCTCTCCAACGTACACTACATGGTAGCCGTCCACGAGCGGCAGAACCTGCTGCTCATAAAACGCCCTGTCCTCGGACACTTTACCAATGAGGATGAGGGGGACCCTGGCTCTCAGTGCCACCTGCACTGCAAGGTCCTGCCGCTTGTCGGGATCGATTCGTGCCGCATACGCGGCGTATCCCTCTCTGCTGACACTCGGAGCCGAAAGAACGTCGCCGGGGAGCGGATTGTAGACAATACCATCACAACGGAGTGGGCCAATCTGCTCCATCAGCTCCCGACCGTGGTACTTACTGAGGCCGATGAGATACGCGTACGGCTCCTCGCGATACCGCTCCCGCTCAGACATCCATTCGTCTCCGATGACAGGGAGGTGGACAGTGTGCACCACAGGTATCCCCTTCGCCTCAGAGAATTCACGACAGATATAGAGCAGGGCGGCACTGCGCACGTGAGTGTGGATAATGTCGATGGGGTGACCGGCATCAAGCTCTGCTTTCATCCACTTGACACACTCGGCCGCATATAACAACTCGATCTCGTCATGCCTCGACTGAGCGAGCTGCTGTCTCCATTCTCGTCGCTGGGCAGCGAGGTGAACCGCGCCTGGCACTGTCGATCCGGGTCGGCACAGCACGGTGACGTTCAGTCCCAACTTCTGCTGGCCAATGGCAACTCGTTCCACAACGATCTCGGTACCCCCATATCCTATGGGTGGAACCTCGATCCACGGCGGGGCAACGTGCACGATCCTTAGACCGGAGCGAAGACGAGGCAAAACGACCTGCTTCGCGTAGGACTCGTAGTATTGGACGGCACTGTCAATATTCATTATATTTACGGCTTGTATTTCGTGATATCAAAATTCGCCAGTTGCCGCATCTGATCGGATAGCTGGGAGACTCCTGGCTCCGCTTGACCGGTGGTTGGATCATTGCCGCCGCTGAGAATGCGCGTCGCCAGCGCGTCTATCGCAGTGCGTAAAGACATCCCACTCGCTTGTGTTAGTTGTGTATTGTTCATAGCCACGAGTTGCTGAACATCTCCATGCAACTGAGTTAGCAATGCATTGATGTTATTGAGTTCCGTGTTGATCTGAGTAGCAAGTTTCACCTGGTCTGATAATACTCCAGGGGTCTGGACGAGCGCGCTCAGGTGATTATGAATGTGCAAGAAGTAACTTGGCATGGCTGGCGTCAAGGCACAATTAAGTAAGGGGATGGCCGCGATTTTATGCAGAGTGCTATCGTCTGGCGTATTGTCAGTGCCGGGAGCGGAAGACGCCTTCTGCACATCTTGTTGGACACACACCGTCCCATCCAGTATGAACAGGATATTTACGAGCTTGTGGCGTATATCAGAAGCGACGGAATTATCTGCTGCTTCTCTCGCCCATTTCTGTACCTCTTCGACGTTGTTCAAGAACCAGTAGTTCAGGCCCGATGGCAAACCGGCCCGCTGGACTTCTGGATCGACAGCAAGCAGGTGGCGTACGTGACAGAGATCACTGAGTTGATTCAGCGTGCTCACACAATCTTTCGAAGCGGGCATTTGAGGGATTTCCGCGTAGTAGCGCCACGTAGTTTTGTCCAGCGAATAGCTTTGAGGCGCAGGATTGGTTGCCTCCTCGGTGATAAGCACGCGACTGAGTGTGGCGAGCAGGTTGCTATGCTGCGGGTCTACATAGGGAGCGCTCAGGGAAGCCGCCCCGTTCGTCAGAGTCAACGGCCCCAGGCCAATCGACGGGGCTTCGCTTTGAATAGTGTCGGGCAGCAACCAGGCATAATAGCTTTTACCGGATGATGGGTTGGGGACATTGGACAGCCGGATTTGGAATGTATCATTGATGCCCAGACTATTTGGGCCAGATGATTGACCGCTGCTCGAAAAGAAACCCTGCCCCACGATTGCTGGAGCTGTAACTGGCGTCGTCGATGATGTATGAGAGTGGGCCGAGAAGATCAGAAAACCTCCTAGAGCCGACCCGCCCAGCACAATAATTATGAGCGCAATCAGCACCACGTAGAGATTTCTGCGTTGCCCGCGGAGTTTAGGAGGCTTAACAGATGGTGGTGGCGGCGTCTCAGATGTTCCAGGAGCAGAAGGTGCTTGAGCAAGGGAAGGTGAAGATTCTGAAGCAGACACATGTTCAGACGCGATAGGCAGGGGCGTAACCGGATTACTTCCCCGGGCCGTTGGTAGCAGGGTGGGCAGATCACCCTTTGCATCTGTTGAGGCGTTTACAGCGTCCATTTGTGCAACCGGTGATGCTGGCGCAGCCTGCATTGGCTCACCTTCAGGCCTGGAGGAGGGAGACTCGGCCATGAAGATGGTATCAAATGAATCTATTGGCTGCTTCAGCACCTCCGTCAGAGCGGAGGACAAACTCGCAGCACTGGGGAAACGATCCGCAGGGTCTTTAGCGAGACAGCGCAGGATAACCGCCTCCAGTGCGGGGGGAAGAGCCGGGTTGATGCTCCTGGGTGAAGGAGGAGGAGCGCTGATGTGTTGATTCATGACGACAAACGGACTCTCGGCCGAAAAAGGCGGGACGCCGGTAGCCACTTCGAAGAGCGTGACACCCAGGGAATAGATATCGCTCTGTTCACTGCCTGGCTGGCCTTTGGCTTGTTCTGGCGAGATGTAGAGTGGTGTGCCGACCGAGGCATTGGTAAGCGTGCCGGTAGATGTACCCAGCATTTTGACGATGCCAAAGTCGGAGAGGATCGGTTCCCCCATGGGATTGTGCGAGGTATTGTGCTTATCGAGCAGGATATTCGCGGGTTTGATATCGCGGTGAATGATGCCATGCTGGTGAGCGTAACCAATCGCCGCAGCGAGAGGAGTGAACAGATGCACGATTTCGCCTGCCGATGGAAGTTGGTGGGCGGAAGCATTGTTCCGCACATAATCGGCCAGTGTCTGCCCCTCCACGTAGTCCATTACCATGTAGGCCATAGACTCGTCGGAGTCCAGAGTAGAGGTCTCGAAATCATAGATGCGCACAATATTGGGGTGACGAAGAGACGCAACCGCCTGCGCTTCGCGGACGAAACGTGTTGCAAAGGCAGGATCAGCGCGTAAGTTTGCCTGGACGTACTTAATAGCAACGTAGCGCTTCAACTGAGGATCATAAGCTTTCCATACTTCGGCCATGCCCCCTCGTCCCAGGCGTTCACGTAATTCGTATTTTCCAAGTGACTGCGGCGGATTTGTACTCATAAGTAGACTCCCATCTAGAGGAAAGGCCACCGCATAACGGGTGGCCCTGATTGAGGCTCCTCGAACAGGATTCGAACCTGTAACCTACCGGTTAACAGCCGGCCGCTCTACCGTTGAGCTATCGAGGAAAATGTGTACGACTGCTCTTACGAACGCTTGCAGTATACACTATGTTGTTGCGAATCGTCAATACTTTTTGGGCGAATTCCCTCATCCTTTTACACGTGCAGCACATCGATCAGCCACAGCGCTACCACCAGGAAGATGCACAGACTGATCCCCGCGATAATCGGGCCAGCCCGCAGATGGCCGCGATCAACAAACTCAGGCCGAGTCCGAGACCAACAGCGATGCCCAGCAACCAGGAATGGAACAGCAGCCATACCAGCAGGCTCACTGCCACGCTTGCCAGTACCCCGCCAATAGTCCCCAGCCGCAGTTCGCGATAGATGCTGCGCCAGAAATCCGCGCCACCGGTAGAGCGCAATTGCCAGCCAGCCACGCCGAGCGCCTGTGTCCCAACACTGCCACTGGTGAGCAGTAGCATAGGCATCAGGCAGATCAGCCCGTTCAAAGCAACGGGAGAACGCAATCCCGCCATCAACCCTGATAACTGGACATGCCCCGAACCGCTCGTAATCGCCGGGCCGAATATCTGGTAGAGCAGTAGCGCCAGCGCGAAGCCCGCGATGACATTCACACCTAGCCAGCTCACGCGGCTCATAGCGGCGCGCAGCGAGAAATGTTCTTCCTCTTCAAATTCCTCGACGCTGGCTCCGGCGATTTCGGAGAAGTCCTCGGCCTGCTCTTCATGAAGCACATCGATCACATCGTCAACCGTGACCAACCCCACCAGGTGATTCTCATCATCGACGACTGGCACACCCAGCAGGTCATATTTGGCGATGACGCGCGCTACCTTTTCCTGGTCGTCGTCAACCTTGACCTTGATCACATCCTCGTCCATCAGCGCTTTCAGTTGCGTGCCAGGGTCCGCGACCACCAGTTCTCGCAGCGACACGACACCGACCAGGTGGCGTTCGTCATCCACAATGTACAGGTAATAGACCATCTCCATGTGTTCGGAGTGCTGCCGCAAGTACGCCAGCGCTTCTTCAACGGTTAAATCCTGCGAAAGCGACAAGACCTCGTTGGTCATGATGCCGCCCGCCGTTTCTGCACCATAGCGTAGCAGATCGCGAATGGGCTGCGCTTCATTGGCTGGCATCAGACTCAAGAGGCGTTCGGCCTCCTCCTGCGGGATGTCTGCCAGGATGTCGGCGGCATCGTCTGGCGCGAGCCTCTCCAGCATATCGGAGGCGCGCTCCGGGTCGAGTTCGCTCAGGATCTCGTATTGTCGGGGGGCCTCGACTTCGTTGAGAATATCGGCTGCCGTCTCGGTATCCATGTGATCAAGCACCGCCCCGGCCTCTTCAACGTCAAGCTGTTCGAGGATATCGGCGATATCAGCCGGGTGCAGGTCGGCCAGCTTCGTATGGCTGACATTCAGTTGCACCTGCGGCACAATCCCGCCTACGCTTACGCGGGTTGCCCCATTTGCACCGGCAAAGGCTGGCGCGAGCTGGCTTGTTGCCGTCTTTATGATTTGAATTGGTTCGATATAGTTCCAGGTAATGGTGCGCTCTGTCAGTTGAAAGGGTAATACCCTGCTCATCAACTCAATGGGCGCCAGGATACCTAAACGCCGCAGTAGTCCGCTGAAGCTGATATCCGCCCCGATCAGCCTGGCCGTTCCCTTGATCTGCGCCAGCTTCAAATCGTTCACTTTGACCACGCGAAAACCCTGGGTATCCACGATCTGCTTGTCCAGCAGGTCCCGCCTGAGCAGCAATTCGTCCTGGTCCGGCGTATATGAGGCGATGCGCGACTGCTTGACGGTCAGGTGAACGCGCTCCGTCTCCAGTTTCTCCACCTGTGACCAGGGAATAATCATATCGCTATTGCCCATACTCAGGCTGGATGGCGAGACGATCAGTGCCGTAACCGTCGGAAAAGTTTCATTCAGCGAAACACATATATCTTTGAGAATACCCAGCCGGTGTTCTTCACTATCAAAAATGCTTTTACGGAGTAATGTACTTAAAAAAATCATGAGTATCACCGCCTTTCTCACAGGAATAGAATAGGTAGATACATATCCACAGTGCTGTGGATATGTGGAAAACCCCCTCGTCGATGTAACCTTAGTTACAAGACAATACGCACTTTGCGGCATACACGCTGAATAGCTCAGGTAACACCTGATAGATCAATACGCGCATTCCATGCAAGATGCGTTTTTGTAAAGGGGGACTGCTGGTTCTCTCTAGTTAAGAACCCTGGCAAGAAGAAGCTGGCAGGTGAGAAAGTTCTTGCTCGACATTCCATCTATAGATGGGATAATGTGGACTCATCGAGCAAGGCGGGGATACCGGGGGCAGAAAAGCATAAGCCCTAAAGATCAGAAGAGATAATCAACGTCAATACGCTACATATCTCCAGAAACCTTACTCAATGAGGAGAAGAACAATCCCGCGAGCAGGCACGCGAACAACACACGCCTACTATGACTGGGGCCAGCGTCCATGTCCCTCACCTCCTTTGCCCGACCAGTTGCTGCTATCACCAGTGGCGATGTTCTCACAAAAAACGTCTACAACCTCATCTGGTGCGCTCTGAACCCTGCAATCCCCTCAATCCGCTCCACAGGCCGGTTGGGGTTGGAAAAGTGTATTTAGTACAATTGGCTTACCCTACAAAAAAGGCTGCCAGCATAAGCACTAAGCCAAGCGCGCGTGTACTGTCTCCCACATAGTCATAGGGTAATGGATTTGGAACGGAAAACTTTAAAGTGTACACCGCGATGCCGGCGGCTATTAAAAGAAACGCGGCGCACATCAAAAAACTGAAGCGTGTGCCTTTCGCGCCATAAATCACGAAATAATAATTGAGGAATATGGCCAGACATACAACGCCACGAGCGCCACTAAGTACTTCTGTTAAAGCAGTGCCAGGAATAGGGGGTAGAACAGGGGTCAGGAACAGCAAAGCTAAAAGGAAAGCAGTGGCGGTGAGGTTCCACCGCTTCAGGGAACGCACATGGCGTTCTGCACCGGGCAGCGAGATGAAAAAAATGAACAGGTAGCTGATGGTCTGTCCAATATAGCGAAACCAGAAGGTATTGAAGGTGCTGCTCGTAATAAGAAAATCTCCAATCAATCCGGTAATGCCACCTAAACCAATCACTGCCATCGATAGTCCCACGATGAAGAGTGTATCACTACGCGTCTTGAAATAGAGATAGAAAGCACGCAGAGAGATGAATAGAGTGATCACTGCCTGGAACGCTATAATGAGATCGGTAATCTCTTTTGAATTCACAAGCTGTCTCCTTCCGGCTATGCTCCTCATTGAGGAAGGCACGTCGTTTGCCTCACAGGGCGCTCTCTACGAGCTGCCCTGCTGCATCATACATGCGAATACAGTTCTCTTTGTGCAGCACACGAAGAGCTTTAGCGACCGCTTTGGTCTCCAGACCTGTCACAGTGGCGAGCTCGCCCAGCGTTCTCCTTCCATCGATGGCCGCGTAAAGCTGATAGGCCTGTTCATCTCCAATGGACGTAGAACGGGCAAAAGGACTGCTCGTTCGCATCGCAACCTGGTTGGCAACACGACGAGGTATCAGTTTTAACAGCGCTGGAGGCTCGCTTTGTTGTGGCATGGAGGAGAACGTGGGAACAACGGTATGACGCAAGGGCCTCGGAATTCCCTCCCAGACCGCCTGGACAAGGGCTTCTGCGGTAAAGGGTTTGGGCAGATAGCGATCAGCCCCTTGACGCAGCCCATAACTCTGATCAAGAGGAGCATTTTTTGCGCTAATGAGGATAATGTATACGCTATTGTGTGGCATGCTCTGCTGCACATGCCGGCAGACCGCGTAGCCGCTGATGTCCGGCAAAACCACATCCAGGATGAGGCAGTACGGTTGGAACATCGTGACCTTGGCAAGAGCCTCCTGTCCCTTGAGAGCCACCTCCACATCATATCCTGCTTGCTCGAGGGTAGCGGCGATAGAAAGACAGGTTGTAGGACTATCATCAACAACCAGAACTCTGGGATGGCTTATCACTGTTTATCCCTTTCTTCATCACAGATGAAACTCATTGATGCCCCATGAGCATCCTTGACTCACTCGGAATCTTACTCCACAAGCAAGCAGGTTCAAGCATCAACACGTGATGAAATGATAGAAAAGTACTGGTATCGCGTTAAGAAATCTTAACCGCTCAAATAAGCTAAGCTGTTGATTTTCCTCGCCCATCCTGCTAAAGTGGCCTTATCAATAATAAGTAGGTATCACAAAGCATGATCGAGCCTAAATACGAGAAACTCACCTCCTTCATCAAATGGGCAGGAGGCAAAGAGCAGGAGCTAAAGCACATCATCCCCTTGATCCCACCTTTCCAAAACTACTACGAACCGTTTGTTGGCGGCGGTGCAGTCTTTTTTTCCATTCAGGCCCACCAGAAGTTCATCAATGACAAATCTCCTGAACTGGTGAATCTTTATCGGGTGGTTGCTCAACGGGATCGCGATTTCTTTACTGCGTTAGACCTACTATTATGTGGCTGGCAGCAGGTCAGTCAGCTTGTGGATAAGCATATGACAGACTTGCTTGAGATGTACAAAGCCTATTCAATAGACACGTGTTCCGAGCAGGCTATAGAGCAGCAACTACTGGCTTACATCCAACAGCACCAACATCAATTCCTTGCGATGATCGAACCATTTGTTCAGAGGGAAAGTACGAACTTTCTGCGCGAAGTTCAGCGAAACCTTTTCAGTAAAACCAGGCGCATGAAGATGCTGGAGCAGAGGAAGTGGAAGTTGCCCGAGGCAGATATCATCGCCAATCTGGAAAGCGCCTTAAAAAGCGCGTTTTACATGCACCTGCGCTACCTTTACAATCATTTGCAGCGATTTGAATTATCGCCTGGTTTTGCTGCCGCGCTGTTCTTTTTTGTGCGAGAGAATGCCTACGCCTCCATGTTCCGCTACAACCATCGCGGCGAATTTAATGTCCCCTATGGCGGCATTTCCTACAACCGAAAAGACCTATCCCGCAAAATAGCATATATGCGCTCACCTGCCCTGCGCCCTCACCTGCAAAACACCATCATCGAACAGATGGACTTTGAAGCGTTTCTCTTGAAATATCCCCCTCAGGAAGGAGATTTTCTCTTCATAGACCCTCCATACGATAGCGAATTCAGCACCTACGCACAAAATGCCTTCGATATGAACGATCAGGAGCGTTTAGCCAACTATTTACTCTACCAGTGCCGCGCAAAGTTCATGCTGGTCATTAAGCAAACCCCCGCGATATTCAACCTGTACCAGCACCCAGCTTTGACGATCAGGAGTTTTGATAAGAAATACCTGGTGAGTTTTCAAGATCGGAATGATAGGGAAGTGGAACATTTGGTGATTACGAATTACCAGGGCGACCGCGAGGGTCGCCCGTACCATACTACGAAGTGACCATCGGCCCGCGAAGCGCGTATAGGGTAGGGGCGACCCTCGCGGTCGCCCTGGTAATTCGTAAGGAAAAGCTGAGCTAATGCTGCACTGATAATCCCCCTACATCGGTTCCACCTTGATCAGCGTATCCCCCTTTTGCACCACTTCCCCATTGACGGCCACCAACTCCTTGACACGTCCCGCCACCTCGGCCTGTACCTCATTGAACACTTTCATGGCCTCGACGAGTGCGATCACCTCGCCGACGGCTACATTGCTGCCGAGGGTGACGAAAGGAGGAGAGGTGGGGGATGGCGCGGAATAGTAGACGCCCGTCATAGGCGAAATGATAGGGACGCTGCGATCCTCTTGTAATGGATGTGTAGGGGCCTGATTTATCGCGCCCGCTTGTGCAATAGCATGAGCCTGTTGTTGAGTGGGCACGGAGACCATCATCATATCTGGACGTCGGCGGATGACAATGTGTGTGCCCGCCTCGGTCAGTTCCAGTTCACCTATACTGCTGCCCTCGAGCATCGTGATGAGTTCTTCAACCCGCTCAATCCAGGGGGTCTCATGCTGCTTTTTGTCCATCGTTCTTACTCTGTAAAGCGTTTGAAAATCAGGCAGGTGTTATGGCCACCAAAACCCATCGAGTTCGACATCGCGATGTTCACCGTCGCCTTGCGCGCCTCGTTTGGCACATAGTCCAGGTCGCATTCCGGGTCGGGGTTATGCAGGTTAATCGTAGGCGGAATGATGCCCGTCTGGATCGCCATAATCGAGATCACGGCCTCAACTGCTCCCGACGCGCCCAGGGTGTGCCCGGTCATCGATTTAGTGGAACTGATCGCCACGCGGGAGGCATGCTCGCCAAAGCAGGTCTTGATGGCCTGCGTCTCAGTACGATCATTGTACGGAGTCGAGGTGCCGTGCGCGTTGATGTACTCGATCTCGTCGGGACGCAGTCCCGCCTTCTGCAAAGCCCGGCGAATCGCTCGCACCAGTCCCGCGCCTCCTGGGGCTGGCTCAGTGATGTGGTGGGCATCGCCTGTCGAGCCGTAGCCCACAAGTTCGGCGAGAATTGTGGCTCCCCTGGCCTGCGCAAATTCGAGGTCTTCAAGGATCAGCATGCCGGACCCTTCGCCCATCACAAAACCGTCGCGCGTCGCGTCAAAGGGGCGGCGGGCTCCCTGCGGATCATCGTTGCGGCGTGAGAGGGCGTGCATGTTATCGAACGCGGCCATCGCAATCGGCGTAATGGCTTTTTCTGATCCGCCCGCGATCATGGCTTTCGCGTCGCCCCGGCGAATCGTCTCCCATGCCTCGCCTATGGTATTGCCGCTGGTAGCGCAGGCAGAAACCGCAGCCCAGTTCGGGCCTTTGGCCCCGGTCATAATTGATACAACGCCGGGTGCGCCATCCACAATCATCATACTGATGAAGAATGGGCTGATGCGGTCAGGCCCTTTTTCAAAGAGGATGTGATACTGTTCATGGATCGTGGTCAGGCCGCCGATGCCGCTGCCGATGTAGACCCCGATATCGTCGGCGTTCTCCTCGGTGATCTGCAAGCCGGATTGGGCAAGCGCCTGCTTTGTTGTAGCAATGGCAAATTGCTCATAGGGATCGTTACGGCGCGCTTCTTTGCGATCCATGTACCGGAATGCATCAAATTGCTTGATCTGCGCGCCAAAATGCACCCGGTACCGGCTTAGATCATAACCCTCGATATCTGAGACGCCTGATTTCCCCTGGCATAGCGCCTCCCACGACGAAGGGAGATCGTGACCTAATGATGTTACCATTCCCATACCTGTAACAACGACGCGAGACATAAAGGATACTCCTTTCATGCGTGTGAGTGCGCAGCACGCATGTCTTTGTAGGGACGCGATTTATCGCGTCCTACTATATTCCTGGTAGGGACGCGATTTATCGCATCCTACTATATTCCTAAGGCAACAGCTTCATCTTGCAGGAAACGGGTATATGTTTCACCGCGAATAAATCCCTCGTGCTTAAGCAAACGTTGATGGAAAGGGATGGTTGTCACCACGCCCTCAATCACGTATTCATCCAGCGCGCGTTGCATGCGCGCAATCGCCGCCTCCCGCGTTTCTGCCCACACGATCAACTTTGCCAGCAGCGAGTCATAATGCGGTGGAACCGTGTATCCCGCGAACAGGTGGCTATCAACCCGCACGCCTGGCCCTCCAGGGGGCAGATAGCGCTCTACTACTCCTGTCTGCGGGCGGAAATCGTTATCCGTATCTTCAGCAGTGATGCGACACTCGATGGCGTGTCCGCGAAACTGTATCCTGTCTTGTTCGAGTTGCAGCGGCAAACCTGCCGCGATACGAATCTGCTCTTTGACAAGGTCAGTGCTGGTGACCATCTCCGTCACCGGATGTTCGACTTGCAGGCGCGTATTCATCTCCATAAAATAATAGCGGTTCTGCTCATCTACCAGAAACTCAAGCGTGCCAGCATTGCGATAGCCAATCTGCTGTACCGCGCGAATAGCCTTCGTGCCGATTTCCTGGCGCAATTCCTGGGGTAGAAGCGGACTGGGCGATTCTTCCAGCACCTTCTGATGACGCCGCTGGCACGAACAGTTGCGTTCGCCCAGGTGGACGCCATGTCCAAAATTATCAACCAGCACCTGAATCTCGATGTGTCGCGCGTGTTCCAGGTAACGTTCCAGGTACAGGCCATCATCGCGAAAGGCCTCGCGTACTTCGTTCTGCGCGGTAGTGAAGACACGCTCGAACTCGTCCTGCCGTTTCACCAGGCGAATACCACGTCCGCCTCCGCCCGCGGCAGCTTTGAGCATCAGCGGAAAGCCGATCTCACGCGCTGCCTCCACTCCTTCAGCCAGTGTGCGTAAAACGGTGGTGCCCGGCAGCATAGGCAGCCCCAACTCATTCATCGTCTCGCGCGCAGATACCTTGTCTCCCATCAGCGCCATCACCGGAGCTTCAGGCCCGATAAACGTCAGGTGCGCATCAGCGCAAATTTCGGCAAAGCTGGTATTTTCCGCCAGGAAGCCATAGCCGGGATGAATAGCATCAGCGCTCGTAATCATTGCCGCGCTGATAATATTGGGAATGTTCAAATAGCTCTTGCTGCTTGCCCCCGGTCCGATACAGAGATACAGATATGTTCATCTGCAAGGCGTACAGGCAAGGAGTCACGGTCAGCTTCCGAATGCGCAATAACGTTGGGAATCCCCATCTCGCGGCATGCGCGTATAATCCGCAGCGCAATCTCGCCGCGATTAGCAATCAATATCTTACGAAACATACCTACAGGGCCTCTCGCTCGCCGTCTGTTTACTCTTCACTCGCAAGGTCACTATGCTCATGACGTATGAAGCGACCTTACACGAATGCCTGGTTATTATATCACGCAAGCAGAGGGCTGTGTAGGTAGGCTATTTCACCCCACAATCCGCCCATCCTGAATCTGCAACACACGATCAGCAGCCTCCACCACCGTAGCATTATGGGTAGCCACGAGCAGCCCGATGCCCGAATAGTGGGCGGTATCGCGCAGCAGGTTGGCGATGGCGCGGCCCGTCATGGAGTCCAGGTTGCCGGTTGGCTCGTCAGCCATGATGAAGCGCGGAGAGTGGCCCTGGCTCTAATTGCGCAGCGCGCTTTTCTTAATACACGATGTGATTTGCTTTTTAAATGCATCCGCATCAAGTGCGTGCAGCGCGTCGTCCAACGCCTGCTGCCGCTCTTTATGGTAGGTATTCAGGCGATCAATCAACCACTGTATACCATCCTGTTCGTCGTCTAGCACCTGTTCAAGCCGTGCATGCAATCCCTGAAGCATCACATCACTATCACGGACTGCACCTAAAAGATCGGCCAGCTTTTTCACCTGGCTATTGATCTTCTTGAAGCGTTTGCGCTTGCAGCAGCTTTCAAAAGCATCAAGCGCAGCTCGTAGACGCCGTGAAGCCACGCGCATTTTGTGTACCGGCTCAGTATCTTCATGTTTCAGGATTTCATCTGGCCATTTCAAAAACTTTTTAGCATAGTCCGCTAAAATCTCTTTGCCAAACTCCGCAAATGTCTGTCCCTGGATATCCTTATCGCTTTGCTTCCCTTTCGATGATACTGCCTGCTGTTGCGCGGCCTCATTCACCTTTTCCAGCCAACGCTCTCCATCACGCGCATAGGCCAGTAGTAGGCCCTCGCGCACGCCATGCGTGGTGACGCGCAGCCCATCCAGCGAGAACACCTTCATTACCTCCTCAAGTATCAGCGCGCCCCCCAGCAGGATACGCGCGCGTTCCAGGTCTTGCTTAAAACGCTGCGCCACCTCCTCTGCAGGTAATGCGCTCAACAAACCCTCGCAGCGCAATAAATCCTCCCGCGTCAAAGGGTCTCGATGCGTATCTAATCCGAAGGCCTCCTTCGACAGCTGCAATAGCGATGCAGCACTCGAACCTGTGGCAATCAACAGCGGAGGGGAGTGCAAGGTGGGGGGAATGTGGGCATCTTGCAGGGAAAATCGCAAAAATGCTCGCGCCTTTTCTTGCTCGTCATACGTCGGTGGATTTGAGTGCAGGAAGCGATCATGCAATTGTCCTGAACCGATATGCAGAGAAGTGCGCCACGTGATGCGTTGCTGTTTCGCCGTGATCAACTCGGTACTGCCTCCACCTACGTCCGTCACCGCTACCTCTTTGGGCGCGCCTGGCTCCTTCGCCATCTCATAGGTCGCGCCATAAAAGGTCAGGACAGCCTCGGCCTCACCACTGATAATATGTACCTGCAATCCCGTCTTCTCTTGTATTTGTTTCAAAAACTCCTCACCATTGCGCGCTTTCCTTATCGCCTCCGTTGCAACCGCCAGCATCTGCTCCGCCTGCTCCTGTTCCGCCAACTCTTTATAGTGTTGCAACACCTCAAGCGCTTTTTCCTGTAGCTCAGGTGAAATTTCCCCGCTCTCATCGACACTTTCACCAAGCCGCACCATCGTCACCTCATCCTTAAGAATGTCCAGATCATGGGCGGTGCAACGCGCAACCACCACATGCGTCGTATTACTTCCAATATCAATAGCCGCGTAGACTGGTGCTTCCATGCCGCCCTCCTTGCTTGCCTTCCTTCAAAATAAAAGTCTTTCTAGAGGGTATACGGATTAGTTATCACATTCGTGACCCAGCCATTCTCCTGCCCGACTCGGCTATCAATGTCCTGAGCTTCGCGCGTATCCCTTTAGCTCCCATAGGCGTGTGCTACAATGTCGCTGTCAATGGCAGTCTTGACCTGACAAACCTGACGGGCTTTCTCGGTATTGCCCTCTACATCGCAGGTCTCGTACTGCTTGCTGGTTACTGGTTAGAGCGGCGCGAACTTTTATTGTATTAGTAATGGTGAAATGGAAAGGGGTTCTTTCGAAAGGATAGAATACACATGGATCTTACTCAATGGTTTAACAACCAGTTGAATGCCAGCGCGGAGGGCTTCATCTGGGCTGTAGATCAAGTGCCAGTAGAGCGGCGCTTAGTCGCTCCTCCCGTTGGCCTGGGTGAGTGGAATGCAGCCAGACACGTTTTCCATATGCTGTATTATGAACAGAAAATTGCACTGCCCAGCATGAATCAGTGGTTAGGCCAACCATTCACCCTGAACGAAGAGGAGTATGACGAGGATGCCGCCTGGGGTGATGGCAGAGATATTGGAAAGATGCTGGCCGATTTTCGCACTGTGCGCGCTGAACAGATTGTGCTTCTCCCCAAATTTCAAGAAGCGCTCTGGCATGAAACTCGCGAGGCAGTATGGGGCGATGTCACGTTAAAATGGGTAGTGACAAAAACATTCCAGCATACTGCCGAACATACACATGACGTGCTGCGTATGGCGTTATTCTGGGATATGTTTGAGCAGCATAATCAAACGTAGGTATGAGCTATACACTGGCTCCTGGATTAGGCTGCCAGCGTCCCAGGAGTCAGCGTACAGCCATCGATAATATTCTGGCTCCCATTCACAAAAGAATAATAGATATCGAGTAGACCGGGTTGCACCGGGTTATGCTGTGCATTGTTGAACTGCGTGGCAGGCAAGATTGTTTTCAGGGTTGCGCTGAAATAGAGAATGTTAACTCCTTGCGTCACACCCTGTTTTCCGATATCCAGAAGCTGGCTTACATACTTCGCATCCATTGGCAAGAACGAGCTACAGATGGCCTCCGCCGACGTAGAGTCCCAGGGTTGGTGAGGCGGCGCGCTGGCTACGATTAGATACACGTAGGGCATCCACTGCTGGCCATCGCCTGCATCACCAACTACCCTCAGATAATCGACATTAGACGCGTTATAACGCCGAAAGCTATACGAATCGAACGATGGGTCGCTATGACTGTTGGGGTCGCCAAATTTTTTCACAAATGCGCCAATCTGTCCTCCAAGCACGGCTGGCCCCGCTACAGGACGGATGGGAGTGGAGGGTATTTGCTGCGCTGAAAACGCTGCCTGTGAGGACTGCCTTTCCGGTGTCTCCGAGCTGTTGTTCTGGTTTGTATCCAGTCCGCACCCATTGAGTAAGAAGAGTGTGAATAAAACAACCATAAGCAGGCATCGAGCAAATCGTTTCTGTCCGTTATCCATATATCCCTACCACCTTTCCTCACTTTTGAGGTAACTACAATCTCCTCAATTCATTATGATACATTCTGCTCAACCTCCAAATAGATAGTACTTTTAGATATGTATATTTCAGGTAGATACTTGTGGTTCAGGATAGGTCAAATTCCCATCCTGCACTTTGAGAAACGGCCCTGCCAACCCAGGGTTGTCAGCGCATCAGAATTAAGTGAACGGTGACAACGCCAGGGCACCGCTTCGGCACACATGATGGCAACCGTTTTTGTCTCCGCCAGTCGCTGTAATTGCTCCAATCCAACCTGAAATTCAGGTGTTGCCATGTAGTCTGCATAGCCACGAAACGAGGTATTCTGCCACCCGGTATTGACAGAGTCTTTAGTGGTGCGCCGCAGCCCACCCAGCTTTGCAAGATGAGTATAGGCGATGCCTGCCTGCCGCAACGATGCCGCCAGTTCATCCGTCCCAAATTGCGGGTTATGCCTGGATCGAGGCACCGTACGCACATCAACCAGCTCCTGGATGTTGTGCGCCTGAAGCATCGCTATAAATTCTTCAATGGTATGGGTTGAGTGTCCAATAGTGTAGATGGTGCGCATGTCTATAGTATAGCGTTTTTGAGCAAGGTGAAATTGTTTGGTCTTGTGTATCAGCCAATTCCCGCTACTCCCTGAGATGGCGGCTTATAACAAGTTGAGAAGAAAAAGGTGATTAGGATCAGGTTACAGGCCAAATCCTACAGTGCTGCATCCTCCAACGAATGCGGGCATTGATAATGGCCGATCACGCAGGGCTTCTTGTCTTGTTTGTGACACTTGAATTGCTTGTGCAGTTTGACCCTCACATAGCATTCGACATTTTTGCAAAAAGTCTGATACTTCCTTTTCTGAGTGAAGCCAGACGATTTTTTCAGGAGCAAAATAGCGAAATTTCTGCAAAAGTGTTTTACGACCTCTATACGGGAAAACCAGAACCTTCAAGATATAGGGAATGCTGAGTTGCTCAGGGCATCCCTCTGCTAGATCGGGACGTGGTTCTCTCGCATACTCAATGCGTCGTCTGAATACACGCCAGAGGCAGAGTAAGCGAGGCATATCTAGAAAAATAATGGTATCAGCCGCGTTAAGGCGACTGTCCGAGGAGCTGAGGTAGGTTCCCTCAATGATCCATCGTTCATTTTGGACGAGATGTTGCTGAATCTCTATTCTGGTATCTCTGGGTTTTTCCTTCCATTGCGGCTGCCAGAAATAGCGATCCAGGTGGATAACATTGATTTTGAGTATGGAACCTAACTTTTGCGCAAACGTCGATTTGCCTGCTCCTGCTGAACCGATGACTACAATCTTTTCCATAAACAATTCCCACACTAAAAAAGGATAATAATACAAGTATAACGACATACGAAAATTGTGCAAGAATACTAGACCTTAAGTAATCCCGAAGAAGCCGCTCAGACCTGATCTGCTTTCTCTCTTATTGAATTAGCACGTGCCTCCAACTCACATGCTAGATCTTCTCTCTCAGTTCGACGCAATAGCTTTGCCAGATATTCTAAACTGGTGGCTACATCTGGATGATTTCTCCCCAACGCTTGTTCACGGATAGCTAACGCCTTACTGTACAGTGACTCAGCTTCTTCATACTGTCCTTGAGCGGCATAGAGCTTCGCGAGGTTATGAACTGTTGAGGCGGTTTGTGGGTGAGCAGAACCCAGAACCTGCTCACGAATGGCTAGAGCCTCTTTGAAATGTAACCTGGCTTGAGTAAAGTCCTCCTGTAAAAAATAGTTCTCGGCCAGGCTACTGAGACAGTACGCGACATATGGATGTTTGTGTCCAAGCGACTGCTTCCTGATCGTTAGCGATCTTCTAATCAGCGGTTCGGCTTCCTCGTACCTTCCTTGAGCCTGGTAGACTTCAGCTAGACTGTTGATGATGTAGGCTACATGGGAGTGATCTGAACCTGAAGTGCTTTCTCGAATCATCAAAGCGCGTAGATACAGCTCTTCAGCATGTGTGTATTTATGCTGCACCTGGTAAATTTTTGCCATTATACCAAGTGTGTCAGCGATATCTGGATACTCGTCACCTAGTCTTTGCTCCTGAATATTCAGGGCTTGCTGGCAAAATTCTTCCGCCTGGGGATATTTGCCTTGAGAGAGATAAAGTTTTGCCAGGTGTTTCAAACTCTGCGCTCTATCGGGATGAGTTGGTTCAAAAATTCGTCGGCGAATCTGAAAAGAGCGTTGGTACAATTCTTCAGCGAACGAGTATTTGCCCTGCTTGCGGTAGAGTTCACCCAGGTTATGGAGACTGGTTGCCGTATCAGGATGTTCTAGACCAAGGGTCTGTTCACGCAGAGAAAGAGATTGCAACAAGAGTGGCTCGGATTGTTGATATTTCCCCTGAGTCAAATAAAGCGCCCCCAGGTGATTCAGCGTGAGGGCCGTATCAGGATGAGTTGGTTCCAATATCTGCTCACGCATCTTCAATGCTTTCTGCAAAAGCGTTTCGGCCTGAGTATACTGAGCATGAGCTGTCAGGTACATTGCGGCCTTATTGAGCAAGTGCGCTGCTTCTGGAAAAGCAAGTCCGTAAGTTTCAATGTGTATTGCACAAACCTGCGCATGTGGAAGACATCGCTGGCATTGATACCATGCGGATACCTCTACATCTGGAAAAGCCTGGTTAACCGCATGTATGGCTCGCTCGGCCCATATACTTTGCAGGTTCTTGTCCATTCCATCCTTGAGCACGGCTTGCACCAGGCGATGTATACTGAAAGTCTTCTCTTCAGAATTTCGTCGTATCAGTGAGTATCGCAATAACGTTTCAATCGCTGCATCGATTTTCAAACGATCAGTTGCGATCGGGCCAAGTATGGGACCAAGTTCGATTGCGCCTTCGGTAATAATTTCCTCAGGTATACCTTCGGGATTGAGAAAGGCAAACAGACGTAACAGATCAGCAGCAGCAGGGCTATCCCGCTCAACTTGCTGGAAAGAGAGCGACCACGTTGTAGCCACAGGTTCAGGATGGTCACTTGGTAGTGTGCCTCGTCGCAGTAGCAGTTCCTTGCGGCGAGTACGATAGAGATTGAGGTATCCAGCGAAACCGCATTTTGTCTCTTCGATATAAGCGCCTGCTTGATCCAGAGCCAGTGGCAGCCCATCCAGCTCCGTAACTATCTCTGCTGCCTGAACTTGATCTTGCTGCTTTGACGGCTCAAGAGAGGCCTCTGATGAAAGTAGCTTGGTACGACGTAATAGGAACAGAACCCCTTCTTCCACCCCCATCTTCTCTACATCTATACTTTGAGCAAGAGATCCTAATGCCTGTAGCCTGGTAGTAAGCAGGACATTTCCAGCGCCTTGAGTGGGCAGGAAGTCAAGGACCATTGCCAGGTCATCGACATTGTCTAGAATAAGCAGCCAATCGCTATGAGATACCAACCAGCGTTTGAC